>JADHEF010001538.1_pt1 | contig 13543 bp, 15 predicted proteins | sample 8952391 | NCBI WGS metagenome assembly JADHEF01 (sample SAMN16124439, study PRJNA663245) | bioreactor sludge metagenome | isolation source: sludge (nitrite) | place: India:Bengaluru | collected 2019-02-28
TTAATTAGCCATTTTATCTAACTAAAAGGTGTCTACAAAATCGGTGGCTATTCAACATAATGAATATGTTTTCTATTCAGAAAAATCATCAACTGGATATATCGTAGAGCCAACTAAGAGTCTAAAAATTGCTATTACTAATGGAGGTATTGAGGATCTAAGTATTCATGGGCTACGGCGCTCATTCAAGACTCTGTCTGAATGGGTTGCACTACCAAGTGGTATCGTCGCCCAAATTGCTGGACATAAGCCAAGTGGAACTGAAGAAAAACATTACACAGTACGCCCTATTGATCTATTAAGAAAATGGCATGTAGAGTATGAAAATTGGATATTAGAAGAGGCTAATATTAGCTTCAAGATAGAAAGTATTTAAAAAGTTGCTTATAGGGTAAGTTTTCTAGCGAAATCCTACCCTGTCGTATAATTAAAATTTATTTTTTTAATTATTGCATACTTCTAAAGCATACTCTGCACCAATAGAGTCAGGAATGATTGGATCCATTGTGACATAAGGCTGTGTATTGCTATCAATTACCTGACCACCTTTGTATTTAACTTCTGTTTTAAAGCCTAATGTATCCGCATTACAATTCACGTGAAATAACATTTTGGTATGGTCACCTATACCTAATCCATCTTTGGTCAAATCATTAATCACTGTTCGTTTAATCCAAAATTGGGTTACAATTGTACCTAAAGATGCATAACCACCAGGAACTGTCTTAATACTGTCAGTATCTAATTCAATTTTAAATTCTTGGGTAGAACCTAAGTATTTCCAATTTGCTGCATAAACATTACCGACCCCAAAAATTAAGCACAAATACAGCAGCTTATTCATTACTTTCTCCAAATGTATTTAAATCTTCTGAACTATTCCAATTGGTAGCTGAGTCTACTTCAATTTCATTGTCCTCTTCCACAGCCCTAGTAAAAGGTTGACTCAACTCTTGTTGTAATCTGGAATTTGTATCGCTGAGATCATGATTTTCTGTACCTACAGCTACAGAGGGTTCTTCACCCAAATTAGAATTGGCTTGCTGAGATTCAAACTCCTGAGAGAATAAATTGATTAATTCATTTTCGAGTTTAATTGTATGGGCATCTGCCAACCCAGAACTAATTGATTGCATATAGAAATATTGATTCGCACGTTGTCTTGTTCTATCGTCATTCAGGTATTCATTACGAGTGAAACCCATTTGCTGTGCCACTGATCTGTCTAAAACACGGGCGGCATTATCTAAATAAACGCAGTACAACATTGATTCATTTGAATTTACATAACAATCTCTCACAGACTTAGCTACTCCAGAAATTCCTGACTGTTCCAGAATACTAAGTACATTTTTGACTGCTCTCGTCATTTCTGAATAATTATCATTAATTTCACTACTATAACTAGCGTTAGGATTATAAATTTCATCGTTGAGTGGCTCTTCTCCATATACATCATTAGCAGTGCCTGTTTGATCACTTTCGGTACTTTCCTCACTCGAAATGTATCTAGAAGAATTATTTTGTTCATAGACTAGAAGTGAAACCACACCAACTCCAATAGCAATACTCAAAGCGACAATGATCGCATTCCTTTTACTATGGGCTTTATTATCATGCGGTGAATCTAATGGAGTAATGGTTGCTATAGCTTGGCCAATTCCCTCTTCTTTAACCAATCGTTCTTTGGATATATTTTGTTTTACCTTTTCGAATGCTGAAAATAGCCCTCCCATTGTTAAAACTGCAACGCCTATCGTTAGTGGAACTATTATAGATCCTAAAATAAATACACCTACTACCCCACCAAAGCTCGAAGGTTCAATAATTGAATATGCAATATAATAGGGTAAAAGGGCTAAACCCAAATAAATTAAAATGTATACAGCAAGATAAACAGCACCTAGGATATAAGCCATTATTTTTCCAAATGTATGTTTCTTTAAATAGAATACTGAACGTTATAAACAATCACTAAAAACAAATACAGGTAAATCTAGAACCAATTACAGATTTAAGCTTAAGAATTTGCTTAATAGTCAAGTTTCACCCTTAATAAACTGCATTCATTATCTTAAACGACTTGTTTATATAGATACTTAGTTAAAAAGCTAGGCATCACACCTAGCTTTTTACTACTAACTATTTAATTTAAGACTTCTGCTCAACTTTCAATTGATCGCCACCACTAATATGCGCAGTCGCACTATAAGGAAGCTGAGCATTTACATGCATAACCTGCTCAATATGTTCAATACGCTTTGAAATCACAGTGTCAATATGTGTTTGCATCTGTTTCTTGCTTTCCACAACTGATGCCACAACCACATGACAACGCTCATTTAGACGCTTTAACTGCTCTGTCTTGAAGTCAAAATGTTTTGCCATTTCCCGATCAATCCCACTCATATAGAGTTTCCGGCTATCTGAGTCCTCTGGAAACTTATTCGCAATTTCTAGCATTTGTGGTACTTTAGAAAACATAAAGTCATCGTTTTCCATGTCCTTACTTAAGTCAGCATACATGGTTTCGACTTTCTGAATTTGCTCTTGACTGCCATTTTCCAGCAATACCAATCGTTCTTCAGCTAAGTGATTCACTTCTTTAAGCATTTGCATCGTTGAGCCTTGCATTGCCTGAAACCCTTTACATCGTGCTTCAATCATCACTGCTTCAAGACGAGCATTCACTTCCATTAATTCAAGTTGAGCATTCTTTACTAGCTCTACACGTTCATTCTCTAACTTTGCGGCCTCTACTTTATCAGGCTCATAATTCGTTACCGTTGAACTACTTGGTGTAGATGTTAAGTACGAACCTCCATAATCTCGATCACGGTCTCCATTACCAGATGAAAATGCACTTCCTAAAAAACTGCTTACGGCATTGCTAGCCCAACTACCAATCGAATTCAATAAACCCACAACCTACCCCTCTATTTTTGTAATGCTTTACGCATTTTAAAGATCAATGTATTTACGTCTTTTTCTCTTTGCGACAATGCTTCACTATAACTTTGCGCATCTTGCAAACAAGCAGCTAAATTCTGTTGCTGAACTTTACGTAACTCTTCACTTATAATTTGTACAACATCACCACGTTCAATTAATTGTTCTTTCGTGAGGAAATCCGTAATTTGTTCTATTAAACCATTTTGCCAAACTTCACTAAAACGTATCAGCCAAATTTTTTGCGCCGTGGTCTTCGTACTAAAAATGACCTTCTCTAACTGTTGCATAAACTGATGCACCAACTTGGTCAACTCTTGTTCTTTTTCAAGCTTTTCCTGACGGTGTCCATTCAGCTGGAATGCGTAAGTTGTGTGGATACCTAAGCGCTTCTTTAGATAGAACTGATCCAATTCATTTTGATACTGTTCAATACATTGCACAACATCAAGTACTGTTTGCTCTTCAATGACTTTATTTAGACCTGCATCCAATAAAGGTTGAATCTGTTTTAAAAGTGTTAAACGCTCGCTACGCCATTCCGTAAACCATTTTGCAACTTCTTCTTGTTCAATGCTGTTATCCAATCCAATTTGCATTAAATCTTGCTGATATTTATCAACCAAGATGAAGTAGTCTTCTGCCGATTTACGCAGAGTAATCACCACTGATTTCACAAAATCCAATGACTGATCCAACCAATTCATTTCTTTTAAGGTTTTGGTACAGAGCATTGCCGTATGTTCAGACAGTAACTCAAAGCTTGGACGTATTTGTTGTTCAAGTTTAGCCAAACCAACCAAAGTATTGGTTTGCTCTAAGTTGGTTGAAATTTGTTGAGATTCTGACAAGAAATTAATTAGGATTACACGTAAAGGGGTTAGACCTAGATCAAGACGTTGTTTTAAATGCTGCAACTGTAATTCAATTAATTGCTTTTCGTCATCAGCGAGATTATTGCTTATAGGTGATTTTCTCTCTAATTCCTGCTTTAGCTCAAGTGTTGTCTTCACTAACTCTAAATTATCATTTTCCCATTCATCGATTTGACCCAAAAGATTAGTCAGCCATTTTTGTGCATTAAGGCTATACTGCCAGACAGACTTATTAATTTCATCAATATTATAATTTTGTATTCCGGCAAAAAAATCGTAAGATAAGTGCTTTTCCTTCAATGGAAAATCATTTGCAATATCATCAGAAGTTAGTCCAAGAGCCAAAAGATTTTTCTCTAACTGTTTTTTCTCATAATAAATTCCAAAAATGGCATTGTAGTTATCACATTGCTTCTGAGCTGTATTCAATCTACGCTCATAATCATCTATATATTCATTATGGAACTGCTCTAAAAATGGTTCAAAATGGGGTATCCACTCTTTATCTAAAAAGAAGTTTAAAATTATTCGACTTTTTTCTTTTCCTATCAAGCTTGGATGATCAGGCAATAATTTTGGATTTTTCAATACCCCAAGTACAGGGAAAACAGAATGATTTAAGTAGTTATTATAGCTTCCCGTTACATACCATGTAAAAGAGTCATATTTGCTAAAACCTGTTATATAGTTAATCTTTTTTAATTGCCCTAATTTATCTATGTGTTTTGAAATAAATATACCTGTGGGCTTAGACCCTCTTAATTTTTTCGGATAATCCAGCTTTAAAACATGTGAGCCTTGCTTAAAGAAAGGGGAACCTTTTGTTCTATCAGTTTTTTCATCATAATAAAAAACATCAGATAAAATCTCCCATTTCCCCTGTCCAATACCATTGGGAGCATAATCTTTTTGTACTACAGACCATTCACGGTAAGTGATATGTTTAACATGATTAAAGTTTGGAAATAAAAATCCAGTTCTCCGATCAAATACTACCTGTGGTTTATTTTTAAAACTAAACCAATTCTGCTCATCAATCGCATCGAATAAAATATCTTCCACATCACCAAGCTCCTTTAGCTTTTCATTTACTATTCTGAGTTTTTCTTTCAAAAGATTGATATCTTTGGCATGACTCTGTTCAATTTTCGAAACAGTATTCATTTGACCCTCTTTAAATTTATTTAATCTTCTTAAAAATTCTTCTGCTGACTCACAAACACATCATAAACAATATGTGCAAATTGCCTCATCTTGGCAGGATCGCTGAGTAGCTGATTGGTTTGCTCTGTATTGGCTTCGTGGCTATCTAATACGGCATCATAAAGCGCCGTATCAAACTCACCCAGTATCGCCTGTTCACGTGTGTTGTTACGAATCTGTTTTTCAATACGTGTATTCTCAGACATCTTATCGACTACGGTATGCACATAATTGATCATATCCTTATCGGTCAGGTTATCCGTCACAAACAAGTCATTCACACGACCATATTGAGATTGTTTAAAGTCACCACGGAGTAAGTCGGCGACCGACCAGATGAATGCTGCAACTTGTGAAAAGTTATTGTTTGTCATTAAAAAATACCGCTAGCACTCAGGCTATAAAAACTTGAAATTTATAGTGATGATTGTGCCTGATTTAATGCTTGTTTTTCTATATATGCTAGAAAATAATGCCACCTTTTAGGGGTGGCATATCTATTCGCACTCATCAACTCAAACAATAAATTACGAGTATTTATGAGGCAGTCAACAGTAGAGTTGCCTTTTTATATATAGCCTTATAATCTTCATCAAGTTTCTGATTTTCTTGTTCTAATAACTCAATCCTACATTCTAATGCTTCCACCTTCGATTGCTTCGCAAGTAAAGCTTCATTTTCTTTTTCTAGAACTGTAATTCTCTGCATAAAATCGACGATCTTAGATTGTTCTACTGTTAGGGCCTGTATACTAGTAACTTGTCCTGTACGACTAAATTTTAGTTGAGCCACCCAACGCTTAATTACACTCGAATCAATTTTAAGCTCAGTAACTAGATCCATAATCCTTCGCCCATCATCCAATACTAACGCAGCCACCTGTTCTTTGAAGTCTTTAGTGAAATGACGCCTTTTAGACATAAATACCTCTTCTTTAATTACTCTAAATATATTTCTACGACTTACTTTCTAATACATGCTATCAACAGCCAAATACAAAGTAAATAATCATTTTAAATCATATATTTATATTAGATTTAGTCTATTTTTTTAACATCACTTATTAAAGAGCATTTAATATATTTAAAATGTAGAATGAAACGAAACGGCAAACGAAACGGCAAACGAAACGGCAAACGAAACGGCAAACGAAACGGCAAACGAAACGCAGTAAAACATTAAAGTTATTGATATTAAAGTATATATTCGCAAATTAAAATTCAATTTTGACCCATTACGCGCGCAAGATTATTTTATGTCAGTGTTTACTTTCTAAAATATTCTTTTCTTATAATTTTTAATCAGTGAATTTAAGAATTGTTAAATTTATCAAGGTGACTCATGGAACAAAGGAAACACTACTGATATTTGTTGTTTTTTTCGTTACCTCTCCCCTTCCACCATTAATTAACAAAGGAAACAAAAGTTGAAATCAATTAAATTAAACTCCCTCCTATGTTTCCTGCTGTTACCTCATCATGAATAATAAGGGAGCTAGTTGAAAGCTTTAACAATCAAGTTGTTCCCTCATGTCACCTTTGTTTCCCTAAAGCTTATCCAAGTCTAATGAAAAGATTGATTCTTTTATCGCATATACTTTTACAGTATTACTTCGACCAGGTAACCTTACTGTCTTAACACTCTTACCACTATCATGCTGTAGCAGATTATAAGCCATTAAAACTTTCGTGACTTTTTTAGGGTCATATCCTTTGCATATTTCTTTTTTATATTGCTCTGACAATACAAAAAATATTTTTTCTCCGTTCTCAATCTTCCAATAGCCGACCCGATTATGAATGCGCTCAATATGTTCTGGATCAGGAGTTATAGCCTCGAAACGGCTTGACTCATTAGCTTCAAAGAAAGCCTTAATATGAGCAATAATTTCTCTATCCTCAAAATTACCGACTTTCTCAAAACATGCTAACCATTGATTAAAGACTTTTTGAGCAGCTTTAAACGCTGTGCCCATTTTCCAGCCAGTAATATTAGCCTGTGTAGCTAGTTCACCTGCTACTGCTACAAGTGCAAAATAGCTTGCTACACGGATGATATGACCTTGAGATTGGTTAGTTACTAAGGCCTCTCTATACTGTGAAAATAAAGTCATTGCCTTCTTCACAACCGTGCTTTTATTAATGGTGAAGTATTCAATCCATGCAATACCAGCAGCGCCGTAACACTCTGACATACGCTTTTTTAATTCAATTGCTTGTTTGGCTCCATCTTCTGCAAAATCTAGACAATCAAAAATACCGTGCTTAGATTGGTCTACATCAATATCAATTAAGCGTATTTCTTGACCTAGTTTGGTTATTTGACCTTGTTCTTGCATAATTTCTTTCATGCTTTTTTCACCACTAGAGAGAAAAATGACTTTCCACTGGTGCATAGTTTTAGCAGTAATTTGCTTAGTCATACGTGCTTTACCTAAGCCATTTGCTAACATATAAACAATATTTCCAAGCTCTTTAGGATTAACAATTTCCCCAATTTCATCTAAAGCTAAGAAACTATCATTATGCATATAAGCAGTATGCTCCAAAGCATTACCAGTCGCCTTCCATGTTCGACAAAAATGCTCATAGTCACCAAACACTGAACTAGCCAAATACATTGCCGTACTTTTACCTTTAGATGAACCACCTTTGTAGTGAAAGCCTCCTCCTTGTTGATGTAAAGGCCCCAAAAGCTGACCAGAAAAGGCTGTACTTAATGCAAAGACTAGCAAGTTATGATTCTCTACAATTTGAGCAACATTACTTCGCCATTGCTCTAATGTACCTTTGCACTGGTATCGGTTATCTAAAGAATTATTTGATTGATAAACGATTAAGTCACCACTATTGTTCTGCCCAAAATTTTGATGAGGTAATACAAACACGTCACCATGCCATCCAACACGGTCTACACAAAGTGCATACTGCCCCGTTCGATAACTCATGAGATAGCACTGGAATAAATTTCTTGCACGCTGATCAGGAGCAATCATGACACCTTGATACGCTAATGCTTTGCGTAAATCTGCACCATCTGTTTGAAATAGTTCCATTGATAAAGCTTGAGTATGTTCTACACCACTGTCATCCATCCACTTAAGTAAGACACCCCAGTTATTACTAGAATTATCCCTAGTCTTGGCAATGACCTGCACAGGAGTAGATATAAAACGTTTTTGTGTTATACCGTTTTTATCCTCTTCAACAAAAAACAAGCCATCTTCTTTAATATGAAAATGCCCCTTTTCCCATCGCATCGGCTTTGCTAAATGGCCTTTCGGTAAATTACTTTTTCTACCCAATGATGCAATGGTTATATCAAAAAAAGCTTGTACCTCATTTGCATCATCATATTGAGATAAATCACATTGAATATCTTCTTGATACTGACAAATAAGTTTTACAGGGTAAGTATTTTCAATCTCATGAAAATGCTCTCTGTGCTCTGGCCTAAATGGAACGTATAAATGTTTATAACCTGCAACTAATAGCTGATTAATTATATCTTTTATGACATTCAAATTCCGAAGACTTGGCTTGTACAATATGTCTTTGCAGAGATTTGGGAGTATTACTAAAACAACAGCGTATCCTGTCTGAGCAACCTTATAAAAAGCTTCCAAACTATATGTAAGGATTACTGGCAGATCCTTTTGTAATTTTCCGTAATAGGTAAAGCCCTTAACTACCCCATCAGGGATAACTTTAACGACTTTGTTGACTTGCAATACAGCACATTGAATAGGCTCTAATTGCCCATTAAAAATAGGTTTTACGATAGGATTGTGGTATTTAGCTCCATTTATGTCAACATCACCTTGTTCAATATAAATAGCTCCATAAGGAATGCCAAATTTCTGAACCACAGGATGATGCAAACATGCATCATCCTGTGGCTGAATTTTTTCACACTGTTTTAAAATAGTGTAAGCATCTTCAGAAACAAAAAAATCATTAGTTGTACTCATGTAGCACGTCCATAATTTTTAAGATTTTTTGTTTCAATCCTTCTATATGTTGCCGTTCAGAATTCAACTGTTGCTTAAGTTTTCTATTCTCCCGACTTAAAGAACTTGCTGTCGCCATTGACGTAGCAATTTTTTTATCCCCAATCTTTGCCTTATTTTGAATTGCTTCATCACGTTCAAAGTGAAGTTTCTGTATTTGTTCATACAAATCTGCAAATGCATGTATTGCAGTAGGAATATTCGAATTTGTATTAATCGATTTAAGTGCTTCATGTCCAAATAATTCTAATTGAGTCATCATTTGCATAACTCCTCAATATCACTTAAACGCCAACGCAGGCGGTTACCAATTTTTAGAGGTTGAATTGGCCCACTACCATCCATAGCCCATTTTCTCAAAGTCTGATCACGTAACTTAAGTAAAAATGCAGCTTCACTAGTAGATACCAACAGTCTACCTTCATCAAATCTAAAAACTGGTAATGGTTTCAAACACATATTTAAAAACTTCAATCAACAAAAAAGATTGGAGAAATTCTGAAATGGCAACCAACCTAATGTAAAAAGAATTATTATTTTAATTTTATATTGGATTTTATTTTATAATTTCAATAAATTAAACAATTTATACCGGTCTTAAATTTTTATACCGGTATAAAATATTTCATGAATTAAGCCTTTCTCGATTAACCTTATCCCAACGATTTTTAAAATCATTTTCACCAGGAAATAAATTCGAATATTCCAATGGTGATATTTTACTTTTTACATAATTTCTTAATCCAATTTTTCCATTACCAACATTTGAAAGTTCTCTTATCTCTTCATCAGACAAATTATTTAGAATCTTACAAATAAGCTCTCCTGCTTTTCTAACCCTTTGCTTCTTCTCTGCGGCGCTAACGCTTGTGTGTTTGTAAGAAGTATTCATTTTACTTAAGAGTTTATTTATTGATCGAGTATGAATAGAGTATCTATCCAAGACTTTGAGTTCTGTATCCCATTGTTTTAAATCTTTGATCGCATCAAGATTTATTTTTGATGCATCTTCTAAGAATTCCTGATGATCAATATAGGAAAAAATTCCTACTTCAATTTTAATAGGGCTTCTAGAACACAAGGCTTCGCTCTTAATTTTTCTAAAGGCTTCCTTGTAATATAAAATTAACTTTGATTCATCCAGGCTGTTATTTAACTCGTGACTTAATAATCGATTGATGAGAATTTGTAGTGCTTGCTCAATTGATAATTTTTCAACATATTTCAATGAGTCTCTAATTAAATTTACTCGCTTTTGGAATTTCTGTTCTGCTATTTCCGCTAAGCGCTCATCTTCCTTTTGTTTATATAAAATAGTCCTTAAATAATCACTCATGATTTTATTAACCTCGAAATTCGCTACCTATTTGCTACCTTTTTATAGGCGTAAAAAAACCACTTAGGATTAATGCACCTAAGTGGTTGTTTTATATGGTGGGCCCAGACAGACTTGAACTGTCGACCAACGGATTATGAGTCCGCTGCTCTAACCAACTGAGCTATAGGCCCTATATGCTGAAAACTTTATTTATCAATAAGTTCAGGCGTCATGAATACTAGCTAAGATTTTTTGGAAAGACAAGTGCTTTTATAACTGCTTGAACATTTAGGCAGCAATCATAAGCGACTAGTCTTGGCCAAAATTTCAGTTACTTAAGACTTCAGTATAGGAGGCGTATAGAAAAATGAGATACATGCTGCATCATTTAAGACAAATGAGCCTGTCATCTTGAATTTAATCCGGTCTACTGAGGGTAAAACTGATAGATTTAAGGTCTTAGTATATCTATAAGGTATTAAAATTCTTTATTGCTCAGGCAGCACTGTTAAAGGAATAGCCTTGAGCTCAAGAAGATAGAATGACTAGAATTCAGACTTCATTTCTTCGTCTTTATGTAAATCCTGCTTAATTTCGATCAAAGACCATACAATTATAAGCGCAAAAATCAATAAGGAGACTACGAAGGCTGTCATGTACGTCATACTTTTCAATCTCAGAGTAGAAAGAATAAGAAAATAGAAAAGACCTATATCAGTCTTCTTCTTCGACAAAAGTCTAATAACTAAAGTGTGCTCTGGATAGTCATTTTTTCATCATTTTAAGACTTTTTTTGTATCTACTAATATTTTTAAGATATTAATATTATTTTATTTATATATATTAACTCTTAATCTTGCAGCTTAAAAAGATGAATAAATCATAGATTTTTACATTATTCGCTGATTTTATTGGAAAGCCTATTGACTGTATGGGCGAACAAGATGAAATTATGCAGTTCTCTACATACAGCTTTTACTTATCTGTGCTTATGCTAAATAAATTCCTTGGCGAATCTGCATTTAAACTTGCAGGTTGGCAATATCATGTCGAACCAGATGTGCTTGAAGATAAACAGGTTATTATTGGATTTGAACATACCTCAATGATGGATGCGGTACTGTCAATTGCTCTGTTCCAGATTTACGACCTCAAGGTTCATACCTTAATCAAAAAAGAATTATTTAAAGGACCTTTCAAACCGCTATTAAACGCTGTGGGTGGTATTCCGGTTGACCGCAAGGCCAGTAAAGATATCGTGACCCAGATGGTGGAACATTTTCAGAACAATGAAAAGTTCAATCTGGTCATTGCTCCCGAAGCGACACGAGCCAAACAGGGTGAAGCACGCAAACCGATCCGTACCGGTTTCTGGCATATTGCCAAGGCTGCCAATGTACCGATCGTGTTGTTATACGCCAATTCCAGAACCAAGCAAGGTGGCATTCTTGGCAAGATCTATCCGACAGACCTTGCGCATGACCTGGCTTTGATCAAACAACTGTATAAAGATAAGGTTGGTCTGGATATCGTTATTCCACAATAAGCTTTTTAAAAGAAAAGCACGGACATAATCAGCGATTTTGCTTTTTATGTCCAAGTCATCTGTCTATATCAATGTATAAATAGAATTATAAATCTCCCTATCCTCTTTCTATTTTTCCTCGATATTGCACTTTTTTTGTTTTTATCCTGAAATCTCAAATCTAGGCACTTTTTTTTAAAAAAACGCTTATGGTAGAATTTCGGCATTCTGATAGGCATACAGCCAATCTACAAGGAGCATAGTTCGCATGGCGGGTCATTCCAAGTGGGCCAATATTAAACATCGCAAAGCAAAACAAGATGCGAGTCGTGGTAAAGTTTTTACCAAATACATTCGTGAATTAACCACTGCTGCTAAGCTTGGTGGTCCAGATACTGCAAGCAACCCTCGTCTACGTGCTGTGGTTGAAAAAGCATTATCAGTGAATATGACACGTGACGTGATCAACCGTGCCATTCAACGTGGTGCTGGTGGCGAAGATAACGACGACCTGAAAGAAGTGACCTACGAAGGTTATGGTGTAGGTGGTGTTGCGGTTATTGTTGAAACCATGACTGACAACTTGAACCGTACTGTGCCTGACGTACGTCATTGCTTCTCTAAAACTGATGGTAACTTAGGCACCAATGGTTCGGTGGCATTCCTGTTCACGAAACGTGGCGAGATTACTTTTGAAGATGTTTCTTTGGAAGATCAAATCATGGAAGTGGCATTAGAAGCAGGTGCGGAAGACATCGAAGTCACTGAAGATGAAATCCTGGTGATTACTACACCTGAAGCTTTCGGTGATGTTCAAGATGCTTTAACTGCTGCAGGTTTAAAATCTGACAATGCTGAAGTGGTGATGAGTCCTTCAACCAAAGCAGAAATCACCGACATCGATCAAGCGAAAAAAATCATGAAAATGATTGATATGCTTGAAGATCTGGATGATGTACAGAACGTATATACCAACGTTGAATTCTCAGATGCTGTTTTAGCAGAACTTGATGCTTAACTGTCACTGATTCAAAAAACGCACCTTAGGGTGCGTTTTTTTGTGGCTGTCGACCACCCTAGCTTTGATTAAACTTTATTGAGTAATCCGCTACAGTTAAAGACATTATATTCTTTAATGACAAAGCTGGAATGCAGTGCCACCACATGCTCAATTTTTCCAATCCGCTTAAGCAGGATTTCACTATAATTTTCCATATCCCTTGCCACCACTTCGACAATAAAGTCCGCAGACTGACCGGTGACCAAAAAGGCATTAATCACTTCGGGAATACTTTCCAGTTCTTCCAGGAATTTAGCAAAAGTATCGCTATCATGTTTGCTTAAGGATACCTGTAACAGCACATGCAGACTGAAACCTAATTTTTGGTAATTGATTTCACGTTTTAAGCCACTGATAATATTATGATCGATTAAGTGTTTGATCCTACGATGCACCGAACTGACAGATAAATTCACCCGCTCGGACAGTTCATTCAGATTGACATCTTCATGGGTCAATATTTCTAGAATATGTTTATCGAAACGATCCAGTTCCATTTTTATACTCTTATATCAATAATCAATAGATGCAGAAAATTTTGCGCCATCTCTGTTATACAATATTTATTTATTTTTCACAAAATTTTCATATTCTGAAATTTTTT
>JADHEF010001549.1_pt1 | contig 13529 bp, 11 predicted proteins | sample 8952391 | NCBI WGS metagenome assembly JADHEF01 (sample SAMN16124439, study PRJNA663245) | bioreactor sludge metagenome | isolation source: sludge (nitrite) | place: India:Bengaluru | collected 2019-02-28
GGCCGTCTATCTGCCCGGCCTCGCAACGCCGGTCAAGTCAGCCGCGCTGATGAAGAACGGCAAGCCTGTCGCGGTCATCCCGGAGAAGGTCGGGCTCGCCGTCAGGCTTAAACTTCTCGGGGGAAAGGTTGACGGGCTGGCGAGTGTGATCCGGGTTGAACTCGCGGGCGAAGCCTGCGTGGATCAAACGCGGGCCGTCCACTCGAACATCTCGAACACGCTTCTGGCGCATTTCGCCGAAGTTACCGGGACGGAAAAAAAGAAAGTCAGTTGGATTGAGAAGTTCGGCGAGTGGAAGCACGCCAACCAGGTCAGCCGTTGGACGCGGGAGGGCCGTGCGTGCTGGACCGTGAATGTTCTGGAACCCGGCGCATACAAAGTGTCCTTGAAATACCGGGGTAAAGGACGGCCGGTCTGGAAGATCGTCACGGATGAAGGTGCTCTCATACGGAATCAGCAGGCGGCGACATCTCAATACCAGACCTAATCCCATGGGCGTTTTTGAGATCAAGAATGCGGGCGTACGCCGGATCGGGATGTTGCTGGTGGAGGGCGAGCGGGACGAGGCGAGCCTGGAAGCCTTGGATCTGGTGCCGGTGCGGTGTTCGCCTCGGTAAATGGGACAATGTCCGACTTCAGAGATTTCTTGAAGTTGCTGAATTCCGCCCGCGTTAAACAGGTATTGCTCGTTGTTAGTGGGGGGCCTCCGCCTCACTCCTTGTGCTCTTGATGAGCCACGGCCGCTGTGCCGCCTCCCGCATGGTTGTGCCCGCCGGCCGAAAGGATGGCGTCGTGGATGCCTTCGACGTAGTGCATGTAGGTCACGTTTCCCATGGACGCTTCCTGCTTCATGCTTGCGGGAAACAGGATGTTGTTTTCCAGATGGATGTGCTCGTGCAGGTCCGCCTCAAGCGCCGCCAGAGCCTCATAAAGCGCCTGGAACGTCTGGCAGGCGTCGGCAGGCGGCCGATAATTGCCGGCCAGCTCCCGCATCCGCGCCAGAACGGCGCCGGCCGCGTCATGCTCGTGTTCCATCTGCCGGATCGGGTGAGCGACGCTGCCGCAATGCACTTCGGGCCTGACGTTCCGGCCCGCCATGAAACCGTCGATGCCCTTGATGGCGGGGAACAGGATCTGCTCTTCCTTCATCAGGTGGGCTTCGAGATCGGCTTTCAAAAGGTCGAATGCGTTCCTCAGCGCGCCGAGCAGGTCTCCGTGCCTGGCGCGGTGTGCGTTCTGCACCTTCTCCAACAGCGTGTCGATCCGCCTCAGCTGCGTCTTTGTGAACACGTGATGGGCGTCAAGGATATGGTCGGCGAGCACGGAGAGCGTCACGGCGGACCAGTCGGTCGCCGCTGCGGCCGCCGGGTCCTGCGTAAGGTTCATCTCGAGGTCCGCCACCGTCGCATCCAGCTCGAGGCCGGCCGCCTTGACGGCCTCGGCCAGCGGCCTCTTTCCGCCGCAGCAGTAATCGATGCCCAACTGTTCCAGATGCGCCCGCAAGCGCGGGTATCGGGTCACCAGTTCGCCCAGCGTCTGTTGCGGCCGGATGGTTTTTCCCCGGCATCCGGTCTTCTGTTTTTCTGCTGTCGCATTCATGGTTGTCTCCTCCCGGCCGGTCCCCATCGACTGGCCTTTTCCGTACAGTAAACATCCCTTGCTGAAAGGCTTGCACAATCCCTTCAGCCTGTCGCACGTCTCTCCCTCACCGTCCAGATGCGGACATTCCCAGCTCATCAAAACACCCCTATTCCTCGATGGCTATCGCCTCAGACGGACAACCGTCGCGAGCCTCGCGGAAGCTTGCCTCGCTTTCCGCAGGCACCGGGTCTGCCTTCACCACGGCCACTTCTCTGACCATCTCGAAGACCGCCGGACATGCCGTCTCGCATAGACCGCATCCGATGCACGTTTCGCTGTTCACAGTCGCCTTTATGCTTCACTCTCCTTCCGCTTTTACCAACAAGGCTGGAAAAGCCTGGCCGCCCTTAATTGGTATTAAAGTATCATAATACCTGAATACCGTCAACACGAAAGTTCCCTTCGCGGCATTTTCTACATTTTTTGGGTGGGGGTGCGGCAAAAAAAGGAAAATCCCCGATAAAACCAGCGTTTTATCGGGGATTAAGATGGTAGGCCAGGCCGGAGTCGAACCGGCGACCCCCAGATTAGGAATCTACAAGCAACCATTGAAAATAAAGGGCTTCGTTGAAAATAAAATAAAAGTGTTGTAAAAATCGCACATTCAGTGATAAATTTACGTTGTTTTAGAACACATAAGGAAAGGCGGCACGGGATGGCAAAGCAGATCGCAGAAGACACCGAGCATAAGCACATGTTCAAACGCGGGAAAGTGTGGTGGGTGTCAACAATGCGCAACGGGGAGCGGACAATCACATCCACCAAGCAGACCGACCTTAAAAAGGCGCGGCTCATTCGAGACGACCTTTTGAACCCCTATAACCTGCGGGACGAAAAGAAGCGGGTCGAGGCGATGCTGGCCCGCGTCCAGACCGTAGAACAGAATCTTGCCGTGATCGAAGACGCGAAACCGGCGACCACGATCGCGCACGGCTGGCAGGCGTACCTTGACCGGCACAATCGCCCGGACACCGGCCCGTCAACTCTTGAGGTCTATGAGGGCCAATATGAGGCCTTTGCCAAGTGGTTCGCCGGCAACTACCCACAAAAGGACAAGGACGGCAACCCGATACGCTGGGAGCTGCGCCAGGTGACACAGGAACACGCGGACCGCTACGCCGGGCACCTGTTGAAAATCGTGAGCGCTTCAACCTTCAACCGGCACCTGAACCTGCTCTCGCTGGTATGGCGGATACTGGAAGGCCCGGCGCGGATCGGCGCGAACCCTTGGAAGCAGATCGGCCGCAAACGCTTTGCCGTCCATTCCCGCCGTGAGTTGACGGTTGAAGAACTGGGGCGCGTCATTGCGGCGGCGCAAGGGGAAATGCGCGTGCTTTTGGCGCTGGGCACCTTCTGCGGGTTGCGTCTGGGAGACGCGGCCTGTCTGGACTGGGGAAGCGTTGATCTTGTGAAGGGTATCATTTCCCTTATCCCGAGCAAGACGGCACGCCGGAAACAAAAGCGCGTGACGCTGCCGATACATCCGGCCCTACTCGCCATGCTTGAAGGTATCCCGGCTGACAACCGGCGCGGGTACGTTCTCCCGGCCATGGCGGAGCGGTACGCCGCCTATGACGGGGCGCTCGCGAAAGACGTCGCCCGCCTCTTCCTGTCGGTAAACATCAAGACCGGTGCCAACTCATTGACCAAGGCCGAACGCGATGAACTGGACAAGGCTATATCCGAAGCCAAAGCCGAGGGCAGGGAACCGCCCAAGGTCAAGCGTACCGTGAGGCGGGCGAGCGCCGATTGCGGGTACCACTCGCTTCGGCACACTTTTGTGTCCCTTTGCGCGGCCGGGGGCGTCTCGCAGTCGGTGGTTCAATCCTTGGTAGGGCACGGATCGCCCGCAATGACCGCCCATTACACCCACATCGGCATAGAGGCCGCACAGCGGGCGGTTGCCATGCTTCCCGACGTGACCCACACAGACACAGAGGAAGACGCCGCCAACGCGGCACGCGCGAAACTGGACGCGGTCCTGACCTCGCTGGAAGGGCTCACGCCTGAGCAGATTCAAGAGGTGGCAAAACGGGTGCGTGAAATGATCGGGGGTGCAGCGTGATCGGTAAAAAATCGAAAGACAAACCGAAGCCTTTCGCCCTCGTAGAATATGAACTCATGTGCCCGGAATGCCGAGCGGTGGGGATGCTGAGAACGTACAAGAGACTGGGAACGCGTCGCTATGTGAAATGCAGTGGTTGCGGTGCCAACGGTGTCGTTCAGCGCATTGTTGATGTTGGTCAAACCCCAGAGGCAAAGGAGGATAAAATACAGCAATTGAAGGTTTAGGCGATGCCAAAATAACGATTTTTACCTGATTCAGGTAAACGCTTTAAATTTGCAATAGCTTTCACTGCTTGCGATGCCTATATATGTCTTTAGCGCGGTTCATGGTGAACCACCGCTAAGGAGAGCAAGCAATGAAGACAACGACACTTACCGCAATAAAGGCGGTATTCGATTCCGACCCGGCGCGGTCCGCCGCTGACCGGGAAACGCTACTGCGGACGCTTGGCTTGACCACCAGCGAACACAGCAGCAAGCCACCCCAAAAACTGGTTTCGTTCGAAGAGGCGGCGGAACGTCTTAACCGCACACCGGCGACCGTTCACACATTGGCGCGGCGCGGCATTCTTCACAAGGTCATCCTGCCGGGCTTCTCACGCGCAAGCGGTGTGCTCGCATCCGACCTTGACAACCTTCTCAATTCGTCTGCGGGCGGGGCGGTGGGGGCATGAAGCGGGCCGGATGGCAGACCGCACGAGCTCCCCGAGGCGGACGTCTCAGATGTCGTATCTGTAATTCGTTGGTTTCTCATGGCGACGCCTGGAACATCAACGAGCGCCATTTTGAGTGCACGTGTCTGGAGTGCAAAGAGCGGGCCGAATCGCAACGCGACACCGGATGGCGTCTGCTCAAGACGCCCCACGGCATACGCTTCCATCGGGAGATCGGCGCGGGCGGCGCTGGTCTCCAATTAGACGTGGAAGAACACCAGCCAAAAGGTTGGACAGCCTGCGCTATCCGCGAGCATAGGCTGATCGGTGTCCGGTGCGAGCGCCCCAGCGCGGATGAGGCCGCCGCCGCGATTGCCGTTCTGGCAGACGTGGCTCATTTGCCGCTGCCGGTGGAAGGCGGTGCGCATGAATGAAAACCCGACCACTGACACCCTGTCACCCGACACCGAGGCGGGCGAGCATGTATTCAAAGGCGGTCACTTTACGCCCCCCGCTGATTACGACGTGGACAGAATCTCAAACTGCCAGACTTGCGGGGACTACGCAATCTGTTTGTGCGTTTGGTACACCTTGGTTAGAGAGGCGTCTTACAAGCGCAGTCTCACATTTCTAATGTCTGATGACATCCTGGCTAAACGTACCTGCATGAACAAGAAAACCGCAGACAAGGCGGCAAAGATTCTTGAATCCTTGGGCCTTCTCAAGTCGCGTAAAAGAAGCGCCGGTGGCGTATATGTTGCAGCTTGGAGAACGATTTTCCCATCTGTATCACCGTGGAAACCGACACGCATTGACCCCAAGGACACGCCCGTAAAAGAGGCTTGTTTGCCAGAAAACGGAAAACGCTTTCCAGAAAACGGAAAACGCTTTCCAATTCAGACGGGAAAAAAACGGAAACACTCTTACAGACTTCTCTCTAAAGAGAAGTCTAGTAAAGAGGGAACCTCCAGACCTGCCCTGCCGCCTCCCGAGGGCGGGGCGGCGGGCAGGTCTGAGGCCCCCCAAACAACGCCAATGGCCGAGACTCCGAAGCCGTACACGCCGCCGCCGCGTGTTGTTGTCGAGCGTGGAAGACTGCCAGGCGCGGGCGCAATGCGCTACCGCAAGTTCAACGACGGCACAACCGAGTTTGACACCCTGGGCAACAACTTCTATGGCGAAGAGGCGATACCATGAAACCGACTCCTTGGTTCAACAGCGTTAACCCGTTCACGCGTAAAGGCGCGGCCAGCGAGCGGGCGGCCAAAGCCTTCCGCAACATGCCGCCTTGCTCGAAGTCAGAGGCCATTGAAGCGCTGGCCTCTGACTATGACCTGAGGGGTATGGTATTCGACTTGGCAGTAAAGGCGGGTGTGATCGAATGGGACGCCGCCGCGAAAGCTTGGCGTGGAACCAAGGCCACAGCGCGCACAGCGCAAGACGCGGGTGCAACCCGTATGAGCGAGGCCACGCCCGCAACCCCTCGTCCTGCGCGATTCTGGGAGCGTTCTACCGCATCGAGGGGCAATACACCCCCTCCGGGGGTAGGTTCTTCCCCGGCTCCCGACTCCCGACCCCTTTACGGCGAGGTGACGCCCAATTACTGACTAACGAAACCAGAAACGCCCTTTTGACAAACTGACAATTTCGAGCCAACGGCTCACGCACCGGGAACCGGCCGCAACCGGGGCGCAACAAGGCCATGGAGAAACACAATGGTTCAAAAAATCATTCGAGAAATGAACTCTCACGACGCGGCCCTTGAAAAGGCCGTGAACCTCCCAGCAGCGGGCGCGACATCCCACACCGACCCTATCGACCTGGGCACGATGTGCGGGCTGATCGAGCTCGCCGACGTCGAGATCCACGTTGACGCGACGGTCGCCGCCGCAGGTAAAGCGGTGACACTCATCCCCGAACACTCATCGGATAACGTGACCTATGAGGTGGCACCGCTGCCGGGGGTTATCGTTACGGGCGCGGCGGGCGTCGGTACGCTCGAATATACCTCTACGCAGTACGGACCTGAGCCGACAGGGATCAAGCGGTACCTGCGGCTGGCCGTCTCAGTCGAGGCGGACGCGGGCGACCTGACGGCAAGCACCGCGTTTATCGCAGTCGTACCCCAACCACGCCGTTACGTCTAACCAAACAGTCCCGCCGCCCTCGCCCGGGCGCGGCGGGCCAAACGACGGACCGGGCGAGAAAGAAGGATACATGTCCAAGAAAGAAAAGAAAGCCAGCGGCACCGAAAAAGCGGTGGAGGTCAAACCAACACTCGAAGAGATCAATGAGGCGATTGCGGAACTCCAAGGCGAGTTTCAGGCGACTCCGGAGGATCGCTGCGCCGGCGGACAAGTCGAGAGTGCCAACGTGTGGCGAAATGCGCTGGCCCGCACCGAGGAAAGCCTTGCGGCGGGCGGGCACGATGATGGCGCGGTCCGCCTGTTGCGCGAGCGGGCCAAAGAGGCGCGGGCCGCAATCGCCAGGCTGGCGCACGACGTGTCCTTGATGCCTAAGCTTCAGATTTTGGATGATATGAGGATTCAGGCCGAGGCCAAACGCGAGCGGGAACTGAAATACGGAAAAATTGACATAATGCCTGTTTTTGTGAACGTTCCCGTTCTGCCAGCCACAAGCCTGCGAGGGTTCGAGGTTACAGAGAAAATCCCGGAGGTTTGCGCGGTGATATTCCGCAAGGCCATTGCCGACCTTGAGCCCGAGGCGAAGGACCTCGCTGCCAGGCTGGACGAATCGGCCGCACTCGCTGCCCGCCTGGGTGATCTTGCCGAGCCGGTCACGCCCGAGTTGGCCAGCGCCAAACGCGCAAATTCTTTTGCCCTGGCATCGGCAATCAAGGACTACCTGCGGCGGGTGGCTTCCATCTATGACGCGTTTGTGGAGGCTGACGCTATGTCCAGACTTCGCGAGCATAACCGCGCCGTGGACGCGGAGGCGCGGCGGATCGCCGCGAAGGTCGAGGCCGACGTCTTGGCGGCTGGGGCTTCTCCGGAGATCGCACGGGCGGCCGGACAGGACAGCGCCGAAGCGGCGGAAGTGCGGGCCGGGCTTGTCGATGAAACCTTTCTTCGTGAGGCGGAGGAGGGGCTGGCCCGCATCCTGATCCACCGGGCAGAGACCATGCGCAAGCTGGCAGAAGCCGAGCTCGCAAAAATCGCGTAACAATCACACCGCGTGCCCTGCCGCCGGGGGCACGCAACCGGGGATCCAAAAATGCCTAAAGACTCAATCAATATCCACATCGGCGCGAAAGACGCGGCAAGCGCGGTGTTCCAAGGAGTGTCCGCCCGGGCCGTGGCTTTTGGCGTAACGCTGTGGAACCTTGCCACCAAGGCGCTTGCCGGGATCATGAACGGGCTGCGCGGCTGGGTGAACGAGGCGCTTGAGGCCGAGGTCGCAAACGTCAAGCTTGACGCAGCGCTGCGGGGATCGGGCCAATACACGGCGCAACTGGCACAGCAGTACCGAGACCTGGCAAACGCCGTGCAGGACGAGACCGGCGCGTCAGACGAATCGGTCAAATCGCACATCGCGCAACTGGTCACGCTAGGCGTGCTACCCGACAAAATGGCCGTGGCCACGCGTTCAGTGGCGGCATTGGCCGCCATGGGGCGCGACGGCAATCAGGCCATGGTGGCGGTCGCGCGGGCGCTGAACGGCGACATAGCCGGATTCGAGCGGTTCTCGCCCGAAGTCCGCAACGCCACTACCATAACCGAGAAATTCGCGGCGGCGAACAACCTGCTTGCGGCGGGTTACGCCCAGCAGCAGGCCAACCTGCAAACCGTGGGGGGCGCTTGGAAGGCTTTGCAGGGCCGTCTCGGTGACGCCCGTGAAGACATCATAGGCGCGGTGTTCGACGGGCTCAAGCTTGGTAAGACGTTCGACTCCATGCAGGCGTCAGTCGGGCGCTTCCTGAAATCGGACGCGTTCACCGGCTTCACCGAGGCTCTGCGCAAGGGTGTGGGGTACGCTTTGGACATCGGCAAGGCCATGACCGCCAAGGGAGGAACCGCCGAAGTCGCCACGGCGTTCGGAAACGTCATTCTTGGAGCGCTGAAGGACGGCGCGGAATATATCGGCGTAAAGATTCTCAACGCGTTCGAAAACACCAAGTCCATTTTCGGCGAGGCCCGCGTTAAGCTCGCCACCATGGCGGGGACCGACGAGGCCGAGGCGCGAAAGACGGTTTATGGCGGCAAGACTGAATACAAGGGCGGAGCGTTTGCCGGCGCGGTGAAGGAACTAACAGCCGTCGTTAAAGCGAACGTCGCGACAGTCGAGGCGCAGGGCGAGGCGATGGACGACGGCATGGAAGAATACCTTGCCTACCTGGAGCATCAGCGCATTATCGATGACAGAACGCTTGCGCTGAAACAGGCCGCGCTCGTTGCCCAGAACAGGATAACGACCGCCGAGAACAACAAAGCGACCGCTGCGGAGAACACGCTATACTGGGAAAATATGGCCACCGGTTACGCCAAAGCCGAGGCCAACGCCAAAGCCACCGCGTTGCGGAACCAGAACCGGCAAAACCAGTTGGCCGGGCAGAACACGTCAGAGTATATCGCGTCTGTGCAATCAGGCCGTGAGGAAAAAAAGGAACGGGACAAGACCGAGGCCAAAACACAGAAGAAAATCTATGGTCTCATGCGGAGGATCGGAATGGTTAAACCGGACGGCAATCCCGAGGGGATGGATAAGCTGGAAGAGCGGCTTGGCGGTGCCGAGAAAAAAGGCACCCATCTGTCGGCCAACAGCGTGCGAATGCTGCGGGACGTCCGGGATCAGGCCAGCCTACGCAAGGCCGCAAACGACCAGATGATACAGGGCCGCAAGGATGAACTCAACAACCGCAAGCTCAAAGACGCGGCGGAGGCAACGCTTACCAAGCAGCGTGCCCAGAACGCGAAGAACCTTCAAAAGATCGCCGACAAGATCGAATCAACACTGGAGGCCGGAAATTGAAAAAGGACGCTTGCGCCGGGATCGGCGCGGGTGTATGTTATGGGGGTCACGGTGAGCGTGACCGCGATTTGACCCGCGATAAACCCGAAACAACATGCGATTGCCCGCATTGTGTTGGTGGCCTTTCGGGGCCGGTCAAAACCAATATGATGCGGGTTTTTTATTGGAGTCAGATACATGCAGAACAAAACCGTTACACTGAGACTATCGGCGCACAACTTCGAGCGGCTTTTCTATGTTGCGGAAATATTGGGGCAGACGCCCGAACAACTGCTAAACGGAGAGGTGCTCAATACGGCACTACAACAGCCGGAAAGCTGCCTGCCTGGCAGTCTGCTATCTGGAGCGCGTAAGCCTTCCCGGAAAGAGAGCAAACAGTGGACCGAGTTGACGGCGATTGGAAACATCGAGTGGGCACCACAAGAGATCGGCGCGGACGCCGGTCCGGTGCCCAACGTCTACCTGACCCCCGGCAACCTCGCCCGGCTTAAAGCTGTGGGGCTGGCCTTGGAGTGTGACCCGACAAGTCTCTTGAACAACTTCCTTTGCGAGGATCTTGTTGCCCCGTCTCACATTTCCGGAGGCATGGACTTCACCGAGGGCGGGAAGTTGACCAAAGCAGCGGCAAAAAAACGCGAGCGGAGCGTAACGGCCGCCTCCGAAGCGATGGATGATGACGGGTGGAAGATAACTCATTACTTGCCGTGATAATTGGCCTTCCGGCTGGTTAGCGCCGGATCGGAACGGAGCGGCCCCTTTCATGAGGTGACATGAAGGGGGCTTTTTTTGTGCCCTGCGCGAGTTCAAGGGGCTTTCCAGCCGTTCCATCGCCGAGATGTGCGGGGTGTCAAATGTGTTTGTATCGCACATCAAACCCGAACAGGTGTTAACGGTTAACACCTCGCCATCAACCGTGACCGGAGCGGCGGGATCGGGTGACGTGTTGTCAAACCGCGCTTTTCCGGTTTGGCTACACGGGGCTGGACTGTTGTAAAAGTGTTGTAAAAAAAGATCATTCAACACCTAAAAACAAGAAAAGACAGCGGGGGCTAGGGAATCGGCGGTTTTGGTTAAAAATGAAAAAATCCCCAATAAAACCGAGGTTTTAAAGGGGTTCAAGGTGGTAGGCCAGGCCGGAGTCGAACCGGCGACCCCCAGATTAGGAATCTAGTGCTCTGTCCTACTGAGCTACTGGCCTAAGGTTTTGAAATACAACAGCTTACAATTCCTAAACACCTCATATTATAGTGCATCGGGTCACAAAAAATCAATCAAAATCGGTGGCGACTGCGCGCACCCCCGACAGTCCGGCGCTTGACTATTTTCTCCTCTCACCGCATACTAACACTTTTCAGTTGAATGACACGTGGTTACGACAAAGTGGTGCGCGGTTATTTTCTGCTTCAAAATCAGGTCAAACAAAGAGAAGCCTATGAAAACAAAGCGTCTTCTGGTGGGTCTAGTAATGGCATCGGTCGCGGCTTCGGTACAAGCGGTGACATACACGTGGGACGGTGGAGGTGCCGACAACAATTGGAGCAATGTGACCAACTGGAATCCGGATGCGACAGTGCTGAGCGCCAGCAACACCTTGGTGCAGTTGAATGGCACGACCCGTACAACTCCGATACAGGACATCGCGAATCCCTTTGTGCTGAACCGGCTGGAGTTTCTCAATACGGGCACGACCGCGTTTACCCTCGGCGGAAATCAACTGCAGTTCGTGACCAACGGCGCGACACAACCGCGCGTTTACTTGAATCGCAATGCCACGTGCGTGATCAACAATGCCATCGACATCCCCGCAGGCACGACGAATTACATGGAGATCGGAACCTATGGCGTTTCGTTCAACGGGATCATTTCGGGCGGGGGTGCCATCGACAAACAATTGGGGGCGGGCGGCATCGACTTGAGGAACAGCGCCAACACCTTTTCTGGAGGACTGACGGTACGCGCTATCGACAACGACTGGTACAAGGTCAATATCTACGCCAGCAACGCCATGGGCACCGGCCCCGTGAGCCTGTACGGGGGATCCTTGAACACCGCCTTGATTAACCCCGGCGGCCTGAGTTTCTTCAACACAACCACCCAGACGAATCCGATCAGCCTCTTTCAGAACTCGCCGCTCTTCACGGGCATGCCGAACGGCGGTGATGCTGTCACGCTGAACGGCCCTGTCGATCTTAACAGCAGCACGCTCTACCTGCGCGGCGGCGGCAGCGGCACGATTAACGGCATCATCAGCGAGGGCGGTGCCAACGCGGTCACAAAGGTCGATAAGGGTACGTGGACCCTTTCCGGAGCGAACACATTCACCGGGCGCTTAACAATCGTCAATGGAGCCGTCAGGCTCGGCGCGTCGGATACGCTAAATCCGCTGGTTCCCGTCTCATTTGCCTGCGCCACGGGATGGTCCGCCCTCGCATCCGCCACCCTCGATCTGAACGGCTATAAACAGACGGTCAGCCAGTTGAGCGGCAGCGTCAGCCAGGTGGGCTTCTCGAATGTCGTGGCCAGCGCCGCCCCTGCGACCCTTACGGTGAATCAGGTGGCCACAAGCCTCTTCGACGGACGTCTGACTGGCGCGCTGAGTTTGGTCAAAACGGGTTCCGGGTCGCTGACGCTCTCGAACAGCTTGAGCGCGATCACCGGCTCGATGACGGTCAGCAACGGCACGCTGGTTGCCGTGCTCTCCGCGAGCTTGGGCAACAGCACAAACGTCACGGTGGCGGGCGGCACGTTGGATTTGCGGGTCGGTGCGATCGCGGACACGGCGTCGCTGAACCTCTTCAGCGGTGGAAAAGTGGCGCTTGCGTCTGGCCTGATTGAGAGCGTGGATAAGCTGTTTTTCGATGGTGTCCAGCAGCCGAGTGGCACCTACGGCGCGGCAGGCAGCGGCGCCGGAACCGAAAACAGCGCTTTCTTTGACGGGAGCGGCTTGCTTCTCGTGCTGTCAAGTCCTCCGATCACGCCGGTCGACGCCACGTGGGATGGCGAGGGCACGGATACGAATATCAGTACGACGAACAATTGGGTTGACGATGTGCTGCCCGCGTTCGACGGCACGGCGCGAGCGAACTTTGCCGTGGGCGGTAGCACGGCCAGGGTCGATACGGCGGTCAGCCTCTACGGCATGTTCTTCAATGCCGGCACCAACTTCGCGTTGGTCAATGGCGCGGGAAATGTGAAAATCGGTGCGGGCGGTCTCTTCGCTCAGGTGCCCACAGCATCCGAGCGTACCTATTCGGTCGCCGAGGATTTGACGCTCGGCGCGCACCAAACGTGGAACGTGATCAACAACGGCGCGGGTGCGACCACGCTGTCGATCTCGGGAGCGATTGATGATGGTCTCGCCGCTTACAATTTGACGAAGGCGGGAGACGGGGTCTTGATCCTGTCCGGCAACAGTACCTACGACGGCGTCACGACTGTGAAGACGGGCGGCGTCGTGCGCATCACGAGCGGCGCGGCGCTCGGTAGTACGAACGGCGCGACTATTGTGGAGAACGGGGGCTTGCTCGAGATGAGCGGCGGTATCAATGTGACTGAGTCGATCGCGCTCTACGGCGATGCGAGCACAAGCTATCAGGGCGTTCTACGCAGCAACGGCGGCAGTAACATAATAAGCGGTCTCATCCTCAACGGCTCGCGCATCCGATGCAACAACGGTAGCCTTGATCTGGTCGGAGGCGCGACCGGCGGGCAGTTCGTGCTGGCGGCGACCGGTAACACCTTTATTCGGATATCCGGGAAGCCGATTAACATCGGCGGCAGCACCTTCTACGCTCATACGGACGGGCTCCTTATCCTGGACGTGACGAATAATGTGTGGAGCCAGCTCGAGGTGTCCGGAAACATTTTACGCACGGATCAGGTGAATGCCCTTCCCCCGACCAGCATGCTGACGTTGGGGCCAAGCACCTATGGCGGCCTCAATTTGAACGGCAAAAGCCAGACGATCGGACAGCTCGTCTGTACGCATGCGACAGCCGGCACTCGTATTGTGTACAGTACGACGCCTGCCACATTGACGGTGACCCAGAATGTGAACACCGTTTTCAACGGCAGCATCACGGGCGCCGTCAGCGTCGTAAAAATGGGCGCGGGAACCTTGACGCTTTCAAACACGAATACGTTGTATGGGTCCGTTGTTGTGAGTAACGGCACGTTGCT
>JADHEF010001550.1_pt1 | contig 13521 bp, 11 predicted proteins | sample 8952391 | NCBI WGS metagenome assembly JADHEF01 (sample SAMN16124439, study PRJNA663245) | bioreactor sludge metagenome | isolation source: sludge (nitrite) | place: India:Bengaluru | collected 2019-02-28
CGCCGGTCTACAACGAACCGCCGATGGATTTCGACGACGATATTCCGTTCTAGGCCTGTGTGATATAAAAACGTAAAGACAAATCTTAACTTATAATATAACGCCCCGATTTTAGGGGCGTTTTTCATTACTGCTCAAAATTTAGCTTGTTCTCAGCAACAACTAGATTTAGTCTAGGTTTACACGCATTGCATGTGTCAACTGGATGGTCTTAGCAGAATGGCTTACAAAGTTGAAGTGATAAAGTCTGAAGATAATGGTGAGCGGGTTGTTTTGGTACTTGATGAAAGCGGGATGCCACACGATCTTATTTCACGATATCTACTTAGAGGATTATTTAATCGTTCATCAAAAACGATCCTCAACCAAGCACGCAATATTTGTCAGCTATACCAGTGGGGGGATGAGCTAGGAATCAACATTGAAGAACGGATCTATTCTGGAGAAATTTTTGGGATAACAGAAATTGACTCATTAGTAAGGTATTTATCTCTAAATAGACGGCAAATGCGAATCTTAAAGGGAACCTCTTCAAAGGATACTATCATTCCTTTTGCAGGTTATGTTACTGCCGACATGCAGAAACAAAAGATTGATGATATTGCTCGGTATTTTAAATGGATAGGAAGCTTATCTCTTGAAAACCGCTCCATTAACGATCCATTTTATACATCGATTGGTCCAGCTATGGATGACCTTAAAGATAGGCTTGATGCATTAAAGGTTAGAGGGAGCAGCCAGCCACGTGTAGGGCTGAAGGAAGATGAACAACAGTTTCTCATATCTATTACCTCCCCCAATAATAAAAACAATCCGTTTGAACACAGGACTCGTGTTCGTAATCACCTAATCTTCAAAATGTTGTTGCTTTGTGGAGCACGCTTAGGTGAATTACTCTCTCTGAAGCCTGAACAATGTAAACTAGCCGGGGACTCACCTTATATTATAATCAGCCAGAACACGACAAAACATTTAGACCCTAGAAAACTACCCCCTGAATCAAAAACACTTAGCCGTAAAATTCATATAACTCCTGAACTAGCTTCCGATATAGATAGTTACATAAACAATGAGCGAAAAGCACGAGGAAAAGCAGCAAAACGTGCAGCTCCATATCTATTCCTGAATACATGGAAAGCACCTTCTCCGATGACTCAATCTGCTGTTCAGCATATGTGCAAGATATTGAGAGAGCGATTCCCAGACAAGCTAGCAAATCTTCACCCACATCGTTTACGCCATACATTCAATGACAATTTTCATATGATGTTTTTCAACAAAATGGGAAAAGAAGCATTTCTTAAAATGCAACGCTGGTTAAATGGATGGGTGGATGACAGCGAACAAGGATATACATATACACACCTAGCAATGGAAATACAAGGGAAGCGCATGCTAATTCACCTGCAAGAAAGCATTATGAAAGGTGACTATGAATACCTCCACATAAATGAGCACTAATTATATTAGTGTATTTTACTGTAAAGGAAGGCGAATAAATGGAAGATCTTTCTATCTACAAATTACATTATGGAAGTAATGAAGATGTTTTATCTTATCAGCCATACTTTACAGAGGTAGCAATAAAGACTAGATCTCGTATTGTTGTAACATCCTCTAATCAGTGGGATATTGGTGAAAGTGAGACGCATCTAATTAATTTTGACCTTATTGAGTCAAGTAACTTAGAATTAATTGATCAAGTGAAATACGTTATGGCATGGTTTGTACGGCAAGTTAGTCCAGCCCATGCACATACCACCTATAACGCTGTACTTAAATTCCTTAATGAATGCGATAACCTAGATGACGAATCTGGTAAAGAACTTACTGACGCATTTTCTGATGAGTTACTTTACTATTTTTCAAGTAACCGAAACTCTCATAATGAAGATCCCCTACATAGGATTCGGCTTTGGTATCTGAAGGGAGTTAGGCTCAGACTTCCATTATTCCAGCCAGATATCGGGCGAGCAATAAAAAGTCTTAGCCTAAAAGGTAGAGTAAAGGGTTTAGATGTACTTGTTAACATTCCTGGAAAAAGTCCACTATCTTCAAATAAACTGTTTGATCTTCGTAGTCTATTAACTAAGTACCAAGACCATTTTAGTGTTGGCGAATCAGAATTTTGGAAGATGGCTGCAACATGGGTGTTCATAACACTAGGAATTAGACCTATTCAGCTCAGACTTTTAATGATGTGTGATTTAGCATTAAACATAGAAAAAACTACTGGCAAAAAATCATACATACTAAATGTACCCTCAGCTAAAAAACGCCATCAACTACCCAGAACTAGGTTCAAATCTAGGCCTATTCCCACCTTTCTTGGTGAAATGCTGCAATCACTCAAAGAATTCAATGTCAAATGGCTCGATAATAATGGAATTGAATATAATGAAACCCAAATTCCATTGTTCTTTTTATTACCATACGATAGAGCTGAACTTAGAAAAGAAACGGGTAAAACTGAAGCGTTCAGATGGACGATGAGCAAAAACTCAATAAGCAAGGCCGTTCCTAGGTTATTGGAGTTAATAAATTCACTACAATACAATATAGGGGCGCCAACATTCGACGAACCATTAACAGCAAGACGTTTGCGTAAAACCTTTGCAACACATGCAGCAGCAGTTGGTACTCCAGCAATGATGTTAATGGAGTTACTCGATCATGAAGACATGCAGCATGTCATGATTTATTACAAATTGGGAGCAAACTTTGCTAACAAAGTAGACCAAGTTTACCGAGAGCAGTTCGGTACAATATTTGACTATTTCTCAGGTGTTATTACATTAGAGGAACTCTCTACAGTAAATAAATCTAAACATGTCTATGGCCCTGAGAATTTACGCAGATTAGTTGGTATCGGATTTTGCTCCAAAGAAGGCCTTTGTAAAAAAGCTCCTCCATATTCTTGTTATACGTGTATCAAGTTTGAGGCGTGTAATAACAAACAGATTCACATTGAAGTCCTTGAATGTATGCTAGAGGATGTATCCACATTGTTTGAACAAGAGCCTGCCCCAGCTAAATTTGAAATAAATCACATTAGTGCATGTCGCTCCCTTATCGCACAACTGGAGAACAGCTAATGCAAAGCAATCTGAATACAAACCAAGGCCACAATAGTTCAAGTAGCAGGCGTAAACAAAATACTATTATCCCAATAAATCCGTCAAGCAACTGTCTCGATAATATAAAAAACTATATAGCACACGCTAAAAAAATACACGGCCCAATTTTTGATAACAGCGTCGACTGGAACAGTCATATATGGAATATAAAAGGCTTCGAAAGTACAGTCACGACAAGAAGCGTAACTCATGCTTGTAATATAATCTATACTCAAGACAATAATCTCGGTAAAAAAATAAAATCATCTAGAGAAAATGAGATTCCGTTCTCAGAACCATTCGCTACTGAAGTGAAAGCATTTATTACACATCGGCATAATAAAAAGCCATGTAAACATGATTCCCATATGGTTATAATCCGGGCGTTTAGGTATCTATATCTGCAGATGAGCAATACTAACACGCCTAGTTTTTCTCTACTCAAACCAGCCCACTTTGATGAAGCAATACGATATGCATTACAGGGTAAACAGGAAGCAGAAAGCACTCTCTGCGTTACTGGAGAAAGACTAGCATATATTGCTGATGAACTTGACCGCCACAAACTCACACCAACACCATTAGACTGGAAGAATCCAATTCCACGTAATGAAAGGAGAGGTGGCGCTAGCCACAATAGAGGAACAAAAAAAGCCCAAGAAGAGCGAGCAAAAAAGCTTCCAAAGACTCAGGCTCTTATTTTTCTATCAGCACTTTGGGCTAACTTTGACAGTTTAGAAGAAAAAGATAAAGCACTGGTATGTATGTCGGTGATCCTCTTAATTGCAGGCTTTCGCATGGATGAGTTCGTCGCACTTGATATAAATTGTATACCAAGCAGAGCAGAATATGACTCGTCAGCCAAGGAGCTAGACCCGCAAACCGGCTCTTTCACGAAGTTACTTAGAATTAGAGCATTGGCAAAAAAGAAAAACCACTGGGATGAAAAAATAATACCTCGCATCTCCGTTGATGTTATTTATGAAGCAGTAAGTCGCCTTGAGGAATTAAGTGCCCCTCATAGACGCACCGCAAAAATGCTACTTAATGAAAGACGATGGGATAAATTTTCTATTTTTGATGACGATCAGATACTAAGTGCAAGGGAGATCCAGTTACATCTTAATATCTCTGGCCGATCAACCTCTAACACAATCAGTATTCTAGAGCGGAGAGGTATCGAAAGGTGCTCAGATTCCAAGTCGGGCGGCGCTTGCTTCCGTGTAGGTGATATTCATGAGGCTTTCTCAGATGAGTATATAAATAGAATTGGTTCAATCAAGAATGGTCTTGGAGATACTACCTTAAACATCCCTATTTATAATTTCCTGACATTACGTTATCTAGATCAGTACACACCAAAGGAAAAGCTTAATGTCTTCCCAGAACCCTTAACGGGAACACATATCCAAGATTTCTTTAGAGGACGCGACTACAAGACAAGAGAGCAAATATCAGGAAGAGGCGGAGAGGCACAGAGAGTTCTTAGTGTCTTTGAACGTTATGATTTTCCTGAATTAGGGGAAATAAAAGACACTATACGGACACACCAATTTAGGCATTTATTAAATACGATTATGCAAGAATCTGATATGTTCTCTCAAGAGGATATTGCAAAGAATTTTCTTCGGAAAAACGCCAAAGATAATAGCTCATATAATCATCAGATTTCACCTATTAAATTTGCTGAGCGCACAAGAGACTTTCAAAGCACCGTGCTTAAAAAACTTAACATAGATGAACAAGAAGCTAAAAATGTAATCCAGCGCTTCCCTCTATTATCGTATGAAGACTTACAGAAAGATTTGGATGAGTCAGGCTCATATCACTTTATGGACATCGGTCGCTGCAGACATGATTACACACAATCTCCATGCGGTATGCACTACATGTGTCTTAGAGAATGCATCCATTACAAACGAACCAAAGGAGACGTGAAAGAGGTTGAAAAAATCACTCAACGACGTGATAGAGCTTTAATGCAGATGAATTTGGCAAAGGAAGATGCCGATGATAATTTCACCAATGCCAATAACTGGTATTTGAATCATCTGCAATTAGTCAATGGTTGCAATCAAGCTCTAGCTATTGAGGATAACCCTCAATATTTGAACGGTGAAATTGTACAGATTTTCCCTAATGGTGTTGATTGCTGTGAAGAGACAAATGATGAATAGATATATAACTGCTGAAGTTGAAGATGATATCCTGGAGCTTCTTAAAGAATGGGAGAGTGGACGATTTGGACATAAACTTACATGGAATACTATCAATAAATCTTTTGGATATTCCCGGCAAGCACTTAGTGGAAACCATAGAATAAAACTTGCTTTCGATGAAGCAAAATTAAAATTAAAACAGAAAGATAATACTGCTATTTCATTTAAGGAAATGGAACAGGAGATAAAAAGGTTAAATCAAGAATTGTCTGACGCACATAGGCTACTCGATCAATACAAACAGAGATACATTCGCTGGCAGACGAACGCTCAATTGAAAGGAATAAGTGTAGAGCAGTTAAACAAGCCTATTCCACTAAGCATGAAAGAAGACATGCGCCGTAAGATGCAAAACAAACACGAGAGTTAAGTAAGGCACATTAAAAATAAAGATCCAATATAAATGGAACTTTATTTTTATGATCTACATCAACTAACCCTCTATCCACTAGGACTCTGCATTTCACTATGGTATGGTAGAGTGATTAAAACCTATACAGACAAAATGTATCATGACAGCTAGCCAAGAGTTTTGGAGAATAGAAACAGTGTCATTTTATGCCATCCAATCTATCCACGGAGTTGGCTATAAGACGCTGTATAACATAGCAGCATCAGGGATACTTTTTAGTGATCTTTTTAGAAAAGAGTCCCTGACTGTTTTTGAGAAGACCTTAAGAATTAAACTTAAAATTGATTATGACAATCCATCTGCATGGCTTGAGTTTAAAAATTCACTATGGCTTAGGGGACTGGATATTGCTAGGAAGTTTTCAAAGAAAGACATAAAGGTAGTTTTTTACAATCAAGATTCATTCCCGGAAAGTTTGAAGAGTATAAAAGTGCCGCCTATGTGGCTTTTCGTTCAAGGAGCAATAAGCAATCTACATATACCATCTGTAGCCGTTATCGGAAGTAGAAAATGTTCTAGTGATGGGTTGTGGCTAACAAAATTTATAATATCATGCATGGAGGGGTTAGGTTATGCCTCAGTGAGCGGCTTAGCTGAGGGTGTTGATCAAGCTGCTCATATTGAGTCACTGAAGCATAATATACCAACCATTGCTGTTTTAGGAACAGGGATAGATAGCAATTATCCGAGTAATTCAGACAATATTCGACAAGCAATCATTGATGCCGGTGGAACAATAATTACCGAGTATTTGGTTGGGCAAAGTTATAGTGCATTTAACTTTGTTCATAGAAATCGGCTTCAGGCAGGATTGTCACAAATTACCATTCCAGTAGAGTGGAACTTGAAAAGTGGTACAGCCCACACAGTAGGCTATGCCAAAGACTTTAATCGATATGTATTAATGCCATACCTTTCATACCAAACTGACAATGTTCAGGAGCGGGCCCACATTGATCAATATTCCAATGGGATATCTCTTGCCATTCCTAGACAAGCAAAAAACCTTATAGATATTCTATCAAATCCAGAGCAAGGCTTTGCAGAGATAAAAGGTAATTATCAAAATACAACTCAATTTTCTTTTGACTTATAGGTGATGCAATGGGGCTTAAAGGTATAATATTAAGTATCGAAGACACCATACTCAATAAAGGTACAATTAACACTGACGTTTACAATGAAGTCAGTAAGTTATTTTCTTATCTTAAGCTAAGACACATTACTCCAGTTATATTGTCCAATCAGAAATGGACATTAACAGGTAAAGATCCTAGCCAGACCAGATGCTTATTTGAGTATCTGCAAGAATCCTTCCCCGAGCTAGTTATTTTTTCGCGCCACAGGGATAATTCAATTCCCGCCAAACCCACTGCAGAGTCAACAAAATATGTAATTGATTCAATGGGATGGAAGGCTAATGAAGTTGTTTATTTAGGCAGTACAGACACAGACATGAGGACTGCTGTAAATGGTAACCTACTATTTTTACGCGCTACATGGTTTCAACATCGAACAGATTATGGTTTTGAGTTTATATCACCAAAGGAAGTCGCGAGATTTATAGATACCCTCTGTCTTAGAGAACATTATTGGAGTCATATAATTAATTCTAATGGCTTCAGATATTATGCATTAGCACCATTTAGTACAATGAAAGCGGAATTCAAAAGATATTCAGAGGATGCTCGGGCTGCAGCAAAATATGGTTCTGGAACTGTAGATTTCTGGCTGGGTGCTCTAGTCACTAGTTTGTATTTCAGTAACATTCATGCGGAAATTGATTATGTATGTCCATATCCAGGACATAAAACAGGTGTCGATAATGACAAGATGTCTGCAGACCTTTTAACTTTTTCTAAATGCTTTAGAAAAAGTTATATTCATGATTTAATTCAGCGTTATTCTGATGCCATGAAATCACAGACAGCAAGGCAACGTGGTGTTGCGATTGATCATCTCAATCAAATTAATACCATACACCTTAACAAATATCCCACTAGAAATTATCGAACTAAATATAAAGCACCGCCATTATCAAGAGGAAAAACTGTCTTAGTTGTTGATGATATATGCACAAAAGGTTATTCATTAACTGCGGCCAAAGGCTTTATTGAATCGACAGGAGCGAAAGTTATTTTAGTTTCTTGGTTAAAAACCATAAACACAGATATAGTTGATATTTTACCGCTCCGTAACATAAAAGGATTTAACCCGTACACACCGAATAATATAGGGGTAGTACAATTAGGAAAAACCTATGGATATCATAAATACCTTGTAGATGATAATGCGTCAGAAGAACTTGGAGAACAGTTTGAGGAATACCTTTCTTGGGATTGGCCAAAAGGGATTGACTAAGCCAACTCGAATATACAACCCCAAGATAAAATCTAGGCTATTAATAACTCGTGCGAATAAAAGAATTTAAGCTTTCAAACTCCACTTATTCGCACGAGAAAATTATTTATCTCTCTGGCCAATCTGTAGGTATTAGAGCTTCTCCTGATGCCCTATTCCATCTCTCTCGAGTTGCCTTAACATATCTAGGATCATCCGCAAAATATGCATGCTCAATAAGGAGAACTTGTAAGTCCTTCTGTGCTTCAGTTTCCTTAAATAAATAATCAACATGCCTTCTCATAGCAAGCACATCTTCATCTTCGCTAATTGTTGAGAATAGAGTTTCATCCTCTCCATGTGTAGGATAGTATGGCCGACTAATTTGGTCGAATACCAAGAAACCAGGTACGGGAGCCTTAGTATCTTTAAAATATCGCTGAAGAGCAAAAGAAAGTGCTATATGGATAGCTAAATAGTTTTGGTCCGAACCAAGATCTGAAAGCCGTAATACAACATTACTACCTTTTTCAAAAACAACAATATCAGGCGGTCTAGAATAAAACTCCACTTCAATATCTATACAGGGAGTAACTGTAGGAAGCTCGGATATACCTTTGGAAGCATATTCTGAGATTTTTCGATGAGCACGGTCCAAGAGAACTTTTCGTGCCTCTCTATCTACTTTCCTCTCTAAAGCCTCTATTTCTTCACGAAGAACTGCCATATCAATGGTTGAGCTTTTTATGGAGGGGTTCATATCTAGTAAAACAGATATTTTTCCAAGCAAATGAGCACGATAGCGTCCCTGTGACTCTAACTTCTGATTCTCCTCACTCTTATTAATCCAGTTACGAATACTATCATCCACCATCTGTACTGTTTTTTTCAACTCACTCAACTGATTCCTTAGCTTTTGTTCATGCTCAATTAGATATGGCTTAGTCTCTTCGACAGCAGTACTTTCAGAGCTAATTATATTAAGTGACTCTTTTAAAGCGGCTGTAATTCGGCGCCCATGCTCAGATGGGGATTCGCATACTGGACAAACATTCTCAACATGACGTATATGTGTAGCAAGATTCAATTTTTCATACTGTCGAATCATTGAACCTTCGAAATCAGACATTTCTCGTAACGCATTCCTTACAGCACGAGACTTATTACGAATTAACTCTATATCAGCTAATAATCCCTTTCTTTTATTATATAATTCAGGTAGTGGACTTTCTTTATTGCTACCAAGATGACCTGTATCATTTTTCGGGATAGACTTTAAAGCTTCTCTAATTTCTTGTACCGAAGATACATTAGGGATTTCATTTATCATTCTACAACGATGAGCATCCCGAAGAATATCATAAGCCATTCGATAGAATTCACCACCATCTTCGGTCTGCTTTTGTTGCTTACGCTCTTCACGATCATACAAGCGACGAAGCTCGCGTAATCTTCGCTCATCGATCACTGACTGTTCGTTTAGGACACGCAGGAAGTAAGGCATTGTATCAATAATGGCTTTTGCTTCATCAGCCTGATCCAGACCATGTAAAAGTGCAGTTTCATTATAGATAATGTCTTTTGTTACAAACATATAAGCGGTAGCATGTCGAATTGTCGCACGACCTCGCTGTGAAAAGCTGTCATCATCGTTATCAACAATATCGCCTATGCCAAAAACTCTTTCTATAAAAGCCTTCCCTGCTTGAAGATTAGTTTGGCCATTTAGGTCCTCTATATCATTAGGTAATTGAAGATTACGGCCACTACAGACATACATGCGAGTACTGGTTCTTTGCCCCATCGGTGGAACTATACGACCAGTTATCATTTGAGACTCGCCAGATACCCACTTCACACCTACAGCCGTGCAACGCCGACGAACATGTGCAGGTAGTTCGCATTGGCTTGAACCAAGACAATAATCAATTGCTTTGATAATTGTAGATTTTCCTGTCCCGGAAGCACCAGTAATAATATTAACACCTGGCTTAAGACTGATTATCCTCCGCTTGCCTTGATTACCGAGGAAAAAAATCTCTGCAATATTCCAACGACTCATACTGTTAACCCCATCATATTGAGTGCCGTTCGCGCCGTTCCTGTAGTAGCAAACCAAGTCCCCAAAAGCCTAGCGTTATTAAATGCCGCCTGACTATCTTGTGTAAGACGCTTTATCGCCATCTTGTTTGTCTTCTCACTACCAGTCTTCAATAGTCCATCCTCTGTGACTATTAGCAATTTTGAAAAACTGCCATACTTTAGTGTCTCAGTAAAAATGTCCAATGATGAATTAATTCTTTCTGATAGTTCTACTTTTATTTCTGGATGTCTCTGTAACCAGACCAGCAATCCCGTTGATTTGTTTGTACCATTGAAGGTATGTATTAGATCTCCAGAGAGGGCTAGAGGTAGAGCACAGTAACCAAGAACAATTTCTGGGCCAGTAGCCTTAACATTCTCATAAGCCGAAACGAAAGTATTTAGTACATAAGAACAATATGCTGGATTGGTTTCTGCAAATAGATCATAAGCTAATTTCATGATCTAGTTACTCCTTGAGAATTTTCAAATAATCGGGGTGCCATCCAACTTGGAGACCAATGGCTAATACCTGATATGAACCTCTTATATAATAATGACCGGTCCAACCTGTACTAATCGGCTCAATTTGGGAGGGTGCAGAATCATAACTCCATCGCAGAATTTCTAACCCACTTTTTCTCTTAAAGCTCTCATCAGCACCCTCACAATCCTCCACCATTTGTGAGTGACGGTCAGACCAGTACTCTGTCAATAACAGGTCATAATTGCTAATTTTTGACATCATCCCTGGATTATCTGTTACCCACTTTGCACGCTGCTGCTGTGCACGCCATTGATCACGGGTCGCTTTTAAGAGATCTGTGCGGCCTCCCTCAACAAGGGCGATCTGTCGTCCGAGCATACTGTGAGGCTCATAATCATCTGGAATAGCTGCGGTTTGAAAATCAGGTAAAAGTAATTCTTCCTCAATAGCACTATTAAAAATTGACACTTGGTGTTTAAGCTCCGCAGCTGAGATGACTCTGTCACGTTTATCACACAGCGAACACACAATTTGCATACCCCACCACTCAATAAGCCTTTCTGCAACTCGTTGTCGGTGAGCGGCAGGAAGGACATACAGTTTATCTGCAACAAGCGTCTCTGTAGTTGTTATATCTGGGCTACTAGGGTTCGCGATTATCCTTTTTATCAGGTTACGGCGAACCCCAGTATCTAGAGCAAGAAATGCTATGCAACCGGGTGCACGGTCTGCGTGAGGTAAGCTCGTCTTTTTAGCTTCTTTAGCTGCATTTCGCTCCCTTACAACCCGCTCAGCTTCACTTTTAAGTTCTTCAATTAGCTGTGTACGATCAGAATCCTGGTCGCATAATGCTAGTAAAGAAGAGCCTGAAGAAATTGCACCAACAGTGACCAAGTGGAATGTTGTTTGTGCAAGTGATATTTTTGGTAAAATATCTATCCATACTTTTAGAGTTTTCCACAAAGCCACACTGCTTAAACTAACGGCTGGAGGCTTAGTGCTTATTGAATGCTTGAGTTGATAGAGTAGGTTTTGCCCATTGACCTGTAACTCCACGTCATCCAAGCGCTCTACTGCAACCGCAGCATCATCAGAACTTTGAGAGATCAACGATACAAGCGCAAAATGCGCTTGATAGAAAAAACCAAGAGCTGATGCACTCGCTTCATGTACCCCTGTCAAATCTGGTTTACTCATAGCCGTTCCATACGCCCCCTGATGCGTTTAGAAACCTATCTGGAGAAAAACAAAAGCGATGATAGCAGAATGCCATTTGGCTCTGCTAGCATAAAAGCTCTGATGAACATACAACAAACAGTGTATAAATATATGTTTTGCCATCAACTTCACATTTATGAAAGTAGAGCATATTACTTATATGTATAAGAACAACGTTTTGAACTATGGACGTCAAATCCAACCATCAGGAATTAAAATATGAACTTTTATTAATGTGATGAAGTGATATGAGTAAACAAAGGAAATATTGGTGCTATGCGTATACAACCAAATTAAAAGATGGATTTCAGCTTATAAGAATATATCAAACTTACTTTTTACTATCATATAATTGAATTCAACATTTATCTACACTAGGTACTAATATAATGAGTGATGTTATATATCAAGTCATCCATACAAGAAAGTGATTCAATATCATCAGGGACAGCATGACAATCCCATATCTCAAATTCATTAAACAATTAGAATCAGGAGATAACTCCACTTTCAACCCGACCAATCAATTCAATAACAGCATCAACCCCTGCGGGAGTACTTAACATCTGCAAAGGTGCTTGATCACCCAAAGCCCTAGCAGGAGATTTAAGCCATGAAAGTGCAACGGAAATATCACCATTAAAAAGAAACACGGAGGAATCTAGCATTCTGGCAAACATATAAAGCTTCCAGCTTTGCTCTATCGTGAAAACTTTCTTTTCCCTCAGATGTTTCCTGTAGTATGTTGAGCGGCTAATTCCTACATATTGGCAAATGGTTAGTTCATCAAGCTTTGTTTCTAACGCAATTTTCCTTACCAGATCAGATGAATATCCAGCTAATATTTCAAAATGAGCATCAAACGGTTGTCTTGGTAGTGCCAATATTTCCAAGATTCTATCCGATTCAATTGTAGAAACCTGTGGCTTATAACTATTGTATGTGTTCATTGAAATCCTACCTGAAATCCCTGTATTGCAATACTATTGTCTCACCTATAGGTCATCCAAAGAGACATTAACACATTCAATTGAGGTCATTCGCTCATCAACTATTCGGTTTAGGGCAGCATCTTCTGCCAACTCTACATAGTAGGCAAAGAGGTCGGGCGGCACACAGTAGAAGACCGGCTTGTTGCGGTGGAGGATGGCAACAGCAGAACCATTGCCAGCCTTGAGTATCCCCATAGGGCTTCGTTTAAGTGCGGTGATAGTGGCTGTCGTTGCAGAGAGAATCTGGTAGCTCATGGCCGCCCCCTACTAGTTTTGATATCAATAATTACTCTGCTCATCAAACCTAAAAACCCTTTGGGGTATCAGCTCAGAGAAATCGAGAGTAGTACTCTTATCTTTCTGTGTACAGTCACCAATGAGCACTCTAGGCTATCGAGTATGAGACACATCAGAAGTTATGCCATAATCTGGCCTTCAACTATGGGAAACACCTGAAGTTGCGCCCTATTCTGGCTTTCAACTGTGGGAAACACCTGAAATTACGCTCTGATCTGGCCTTCAATTATGGGAAACACCTGAAGTTGCGCCCTAGTCTGGCCTTCAACTATGGGAATAGCCTGAAGTTCCACCCTGCTCTGGCCCTGACTCTTATACACAAGTAGCGTCCTGAACGGAACCTTTCCCGTTTTCCAGG
>JADHEF010001557.1_pt1 | contig 13433 bp, 16 predicted proteins | sample 8952391 | NCBI WGS metagenome assembly JADHEF01 (sample SAMN16124439, study PRJNA663245) | bioreactor sludge metagenome | isolation source: sludge (nitrite) | place: India:Bengaluru | collected 2019-02-28
CTCGGCGTTTCCGGCCAGCTTGTTTGATTGCCAGGCGGAAATGCCGGCCATCAAGCACAACAAGGCGAGAACCACACCGAAACCGAGGGTCAACCGCGACCCGATGCGTAGATTCGCAAACATGATCGATGCACTCCAGACTGAGCTTTTGAATGGATGAAACGGAAATCGACTGCTTCGTCAGGCGGTGAACGGCGCTTAACCACATCGTTACTAAGGATTAAGACGTTCCCGCCCGACTGAATAGGTAGCTTTTTAGAGCTATACCGTTTTCCGGAACCTTCGAGTTGATGCGGGCAATCGGGCCAATTAACTTGTCGGCATGTCGCAGTTCTGTTTACGCGCATACACTTTCGCTATCGCGCAAGGATCGAGATCCCTGATGACCTCACGACGCCCATCCGGACGTTCCTCCACCGAGCTCATCGACGCCGCGCAAGCGGTGTTGCGCGAAGCGAAAGAACAGATCGATGCCGAACAGTTTTCGGCGCAATTGATCCCCCGCCTCGATGCCGCCGCCGAGGTGTTCTCTTTGAACGGACGGCCCAATTTCCTCAGCGAGATCGCCGCCTTGCGCCCGCAAGCCCTGATGGCGCGTGGGGATTTCGGGGCCGCCGTGGTGGCGGCCTTGCGAGCGTTCGACGATCAATCGATGTCGGCCAGCCTGCGCATTCGCGCCGGTGCGGCCACCGTCTTTCTGGTCGAACTCAGCGAGCATCATCGCGACACCCATTCCTTCGTCGACCGCTACACGCGCTTGTGCCAGGCCGCGATGCCCGATGAAAGCGCGTTGGCCGGAAGCGCTGCGCTCGAGCGCAGCCGCTTGTTCCGGGCCTTGTCGGAAGCCGGCATCGCGTCGGCACCGATCAATACCCCGCAAACGCCTCCCACCCGTTCGCCCGATGCCTTGCGCGCCTTTGCGCGCGCCTCGGTGGCAAGTCTGGAAGACGTCTGGAAACGCTCCGGTATCGTGCGGCCGCGCCAGATCACCTTGCCGCTCTCGATCGCGCTTGGGCGCTGCATCGCCGAGCCCGAGATCAACATCGCGCAAGTGTTCGCCTGGGCGCGCGCGTTCAATCCGGCCAGCCAGCCGATCGGTGCCCTGCTGACCGAAGGACACGCCCATCGCATCGCGGGCGACCACGGCCGTGCGATCGCGGTGCTCACCCAGGCGATCGAACGCGCGCGGGCCGGTGCGGCCATGCATCGGCTCGCGTTCGCGCATTTCGAAATGGCGCACGCCTTGGCCGGCAAGGAGCAATTCGACCTGGCTTGGACCCACATGGTGGCCTACGCGCGCGTCATGCAATCGGGGTTGGAAGAGGCCCTGACCCAGTTGGGCGCGTTACATGCGGCGTCCGATACGCGCACCGCCGGCGCCTTGCTCGCGGGGATGGACAGCAAGACCGACCATTTGCATGGTGAACCGGCCTACCTGACGCGCGCGCGCCGCTATGTCGAATCGCATCTGCAAGCGCCGCTCAAGATGCAGGACGTGGTCGCGGCATCGGGGGCGAGCCGGCGCGCGCTCGAACTCGCTTTTCGCAAGACGCGCGGCATGAGTCCGATGGAATTCGTCAAGGACGCGCGTCTGAGCCGCGCGAACATGTTGTTGCGCAGCTCTGAACTGAGCGTGACCGAAATCCGCACCATCGTCGGCTACCGGAGCGCTTCCGCGTTCTCCACCGACTTTCGCAAGCGCTTCGGCGCTTCGCCGTTGCAGGTGCGGCAAAGCGTCAGCCCACGGCGCGCGGCGCGGCTCTGAGGCTTCGTCGAGGATTCAGGCTTCGGCCGCGCACACCGGGCGACCATGCCGGTTCAAGCGCCGGCCGCGCGCCCGAACAAGCGGCGGTAGTTCTCGGTGGTGAGGCGTGCGATGTTCTCGACATCGACGCCGCGCACCCGCGCCAATTCCGCCGCCACATGCGGCACATACGAGGGTTCATTGGTCTTGCCGCGATGCGGCGCCGGCGCCAGGTAAGGCGCGTCGGTCTCGATCAGGATCCGCTCGGCGGGAACGCGCGCGGCCACCTCGCGCGAGGCCGCGGCATTCTTGAAGGTGACGATGCCCGAAAACGAGATATAGAAACCGAGGGCCAGCGCCGCTTCGGCGGTCGGCCAGTCTTCGGTGAAGCAATGCATGACGCCGCCCGGCCCGCCGCGATCGACCGCGGCGCCCTCTTCCTGCAACAACCTGAGGGTATCGGCCGCCGCGTTGCGCGTATGCACGACGAGCGGTTTGCCGGTCGCGCGCGCGGCGCGGATGTGCACGCGAAAGCGTTTGCGCTGCCATTCGAGCGCGCCCGGCACTTCTTCCTTGTGCCAGTAATAGTCGAGGCCGGTCTCGCCAATGCCCAGGACCTTGGGGTCGGCCGCGAGTTCGCACAGGCGTTCCACCGTCGGTTCGGTCGCTTCGCGGTCTTCAGGATGGACGCCGACCGTTGCGAACAATTGCGCATGCGCACCGACCAACGCCCGCAAGGCCGGGTAGCTTTCCAGGCTCACATTGATGCACAAAGCCTCGCTCACCTTCGCGGCCCGCATGCGTTCGAGCACCGCCGGTATTTGCGCGGCGAACTCGGCGGAATCGAGATGGCAATGGGAATCGATGTACATACCAAGAAAGGGCAGAAAGAACGCGGGCGGGCTCGACCCCGATCAAGGTAGCAGGCGCCGGCCCAAGATCAATACGTCGCGCTCGATGCCATCGAGTTCGGTCACGCGCGGCAAGGTGCCCCAGGTGTCGAACCCGAATTTGCGGAACAGGGCGAGGCTACCCGTGTTGTGCCCGAAAATGAGCGCGATGAGTGTATGGACTTCGATGCGCGGCGCGAACTCGATCGCCCGCCGCAGCAAGTAGCTGCCCAAGCCCTTGCCGCGCATCTGCGGATGGCAATAGATGCTGATCTCGGCGGTATGCCGGTAGGCCGGGCGTTCGTGATAGTCGGACAGCGTCATCCAGCCCAGCACACTGCGCGCCGCGCCGCTGCCGGCCGCGCCATCATGCGAGGCGCCCAGCGACTCGACCACCCAGATCGGGCGTTCGGGACGCTGATGGGCGCGGAACCAGGCGAATCTGGATTCGACCGACACCGGTTCGAGGTCGGCCGTGACCTGGCGTGATGCAATCGTGGAGTTGTAGATCTCGACGATGGCGGGCAGATCCGCCGGCTCGGCAAGGCGTAACGAATACATGCGTCAGAGCGTGTGGGTCGGCCGGGTGGATTTGAGTGCGCCCGCGAGGACGGATTCGATCTTTTGCCGCGCGATCTGGCCCGACTCATCGCCGGGAAAAGACACCCCGATGCCCTGGGTCTTGTTGCCGTGCGAACCGACCGGCGTGATCCACGCCACCTTGCCCGCGATCGGCAGCTTGGTCGGATCGTCCATCAGCGTGAGCAACAAGTAGACGTCGTCGCCGATCTTGTAGGAGCGCGTGGTCGGCACGAAGATGCCGCCATTTTTGAGGAAAGGCATGTAAGCCGCGTAGAGCGCGGCCTTTTCCTTGATGGCGAGCGACAGGACCGACGGCCGGGCCATCGCCTTTTCGGCGCCGCCACCCGGAAGGACTTCATTGCTCATGACAACTCCATCGCGCTGCTAGGCAGATTTGGTGTTCGCATCGAACAAAGCGCGGTAACGCATCAGACAGTCTTCAAGAAACAGTTGCACGTTCACCGGATGGCTGGCCTGGCGCGCCGCGTCGTTGAGCCAGTCCTGAAAACCCATCAAGCGCGCCACGGGCATGCCGGCGACCCGATGGAGCCCGTCCAAGGCGCTTCGATGATACCCGATGGTTTGCGTCAAACGCAGTCGGATTGCGTCGTGCATCCAACGCTGTAGCCAACTCATGACCACGCGCAAATCCACGGTGCGCGGTGTCCCGGTCTGTGCTTCACGGTCCTGGCGCTTGATTTCGGTTTCGAGCAGGCGCGCGGTCGCGATCGCATCGATCTGCGGCCCCATCGCGAGTGCTTCGGCAAGCGCCGCGTGGATCTGCCAATAACTCGATCCGGCCAGTTCGGCCGCGCGCACCGGCGCGCCGCCGACCAGGGCCAAGCGTTCTTCGTCGGCGTGGCCTTGCGCCGTCAGCCAGGCGAGCGCCGCCGCTGGTTCGGGAATCGGCATCGGGACCACTTGGCAACGCGACCGGATGGTGGCGAGCAAACGGTGTGGCGCATCGCTGATGAGCAGGAAGATCACGCGCTCGCCGGGTTCTTCGAGCGTTTTGAGCAAGGCGTTGGCCGCGATCGCGTTCATCGCGTCGGCCGGATAGACGAGCGCCACGCGCAGACCGCCCCGATGCGCCGCCACCGACAAGGCCTCGCTCAAGGCGCGCACCTGGGCCACCGAGATTTCGGCGCTGGCCTTGGCCTTGGCGCTGCCGGCCTCGCTTGTCGTCGCGGCGTCTTCCTCGCCTCCAGCCTCGCTTTCGGCGTCGGCCGCGACGCCCTCGGCCAGCGCGACCAAAGCCGGCCGCAGCAGATGCAGGTCCGGATGGGTGCCGGCCGCGAGCAAGCGGCATGATGGGCAATTGCCGCATGCGTGCCCGTCGGCGCCGCGTTGTTCGCACAACAAGCTTTCGGCATAGGCGCGCGCGAACAGGCGTTTACCGGTGCCCGGCGGCCCGGCCAGCAGCAAGGCATGTGGTAGCCGGCCGTGTGCCAAGCGCTCGTTCAAGCGCGCCCAGATGTCGGAATGCCAAGGCAACATGATATTTATAATCAAAGACTTGAGATGTCTTTCTCAAGTATTGCACGAATTTTGTCGATGGTCTGCGCAGCATCGATGATCCGAAAGCGTGTCGCATCGGCAGCGGCGCGCGCCAAATAGGCCGCCCGGGTGCGCTCATGAAAACCGCGCGCTTCGGCCTCGAACTTATCGGCCTCGCGGGCCGCGGCCCGGCGCCGCTCAGCCACCTCGGGCGCCAGATCGAACAAAAAGGTCCGATCGGGCTGCAAGCCGGCGTGGGTGAAAGATTCGAGCAAGGCCAGACGCGCGGTCGGCACCCCCCGCCCGCCGCATTGATAGGCATAACTCGCATCAGTGAAACGGTCGCAGACCACCCAGTCGCCACGGGCAAGCGCAGGCTCGATGACTTGGGCCAGATGCTCGCGGCGCGCGGCGAACATCAGCAACGCTTCGGTATCGCCGTGCATGGGCTGTTCGAGCAGGATGGCGCGCAAGGTCTCGCCGAGCGGCGTGCCGCCGGGTTCGCGCGTGACGACCACGCGGTCGGCGCCCACCCGCGCGCGCACTTGGTCGGCGAACCATTGCACATGGGTGCTCTTGCCCGCGCCGTCGATGCCTTCAAAAGTCAGGAAACGGCCCCGGGCCGCCAAAACATGGGAAGTCACTGGCGCCTTTGGAATTTGTTGACGGCCCGGTTGTGCGCATCGAGCGAGGACGAGAATTCGCTGCTGCCGTCGCCACGCGCCACGAAATACAAGGCGTCGGTGCTCTCGGGGTTCATCACCGCCTCGATCGCCGCCTTGCCCGGCAACGCGATCGGGGTTGGCGGCAGACCGGCCCGGGTATAGGTGTTGTAGGGCGTATCGGTCAGCAGATCGACCCGGCGCAGATTGCCGTCGAAGCGCGCGCCTAGACCGTAGATGACCGTCGGATCGGTCTGCAGCAGCATGCCCAGGCGCAGCCGGTTGTGGAACACCGCCGCGACCTTGCGCCGGTCGTTCTCGTGGCCGGTCTCCTTCTCGACGATGCTCGCGAGGATCAATACCTCATCGGTCGATGCCAAGGGGAAGTCGGCGCCGCGCACCGCCCAGGCCGCGTCGAGCGTCTTGCGCATCGCCTCATAGGCCTGACGGTAAAGCGCAAGTTCGCTCGACCCTTTGGCGAACCGATAGGTGTCGGGGAAAAAACGGCCTTCGGGCGATTGGCCCGCCGCGCCGAGCTCGGCCATCAATTGGGCATCGGACCAGTCGCTCGCGTCATGGCGCAAATCGGACGAGGCGGCGATCGCGGCGCGCATCTGGGCGAAGGTCCAGCCTTCGGGCACGGTCAGGGTACCGGTGACGACATCGCCGCGCACCAGTTTGCTCAGCAGATTGATCGGCGTGGTGCCGGGCTCGATCGTGTAGGTGCCGGCGCGCAAACGCGAACCATTGCCCGTGACGCGCGCCAACACCAGGAACGGCCAGGGCTCGATCTCGGTCGTCTCGGCCACGCGCCGGGCGACTTCACGCAAAGGCGCGCCGGCCGGCACTTCGAGGGTGCGCGCCTGCACCACGGCCGGCATCGGTCGCTGCATCCACCAGACGAAGGCGCCCCCCACCAGCACGGCGCAGACGAGCATCCACAAGAAGAGACGACGAAGCATACGCAGTACCGGTTCCTATAGCCCTTGCGGCAAAGCGCGCGTGCGCCTCGCATCGACCGCTATGATAAGCGGGCCGCCGCAGTCGGCGATTTGCGCGATGATGTTCGCAACACCCTCCTTCGAAGCGAAACAACATGAACAGCTCGGCATTTTTCTCCGCTCCAGAATTCGCATCGCTCGCGACCGCCGCCACGGTGATCCGCATCGATGCCCAAGGTTTGGCGCTCGCGCAAGGGCCGCTGGCCATGCCTTTGCCGCATCTGGGCTTTCTCGACCTGACGGGCGCCGACGCGGTGGGTTTTCTGCATGGACAATTGACCAACGATGTCCAGCATCAGACTGTTGACACCGTCCAGCCAAGCGCTTATTGCCAGGCCAAAGGCCGCATGCTCGCCACGTTCCTGCAATGGCGCGATGCCGTCGACGGCGAGCCCCGGATCACACTGGCCTTGACGCGCGAATTGGCCGCGCCGATCGCCAAACGGTTGTCGATGTTCGTGTTGCGTGCCAAGGCCAAGGTGATCGATGCCAGCGCGGCGCTGGTCGCCTTCGGTTGGCTCGGCCCGGCCGCGGCCTTTCCCGACCTTGATGCCGAAGGGCCCGGCCTGCCCACGGCGCCGTGGGGCCGCAGCCAAGCCCAGGCGCTGCAATGTTTGCGGCTGACCGATGTTGCGAGCGCCGACGGCCCGATCGCCCGGGCGCTGATCGTGACGCCCGCCGAACGCGCCGCCGATGTCTGGCGGGCATTGTCGGCAAGCGCACAAAGCGCGCATGAATCCGTCTGGGAATTGTTCGAGGTGCATTCGGGCATTGCGCGCATCGTGCCCGCGACTCAGGAGCAGTTCGTGCCGCAGATGGTGAATTTCGAACTCGTCGGCGGTGTGAATTTCAAGAAGGGGTGTTATCCGGGCCAGGAAGTCGTCGCGCGCAGCCAGTATCTGGGCAAGCTGCGTCGGCGCATGTTTCTGGCGCGCGCCGAATGCGCCCCGCCGATGCCCGGTGCCGATGTGGGCGCGCCAGGCGCCACCGAGCCGGTCGGGCGGGTGGTCAACGCCGCCGCCAATGGCGCCGGCGGCACCGATCTGCTCGTCGAGACCACCTTGGCCGCCGCCGACGGTGCGCTGACCATCGGCGCGACGCCGATGCATCTACTCGCGTTGCCCTACGCGATTCCAGCCGAACAAGGCGCGGCCTGACCCTCAAAGCATGTGTCTGATCCTGTTCGCCTGGAATCCGGCGGCGCGCGACCAGCCGCGGCTGGTCGTCGCCGCCAATCGCGATGAATTCTTCCACCGCGCCGCCGCGCGCCTGGGCCAATGGCCGGGCCGCGCGCAAATCCTCGCCGGTCAAGACCTGGGCGCCGAACCCGGCCCGACCGGCCTGCCCGGTACCTGGATGGGCTGCACCCTCGGCGGGCGGTTCGCGGCCCTGACCAATTTCCGCGACCCACGTGAACGCCAGACCAATGCCGCATCGCGCGGACAACTGGTCACGGGCTTCCTGGCCGGCGATATGCCCTGCGCCGAGTACCTGCTCGATGTGCAAGGCCGCGCCGGGCGCTTCAATGGCTTCAACCTGCTGGTCGGCGACGTGTGGGCGCCCCAACCGCAATTGTGGTGGTACTCGAACCGGGCCGGACGCCCGCCCGTGAAGCTCGGTGCCGGCATCTATGGGGTGTCGAACGCCTTGCTCGACACGCCCTGGCCCAAGCTCACGCGCGGTGTCGCCGGCCTGTCCTGCCTGCTCGCTGCGCAAGCCGACGACGCGCGTTATTTCGACCTGCTCGGCGAGCGCAAGCTCGCGCCCGATCACGAGTTGCCGAACACCGGTGTGCCGCTCGAATGGGAACGGCGCTTGTCGGCCCTCTTCGTCGATCACAACGGCTACGGCACGCGGGCATCGCAATTGCTTCGCATCGAGGCGAACGGCCGGTTGCAGTATCGGGAGCGTTGTTTCGATCCAACGATCGCGCCCGATGCCCGCGATCTGTCGCTCGAACGCGTTGCTTCGATCTGACGCCCGCGCCGGATTCGCGTCTTCTCGCCGACCGGGACGGGGTGTAGTGTTGATCGAAGCTGTCTGTCGTCTTGCCCGCCGATGCTGGAGTCGTGATGCGCGATCCAAACACCGCTGTCTTGCCGCGATGGTCCTCGACCCTCGCCGGCCTGCTCTGCGCCTGTTTGAGCACGATGGCGCACGCGCAGTCCCGCACTGAAGACGCCGCCTTCGGCCTCAAATACGTTCCCGAAGCGACCGCGATCTTCGAACTGCCCTTCGATCAGCATTGGGGCATGCGCTCCTCGGTCAGCAACGGCGGCGTGTCGGCGGGCCAGGGGCTCAAGGTCGGCGTTGCCGGCACCTATGGCTGGAACCTCGGCGCACGCACCCGATTCGCGGTGTCGGCTGGCGTGGTCAATGTCGAATCGGCCAGTTTGCTGCCGGGGCTGGCGGTCGGCGTCAATCGCCTGCAATTCGGCGGCGGCGCGCGCGGTGTCGACGCGCGCGACATCAGTTTCAACCTGTCGGTCGATTGGCGGTATTCGTCGGCGTTGTCGATCACGACCGGGCTCGACATCAGCTATTCCCTGCTCGACCCGCTGCCGCTCGATTGGCAGGGCGTCGCCCGGCCCAGCAGTTCGCTCGGCTTCGTCGGCCTCAAATACCGGTTCTGATCATCGGTCCGGATCCGGCGCAGCTCACGCCAGCAGCCGCCGCATCGCGATGTGCGGAATGCCGGCTTCCATGAATTCCTCGCCCTCGGGCATGAAGCCATAACGCGCATAGAACGGCGCCGCATGGGTCTGGGCGTTGAGCACCACGCTCGCATCGCCACGCGCCTTGGCGCGTTCGACCAGGGCCAGCAACACCTGGGCGCCCACGCCCTGGCCACGCGCGCGCGCCAGCACGGCCATGCGGCCGATATGCCCATCGGGCAGCAGGCGGCCGGTCGCCAGCGCGGCACCGGCGGCATCGCGGGCCACGGCATGCACGCTGGGCACATCGAATTCGTCCCATTCGAGTTCGACCGGCACGCCCTGCTCTTCGACGAAGACCGCATAGCGGATCGCACGCGCGTCTTCGCGCAACAGGTTCCAATCGCCGATCTCGATCCGCATGTCGATGCCTCGTTGCCCAATGGTCAATCCAGCCCCCAGATCCGGCGCAATGCCGCGACCGCGTCGTCGTGTGCCCGGGTCGCGGCGCGCACGAAGCCGCCCATGTTGAAAAAGGTATGCACCATGCCCGCGTACAGGCGCAATTCGGTCGGTACGCCGGCCGCTTGAAGTTTGCGCGCATAGTCCACGCCTTCATCGACCAGCGCGTCGAACTCGGCCAGCCCGACCCAGGCCGGCGCCAGTCCCGCGAGGGTCGGAGCGTTCAAAGGCGCGAAGCGCCAATCGTCGCGATCGGCGGGCGTGCCGATGTATTGGTCGAAGAACCAGAGGATGGTCTCGCGCCCGAGCAGATAGCCGTCGGCGTAGGCGAAATGCGAGGCGGTGTCCTGATGGGCGCAAGTTCCCGGATAGATCAGCAATTGGAATGACAACGGCAGTCCGGCATCACGCGCCGCGAGCGCGCAGGCCGCCGCCAGCGTGCCGCCGGCCGAATCCCCGCCGACCGCGATGCGCTGCGGATCGAAGCCATGGGCATGCGCGTCTTCGTGGGCCCAGCGCAAGACCGCCCAGGCATCGTCGAAGGCTTTGGGAAATTTGTGTTCGGGCGCGAGCCGGTAATCGACCGACAGCACGGCGCATTCGCCGCCCATGCAGAACATCCGGGCGATCGCGTCCACGGTGTCGGGTGAACCGACCGTGAAGCCGCCGCCGTGCATGAACACCAGCACCGGCAAGGGACGGGCCCAGCTCGGTTCGTGCGGCCAGTAACAACGCACCGGTACCGCATGGCCATCGGCGGCGGGAACCTGCAAGGTGTCCACGCGATGCACGTGGCATGGGGCGATATCGAGGATCGGGGCGGCGCGCTCGTAATGGGCCCTGGCCTGCGCCGCACGCATGGTGTGGAAATGCGGACGGCGCGCCTTGGCGACCATTTGCAGCACGGTGCGCACATCGGGGTCGAGTTCGCCGGTCGCGCCAAGATCGGCATGCGGCGGCACAGGCGGGTTGGAAGCGGACATGCGGGACGAAGATCGAGGCAGATGAAATCGAGGAAATGGCGACGTTTGCGCTTTTCGCAGTGGCGGCGGTGGCGCAAAGACTCAACGACGCAGGAAATCGGCGCGCCGCAGCAGTTTGAAGGTGCCCTGGGCGCGCGCGACGATTTCGCCTTGCGCATCGAGAATCCGCGCCTCGCAAAACGCGAGCGTACGCGAGGCCTGGGCGCAATGGCCCAATGCCCGCAAAGGACCGCTGGCCGGTGCCATGAACTGGGTGTGCATGTCCACCGTGACCGCGCCTTGCGCATGGGCGCCGGTGGAACGCGCCGCGAAACTCATCGCGACGTCAAGCAAAGTCATGAGCACGCCGCCATGCACGGCGCCCCAGGTGTTCGCATGCGCGGGCTGCGGCGCCAGCCGCAACTCCGCGCGACCGGCCGCCGCCGCGACGACTTGCGCGCCCAGACTGGCCAGGAACGGACTGGCCGAAGGTAACGGCGGGTGCGGCGCATCCGGCGGCATCGACGCTCGCGCCGCATCGGGTTGCGCGGAAGCTGGCGGTGCGCCTGGTTCGGGCACGGGCTGGTCGGTCATGAGGTCGTCCATTCGGCAAGCATCGGATGTGTCGGCGCGGGCGGGCCGCAATGGCGCGGCTCGCCCGCGCCCAGCACCAGCCAGACATCGGCGAGGCTCGCGCTGCCTTCGATGCCGCGATCGGTGCAGATCACGGCCACCTGGGCATGGCGCGCCGTGGCGATCAGGTCATCGACGGCGGCGCACATCGGCGCGGCGAGTCCTTCGTAGGGTTCGTCGAGCCGCAGCAGACGTGTGGCGCCGAGCGCGGCGCGCGCGATCGCGAGCAGTTTTTGTTCGCCACCCGACAGGCGCGCGGCCTTTACGCGCGTGCGTTCGCGCAAGCGCGGAAACCGGTGCAGCAAAGCTTCGACATCGCACCAATGCGCGCGGACCGGCGCCACCGCGAGGTTTTCGCGCACATCGAGCGTCGCGAACACTTCGCGGGTATCGGGCGCATAACCCACGCCAAAGCGGGCGATGTCCCAAGGATGCGCGCCGATCAGATCGTGGCCGTCGAGGCGGGCCGTGCCTTCGGCCGCGGCCAGGCCGATGAGGCCGCGCAACAAGGTGGAACGGCCGCTGCCGTTGCGGCCCAGCACCCAGGCCAGTTCGCCCGGCGCCAGGCGCAGGCTGACCGCGCGCAAGGCCGGGCTGCCCGCGTAACGCACACCGAAGTCGCGCAGTTCAAGCATCGGCCTGCACCCTGCCGTCGCGCAAGACATAGGCGATCTGCGCGAAGGCCGACGCGAGCCGATGATCATGTTCGACGATGAGCACGGTGCTCGTGCGGGTCTGTTCGTCGAGCCGTTCGAACAATTCGGCCGCATCGCGGCGCGATAGTCCGGCCGAAGGTTCGTCGAGCAGCACCAGCCGCGCCGGCCCGGCGAACGCCAGCGCCAGATCGAGCAGCCGTCGTTGCGCATGCGACAACGCGGCGGGCATCGCGGTGAGTTTGTCGGCCAGTCCCCAGCGCCGGGCGAGCTGCTCGGCCGCGTCGTCCGCCGCGGGGCCGGGCCGGCGCAAGGACAAGGCCGAGCGCGGCGCCTGGCGCAGTCGCCAAGCCGCCGCCAATTGGTCGCATACGCGATGACCGGCGAAGATGCTCGGCAATTGCCAGGTCCGCACCATCCCGTGACGAAAGCGCGCCGGCATGTCGAGACCGTCGAGGCGCTGCCCGTCGAGCCGGATCGTGCCCGCGTCGGGCGTCTGTGCCCCGCAAACGAGGTCGAGCAAGGTCGATTTGCCGGCACCGTTCGCGCCACTCAGCCAGGTCCGGGTGCCGGGTTCGAGGCAAAGATCGACCGCGCGCAAGACTGAGACCGTGCCGAAGCGTTTGTCCACGCCTTGCAGCACCAGGCGCGCGGCGGTCATGTGGCGCTCCCGCGTCGGGCCGCGAGGCCGTCGGGCCGAGCCAGCATGACCACCACGAACAACAGGCCGTAACCAAGCTGCCAGGCCGACCATTGCAGGCTGAGCGCGACGGCGAACAGCACATGCACCCCGGCGCCCCAGGCCGCCCCCCACGACGCGCCGACGCCCCCGATCAGCACCGCCATCATCCAGCCCAGCGAACGCTGGGTCGCGAAGGCCTCGGGCGTCGCCACTTCGAAGACCAGTGCGAACAAGGCACCGGCAACGCCGGCCGCCAGACCCGCGCAAAACATGGCGCGCGCGCGCACCCGGCGCGGCGTGAGCCCCAGGCTTTGCGCACGCAAGGGGTTGTCGCGCACCAGCCGCATGGCGGTGCCGAGCGCGCCGGCTTCCACCCAGGCGCACCAGACCAGGCCGAGCGCGACCCAGAGGCCAAGCAAAGCATTCAAGACCGCGGGCGCGGCGAAGCCGAACCCGCCGAGCGCGAATTGCCCGAGCGCACGGTCGGCGCTCAGGCCCGATTCACCGCCGAACCAGGCCGGTGCCGCCTGGGCCAGCAAATGCACGAGTTCGCCCAGACCGAAGGTCAGCATCGCGAAAGCGGTGGCGCGGGTACGCGAGGCCAATTGCGCCATCAGCGCGCCTGCGAGCGCACCCGCGATGGCCCCGGCGATCGGGACCGCGATCAGGCACAGCCCCGGTACCGTGCCGCCGAGCCAGCGCAGGGTCCAGACCGCGGCATAGGCACCGAACCCGGTCAGCAAGGCATGGCCGAAGCTGTACAGGCCGCATTGGGCAGCCAGCATCTGCCAGCTCCGGCAGGCAAGCCATACAACCAGGAATTGCGCGATGAAGGCGCCGACATCGGCGGCGCCGGCGACCCATCCCGCGCCGCCGAGGGCGAGCGCCAGCGCGGCGGGCATCAGGCCCGGCATTTGCCAGACCCGCTTCATTCACGCTCCCCGGCAAGCCCGGCCGGCCGCCAGGCGAGCAGCAAGACCATGGCCAGATAAGGCAAGGCGGCCGCCAGGC
>JADHEF010001560.1_pt1 | contig 13425 bp, 21 predicted proteins | sample 8952391 | NCBI WGS metagenome assembly JADHEF01 (sample SAMN16124439, study PRJNA663245) | bioreactor sludge metagenome | isolation source: sludge (nitrite) | place: India:Bengaluru | collected 2019-02-28
AAAACCGTCGATGGGCAACTATCCTAGAGTTCGAATCTCTACGCTTCCGCCATACAAGTGCCTGATTTCATTGATGTTCGTCACCGCTGAACCCGTAAATGGGAGCGTTTTGGGAACACTTTGGGAATGACAGGCAAAAGAAAGGGGCCCTTGCGGCCCCTTTTTTTGTGCGTTCAGGTCAACCTGAGCGCCTGGTTTAACAACCCCACCACATCCGGCCCGTCCTCGCTGATCCACTTTGCGTAGTGCTTGAAGATCATCGCCGTCGATGTGTGCCCCATCTGGTCTGCAATCCACTCTGGCGTGGCTATGCCGCTGCTCAGCAGCTGGCTGGCGAACGTGTGTCTGCAGGTGTTCGGCCCACGCTGACGGACGCCGGCCTTCTCCAGGTGCAGGATCCACCAGCCATGCCGCAGCACATCAGAGGAGCGGTATGGCTCACCCGTGGCAGTGTTGTGGAAGACGAACCGCACGCGCTGCTCTCGCATAGTCCGGTTGTCGCGATCGACAACCTCGATCAATTCCGGTGGCAGGTCCTGCGTGTACCTGGCCTGCGCCTTGAGGGCGCGGAGGGCGGGAGCGAGCAGTTTGACCTTGCGGGTAGATCGTCTGGTCTTGGTCACCTTGTACTGACCGGCCACCCGCGCGCGACGAATCTCCACGGTACCCGCCACCAGGTCGACGTCTTCCCAGGCCAGGGCAATCGCTTCGCTGACGCGCGGGCCAGTCCAGATCATGAACTCCGTCAGGTTGATTTCCTGATACCGCTCAGTCTGCTGTCCAAGGATCGCGGTGATTTCTTCCCGGGTGAACGGGTCTGGGTCGTCAGCGTCGGGCAGCGAGATAGTGATCCCGTCGGTCGGGTCGAACGCGAATCGGTTTCGGGTGCGGTACAGCTGGAAGATCTGGCGCAGGTGGCTGACGATCTCGCGTACGGTCTTGTTGTGCAGCTTGGGCATCAGCACGCTTTGCACCCAGTGTTGAATGTCCAGGTGATCGATGCGATCTGCCTGCTGGTCGCCCCAGCGTGGGCGAATGTGCTTCTCGGTGCGGCTGCGGTACATGGCGAAGCCGCTGGCTGCCATCTGGTTGCCCTTTATTTCTAGCCACAGGTCGATGTAGTGGCCGAGGGTGTTGGTTTTGACCCGCGGAGAGTCCGGGAAATGCCGGGCATAGTTGAACGTGCCGGCCTCAATCTCGTAATTGATGATCCCGACCAGGCGCTCGGCGTTGGCCAGGTTTGCGGGTGAGGCGTCGCCGGGGATTGTTTCCCGGCATAGCTCGCCCTGGTAACGGAAATACACGCGGACATGGTTGCCGCGTACTTCGACTCCAGCTGCCATTGAATGTCACTCAGAAAAAGAACGGCCCAGTGTATGGGCCGTTGTAAGCGGTTGGCTCATTGCCGGACCTAGAAGATTGTGGTGCCCATTCTTGGGGGCGTCAGCAGGGAGGGCTCAGCCGTAGCAGATACCCGCCAGACCGTTGATCCACCACCATATTTCCTGTGCTGCGAGGAAGCCTATGCCCCCGCAGAAGCCAAAAATCATCACTTTGACATTCATAGGATGCACCTCTCGGTCACAAGCTGACGCTGCAGGGCTGCGCGCATTTGCCAGCCGATCCAGGCCCTTTGTAGAGGCTGGTCGCAGTAGTCGCCGTAGCAGGGATCATCCTTCGGCAGCAGGTCGCGCTTTCGGCTAATTGGTGCCATTGGCCATTCACGGCGGATGCACGCCTCGAACTCCGCTCGCTCATCGCGGGCAACCGACCCATTAGGTTCTGTACTGGCGGATACAGCAGCGTGCAGTGCGGCCGACATAGGAGCAGCCTGCGGATAGAGGATTTTTAGAACTGCGGCGTATTGCTCTCGGGTGATGATTGCATCGAGGGCTGAACCGCCGCTTTTCCAAAGCACGTCGAATGTGCAGCGGCCTGTGCCGGGCTCCAGGGATTCAGCAACAGCCCTGTTGTTGGCTCGGCTCTGCTCAATGGTTGGCCCTACTTCAGCCTCAAGGGCCGCTAACTGGGCACGCAGAGCAGCAATCTCGCCAGGATCGGCGTGGGTGCAGAAACCCTGGACAATGCATCCATCATCCGCGGCGATCTCAGCGCTGCGTTTGTACTCGGTGTAATGCCAGTTCTTGGCGGATGTCTTCCTATACCGCCAGAGCACCGGCTCGCCCTGCGGCTGCTCGGCCGGCTGGGCCATCTCTTCGTCGTGCGCCTCAAGGCAGTGCTCGCACAGGTTGTGCTCCAACTCGCGGTGGGACTCGCACCATCCGCCGCAGTTGTTATGGAACTGGCACTCAGTCATTTCGCTTTCGCTGACAAAGTGAAAGCGCTGATGGCTATTTGGCAGATCACCAGAGGACTGTTCTTGAAGCTGGCCAGCCCCAAGATCCAGCTTACGGATCAGCGCTTCGGCCGCTTGGCGTGGACCCTCGGAGCGACTGGCCGTTCCCTTGAGGCCCTTGGCACGGGCGGTGTAGCTTCCCAGGGTAGGACGAACGATGATTTCAACGGGCATAGCGGCGTGCTCCCTGGGCTTTCTTGGCTTCGACGTTGGCCATGTAGGAGGCCCATTCGACATTTTTAAGCTGTTGGCGGATCTGGCTGCATTTCTGGTGCTTGCGGGTGGAACGAGCGTTTCCACAGATGTCGCAGTGACTCGGCAGATCTAGGGCATGGCTGGCCAGGCGAGGGCGGATGCTGTTCATACCGATCCTCCCGCGAACATTTCGCGCTGTGCCGGCGGCAGTCCTGCCGATCGCATGCGGGTCGTCCACAACTCAGGACCGTCGAGGGTTACACCGACATAGAGTTGGAAGTTGCGACGACCGTGGCGCAGCTGGAGCACCACGCCGGTATCAGTACGATGCTGTTTCGTGATGTGCCACACACGGGTTCTCCTGACCAACTGGGCGCCTACTGCGACCTGCTGCATGCACTCTTGGTAGCGTTGCCGTAACCGGGTTCCAGGACAGATCATTCCGCACCTTCCTTCTGTGCCGGTTCGCTTGCCAGCAGCAGCCCCGCCATGTAATCGATGGCTTGCATGGCGTTGTCGTCGTTCTCGCCGAACACCTCGCGAGCTGCCGCTTCGGCCCGCGCTACGGCAGTCCTCCAGTCTGCCGGGGGGTCTTGGGCAACAACATCAGCATCCCAACCAAGTGCTCGGCGCCGGCGCATCAGGTTGAGCGCATTGGCTGCTCCCTGCGCCAGGCCGTGATAGCTGCCGTCTGCCAGGTCATCCACGAACTCCTCCAAGGCATCCATAGCCGCCAGGCCGTGGCCCAGGCTCCAGGCAACTACTTCGCCACCGTCAACTTCCCGAGGGACGGTCTGGCCAGTGGCGCCACAGATTACGAGGGTGTCATAACGCAGTGTGGTAGCCTTCTGCGTGCCGACTTCGGGGGTTTCTACTTGCATGTCGTTTCTCCTTGGGGTTGGTCGGCGCCGGGGAGTTGCAGCTCCTCGGCGCCACCTGGTTACTTGAGGCGGTACTGTTTACCGTCATCGATGATGTAGAGCTCGACGTCACGAATCGGGTAAACGCCGCCTGGTCCGCCGTGGACAGCAAAGTTTCCGTAGGGTGGTTTGCCTACTCGAACAGGGAACAACTTGTCGCTCTGGTGCGCGTACTCGCTGGTTCTTTTGATCCGCGCATAGAGCTGCTGGCCAGATGGTCGGCAGCCGGCGGGGCCATGTGCCGCATCGAACCCGAGCCAGGCCGCACGGGTTTCCACGTTGGTCGGGTTTCCATTGGCATCAGCGCTCAGGTCATAGCCGTGTTCTTCGGCCCACACCGTGAACCCCAGCATTAAGTTCAGCTTGTCCAGCGAGCTCATGCTGCACCCCCGACTTTCGCCAAGCGGGCTGCCTCATACTCGCTGGGCAGGAGCTCGATAGCCCCATTGATCCAGCCAGATGTGGGTTTGCCCGCAGCGACCTTCTCTTCGTGGTCGGCCTTATTGATCTCAAAGCCAAGGGCGAAATAGGCGATGTTCTGGTGCACAAAGAAGGCGCCGCCGCAGAGCAAGAGGTTGCCGGTGTTCACGCTCAGTCGGTCCCAGTAATCAAGGCGGTCCAGAGGAGGCGGGCAATTCGCTTTCCACTGCTCGCACAGACGATCGTGCTCACCCCGGATCGCAGCGCGCTGCTCCTTTGTAATGCCCTTTGGCGGTACAGCTTTATGACGCAGGCTCCGGTAGCCATACTCGTCAGGGCGGCGCCAGTGGACGTCCAGTTCAGGACTGGCGGAGAGTTTCACGCCACCGGCGAAGTGCGAGGTAACGTCGTGCATCGGGGCGATAGCGCCCCCGAATATTTTGCCCAACTCGGCCAGGCGCTCATTCAGCTGGTCTTTCGCCTGATAGAACTCCTGGACTGTGGCCACCACCTCGGGAGCCTCGGATTTGTAGTAGTGGTGCATGTCGTTTCTCCTTGGGGAGATCGCCGACCAGTTGCAGCTGGCCGGCGTTCTGGTTATTCGCTGGCCGCGCTGGCCTGCATGTCTGTCGTGATGACCTGGACAACCTCTTCTCGGCTGTCGGCATAGGCGAATGGCAGTGAGGAGCCTGGACGGGTCACCGGGTACCGCGAGTGCGGCAGCCGGCACTCGGCCACGGTGTAGCCGCTGTCGCTTACCCAGCAACGCGGGATGACCTGGCCGTCCTGGTTGCGCTTCGCCTGCCACTTCATCCCCAGTACTCGCGCAGCTGGTTGAAGATCATTTGGCCCTTCGGCAGGTATTCGTGGATCTCCTTCTCGGGAGTGTTGTCCAGCCGGAGGACGGCCAGGCAATCTTCGAATAAGCCGACATCGAGGCTGCGGAGGTCGGTGAGGGTGAAGGGGTAGGTCGTGGCGTCGTAAAGGCCGAGCAGAAAGCGGCCGATCACCCGGCTTTGGCCTGTATCGCGCACAGCTACTGGAACCAGGCGGGCGAGCGCATGGGTACCAGCCTCGCGGATCGCTGGACGCTCTTCCTGGTACTGCACCAGGGCATCGAAAAGGACATTGCGGTCGATGGGGTGGGCTTGTTGCATGTCGTTCTCCTCGCTCAATTGGCCACGACGGCGTGAACCGTCACCTCGGCGTTGGTTCGGGCCTTGATCCGACGTAGCCCGGAGATCTGTTCCTCGCTGCATTCGTCGATGCAAATCACCTTCGCGCCGTTGCGGGCCCGGGTGAGCACCTCGATTTCCAGATCTCGTGCCAGGAAACTGGTGCCAACCAGGATCTGGCTCTCCTTCAGGCCCGCCTGTTTGGCGGTCTGGCGAAGGCGAATGGTCTTTCCGGTGGCCTTTGCGCCTCGGGAAATGTTCAGTTGCATGTCGTTTCTCCTTGGGGTTGTGCCCGGCGTTGCAGCGCCAGAGCTGTTCAGCCGGCCTTGAAGGTCCAGCACTTGACGGTGGTTGGTCGTGTGTTCGCGCTGGTGGTGCGGCTGTTGAACGCCGCACGCACGGCGCTATCGACTGCTCGGTTGGCGTCGATAAAGGGGCGTGATTTGCTGTTGCGCAGTAGATTGCGCAGGGTGGTTGCGTCGGCGAGCTTCTGTTTGTGCTCGGCGGCCCGTTCGCAGAACTCGTTGAGGTGTACTGCGATCAGTTCCGCGTTCTTGCTGTGGTCGACCACTGGCTCGTCGCTGAGCGACTCCAGGTAGTCGAACACTTCCCAGAATTCGGCCACTTCCTTCGGGTCAGAGTTGACTGCCAGCTGGCGACCAACAGCCATGGCGCGCAGCTCGCGAAGGGTGCATTCGTGCTGGCTGTCAGTCATCGGCACGACCACTCGCAGCGCGTCTACCAAGGCCATCATCTGGGCGTGGTTCTTGATGATCCGCTCGATGCGGATCTCGCGCATTTCGCGCAGCGCCTGCTCATGCACCTTTACTTGGGCACGGAAGATTTCCATCACCTTCTGCTCAGCCTTGGCTGCCATCAGCAGGAAGTGGCTCACTTCGCTGGCCTGCAGGTGGTTCAGGTTGTCAGCGGCCGCCCGGCTGTCGGTGGTGACCTCCGGGCGCACGAAGTGCAGCTTGACGATACGAGTGAGGATGGCCTCAGACGCCACGACTGAGGCGTTCTGGCTGAATACAAGAGTTGCGCGGAAGGGCGGGGCGTTGGTGTCGTTGCCACCGTTCTTCACCCCGGTCAGGCCCAGGCCGCGGCCGTTGAACAGCGGCTTGAACTGGTCAAAGTCGAAGGACTTGGCCGCGCCTGTCTCGGCGTCACTACGGTCGGCCTCCAGCATTACCACGGGCATGCCCGAGGTTTGGCTCAGCCAACGACGCAGGCCCGCCTTGGTCATCTTGATAGGGTCGTCGCCTTCCTCATCTTGGCGCCCCATGAGCTTCCACAGGAACATCAGCAGGGTGGACTTACCGGCGCCGGCCTCGCCGGTCACTTCCAGAAACGGGAACGACTGGAACTCGGCGCGGATCTGCTCGGCGAACAACGAGCCGAACCAGAAGGCGAGGGCGATAACGCCTTGGGTGTTGAAACAGGTCCACAACCACTTGAACCACTCGGGGCGGTAGGCCGAGACGTCCCGGTTTATTTCGAGTTTGATCGACTTCTGCAGCGACTTGAGGCGTAGGCCTTTGAATTCGAAGTAGTCCTCGGCATTGGCCTGCTCGAGCACACCACCGCGCACAGCCAGGTCGCCGAACACATAGCAGCCGTATTCTTTGCTGTAGCCGACGTAGTCGATGGTCTTGACGGTCTTCAGGGCGAACAGCTGCTGCTGCATGATCCGATCGAGCTGGGAGGCGCTACCGGTGAAGTAAGCGCCGGCTGCCATGCCCACCAGACGCTTCTTGAATTCGCTGGGAGTGGTGACCTGCCCACCAGTGAAGGTGTTCAGCACGCTCGGCTCGTCGTGCGGGAAATCGACGCGGAAGTAGTACCAGGACTCGTCCGTCACCTCATTGCGCTGGAAATACAACGCTTGCGGGTAGCAGTTGGCGATCTCGATCACCGCGCCGCACTGGCGCAACGCCTTGTCGCGGCGTTGACGATCAGTCAGGACCAGGTCTTCCTGCCGCTCGGACTCGTCCAACTGCTGGAGCGCCTTGTTGAACTTCTCCACATCCATCTTGAACCAGTAGAGGCGGTTCTCGTAGGAGAAGTGAAATTCCTGGCGCTCGCGCCAGTCGTACATCAGCACGCCTTTTTCGGCTGCGCTGTCGGCCAGCAGCAAGCTGCCGTGATAACGCGCCTCGCGCAGGTCTCGATCAATCCGCTCTTGGCGCTTGTCAGCGTCGATGAAGTTCCAGCGCTGGTGCAGGTCGTTCCAGTCCACCTTTCGGCCATTCTGTGGAATCTGGGCTGCCTCGCAGGTGAATCCCAGCTCGCGGGCCAGTGCTGCATGCTTGCGTGTGAAGCGATGGGCGCCTGGTTCATTGTCCAAGGCCCATACCAGGCGCGGGAGCTTCTTGCCATGGCCGCGACGCAGCTCGGCCAGCGCCTTGAGCGATTCGAACGGGAATGCGCCCGAACTCATGGCCGATACGGCGTCCATGTCGTGATGCAGCAGGCCGATGGCATCGAAAATACCCTCGACGATCCACAACTCGTCCACTTCCAGCAGATCAACCGTTGGCGGGCACCACCAGTAGCCTTTGGGTGATTGGCCGGGCGCAAAACGTGCTTTTTTCTTGCCAAACCGGTGCGGCTGGTCGATCAGGCGCTCCCAATAGCCGCCGTGCTCCAGGTTGAAACGAACTGTGGCGCTGCCAATCCCGAGATTGCGATCCCAGTAGTTTTCCTGGGTGTACCAGCCTTTGACGAGGTCCAGGTCAAAGCCGCGGGCGTTCTGCAAATAGGCGTTTGCCGATGCTCGAGGAGATTCCTGGGTGGCCGGGTAGCGCTTGCTGTAGTCATCGAACAGGTCGTCGAACAACTCTTTGATGTGCCATTGCTCACCACATTTGCTCTCTCGACCGCACTTGATGAACCAGGGCTCGTCCTGGCGCGAGTACAGCTCTTTTTTGCCGCAGTTGGGGCAGGTCCCCTTGCGCAGGTACTGAGTGCCGGCCATAGGCTTGAGGCCGTACTGATCCTGCAGGCGCCGAAGTACTTCGGCGCGCAGGCTGTGTTCCATGGGCTTGCGGTTCACTACGCGCGCTCCCCGTTGCCGGCCAGCTGCTTACGAAGCTCACGGCAGGTCCGGCCAATGCCAACCAGGTAAGGGATGTCGCTCAGCACCTTGGAGCCGCGCTTACCGGCCGGAACGTTGCGGTAGCGGTCCGAATGCCAGACTTCGGCCATGGTGGTGTCAAACTGAGAGTTGAGCCATTGCAGGTAGCGTTGCGCCTGCTGCTCATCTAGCTCAAGTTGGATGGTGATTTTGCTCATGTCGGCCACCAGTTGAATGCAGTTTCCCCTTACCCACGCAGAACGGGGCATCGGGAAGGGGGTTGTTCGGGTTACTTCGAGGTGTTGCAGGTCTGCTGCATACGTCGGGGCAGGTAGCGCGCCGGCACCAGGTGCCGTTGCTGGGTCGTTGTATCCAGCAGGATCAGCTGTGCCCTGAAAATCCCGCTGGTCGGGCATACGCCCAGGAGCTTCAAGCGCCCAGTGGTCTTGCTCTCGAACTCAGCAACGGCCAGCTCAGCGATGCGCTGTACCAGGTGTGCAGGCACTTCCAGCGACTGCGCCAGGAAGCGGCTGCAGTTCTCCAGCACCTGGTGGTCACCGGCAAGGTGAAGGCCCTCCCGGCGGAATAGGAAGGCCACGGCGGCCTGCTGCATGGCAGCGCGATAGTCGGTTTCGGGGTTGGTGGTCAGGGCGATGGCGTTCATGCGGTGGCTTCCTCCATGTCCAACTGGTCCAGCAGGTCGGGTTGATCGTCAGCAGCAGCGGTTTGCATTGCTTGGCGGCGCATGGCCACCGGGGCGACAGGCAGGCGAACCGTGGGGTTTGGCATGCCGCTCGGGCTCATTTCGTGGGTCATTTCGAACTGCGCCCGTACGGACCAGCCGCAACCCTCGTTTGCGCATTGCAGGTAAGCGATCCGCAGGAAGATGTGTTTGCCTTCGCTGGTGCGGATGCGCATGCGGCTGGAGCAATGGGGGCAAACGAGCTTGTAGGTGCTCAATTCGAATCCCCTTTCGTGTGCAGCTGGATGGTCGCTGTGACCTCGGCCGTGCGTGCGGAGAGGTACTGGTGGTGCGCATCCATGATGAATTTGGCTTCGTCTTCCTCAATGACGCCGTCTTCAAGGGACTTGGCGATGATCTGGTCGACTACCCCACGCTTGGCAGCAGCCCGCACTGAGCGCTGGTAGAGCTCAACGTTGTCCAAGTCTTCGGGCTGGACGAGCGGCACGAACATGCCGCCGTACATCTTGGCGATGAACTCAGGCAGGTGCGTAGTACCAGCATCGGTTTCCAGCAGGTGGATCTGGTCGTAAGTCAGTGGGCGGCTTCCGGCGTTCTCGTAGACGCGGTTATCGAACTGCTTGAGTTCGTAACCGAGACGGGGAGCTGCGCATTCACGACCGCCGGGGTAGGCGCATACCACTGCGCTCACCACCTGGCGAAGGGTTTCTAGAACTGGGCGCTTCATGTTCTGGTTTCCTCCTTGAGCCAGGGGGCTTAATTTTCAGGACCGGGTTTGATGCCGAGCAGTACTGCTGCACGGTGCGCTTCACCCCGGAGGCACTTTTTCTGGCCGTTCAGGACCGCGTACACGGTGGAGGGGTTGAGGTCATGCTTCTCAGCCCACTCTTTCGCTGAAATTCCTTGTTGCGCGAGGCGAGCGCGCGCTTCCCGGCATGCTTGCTCGGTGGGGTAGGTGTTCGGCATAGTCTCGTTTCGTGTGATTTCGTGTGATGGCGTGATGATTATTTCCCTCAAACGAGGGAAAGTCAATCATCTATGGAGACGTTTGTGGGAATTGGCGAACGCCTTAAAGAAGAACGAGAGCGCTTGGGTCTCAATCAGACCGAGTTTGCTGCCCTGGCAGGGGCATCAAAAAATACTCAATACAACTATGAGAAAGGCGAGCGCAGCCCGGATGCAAACTATCTGGCAGCAGCTGCGCAACAAGGTGTTGACGTCCTCTACGTGGTAACTGGGCAGCGAATTCCCTCCCCAGAGGCGTCAATCGCAGCTGACGAAATGGAGACGCTGCAGCAACTTCGTGCGCTCGGTGCGGAGGATCGAGGTGCCGTCGGGCGCCTCCTCGCCGCGTTCAGTCGCAAGTAACCAGTAACAAGGAGTGGAAAATGCTCAAGGAAGTGATCAGTGGGGGACTGGTTGTCGTCGCCCTCACGTTGGCTGGATGCAGTGGTGGCGATAAAGGCAAAGAAGTCAGCGCTAAGGATCTCGGGGATGATTGGCCGTTCACAGTTGCCAGCGTGGAGCTGTTTTGTGAGCCAAATCCCCCGAAATCTTTTGTGAAAGCTCCTGATGGCAGCATCTATGCGTTGAGCGCTAGTGCAAAGCGAGTCGCGCAGGAACGCGGATGGCTTGAGGTCAAGACGATCTTGAAGCCAAGTCGCTGGATTAAAGAGGTTCCAGCGGACTACTCGACTATTTCGCAGCAAGCCATTGAGCTTTGCCCCCAGTCCTAAACTTTTCTGCCGGCATCGACAGATTGGCTGGTGGCACGCCGAAACCTGCAGAACATCTCACATTCCCCGGGTGCTTGGTCGGTGCCGATGTTGGCACCGGGTACCCGAACGTGTGGAGTGGAGTGAAACATGTCGGTGAAGGAAGAGGTGCAGAGCAACCAGGGCAAGGCGCTTGAACTATCCGAGCTGAGTCAGTACGAACGGATGGTCCTGCAGATGTTCAGGCAGCTCGACGAGCAGGGGCGGAAGGACATTATCCGCTTCCTGGACGCATTGCTCGCACCTCAGTAATAGGGATGAACCCGGCATAACGCCGGGTTTTTTGGGGCCCTGGTTAAGCTTTGTCGGCCTGCATGCGCTTCCACTCACGATCAACGGCCCGACGAGCGTTCTTCTCGCTCACGTAGACATGCCGGAGACGTCTTGGCCTGGTTTGGTCGCCGGCCGTGACCGATTTCTCTTGACCGGTGGCCGGATCTCGATAGAACGCGATGATGCCGGTGTATTCGATTTTGCCTCTCACCCCCTCCTCAAGGAGCCCGTCAACGCTGTCCTCCGGCAGCTTGCTTTCCAGCTCCAGACCTACGGTATAGCCGGAGCTGTCCGTCAGGCTGTGCTGCACGTTGCCGCCGTACCAGATGATCTCGTCAATTTCGGCCTTAACCCCCTGCAGCGTATAGGTCAGTTCGGGGATCAGGTCTGGTCGGCCTTTGGCCAGTGTATAGCTGAGCGTTGCGCTACCCCGCTGTAGGCGGTTCAGCTCGGCTCGGGCGGCCCGCAACGCGGACTGACGGTCACTGTAGGTGTGTCGAAGGTCCTTGAGGTTTTCGCCGCCCCCGGCAATGGCTTCCTGCTTTTTCGTGCTGTTGACGTCGTAGAAGTAGGCGCGCACACCGTCGTAGCTGTTGCGATCGGCCTGGAGGAAGCGGTGCTGATCGCCGTCACGGCGGGTGAGGGTGATGTGTGGCAGGCCCAGGCCGCTGACTGTCTTGCCGCCGCCTGCCGGCATGCACACCAGGCAACCAGCTTTCACAGTGGCCACGGCATCGAAGTCCTCGCCGAGGCGGGTTAGCAGGTTGGCGTCGGACTCGTTGGCCTGGTCCAACTGGTGGATCGTTTGGCCGTCCAACGTGCCGGCTATCTTCGCGGTAAGTCCGTTGCCCTGGGCAACGTCGCGGAGGACCTTCCCAAGTGTCGTGGTGCTCCAGCTGCGCTCGCGCTTGGTCTTGAGCCCCTTGCGTAGATCCGCCGATCGGGCGCGAATGCTCAGGATATCCGGTGCGCCGCTGTGCTCGGTTTCATCGACAACGTAGCTTCCCTTGTCGACAAGGCCGGTGTCGCTCCAGCCGAGCCACAGCCGTATCACGGCGCCACGGGGCGGGATCGTCAGCAGCCCGTCGTGATCGCTAAGCGTGATGCTCAGCTGATCCGCTTCAAGCCCCCGGTTGTCGGTCAGTTGCAGGCTCATGAGACGGGGGGCGATCCGCATGGCGATATCGTTGCCGTCCACGGTGATGCGAAATGCCGGTACCGGATAGGCAGCGTCGCGTTGCAAGCCATCGATAGCATCGCGTAGGTAGCCGGTAACTTTCGAGATGGCCTCATCGATCACAGTAACCCCCGCAGGATGTTCAGGCCACTGCTTACACCGGATCCGAGCAAGTCGCTGCGACCGTCATCAATGCGCTTGAGCTTGATAGTGAAATCGATGCGCCGGGCAGCGCCATCCTGGAAGAAAACGGTTCTGTTATCGCTTAGGCTTTCGATCACCCAAAGCCCGAGCAATCGGCCCGTACCTTCAACCAGCGGCCAGGCCTTGCCCGTATCGGCCATCTGACGCAGGGCATCAAGGCTTACGGTTGTACCCGCTAGTTCCGGCAGCAGCAGTCCTGGAAGCGTAATGGCATCTTCGCCACGGCCGAGGAACTGCAGCGCTGGCTGCGCTCCGACACGGTTGTTCGCGGCGTGACGCCAGTCGGTTTGTCGCTGCATTTCTTGATAGGCCAAGGTGTGCAGACTGAAAACGAACATGCCCAGGGCGAGCATCATGACGGGTTACTCCTGGTCAGAGAGGCGGCTGCGCTGACGGGCGGATTTCTCGCGGTTACGGCGGTCCAGTTCAGCGCTGACAGCCCGGGCAATGGCTTGTGGGTCCATACCCGGTGTCGGGTGAATGTTGATAGTGATGACGTCGTGGCTGTCGCTGATGCTGGGCGCAGCGCCTGCAATAGGAGGCCGGCTGTCCAGGGTGATACCTGGAGCTGCGTTCGCCGCTAGGGACTGGCCGGTACCAAGCTGGGGAGCAACTGCCTGTAGATCCCGTTGGCCCAAGTTAGCCAACTGCTTGCCCAGGCTGATGACCTCGGCAGTTGGTCGGTTGGTGTCGACCTGTGGCACCAATGCCTGTACGTCAGGCGATGCTACGTTGGCCAGCTGTTTGCTCAGGCTGACGACTTCGGCAGCTGGTCGGCTGGCGTCAGCCTTTGGCACCAATGCCTGGACGTCAGGCAATGCGACGTTGGCCAGCTGCTTGCTCAGGCTGACGACCTCGGCAGATGGTCGGCTGGCATCGACTTTGGGCACCAATGCCTGTACGTCAGGCGATGCGATGTTGGCCAACTGCTTGCTCAGGCTGACGACTTCGGCAGCTGGTCGGCTGGCGTCGGCCTGTGGCACCAATGCCTGGAGGTCAGGTGATGCGACATTGGCTAACTGCTTGCTCAGGCTGACGACCTCGGCAGATGGTCGGCTGGCATCGACTTTGGGCACCAATGCCTGGACGTCAGGCGATGCGACGTTGGCCAACTGCTTGCTCAGGCTGACGACTTCGGCAGCTGGTCGGTT
>JADHEF010001561.1_pt1 | contig 13415 bp, 9 predicted proteins | sample 8952391 | NCBI WGS metagenome assembly JADHEF01 (sample SAMN16124439, study PRJNA663245) | bioreactor sludge metagenome | isolation source: sludge (nitrite) | place: India:Bengaluru | collected 2019-02-28
TCCGCGGTCCTCACCCCCCCCCCCGCTCTCGCGGCCCCACACCTCTCTCCTCTTCTCCCCCCTCTGCCCACTGCGTCCACTGTGGGGCGCCCCTTCCTCAACTCCCGCCCCCGCTTGTCCCCAGCCCTCTCTTCTCTTCTTCCCTCTGTGCCCTCCGCGTCCTCTGTGGTGCCTCTTCCTCAGCTCCCCGCCACCTTCTTTCATTCGCGCCCTCCGCGGTGAGTCCCCCTCTTCTTCCCCACGCCACGCGCACCGCGCAAAAAAAAGCCCGACCGTTTCCGGCCGGGCCTCTTCACGCGTGGGCGTAGTCTCAATTACCAGCGGTAGCCGGCGTCGCGGTCCTGGCGGGGCTTGTCCATCGCCTCGTTGACGCGGAGCTGGCGGCCGTCGAGCTCCTGGCCGTTGGTCCCGGCGATGGCGGCGGCGGCTTCCTCGTCGGAGCCCATCTCCACGAAGCCGAAGCCCTTGGAGCTGCCGGTGTCCCGGTCGAAGATGATCTTCGCGGAGGCGACGTTGCCGTAGTTGGAGAAGAGGTTGCGGAGGCTGTCCTCGGAGGTGTTGTAGCTGAGGTTTCCGACGTAGAGTTTCTTGGCCATGGTTGGCTTCCTTTCGTCCGCGGCGTTCCGCCGCGAACCTTCGAATTCCGCCTATCTACGATAGGGCGTTTCCCTCCCGTTTAGGCGGGAGGACCCGAGCGGAGAGACGGACTATTCGGGCAGTACTTTTCCGGGAAGTGAACGCAGCCAAGTCGTTTTTCTTGAATGAGGCCCGCGGACGCGGAACCATCCAGGAAGCTCGAAAGGAGATCGACGACGGGAAAGGACATAACGGAGTCTTGAGTTTCTCTCACTCTATCTCGAGGATATACTGAACATTACGAAACGGTCAAGGAGCATCCGACAATGTCGCGGAAGCGTGAAGAAAAAAGAGGCCCGGCGCGTACCGCCGGGCCTCGCGGGTTTCTGTGCCTTCGCTTACCAGCGGTAGCCGGCGTCGCGGTCGCGGCGGGGCTTGTCCATCGCCTCGTTGACGCGGAGCTGGCGGCCGTCGAGCTCCTGGCCGTTGGTCCCGGCGATGGCGGCGCTCGCTTCCTCATCGGTGCTCATCTCGACGAATCCGAAGCCCTTGGAGCTGCCGGTGTCGCGATCGAAGACGATCTTGGCGGAGACGACGTTGCCGTAGTTGGCGAAGAGGTTGCGGAGGCTGTCCTCCGAGGTGTTGTAGGAGAGGTTGCCGACGTAGAGTTTCTTGGCCATTGAAAAAAGTCCTTCTCCCGGAATTAGTGCGACCGGGCGCGCTGTTTTTTTCCGCCCGCGGAGGCGAGCGTCTCCCGCCCTTCCGTACGAAAGGGCGATGGATACGAAGATTGGAGGGGAACAAAGCGTGCGGACGGAACGGAGGGAGGCAGCGCGAGTAGCGTCTTAGTGTCGGTCTCGGTCACGCGCAGCGCTTTCGCGCCGCTTATAACTATACTATTCAAATGATTCCCGCTCATCAAAAGACTAGCGCATACCTTTTGTCCGGTCAAGCGTTTTTGAATAAAGACGCGATGGCCGCGCGCAGATCCGCGTGGGCATTCCACTTTTCCGTTCCGTCCCGCTCGCCCTTTTCCGCCTTCGGGCCCAGGAAGCGCTCGAAGCCCAGCCCCCGGGCGGTCTTGACCCGGGAATCGAGCCTCCTCACGGGCCTGAGCTCTCCCGCCAGGCTGAGCTCGCCGGCCACCGCGAGCTTGGGCGGGAGGGAGAGCCCCGTCCGGGCCGAGTAGAGGGCGGCCGCCAGGGCGAGCTCCACACCGACCTCCGCGATCCGCATGCCGCCCGCGACGTTCACGTAGAGGTCGTGGTCGGAAAGCCGGACTTTGAGGTGCTTCTCCAATACTGCCGCTACCCGGGACACCCGCGCCGCGTCGATCTTGTCCGAGAACACCCGGCTCATCGACCCCTTCGCGGGCACCGTGAGGGCCTGGATCTCCACCACGATGACCCGGGAGCCCTCCAGCACCGCCGCCGTGGCGATCCCTGGGGGAACCTCCCCTTCCCGGCGCACGAGGAAGAGGGTGGAGGGGTCCTCGACGGCGGTGAGGCCCCGCTCTCCCATCGTGAAGATGCCGATCTCGTCCACCGACCCGAAACGGTTCTTGGCGGCCCTGAGGAAGCGGCTGTCCGCGTCGTTCTGCTCGAAGTAGAGGACGGTGTCCACCATGTGCTCCAGCGTTTTCGGGCCGGCGATCACGCCGTCCTTAGTCACGTGGGCCACGAGGAAGAGCGCCGCGTCCCGCTCCTTCACCCAGGAGATGAGCTCGTGGCTGCAGTACTTCATCTGGTTGACCGTGCCCGGGACTAGGCCGACCTCGGGGGAGTGGAGGGTCTGGACGGAGTCCACGACGATGAGGACGGGCTTCACGGCGCTCAGCACCCGTTCGATGGATTCCAGCCTGCCCGAGCAGAAGAGCTCGATGCGGTCGCCGGAGAGGCCGAGCCGGTCGGCGCGCATGCGGACCTGGCCCGCGGACTCCTCTCCGGAGATGTAGAGAACCCGTCCCCGGGTGCCGCAGGCCGCGGCGGCCTGGAGGAGGAGCGTCGATTTCCCGATCCCCGGTTCGCCGCCGACCAGGACCGAAGACCGCTTCATGATGCCGCCGCCGAGGACCCGGTCCAGCTCGCCTATGCCGCTGGAGACCCGGGAACCTTCGTGGGGGTCCACGGCGGAGAGCGGCAAAGAGGAAAGCTCCTCCGCCTCCCGGCCGACCGCGGCCGAGCCGCCGGCGTCGGCCACGGCGGTCTCGGTCAGCGTGTTCCACTCGCCGCATTCGGGGCAGCGGCCCAGCCACTTCGGCTCCCGGTGCCCGCAGGCGGAGCAGCGGAATTCGATCGTCTTCTGCTTCTTCTTCATCGTTGGCAAGTCCTCGCGGGTATCCTTGACGCCCCTCCACGCGGATCGTATCCTGCTGGGGTGGAAAAAAAAGATTATCGTCTCGCGGCGATTCTGTATACGGATATAGCCGGCTTTTCCAAGATGATGGAGAAGGACGAGGCCCGGACGCTTGCGCTCCTCCAGACCCACAACGGGATAATTGAAAAAGCCGTCGCGGAGCGGGGCGGCGCGGTCATCAAGACGATAGGCGACGCCTTCCTCATCGACTTCAGGAATACCGTGGACGCGCTGCAGAGCGCTTTGGAGATCCAGTATCGGCTCTACTACCACAACAAGGCAAACCCGAACTTCCCCCTCCTGGTGCGGATCGGCGTTCACCTGGGGGACATCTACTTCTACGAGAACGACGCCCTCGGCGAAGGGATCAACATAGCCGCCCGCCTCCAGTCCATAGCCCACCCCGGCTGCATCTGCATGTCCGGGGAAGTCTACAGCCACGTGCTCAACAAGGTGGAATTCAAGGCCGACAAGCTCGGTCGGGTGAGCCTCAAGAACAGCTCCAAGGAGATTGCAGCCTACGAGATCGCGACGCCGAACGTGGAGTTCGATCCGAACCGGGATACCCGCACCATCGGGCGCCTCGACGGGGACGCGGCGCCCGATGGCTCCGCGCCCGCCCAGTCCGCGCGACCCGGTTCGGCGGTGGACTCCGGGGCGGGGCCGGAGCTCCGCCGGCGGATCCTCGCGGACATCAAGGCCCGGGGACGCAGGCCGAGCGCCGCCGAGATGCTCCGGACCTACGGCTCCGAGCCGGGCGCCGGCGCGGTCGTGGCGGACCTCGCAGCCTCGGGCTTCCTGGTGGAGGCGGTCGGCGCGCACGCCGGTCCCTTGTCCGATGGGGGGCCGGCGGCTCCGGCCCCGGACGGGGAGTCCGAGTGGCGGCGCTACGTTTCGCAGCGGTCGGCGGGGCACCCCGGGCACTGGCCCGAGCACAGGTTCGCCGCCCGGCTGGAGCGGCACGCGGCGCGGCGCGCCCTGCGGGAATCCTACCGGGGCGGAGACAAATGGGAAGGGAAGCTCCGGGATTCAAAATTCATGAGCGCCGCCGACGCGGCCGAGGACTACGAAGGCTACGCCGCCCGGGTGCGCTCGGAGGCCCGGGGGGCCGTTCCGGGCTTCATCGGCCATCTAGTCCCCTTCGCCGCGGTCAACGCGGGGCTCATGGCCCTGAACGCCGCAGTCTCCCCCGGCTTCCCGTGGGCGATCTTCCCCTTCGGCGGCTGGGCGATCGGTCTTTTGGAGCACCTGACCGCGGCCCTTCGCCGCAGGGACCGCGCCCAGGACCTCGCGCTGCTGCCGCCCCTGGACGCACCGCGCCTGGGTGTCTTCAAGAAGCTCCAGCGCAAGATCGATTCCTTCCAACTCCACTGCGCCTCCACCGTTTCCGTCTCCGCCTTCCTGGCGGCGGTCAACCTGATCGTTTCCCCCGGCTTCCTCTGGTTCCTCTTTCCTTCGGTGGCCATGGGCATCGGCCTCGCCACCCACGCCGCTTCCTACGTCTCCCAGAAGGCGGATCTTGAGCGGACCCTGCTGGACTCCTTCGGCCTCTCCGGCTCGTGGAAGCGGTCCCTGCGCAAGATGCCGGCGTCCCTCAAGGAAGCGCCCGAGGACTTCGGACGCTTCCAGGGACTCGTCGATGAAGCGCGGTCGCTCCGCGCCTCCATCGCCGCGCACGCCGAAGCCGCCGGCGGCAAGGGCCGCAAGCGCGAGGGCGGCGGGAAGCTGGGCGCTTCGCCGGTGGACGCGGATTTCCTGCCGACCCTGGACTCCTACGTCGATCAGGTGGCCCTCCTGGCGAAGCGCACCCTGGAGGTGGATCGGATCATCGATCTGATTCCCGTGGATGCGATCCGCGCGGACGGCCTCCGGCTCAAGGAAAAGCTGGCCGCCGGCGCCGGCGAAGGGCTGCGGCGGGAGTACGAGAAATCGATAGCCGAGATGGAACGCCAGGAGGCTTCCTACCGGGAACTCCAGGAACAGCGCGAGGTGCTCGAGCTCCGCTTGGGATCGGCGGTCAATACGATGAAGCAGCTCCGCATCGACCTGGCCCGCCTGTCGGGCATGAACGCAGCCGGCGACTCCGGCGCGTCCGCCGCCCTGCGCGACCGGACCGCTGAGCTGAACCGCTACCTGCAGGACCTGCGCGCCGGCTACGACGAGCTCGACGCCCTCGAGGCCGGATCGCTCGGTTCGGCCGAAAAGTTTGATTAATAGCGGATTGCGACTAAACTAATGGATGGGAACGCGCGATGGCGAAACGGGCGATACTCTGCGTAGACGACGAAGCGATCATCCTCATCGCCCTGAAGCAGGAGCTGAAAATCCATTTCGGCGACCGCTTCACCTACGAGACCGCGATCAACGCGCTGGACGCGCTGAAGGCGATCGACGAGCTGTCGGCCGAGGGAATCGAGATCGCCGTCGTGATTTCCGATTGGCGCATGCCGGGCATGAAGGGGGACGAGTTCCTCATCCGCGTGCACCAGCGGGATCCCAAGATCGCGACCTTCATGATCACCGGCCAGGCCGACGACGCGGCGGTCGCGCGGGCCACCGAACTGGGGAAGATCCGCGCCTGCATCCGCAAGCCCTGGTCCGGCCGGGAACTCGTGTCGATCATCGAGAAGGCGGTTTCCTAGGAACCGTCCGATATCCTCCGAGCGGCTCTGGACCGGAGCCCGCGTCGCCCTAATGGTCCAGGAGGTTTCCATGAGATCGGTCACCGCGAAGATCATCCTGCTTTCGGTCGCCATCAGCGTGTCGGTCGCGATCCTGCTTACGGTCGCCTTCGCCGTCTCGTTCAGGTCGATGGTGGAGGACCAGGTCGCCCTGCTGGAGGCGTCGCTGCTCGAAGGCTACGACCGGTCGATCCGCTGGGAGGTGGAGACCGCGGTGAGCGTGCTCGCCCGCATCGACTCGCTCAAGAAGGAGGGGGTCCTCTCCGACGCGGCCGCCTTGGACGTCGCCAAGAAGGTGCTCCGGGACGCCCGCTACAACAAGACCGAGTATTTCTGGGCCGATACGGCCGACGGCACCAACGTGGTCCTGCTCGGGCGGGATACTGAAGGCAAGAACCGCATCGATCTGGTCGACGCGAACGGCTTCAAGATGATCCAGGCCATCTTAGCCGCCGGCAAGGCCGGCGGCGGCTACACCGACTACTGGTTCCCGAAGGCCGGCGGCGGCGATCCCCTGCCGAAGCGCGGGTACAGCCTCCTTTCCGAGCCCTGGGGCTGGATAGTCGGGACCGGCGTATACGTCGACGACGTCGCCGTCGTGGTCGCCGAGAAGCGGAACGCGGCCATGGACCGCCTGACGGCCTCCCTCGTCGCTACGGCGCTCTTTGCGCTCCTGGCCTCGGTCGTCGCCGCGGTGGTTTCCGTGTCCGTGGGCGTCCGCATCGCCCGGCCCCTCAAGCACGCCGCCGACCGGAGCGCCTACCTGGCCAAGGGCGACCTCTCGGTCGCCTTCGACGAACGCTACACCCGCTCCCGGGACGAGACGGGCACCCTGCTCCGGTCCCTGGAGACGATGCGGACCGACCTCGCCGCGCTGGTGTCGGGCATCGTCGAGGGATCCGGGCGCGTCGGCTCCGGGGCCCGGGAACTCTCCGAGACGGCCGACCAGGTGTCCAACGGCGCCTCCGCCCAGGCCGCCTCCACCGAGGAGGTCTCCGCCTCCACCGAGGAGATGGCGGCGACGATACGGCAGAACGCCGAGAACGCCGCCGAGACGGAGCGCATCGCCCGAAAGGCCGCGGCGGACGCCCAGGACGGCAGCAGCGCGGTTTCCGAGGCGGTCAACGCGGTCCGCAGCATCGCCGAGCGCATCGGGGTAATAGAAGAGATCGCGCGGCAGACGAACCTGCTGGCCCTGAACGCCGCGATAGAGGCCGCCCGGGCCGGAGAGGCCGGCAAGGGCTTCTCGGTGGTGGCCGGCGAGATCCGCAAGTTGGCGGAGCGCAGCGGCTCGTCCGCGGCGGAAATAAAGGAAATATCCGCCGCGACGACCGCCGCCGCCGAGCGGGCCGGGAAGACCCTGGCGGGCCTTGTTCCGGACATCACCCGGACCGCGGAGCTCGTTTCGGAGATCAGCGCCGCCACGGCGGAGCAGCGCGTCGGGGCCGAGCAGATCGGCGAGGCGATGACCCAGCTGGACACGGTGGTCCAGCGGAACGCCTCCGCCGCGGTGGAGCTCTCCTCCTCGGCCCAGTCCCTCAACGACGAGGCGGAACGGCTCCGCGACGCTGTGGGGATCTTCAAGGTTTAGCCGCTAGGCTTGGTCCGGGCCGCTCGTGCGGCCTGGGCCGCCTGCGTGGCCCGAGCCGAGCCGCGCGCTGCGCCGGATCGTATCGGCTCCGCACCACCCCATCCCCAGGGCCGTCCCCTTGAAGCGGGCGGCCAGCTCCTCGTCGTCCGAGCGTATAAGCTCATCCGCGTCGAACCATTCGGGCAGGGCTCCGAGGCTTGTCGCGGCCGGCCGGACCGGCGCGGCGTTGCGCGGACAGGCGTCCCGGCAGTCCGAACAGCCGTAGAGCCGGTCGCCCCACCGTTCGGCGACCTCCGGAGGCACCGCGCCGGAGTGGGAGAGGTGCTGCTGCAGGCAGCGTCCGCGGTCCACCGCCCCGTCCCCCGCCAGGGCCCCCGTCGGGCAGGCGCGGACGCAGGCGGCGCAGAACGCGCAGGGGTCGTCCTCCAGCGGGCCGTCCCCCGGGAGCGGGAAAGGGAGGGTCAGCGCCGCGATGACCACCAGGGAGCCCGCTTCGGGGGTGATGATCAGGGAATTCCGGCCCCGGACCCCGAGCCCGCAGGAGACCGCGATCGGCTTCTCCGGAATGGGGGAGTTGCAGAGGACCCGGTATTGGCCCCGCTCCCCGCCCCGGCGGGCGCGTATCGTGGCGCCGATCAGCTGCAGCCGCCGCGCCGCGTCGGCGTAGTAGTTCCTGCGGGAAAAGAGGTCGATGCGGACCCGGGGCCGATCCGGGTCGGCCGCTTGAGGCGCCGGGTCCGGATCGATGTTCCCGTAGGGGAGGGCGACCACCAGGGCCGCCTCTCCGCCGCATTCCGCCCAGCCCGGCGGCGCGGCGCGGAGGTCCGGCGAAAAGGGGGCGGCGATGCGGGCCCGGGAAAAGCCGCTCCCCAGGGCCATGGCGAGGATTTCGTTTTTATCGTCTATTGACGGGGCGTCCATTTTGTCGATACTTTACGGGTAGCGTGGCCTTTGTGCTAGGCCAGTTTCCGCCCAGAAATAGAGGTATCGATGTCCCTGGCTATCATCGAACGCGTGATGTCTCTCTTTTCCGGGGGCAGCGATCCCGAGGCCGAGAAACGCCGGATACTCCGCCAGATCGCGAAGGACCTTTCCAAGCACCGCTACAAGTTCTACAAGCCCAAGGGTGAGGAAGTCCTCCCCGCCTTCGCCCGCTTCTTCTACGACCTCTACAAGGTGATCGCGCCGGCCCAGGTGTTCCTCCAGAACGCCGAGACTTCCGTCCAGCTCAAGGCGATCATCATCGATTCCTACTTGGACAAGAACCTGCTGGAGCTCCAGGACCGCCTGAGCGACGAGATGATCAAGGAGCGGGCCAAGACGGTGCCGACCAGGGAGCTGTCCCAGCAGCTCAAGGACGAGCTGGTCTCCTTCTTCGCCGGCTTCGACGGCACCCGCATGAAGGCCATCGACGGGACCTACAGCTCCGTCATCGCCTTCGCCAAATTCGTCAACTTCGACTTCTTCTTCCTGCTCAAGAAATTCGATTCCAACATCACCGAACGCAGCTTCACCTACATCCCGAAGTTCGAGGCCATCCGCTCCGAGTACGTGAGCGACGACATCAAGGACTTCATGGAGGTGCTGCTGGCCCTGGACCTGGATCAGGATTGGAAGTCGATGTTCGCGGCGCTCAAGCTGTACAAGAACGTAGACGTGGTGGCGGTGGACCAGTGGAACAAGGCGCTCGCCCAGCTCCGGGACATCCGGAAGTCCGGGATACTGGAGCTCATGGTCCGCCACATCGACAAGAATCCCATGTGGCAGCCCTCGGCGCGGACGGTCGACGAGCACATAGTCGAAGGCTACCTGCAGAAGCTCCGCGCCCAGATCGAGCTGGCCATCCAGAAGATCCTCCAGGAAAAGCGGAACGCCAAGATAGACGAGATGGCGACCGCGGTGTTCGGCACCCCCGCGGTCTCCCGGCTGAAGAACTACACAGACAAGGCGAATCTCGCCTTCTCCAAGAAGATGCTCGGGGGCTTCACGAACGTTCAGGGCCTCAACTACCTCAAGGCCTTCCTGCTGGATTTCTTCAAGAAGGATATCCGGGAGCTCGTGGACCTCTTCCTGATCCGCGGCCAGTGGTCCACGAACCTGCTCTCCCAGCAGCTCTCCGAGGGCTTCCACGAGTTGATGAGCGTCTCCGAGCAGCTCATCGCCTTCGACGACAAGCTGGCGGACGACGGGGACCTCGGCCTGCGCCTCCGGAACACCCTGGTCAAGTCCGATCGGGACAAGAACCAGCTCAAGAACCTCCGGATCGTCCTGAAGGCCGTCAACGACGACGCCCAGCGCATGGTCAACGTGTCGGCCCAGGCGCTGATCCTCATCGGGAAGAACCTCAAGGGTCTCCTTGAGGACTACCAGCGCAACCCACACGAGCTCCTGATCAATTGGAAGGAGATCGAGCTCGCCTCCGAGCGGCCGATAGCGGAGCGGATCACCGACGTATACAAAAAGATATACTACTTCGTGCAGTTGATGCAGTTTTTCGCCCGGGCCGAGCAGTCCGACCCCCAGCCCTGAGCCCCGCCGCCCGGTCGAGGCTTGCGCGCTTGAACTAATCGAACAAGAGTTATAGAATAGTACGCACAATCCGCCACCAAAACCCACCAACGAGGAAGGTCTATGTCCGATAAGAACATGGTCATGATCGACGGCAACAACGCCGCGGCTCACGTAGCCCACGCGTTAAGCGAGGTAATCGCGATCTACCCGATTACTCCGTCCAGTCCCATGGGAGAGCTCTCCGACGAGTTCTCCGCCCAGGGACGCAAGAACGTCTGGGGAACCATCCCCCAGGTCGTCGAGATGCAGTCCGAAGCCGGCGCCGCGGGCGCCGTCCACGGCGCTCTCACCACCGGCGCCCTCAGCACCACCTTCACGGCCTCCCAGGGCCTCCTGCTGATGATTCCGAACATGTACAAGATCGCCGGCGAGCTCACCTCCACGGTGTTCCACATCGCCGCCCGCGCCCTGGCCGTCAACGGCCTGTCCATATTCGGCGACCACTCCGACGTCATGGCCTGCCGCCAGACCGGCTGGGCGATGCTGTCCTCCAACAACGTCCAGGAAGTCATGGACATGGCGCTGGTCTCCCACGCCGCGACCCTGGAGTCCCGCGTTCCCTTCCTCCACTTCTTCGACGGCTTCCGCACCTCCCACGAAGTCCAGAAGGTCGAGGAGCTCTCCTTCGACCTCATGCGCAAGATGATCAGCGACGACCTCGTCGCCGCCCACCGCGCCCGGGGACTCACCCCCGAGAATCCCGCCATCCGCGGCACCGCCCAGAACCCGGACGTCTACTTCGCCGGCCGCGAGTCCACCAACAAGTACTACGACGCGGTTCCCGCCATCGTCCAGAAGTACATGGACCAGCTCTACAAGCTGACCGGCCGCAAGTACGGCCTGTACGAGTACCACGGGGCCCCCGACGCCGACCGCGTCGTCATGGTCATGGGCTCCGGCGCCGAGCCGGTCCAGGAAGCCGTGAACTACCTGAATGCCAAGGGCGAGAAGGTCGGCCTCCTCATCGTCCGCCTCTTCCGCCCCTTCGACGCGTCCCTCTTCGTCAAGGCCATACCCGCCTCCGTCAAGGCGATCGCGGTCCTGGACCGCACCAAGGAGCCCGGCTCCCTCGGCGAACCCCTCTACGAGGACGTCCGGACCGCCATCGGCGAGGCCATGATCGGCGGCAAGAGCCAGTTCAAGGACTACCCGAAGGTCGTCGGCGGCCGCTACGGACTCGGTTCTGCCGAGTTCACCCCCGGCATGGCCGTCTCCGTCTTCGACAACCTCAAGGAGAAGGAGCCGAAGAACAAGTTCACCATCGGCATCTACGACGACGTCTCCTTCACCTCCCTCAAGTGGGATGAGCACTTCGACCTCGGGGAGAAGGGCGTCCACGAGGCCCTCTTCTACGGGCTCGGTTCCGACGGCACCGTCGGCGCGAACAAGAACTCCATCAAGATCATCGGCGACGCGACCGACAACAACGCCCAGGGCTACTTCGTCTACGACTCCAAGAAGGCCGGAACGGTCACCGTCTCCCACCTCCGCTTCGGAAAGAAGCCGATCACCAAGCCCTACCTGGTCTCCAAGGCCGACTTCATCGCCTGCCACAAGTTCAGCTTCCTGGAGAAGGTGGACATGCTGAGCAAGGCCAAGAAGGGAGGCACCTTCCTCCTGGCCAGCCCCTTCGGCGCCGACAAGGTCTGGGACCACGTCCCGGTCGAGGTGCAGAAGCAGATCATCGATAAGGAACTCAAGTTCTACGTCATCGACGCCATCACCTTGGCGGAGAAGGCGGGCATGGGCGGACGCATCAACGTCATCATGCAGACCGCGTTCTTCAAGATCTCCGGCGTCCTCCCCGAGGACGAGGCGGTCGAGCTCATCAAGAAGGCGATCAAGAAGACCTACGGCAAGAAGGGCGAGGAAGTCGTCAAGAAGAACATCGCGACGATCGACATGGCCCTGGAAGGCATCCAGAAGGTCGACTACCCGAAGACCGCCTCCAGCAAGCTCAAGATGATCCCGCCGGTTCCCACGACCGCGCCGAAGTTCGTCCAGGAAGTCATCGGCGAGATCATCGCCGCCCGGGGCGAGAAGCTCCCGGTCTCCAAGATTCCGAACGACGGCACCTGGCCGACCGCGACCACCAAGTACGAGAAGCGCAACATCGCCGAGAAGATCCCCGCCTGGGATCCCGAGGTCTGCATCCAGTGCGGCAACTGCACCATGGTCTGCCCGCACGCGGTCATCCGCATGAAGGCCTACGCCTCCGCCGCCGCCAATGGCGCCCCCAAGACCTTCAAGATCTGCGACGCCAAGGGTAAGGAATTCGAGGGCATGAAGTTCACCCTCCAGGTCTCCCCCGAGGACTGCACCGGCTGCGGCGCCTGCGTGAACATCTGCCCCGCCAAGAACAAGGCCAATCCCGAGCGCAAGGCGATCAACCTGGAGCCCCAGATCGCGCTCCGCGAGACCGAGAAGGCCAACTGGGACTTCTTCCTCAAGATCCCGAACACCGACGCGAAGCTCCTCAACCTGAACCTGGCCAAGGGCATCGGCATGAAGCAGCCCCTGTTCGAGTTCTCCGGCGCCTGCGCCGGCTGCGGCGAGACTCCGTACGTGAAGCTCCTCTCCCAGCTCTTCGGCGACCGCGCGGTGATCGCGAACGCCACCGGCTGCTCCTCCATCTACGGCGGCAACCTCCCCACCACCCCGTACGCCACCCGGGACGACGGACGCGGCCCCGCCTGGTCCAACAGCCTCTTCGAGGACGCGGCCGAGTTCGGCTTCGGCATGGCGCTGACCTCCGAGAAGCTCGCCGAGCACGCCCGCGAAGTCGCCGCCCAGGCCAAGGCCGAGGGCATCGCCGTCGCGGTCATCGACAAGCTCCTGGCCAACGCCCAGGCCTCCGACGAGGAGATCGAGGCGCAGCGCGCCAACGTCGCCGAGCTCAAGAAGGCCCTGGCCAAGGACAGCAAGCCCACCGCCAAGAACCTCCTCTCCCTGGCCGACCACTTCATCAAGCGGTCCCAGTGGATCCTCGGCGGCGACGGCTGGGCCTACGACATCGGCTTCGGCGGCCTGGACCACGTCATCGCGGCGGGCAAGAACGTGAACATCCTCGTGATGGACACGGAAGTCTACTCCAACACCGGCGGCCAGATGTCCAAGGCCACCCCGATCGGCGCCATCGCCAAGTTCGCCGCGGCCGGCAAGAGCCAGGCCAAGAAGGACCTCGGCGCGATCGCGATGAGCTACGGCTACGTGTACGTCGCCCACGTCTCCATGGGCGCGAACATCGGCCAGACCATCAAGGCCTTCCGCGAAGCGGAAGCCTACGACGGTCCGTCCATCATCATCGCGTACAGCCACTGCATCAACCACGGCATCGACATGATGCGCGGCATGGATCAGGGCAAGGCGATCGTGACCTCCGGCCTCTGGCCCCTGTACCGCTTCGACCCGCGCCTCGTGGCGCAGGGAAAGAACCCCTTCCAGCTCGACTCGAAGGATCCCACCACTTCGATCGAGGACTTCATGTACAAGGAAGTCCGCTTCAAAGCCCTCAAGGCCGCCGATTCCGCGCGCGCCGACGAGCTCATGGCCAAGGCGAAAGCCACGGCCGAGCGGACCTGGAAAGAGCTCAAGTACCTGGCCGAGCGCCCGTTCTAACGAACGGAACGCCGCCGCACGGA
>JADHEF010001566.1_pt1 | contig 13398 bp, 9 predicted proteins | sample 8952391 | NCBI WGS metagenome assembly JADHEF01 (sample SAMN16124439, study PRJNA663245) | bioreactor sludge metagenome | isolation source: sludge (nitrite) | place: India:Bengaluru | collected 2019-02-28
AGGGCCTGATGGCCCTGTTTTTGTTTTGCGGGGATCTGGTCGGCCTTGCCTTGGTTACCCTTGTGTATGGTATGTTGCCGCCACTGCCACAGTAGGGAGAGCAGAAGTGAAACTGTTGAACGACTTGTTTACCAACAACCGCGAGTGGGCGGAACGGATCAAGGCCGAGGATCCCAATTTCTTCGCTACCCTGTCCGCCCAGCAGGCACCCGAGTACCTCTGGATCGGCTGTTCCGACAGCCGGGTTCCCGCCAACCAGCTGATGGGGCTCTTGCCGGGGGACGTCTTTGTCCACCGCAACGTCGCCAACCTGGTGGTGCACACCGACTTCAACTGCCTCTCGGTGCTGCAATACGCGGTGGAGGTGCTCAAGGTGAAGCACATCATCGTCTGCGGCCACTATGGCTGCGGTGGGGTCAAGGCTGCGATGCAGAACCAGGAGCTGGGTCTCATCGACAACTGGCTGCGCAACATCAAGGACGTCTACTTCAAATACGGCGAACAGCTCGAAGCCATCGAGGATGAGCACGAGCGCTTCGACTACCTGTGCGAGCTGAACGTGGCCGAGCAGGTCGCCAACGTCTGTCACACCACCATCATCCAGAATGCCTGGCGCAAGGGGCAGGAGCTGGCGGTGCACGGCTGGATCTACGGCATCAAGGATGGCCTGCTGCACGATCTCGATCTCTGCATCAGCGGCCCTGACCAGATCCCGGACGTCTATCGCGCCTGGCCGGACATGCGTCCGCCCCATCGTCGCCGCTGAGGACCATCCGGTGGCTCCTGCGCTCTACCTTCAGATAAAGCAGCACATCCTGGACGGGATCCGCGAACGCGACTATCAGGCAGGCGACCGGATCCCGACCGAGGCCGCCCTGTGCGAGCAGTTTGCCGTGAGCCGCATGACGGTGAACAAGGCGCTGCGTGAGCTGGTGGCCGAAGGCTGGCTGGTGCGCACCGCCGGATCCGGCAGTTTCGTGGCCGATAGGCGTACCGAGTCGCCGCTCCTGGCGATTCGCAATATTGCAGACGAGATCGCCGAGCGGGGCAGCGAGTACAGCGCGCGGGTGATCCGGCTGCAACGTCAGGCCGCCGACGAGAAAGTGGCGGTGCGTCTGGGCCTGCGGGTCGGGGCGCCCACCTTTCACAGCCTCATCGTCCATCAGGCCGATGGGGAGCCGCTGCAACTGGAGGAGCGCTTCGTCGATGCCGAGCGACTGCCCGGCTATGGCGAGCAGGATTTCACCCAGCAGACGCCAAACAGCTATCTGATGGAGATCTGCCCTCTCTCCGAGATGGAGCACGTGGTAGAAGCCGTGTTGCCGAGTGCTGGTGAAGCCGGACTGCTGCAAGTGAGGGTCGACACCCCCTGCCTGCTGCTGCACCGGCGCACCTGGTCAGACGGCTGTCTGGTCTCCTATGCCAGATTGTTGTCGCCGGGTTCCCGCTACAAGCTGAGCTCCAAGACGCGTCTCGCATAATTGTATATACAAATTAAGCATTTAAAAGCCCACCTCTCGGTGGGCTTTTTTGTGCTTACACTCTAATAAAACCGCTGTTATCAAGATGTGAACTTTATCCTTCCTTTCTTTTCAGAGATCGGCTATAAATTATTGTATATACATTTAGAGGTCGGTATGAACAAGGAACTGTTGAACTGCGAGCGGGTCTGGCTCAACGTGACACCCGCCACCCTGCGCCCCGATCTGGCGGACTACGGCCTGCTGGAGCCCCATGCCCTTGGCGTGCGGGATGGCAAGATCCACGCTCTGGTCCCCATGCAGGATCTCAAGGGCCCCTATGCCGCCTCCTGGCAGGACATGAAGGGGAAGCTGGTCACCCCCGGTCTCATCGATTGCCACACCCACCTCATCTTCGCCGGCAGTCGCGCCGAAGAGTTCGAGCTGCGCCAGAAGGGAGTCCCCTATGCGGAGATCGCCCGCAAGGGGGGTGGCATCATCAGCACGGTGCGCGCCACCCGGGCAGCCAGCGAGGAGCGGCTCTATGAGCTGGCGTTGCCGCGGATCAAGTCCCTGATCCGGGAAGGGGTCACCACAGTCGAAATCAAGTCCGGCTACGGCCTCACCCTGGAAGACGAGCTCAAGATGTTGCGGGTGGCCCGTCGTCTGGGAGAGACGCAGCCCATCCGGGTCAAGACCACGCTGCTGGCGGCCCATGCGGTGCCGCCGGAGTATCGCGACGATCCCGACTCCTGGGTCGAGACCATCTGCCAGGAGATCATCCCGGCGGCGGCCGAGGCAGGTCTCGCGGATGCGGTGGATGTCTTCTGCGAGCACATCGGCTTCTCCCTTGCCCAGACCGAGCAGGTCTATCTGGCGGCGGATCAGTACAACCTCGCGGTGAAAGGGCACATGGATCAGCTCTCCAACCTGGGGGGCAGCACGCTCGCCGCCCACTTCGGCGCCCTCTCGGTGGATCATCTGGAATATCTGGATCAGGACGGGATCCAGGCGCTGGCCCACCGTGGCGTGGTCGCCACCCTGCTGCCCACCGCTTTCTATTTCCTCAAGGAGACCAAGTTGCCCCCGATCGCTGCCTTGCGCAAGGCGGGGGTACCCATGGCTGTCTCTTCCGACATCAACCCGGGCACGGCCCCCATCGTCTCCTTGCGCATGGCCATGAACATGGCTTGCACCCTGTTTGGCCTGACCCCGGTGGAGGCCATGGCCGGGGTGACCCGCCACGCCGCCAGGGCGCTCGGCGAGCAGGAACGGCTGGGGCAGCTCAAGGTCGGCATGCTGGCGGATTTCCTTGTCTGGAACTGCGGCCATCCGGCCGAGCTCAGCTACCTCATCGGCGTCGATCAGCTGGTGAGCCGTGTGGTCAACGGGGAGGAAACCCTTCATGGATAAGTTCAACGGGATCGACATGTCGGTCTGGCAGGGGCGTCAGGATCCCGAAGACGGCGAGCTGGCCCTGCGCTGGCACGATAGGGTGCAACCCTGGCAGGGGAATCGCGAACCCGGCGTGGTGCTGCTCGGCTTTGCCTGTGACGAAGGGGTGCGCCGCAACAAGGGGCGGGTCGGCGCCGCCGGTGCACCGCTGGCGGTGCGCAAGCTGCTGGCCAACACGGCCTGGCATCTGGGCGCCTCCGTCTATGACGGCGGGGATCTGGCCTGTGAGGACGGCGATCTCGATGCCGCCCACGGGCGCTTGGCCGAGCGGGTCGCGAGTGCGCTGGATCAGGGGCACTTCCCCCTGGTGCTGGGAGGCGGCCACGAGGTGGCGTTTGGCAGCTGGAGCGGCCTGAACCGTCATCTTGGCGGCGAAGGGCGGGTCGGGATCATCAATTTCGACGCCCACTTCGATCTGCGCATGAAACAGGAGCAGGCGAGCTCGGGCACCCCCTTCTTCCAGATTGCCGAGCAGTGTGCTGCCCAGGGCACCCCCTTTCACTATGCCTGTCTCGGGGTGGCCGAAACCGCCAATACCGCGGCGCTCTTTGCCCGCGCCGAGGCGCTGGAAGTCTGGCACGTGCTGGACGAAGCGATGACGCCGACCGAGCTGCCAGCCTTGCTAGGCGGGCTGGATGCCTTCATCGCCCGTTGCGACCACCTCTATCTCACCATCGATCTCGACGTGCTGCCGGCGGCGGTGATGCCGGGAGTGAGCGCTCCCGCCGCTCGCGGCGTGGAGCTGGCGGTCATCGAACCGCTCATCGCCCATATCCGGGCCAGCGGCAAGCTCAGGCTCGCCGATCTGGCCGAGTACAACCCGAACCTGGATCAGGACAACCGCAGTGCCCGCGTGGCTGCGCGCCTGGTTCACCAGTTGACCAAGTAGTGGCGCACCGCGCCGCCTGATTGCATCGCTAAACAAGGAGTGTCTATGTCTGTACAACACCAGGATCCCCGCCACGATCCGAGCCGCGTGATCCGTGCTCCCCACGGCACCCAGCTGACCGCCAAGAGCTGGCTCACCGAAGCGCCACTGCGGATGCTGATGAACAACCTGGATCCGGATGTTGCCGAGCATCCCCAGTCCCTGGTGGTGTACGGCGGCATCGGCCGCGCCGCCCGCAACTGGGCCTGCTATGACAAGATCGTCGAGGTGCTGACCCGGCTCGAGGACGATCAGACCCTGCTGGTGCAATCCGGCAAGCCGGTCGGGGTGTTCCAGACCCACAAGGATGCGCCGCGGGTGCTCATCGCCAACTCCAACCTGGTGCCCCACTGGGCCAACTGGGAGCACTTCAACGAGCTCGATAAAAAGGGTTTGATGATGTACGGCCAGATGACCGCTGGCTCCTGGATCTACATCGGCACCCAGGGCATCGTGCAGGGCACCTACGAGACCTTCTTCGCGGTGGCGAACCAGCACTTCAACGGCGAGCCCAAAGGCCGCTGGATCCTGACCGGGGGCCTGGGTGGCATGGGCGGTGCCCAGCCCCTTGCCGCCACCATGGCCGGTTTCTCCATGATCGCCGTGGAGTGCGACGAGACCCGTATCGATTTCCGTCTGCGTACCCGCTACGTCGACAAGAAGGCCCACAGCCTGGATGAGGCGCTGGCCATGATCGAGGAGGCCAAACGCAGCGGCACCGCCGTCTCCGTCGGCCTGCTCGGCAACGCCGCCGACGTCTTCGCCGAGCTGGTGGCTCGCGGCATCACGCCGGACGTGGTGACCGACCAGACCTCCGCCCATGACCCGGTACACGGCTACCTGCCCCAGGGCTGGAGCGTGGCCCAATGGCGCGATCTGCAAAAGAGCGCACCGGACGAGGTCAACGTGGCGGCTCGCCGCTCCATGGCCCGTCAGGTCGAAGCCATGCTGACCCTGCAATCCCGCGGCGCCGCCACGCTCGATTACGGCAACAACATCCGCCAGATGGCGCTGGAAGAGGGGGTCAAGAATGCCTTCGACTTCCCGGGCTTCGTGCCGGCCTACATCCGCCCGCTGTTCTGCGAGGGCATTGGCCCGTTCCGCTGGGTGGCGCTCTCCGGCGACCCGGAAGACATCTACAAGACCGACCAGAAGGTAAAAGAGCTGATCCCGGACGATCCCCACCTGCACAACTGGCTCGACATGGCCCGCGAGCGCATCGCCTTCCAGGGCCTGCCGGCGCGGATCTGCTGGGTTGGCGTCAAGGATCGGGTGCGCCTGGGCCTGGCCTTCAACGAGATGGTGAAGAATGGCGAGCTGAAGGCACCGGTCGTCATCGGCCGTGACCATCTGGACTCTGGCTCGGTGGCGAGCCCGAACCGCGAGACCGAATCCATGATGGATGGTTCCGACGCCGTTTCCGACTGGCCGCTGCTCAACGCCCTGCTCAACACCGCCGGCGGTGCGACCTGGGTCTCCCTGCACCACGGTGGCGGGGTCGGCATGGGCTTCTCCCAGCACTCCGGCGTGGTGATCGTCTGTGACGGCACCGACGATGCCGCCAAGCGGGTCGGCCGCGTGTTGCGCAACGACCCGGCCACCGGGGTGATGCGTCACGCCGACGCCGGCTACGAGATTGCCATCAACTGTGCCCATGAGGCGAAACTGGATCTGCCGATGATCGACGCCACCGGCAAAGGGGTGAAATAAGATGTTCGAACTCAATCTGCAACCGGGCAAACTCTGCCTCGCCACCCTGCGCCGTGTCAGCCGCGAGCCCGTACACGTCAGCCTGGGTCCGGCTGCCCTGGCGGGGATCCACGCCTCCGCCGCCGTGGTCACCAAGGTGATCGAGCAAAACCGGGTGGTCTATGGCATCAACACCGGCTTTGGCCTGCTGGCCAATACCCGGATCCCGGTGGAGCAGCTGGACGAGCTGCAACGCTCCATCGTGCTCTCTCATGCGGCAGGAATTGGCGAGTACATGGATGACGCCACCGTGCGGTTGATGATGGTGCTCAAGGTCAACTCGCTCGCCCGTGGCTTCTCTGGCATTCGGCTGACGGTGCTCGAGGCCCTGATGACCCTTATCAACGCCGAGGTCTACCCCGTGGTGCCGAAGAAGGGCTCCGTCGGCGCTTCCGGCGATCTGGCGCCCCTGGCTCATATGAGCTGCCTGCTGATCGGTGAAGGCAAGGCCCGTCACAAGGGTGAGCTGATCGACGCCGCCACTGCCCTGAAGATTGCAGGATTGGAGCCCATCGCCCTGGCGCCGAAAGAGGGGCTGGCCCTGCTCAACGGCACCCAGGCGAGCACCGCCTTCGCGCTGGAAGGGCTGTTCCATGCCGAGGATCTCTACGCCGGCGCCATCACCATCGGTGCCATGAGCGTTGAAGCGGCCCTCGGCAGCCGCCGGCCGTTCGATGCCCGCATCCACGAGGTGCGCGGTCAGCGCGGCCAGATCGATGCGGCCGCCTGCTACCGCCACCTGCTGGTGGACGGCAGCGAGATCGGCATGTCCCACCACAACTGCGAGAAGGTGCAGGATCCTTACTCCCTGCGCTGTCAGCCCCAGGTGATGGGCGCCTGCCTGACCCAAATCCGTCAGGCCGCCGAGGTGCTGGTGTGCGAGGCCAACGCGGTCTCCGACAACCCCCTGGTGTTTGCCGAGGATGAGGAGATCATCTCCGGCGGCAACTTCCACGCAGAACCCGTGGCCTTTGCCGCCGACAACCTGGCCCTGGCCATCGCCGAGATCGGGTCGCTGTCCGAGCGGCGCATGGCGCTACTCATCGACTCGCGCATGTCCGGCCTGCCGGCCTTCCTAGTGAACAACGGCGGGGTGAACTCCGGTTTCATGATCGCCCAGGTTACTTCGGCGGCCCTGGCCTCCGAGAACAAGACCCTGGCCCACCCGGCCTCGGTGGACAGCCTGCCCACCTCGGCCAACCAGGAGGACCACGTCTCCATGGCCACCTTCGCCGGTCGCCGGCTGGCGGACATGGCCGAGAACACCCGTGGCATCCTGGCGGTGGAACTGCTGGCAGCGGCCCAGGGGCTCGACTTCCGCGCACCCCTGCGCTCCACCGAGCTCATCGAGCTGGCCAAGGGCCGTCTGCGGGAAGAGGTCAGCTTCTATGACAAGGACAGGTACTTTGCACCGGACATCGAGGCGGCCGCCGCCTTGCTGGGCCGTGCCAGCTACAACGACCTGATCCCGGCCGGGACTCTGCCCAGCCTCTGAGACCCAGAGTCTGAGCAACCATAAATAAGACCGCCCATGGGGCGGTCTTTTCATTTCCGTCTCTTGCGCTCCGCGTCGGGGCCATCGGAAGCGGGCAGCGCAGAGTGGCAGCAGACAGAGGCGGCGGCTTTATCCGTGTTCAAACATCCGGAACAGATAAACCACGAACAGCACCGGGGTGAGTGCTGGCAGCCTTATCCGTGTTCAAACATCAGGAACAGGTAAACGACAAACAGCACAAGATGGGTGGCGCCGTGCAGGGCGTGGGTGCGGCCGCTGCTGAAGGTCACTTTACAGACCATGAGGGTGGTGATGAGCAGCACCATGTCGGCAGGGGAGAGGCCCAGGCGCACTTCCTGCCCCATCAGGGAGCCGATGAAGAGCACGGAGGGTACCGTGAGGGCGATGGTGGCCAGCACAGAGCCGAAGTAGAGATTCATGGCCCGCTGCAACTGGTTGTTGAAGGCCGCCTTGATGGCGCCGACCGCTTCGGGGGCGAGCACGATACAGGCGACGATGAAGCCACCCAGCGCCATCGGGGCTTCCATCACGTGCACCCCGTAGTTGATGGGGATGGCTAGGGTTTTGGCCAGCAGGATGACCACCACCAGGTAGGCGAGCAGCAAGAGGGTGTGATAGACGTTGCTCTGCAGCGGGCCGTGGTGATCCTCGAGATCCTCGTGATCGCTGTCGACGAAGAAGTGGCTGTGGCTGCGGGTCTGGATCAGCAGGAAGACACCATAGAGCAGGATGGAGATGATGATCAGCATCCATGACATGGCCTTGGAGAGGCTGCCCAGGGTGCCGCCCTGGGTGAAGTTCGGCAGGACCAGACAGAGCAGTGCCAGGGGAATGATGGCTACCAGATAGGATTTGACCCCGTCCAGATTGAAGTTCTGGGTGTGATAGCGCCAGCCGCCAAACAGCAGGGTGAAGCCCACCAGACCGTTGGTGACCAGCATCACTACCGCGAACATGGTGTCACGGGCCATGGTGGGATTGGGATCGCCGGTCAGCATGACGGAGGAGATCATCACCACTTCCAGGGAGATGACCGAGAGGGTCAGGATCAGGGTACCGAAGGGTTCCCCGAGCTTGATGGCGAGGGCGTCAGAGTGACGCACGACGGAGAAGATGGCCCAGGTCACGATGGCAAGCAGGGCCAGCGACACCGGCAGGTAGACCGCAAGGGGGGTTGTCTCTGCCAGCAGGTCGCTCCCCAGGGTTTTGAAGAAGAGCAGGGTCAGCAGACCGGCAGGCAGAGCAATCTCTTGTCGGATAAAAGACTTCATAGGCAGTGGTTCTCATCTCGGGGCGGCCTCGGCCGACGGGGTATGGAGCGACTTGGTGCACCCAAGGTGCACAGACCCATGATAAGGGGAGATGCTCCTCATGCGGAGCATCATTTTGTTGCAGAGGGTGAGAGGCGGGGCAGATACCGCCTCAGTGCGGGTCGGAGGGGCTGGTTGTCTCGCCCTCTTGCCATGCCATCAGCCAGATCTTCAGTTTGCTCAGGGGCATGGGCTTGGCATAGACGTAGCCCTGGATCAGGTGGACTCCGTGGCGATGCAGATAATCCACCTGCTCCTGGGTTTCGACCCCTTCGGCGATCATCTCCATGCCCGATTTGAGGCCGAAAGCGATGGTGGCATCCAGCACGCTGCGTTTGAGGTCGTCCGTGCCTATGGTATCCACGAACATCTTGTCGATCTTGATCTGGCGAATGCCGAGCCGTTGCAGGTAGGCAAAGCCGCCATAGCCGGTGCCGAAGTCATCCAGCTTGAAGTGATAGCCCCTCTCCTGCAGAGCTGCGATCTCCGCCATGGCCCCCTGGATGTGCTTGATGGGATCCCGCTCGGTGAGTTCGAAGGTGAGGCGGGCCGGCGAGGGCCAGCCATGGCGCTGCAACTGGGTGCGCAGACGAGGTTGCTCGATATGGCCCGCCACCAGATTGACGCTGACCCACTGATGCGGGGCCAGGACGGGGAGATCCGCCAGGATGCGCTCCAGCAGTTGATCCGTCATCGGCAGGATCAGCCCCTGCTCCTCCGCATAGGCGATGAAGGTGCCTGGCGACACCAAATCCCGTCCTCGCTGCCAGCGCAGCAATGCCTCGAATCCCACCACCCTTCGGTTTCTGCTGTCCACTATGGGCTGATAGAAGGGGATGAACTCCCGCCGAGCCAGCCCTCTTTGCAGCAATCCTTTGAGGGAGCGCCGGTAGTTTCTAAGGCCCCAGTAGAGGGCCGCCAGCAGCGCCCCCAGCGCACCGGCCGACCAGAGGCCATCGCGGTGTATCTGTGAGCGGGCGTAGCGTTTCAGTGCCTCGCCAGCCCAGAGGGTCTGCTCCACCTGATGCTGGGGGTCGAAGCTGAGCAGCCGCATCGGGTGTGGCTCTTCTCGAATGTGCTTGTTGCCACGGGGGAAAAAGAGCCCGGACTGTGTCGGGTGCTTGTGGTTGAACTCCAGGTAGAAACAGTCGTTGCAGGGGGTGCGCAGCAGCTCATGGCTCCAGCTGCTGTCGAGCACCCAATAGGCCAGATTGCCGTTGCGTCTCGCATAGACCAGGGTTTCGCGTTCGGTATCGAACATGGGGGCCGTGCTGGATATATGAAAGTCGGGGGAGACCGGTATGCCGGCGTCGGCAAGCTGGGGCAGGGCGGGGCCCAGGGTGGAGCAGCCGCTCCCGTTGGCAAGCTGCAGGCCGGCCAGGCGAATATGGCGGTTGTAATACTGGGGTGAGCGCAGCAGCGCCATGTCTTTGGGGCCGCAATCGAAGGCAAAGTGGGCGAGTTGAGCGGGGACATCGTGATCCAGGAGCTGGTTGCGCTCCTGCTGGTAGTCGAGCAGAGCCCTTTCCTTTGTCTGCAACAGGTGGTGAGCCAGCTTGTCGCTCAACAGGGGGGTGAGCAACAGCATCAGCAGCGGTGGCAAACAGAAGAGGGCCAGAGGAATCCATAACGGAGATCGTGCAGACATGGTGGGCCCCCTTCTTCCCTGAAATGAAACAACCCGATTGAGACTCAAGCATCATAGCATTAGCTGCATCGATTTGAGCCAAGTTGGTCACACTTGGAACAAAAACGATAATTAATTGATAAATAAAGGATATGGCTACACACCTGAACAAGATTCAATCGCTGACCTGTCATAAATGACAATTGTCCAGCTTATCTGAAGTGGCTAAAGTAACGGTGCGGTTTGACTCACCGTGTGTTCAATACTCCTGTATCTATTTTTGTCAGTAGCACAGAGTGTTAGTTTTGATATGAGTGTTTCTTTTGGTCCCCGTTGTGGGACCATTTTTCTGTCCGCTCCTCAGCCTGTGTCCCCTCGTTCTCTCCCTTGATGCCTCTTGTGCGGCCCGCACAACGGCGCCGTATGACGCATCCACCCGCTTATTTGCAGAAGCGGGATCTTCATCCATAGGCGGCGTTTGGTCTGGGCTGATACCATGATGCCCTATGGATGCTGTCGGCTACGGAAAGGCACATGAAACTGACCACTCAACTCGTCTCTTTTATTACGCTGTGCGTGATCTCGGCCATGGCCATGGTGATGCTCGGCGGGGTCTTCAGTTTCCGCCAGATGGGAATGGAGCTGCAGCAGAACCGGGTCGACTCCCTGGTGGAGATCATCGACAAGCAGCTCGGGGTGACCGATGACCAGCAAGCCCTTGCCCGCTGGCTGCCCTCCCTGTTGCGGGCCTCCCATGTGGTGGAGCTGGAGATCCGTCAGGACAAGCAGCGGGTCTACTGGTTTCGCGATGTGCAGCAGCAGACGGACGAGAGCCTGCTGATCGCCTACAGCGAGGCGATCCCCAATCAGGTCGGGATGCGGGCCGACTTCAAGCTGGACAGGCCTTTCAAGGAGTTCGAGTACTCCATGAAGGCGATGTTCGGCATCTCTCTGGGTATCTTCATCGTGGTGTTCGGGCTCTGGTACTCCATCCGCTGGCTGCGTCAGCAGTTGCGCGGTGCCGAGCTGCTGGCGGAGCGTGCCCAGCTGATCCTGGATGGCAAGCTGACCAAGCTGGCCCATGACCCTGCCGAGGAGTGGCCTGTCTCGGCCAGTCAGGCCCTCACCCATCTGCTGACCGAGCTGGCCGACGCCCGCAAGGAGCGCAGCCGCTTCGACAACTTCATCCGCAGCAACGCCTTCGTCGACAAGACGACGGGTATCGGCAACCGCCTCTTCTTCGACAACCGGCTGGAGAGCGCCATCATGGAGGCAAGCGTGATCAGCGGCGGCGTGCTGCTGATCGAGCTGGCCGGTCTGGAGGAGCTGGATCCCGAGCTGAGCGGGCGCCCGAGCCAGGAACTCCTGATGGAGGCGAGCGCTACCATTGCCGCCTTCGTGCGCAAGCACAGCGGAGCCCTGCAGGCGCGCTATGCCGGTCAGGTCTTTGCCGTGCTGCTGCCGAACATGTCAGAGAGCGAGATGGTCGACGGCGCCAGCCAGTTGCTCAAGAGTCTGCAGCGGCTGCACTGGCCCGAAGCGGTCAATGCCGACACCGCCGTCTATCTCGGTGCGGTCTGCTATCAGGCACAGGATTCCCTGCTCAAGGTGCAGGAAGAGGCGGAGCTGGCGCTCAAGAGCGCGCGCCTGCAAGGACACAGCGGCTGGTTCCTGTTCGAGAAATCCCTCAACGAGGAGGCGAGCAGCAAAGGAACGGTGCGCTGGCGCACCCTGATCAGCCGTCGCATCGAGGAGCAGGGCATCGACTTCTACGTCCAGCCTGTGCAGCAGGAGCGGGATCAGGTGGTGTTGCAGCAGGAGCTGCTCATCCGCCTTCACGACGAACAGGGCCGGGAGCTGCAGGCGGGGGTCTTCATGCCCATGGCGGAGAAGGCCGGTCTGCTGCTGCCGCTGGACAGGCTGGTGGTGGCCCGAGCCTTGCGACTGCTGCGCCAGCGACCGGCATCGAGCTGCCCCATCAGCCTCTCTCTGTGCGCCCAGAACCTGCTCACCCGCGAGTTCCAGCGCGAGCTCTTCTTCGAGCTGTTCCAGTTGCCGCGCAGTACCAACGAGGGGTTGATCCTGCAGTTGTCGGAGTCTCAGGTGACCCGCCACTACGAGGCCCTCAAGCGGCCGCTTCGGGCGATGCGCATGCTGGGGTGCAGGCTTGCCATCGATCATGCGGGCCAGGACGTGGTGAGCACCCAGTACATCAAGGAGTTCGAGATCCACTTCCTCAAGCTGCACCCCAGCCTGGTGCGGGAGATCCACCTTCGCCAGGTCAACCAGATGGCGGTACGCAGTCTGGTGGGGGGCTGTGCCAATACCCAGGCCCGGGTCATCGCGGTGGGGGTGGAGAGTGGCGACGAGTGGAAGATGCTGCGACACCTGGGCGTGCATGCCGGTCAAGGTCCCTGGTTTGCCGACCCCCTCAACCTGCCTGACTAGCGCCCCGGCCGGGGTGACAGGCGGCCCTGCTCCTGCAGGCCCGCCAGCCCCTGCAAGCCACCGGTGTGGATGAAGATGATCTTGCTGCCGCGCGCAATGCGGCCTGCCGCCAGTTCGCGAAAGAGCCCCCACATCGCCTTGCCACTGTAGATGGGTTCCAGCGGCAAGCCGGTTTCGGCACTGAATGCCTGCACCCATTGCCAGAGTGCCGGACTGAACCTGGCATAGCCGCCGTCGTGGTGATCCAGCGCGATGCGCCAGCCCGGGGTGGTGGCCGCCGCCGGATGCAACCGGCATACCTCGCCGGTGATGAAGTCGGCCCCCTTGAGCACCGCGATGGCCAGGATCTGCTCCTGCGCCCGCTTGCCCGCGATGAGTCCCGCCAGGGTGCCGCCGCTGGCGCAGGGCAGCACCCAGAGATCCGGCGAGAAGGGCACCTCGTCGACCAGCTCGGCCACCCCGGGGATGGCCAGCGGGCTGCTGCCTCCTTCCGGTACCAGCAGGGTGTCGTCATCCTCGAACCTGGCAAGCCATTCGGGATCCTGGTGCCGGCGATAGTCCTGCCGGTCGACAAAAACGAGATCCATGCCCCAGCCTTTCGCCGCTTTCAGGGTGGGATTGCTGACGGTATCCCCTTCACCGCGTATGATGCCCGTGGTGCGCAGTCCCAGTCTGAGTCCTGCTGCGGCCAGGGCGTGGATGTGATTGGAGTAGGCGCCGCCAAAGGAGAGGATGTGGCCCTTGCCCAGCATCTGTGCCTGTTGCAGATGGTATTTGAGCTTTCGCCACTTGTTGCCGGAGAGGGTCGGGTGGATCAGATCGTCCCGCTTGCACCAGAGCGTGACGTCATGGGCTGCCAGCAGAGGATGCCGGATCCGGTGCAGGGGGGAGGGGAGCTGAAGGGG
>JADHEF010001568.1_pt1 | contig 13385 bp, 17 predicted proteins | sample 8952391 | NCBI WGS metagenome assembly JADHEF01 (sample SAMN16124439, study PRJNA663245) | bioreactor sludge metagenome | isolation source: sludge (nitrite) | place: India:Bengaluru | collected 2019-02-28
GATGAGGTCGCCCTTTGTGCCAAGCGCCGGGGATCTGTCATAGAGAACCAACGGAATCCCAAACAGCGTTCCGGCGATGTTTCCGATGATGTCCTTATTCGGGAGCCATACGGAATTGTTGCCCGCATCGACCATAGCGAGCAACTGCGGGAGGACCGTCTGAGAGGCAATCCATACAGGCGCACCACCGAATTTCAGTCTTGCATACATGCCGCGAACATCCGCGAAGGCGATCTGATTGACAACGGCGCGGGCGTAACTGATCGTCGCACCGCAAGCCGCATCGAGGATACCGAGAGGCTTTGCAACGCCATTACCGGACAGGAAAGCGTTCTCCTGTGCTGCGATCATGGCAAGCCCCAACTGCTGGCGCAGCATTGAATCCGCAGCACCCCAGTTGCGGAGCAGTTTGTCCGTCACGACGATATGACCCGCCAACTCATGGGGAGTAAGCGTGACCTCTTTCAGGTTCATGTCTGTTTCGGCCTTCGCGCCACCCTCTGTCGTCCACGCTACCGACACGCCACCGTACATGTTCTGTGCGGCGGTCTGGTCAAGGACCGGCATGGTCAAGGAGGAATCAGGCGGGGAACCGGCGGGTAGAACCGTTGCACGCGGGCGAATTGCCGCAGCCTGGGCCGCGACTTTCATCAGGTCGGCACTCCACTGGTTGGGAACCATGAAGCCGCCTTTTTCGCCGATACCCATCGACTGCTCGCGAAATTCACGGAGCCTCTTATCGTCCGGCTCAAACCGCATCAGATAGATGGCATGGGAAAGGGACTCGATGGGTTCCTTGGAGCGGTCCACGATGATGCCGATATTCGGCTTGTGGGGCGGATTGACCACTTCGGCGTTTTTCGCTTCCAGTTCAAGCAGTCTTTCCTCGCGCTCAATGTCCTTGTTGATTTTGTCCACCGAGGTTTCCAAAGACCGATATTCGGTCATTTCTTCCTCAGTGTTGTCCCGTCCCTCAGCGGAGGCCTTATCGATTAACGCTCGCATCTGCGTTACCGCCTGGGACAGCCTGTTCCGAAGTTCTTCAAGTTTGTTCATGCTAAAACCTCCTTGAGGGGCTGTCATGGTCCGGGGCAATAAAAAAAGGGCGCAAAATGAGTGGTGAGCCTCACCTTGCACCCTTCGTTTATTCTTTCGTTCCCCTTTGGTTGGCCGACCGCCGGAGAAACCCCAAACTGTTAAAGATTAGTGGTTAAATTTAAGATCAAACAATTTCCGCATAATTCTATTACGCCAAGGAACAGGCTTGTCCCTGGATTTCCATTCTTCATGGCTTCTTACGGCGATGTCCGTTTCAGCGTAGGCCGGAAACGTAACAGGAGAAACGTCCCATAGTTTGGCCCGCTTTACGATCCGTAAATCCTTCTTGCCTTCTTCTTCGTGCCATTCCTGATCTTCGCTTGACTTAATCTCAAACCCGAAGGACATCTGCGAGATGTCGCCCCGGTCCATCGAGGTAATCAGGTCACGCGCCCATTGTGTATCGGGCGGGTCTATTTCCACCGCTAAACCTACTTCATCCTCTCTGAGCGTCAACGTCCCTGCCTTGTTCCGGCCAAGAACGAAGTTTGAATCATGATTGAACAAAGCCCTCACATCATCTGCTTCAATAGACTCCGTAAACGCACCGGGGGCGATCATTTCCCGAAACCAACCCAAGTCTGTTTCTGTGTTGAACACCGCAGCATGGCCGACCAACTTCCGACCTTCTTCATCCTTCTTGACTCGCATCTCTACGAAACGGCGTTCAATTTTTGTGTCCATCTTTTCCCCCTCTATGCTGCCAATATCCATGATAGGATTTCCCGTTCTTCCCGTTTTCGTCTTATCGTGTAATCCACAAAAGCAATGACTTCTCCTGTGTCCGATGTTGCATTGATGCCTGTGACCCTTACTGTACTTCCCGCTGAAACGATGACCTTGCCGGTTTGTGTTTTTGCGCTAATACCTTCTACACTTACCGATACACTGACGTTTTCCTTTTCCTTCGGTATGTCGGGCCATGAGTATATTTTTGTGGGGCGTCTTGCCGATACGACCGTTCCGGTGGCTGTGACCGTCCCAACTTCCGAAACACCCTCGACGCCTGTTACAAGGACTTTTGCATCCACCTTGTCGCCGAAAGCGATAACCGTTCCGGTCGATACCGATGCGGCGTTGCCCGATACAGAAACATTGGCCGTTCCAGAAATGGTCGTGTTTCCTGTATCAGAAACACAATCAACGCCCGAAACACTGCAAGCGCCGTCACCCTTAGCGCTTGAATCTCCTTGCTCCCCCGTCACCCCTATTCCAGAAACAGGACAGATGGCATTTCCTGAAACAGCAACGGCTCCAGTATTGGTGGCGGAATTGACCCCGGGAACGGAAACAGTCGCATTTGCTTGAACGGTTACATTCCCGACATTTCCCGTTGCACTCGTTCCTGACGGTAGCGTTCTTGCCGCGCCGCTTGTGATTACCGTTCCGACTGAGGTTATTGCGGACACGCCTTCGGGGGTTGTGGTCCCGTTTACGCCCGCCCCCGATCCTTCGCTTCCAATCGGCATCGGAATCCAGTTCGTGCTTCCGATAGTCCTCTTGAAAAACGAATCCGATGTGGTCGGAGGTCTTAAAGCATCAATGTCAAAGAGCTTGGATAATCCGTTGATAACGGCCCTGACGCCAAGGCCAACGCCGTATTTGAGCATTGCTTAACCCTTACAAGTCCTCATAAACCCAAGAAGCGTTGCCGTTCCCGTTCCAGACGTGAGGCCAAAGACGCCCAAACAGCCAGGAACCCCGGCGCTGTCTGTCACGATTTCCACTATCCCGTCGATTTGCGACGTCGTGTCGCGCTCAACGAATGTATTCGCGCCGATGGTAGGCACGATGCACAAGGGCTTGACAAGGTACAGGTCAAGCGTTCCTGAAGATCCCATCGTCACCTTGACGTTGCATTGGGCGATACTTTTCACGCCCGCTTTCGGAATGGGGACAAAAGGGACATTCCCGGCGGGCATAACCCGGTTTACCGCTGCCGCAGTGGTCAAACGGATGTCGATGTTCCCGGTTGAATCGTCTGAGGCGGTGTATTGGATATTGAACGATGACGGCGTTGCCCCTAAAGCAGACGAAACGACACACATTAGTCGCACCCCAACGCCATCAGTTGACCGTGTTAAAGGGGTGGAATTGATTGTCTGCGCGGCGGTTGTGGTGGAAGTGATGTTTGCCCCCGCCCACAAGACATCGGCAAGCATTAAGGCGGACATATTCGCATTGGATACAGCCGCCCCGAAAGTCAGGAGATACTTTTTTACCGAAGTGGTGATGGTGGAAATGGGAATCGCGCCCTCCATAGTCGAAGTCATAATCGTACCGGCAGCGGTAGCATTTCCTGGAGCAATAACCGTCGGAAACCCCGCTGTTTTCATGTACGAATACCATTGACCGGATACACCACCTACGGCCGCAGTTTTGCCAAAGACCACATCCTCGGCTCCACCATTTGCCCTCGCGTTGATTATCCCGTCGAAATTAGTAATCGCCATTTATGCAATCCTGACTAAAGCGGTTGCCGCAGCGGGCGCAGGGAACTGTACGGTAAATGTCCCGTTCGTTGCGGTGATGTCGGTCGAGAAATCCACAACAGCGACAGCCTTGTTCCCGGCGGACGTGTTGTAAATCAACCCACCCCTTGCGGTAATGGTAGCCGTTGAAAGTGATGCGTCATTAAAATCCAGGTACGCCGTGTCAGCATCAAGGTTTGCGGTTGTGCCGGTGAGGGTAATTCCCCCGGCGGTATATCCCCCAACTCCATCGGCCAATTCGCATACTGTCGTATATCCGGTCGTGGCCTTGCTGAGAACGGCGGAAGAATTGTAGAGTGCCAGTTTATATGTGTGGGCCGTCGAGTGTATGCCCTGCATGACCTCCACTTTATAGGAGTTACAAAGTGCCTGTGTGATCGCCATCTTCCAATTCCTCTATGATGTCCGCCTGTTTTAATTCGCCGTCCTTGTCGCGTTTAAACTTGACTGTCCGTTTCGTCTTGACCTTTGAAAGGTCGTTCGTGAGATTAACCGTTACGGGCGCGGGGGAAATATTGATCTCTGGTTGCTGTGCCTCCAGTTTTCCCGTTATCTCACGCAATCCGTTGTTCATTTCGTCACGCAGTTCAGATATTTCGACAGAATTGTTCTGTTTTGTTTCCTCATCCTGGGTGTCGCTGTTTTTGTCTTTGTTCAGGTCGATATTCGGGTTCTCGTACACTTCCCCGCCTTCGATGGGGTTCATGTTCTCCAAGGCTCTTATTTCATTGGCGTTCATCCACTTGTTTTGTCTGGCGGTGGCATAAGCATTGTACCGACTCGCAATGTCGCCCCGGAGTAAACCATCCACCTTGAACTCGGCGAAATAACCCTGCTTGCGCTCCGCTTCAGTAAACAGGTACTTGTTGATGGACTGCTCGATTCTCACAAGCCAAGGACGAATTGTGTGAACTACAAAGGAAAGAAAGAATTGCTCTGCGGATGCGTAGGTAGATGACTTGTCTGAGTGATTCACAAGGACACAGGGAACCCTGAAAATACGGCATATTTCCTCGACCTGAAATTCCCGGCTCTGCAAATACTGGGAATCCTCATTGGTCATGCCGACAGCTTTCCAGGTCAAGCCTTCTTCCAACAAAGCGACTTTCCCGGCATTTGCCCCTGTGTAAGCCTCTTGCCACGAATCTTTTAGTCTATTTGCGGCGTCCTCTGAAAGTCTACCGGGGATCTCCAAGACCCCACCGGGACGGGCCGCATTGTCCCAAAATCTTGAACCATGATCCTGTGCCGTAAGCGAAAGACCGATGGCGTCCCGCGCCAAAGTGATCGGGGAAAGGCCAACATATCCGTCAGAGGAAAGCCCTTTGATGTGCCATATCTGGTCGGCGGTATATTTCTCTTGCTGGCCGTCTGGATGGGTGTAGAGGTATATAATAGCCCCTTCCTTGACTTGCACTTGCATAGCGGCGGGGTTTAGGGGGATCAATTCAGCAATCTTTCCGTCCCTCCGCATGACCTTCAGGGCGAAGCAGTTTCCTCTCAGGGCCAAATGCCCCATCTGCATTTCTCTGAAGTCGTAAGACGTTTGATAGGAGTTGGGTGAATCGTGTAAAAGCGGGTAAAGGTAATGCTCGGTAACGGCGTCTTTCCCGCCGTCAGCGCGTTTCTTGTAAATTATTAGAGGGAGCGACGCAACGGACTCAGCAAGTACACGCACACAAGCAAACACGACCGTTGATGTCAAGGCGGTTTCCGGCGTTACGTTCACACCGGACTTGGACATGGACCCGCGCAGAGCATTCCACAACCACGGCCACTGCCAATCTTCGCCAATACCGCGTTTTTCGGGCTTTTTGAGCAAGCGTGTGATAAAATTCATGGATAGTATTATCCCATGAATTTCAGGCGCTTAACTTACTTGACTATTTTTGATATGTTTAGGATACGTTTTGGATACGTTTTGAGATAGTTTAAGAGCTTTGTAGGTGGTCTTTCCACCACTTGTTTATTTCCTCGGTATGGGAAGCCCACCTCCCCCCGATCTTCTTCAGGGGGAAGTTTGCCTTGACGTGCATATCAATGATCTTATTCTTAGACCAACCGACAAAAACGGTGATTTCCTTCATGGTGTCAAGGTGCTTCTTTTCCATTTATCCCCTCGTAAAAATGATGTTCTCGGCTTTTATCCCCTCTTTTTCTCGGCGGATACGGGAATGATTCTCCAAATTGTTCAATGCTTCGTCCGGTTTCAGGCCGATTTTCTTGAGCATACATATGATTTTCTTCTTGTTAGACAGCGGATTAACCTCTACCAATAGGCTTTTGATGGGCTTTTTGGTCGTAACGCTGCAAATCCCGTCAATAATCGCTTCTTCTTGGCCGTCAACGTCGATTTTGATATGATCCGGTTCTTCGGCGTGGAACACATGCAGAAAATCGTAAAATGAGCATACAGTAATCCAGACAGACTCTCTTGCGTCGAATTTACGCCCTTCTTCGTCTTTGGAGTGGCCTATTTGCCCACCCGAAGCTCCTGTTTCAGCCTTTCGCACATAGAAACGGTCAATGCCGGAGTAATTAGACATGGCAATATTGTGGCATGCTATATTCTCGAAATGGTTTGCAAGAACATTCTCATGAAGTCGATTGAAGTTTCTCCGGTCTGGTTCCATTGCGTGAACGACGAGCTGTGGGTGTAACGACATTCCCAATAGGGAATAAACGCCCACGTTTGCCCCTATATCGTAGAAAATATCCCCGTTCTGGAATGTTTTGATCCATTCGATTGTCTCCGGCTCCTTTGTCCAGAATGTATCCGCCCGGTATTGCTCCGTCGGCGTTTCGATTAGCATTTTGAAGGGTAAATCAGTCATTCCACAACCACCTGTTCTTTATATCCAAAAGTTGCTATTTTACACGCCAATTTGATTAGTTTCATGGCAATCCAAATGCGTAAGTTTAATGCTTTGGAAATCGTTACCGTAACTTCAAGCGAAGCCATATTATCAATCAATACTGTTTTCATTGCATCATCCCTTCTACAGACGGCAGACACGCCAACCGGATATAAACTGATTTTTCCGTTCCATAAACGGCGAAATTGAGCGCTATTTTGACTTCTTCTGGTGTTTTCGGGCTTAATATCTCAAGGCCCGGTATGGTTTTCATCAACTCAATATCCCGCAAACATTCGTGCGTCGGTCCCGGTCCCGGCGGTAATTTCCCCGCCAAAGCGCCGATATAGATGATTTTTACCCCCTCAAAGGCGTTGTTGTAGATTTGTTCATTCGCCCGACGGCAGAGAAATGCCGAAAAACTATGGACGATAGGCAGGAAACCGCCCTTTGCTATCCCCCCGGCCGCCGAAACCATGTCTTGCTCAGCAATCCCGAACTCAATAAACCTTTCGTGGTCGTGAAATTCCCAAATCCCGCAGTCATGGGCCAAATCCGCATTGCACAAGACAATTTTCTCATCTTTCGGGAAGATTTCTCTCAATGCTTCGGTATAAGCGGGGATTAGGGTGTTCGCCTTCTCAAAAAACGGCCTGTCTGCCCGGTCAACGCACTTATACTCAATATTCTGCGGTATTCTATTGCAGATTTCCTTGACTGCGGCCTTATACTCATCCTCCGACAACGCACCGGCATGGTATTTATTGTTGCCCTCCATGAAGGAAACGCCTTTACCCTTGGTGGTTGTGCTATAATAATGCAGACATTCGGGGTTCGTAGCGCTATCGCACTGTAAACCATTGATATCCGCCGTAATATCAATCGCAGAGAATAGATTGCGCCTATTTATATTTCGGATAGCCTCATCATTCTGCCCTTCTTGAAGCTCCCCGTCGCCAGTGATAACGTAAATCCGACGTTTTTTGTTAGTTAAGCGATCCGCAATGGCTAATCCTTGCGCCTTTGACAGCCCCATGCCCAAAGACCCGGTATGGAACATAATCCCATGCCATTTCGGGTCTGGATGTCCCGGTAAACCGCCCAATCGCCTGAAATTGTGGATTTCATCAAAGGGAATGGCCCCTTTTGCCAGTAGAATCGAATACAAAGCCGCGCAATCGTGGCCCTTACTTGAGAAAAACACATCTTCCGGTCCCATATCCCGGTAAAACAGTTCCACCATCGTGTCTATTGCGGAAAATGCACTACCAATATGGCCAGATCCGGCATTTTGGATCATATACAAGACATTTATCCGGTGCATATCGGCCAGCACATTCAGGTCCGTTACCTTCTGAAATTCGTCTTTTGGGATGTAGTATAAGATCATTACCCCTCCATTGGTTTCATTGATACGGGTTCTCTACCCACAACCGGCGCCGCACTGAGCGCATCCGTTACGAGTTTCTGGATTTCCTGCGCCATCGTGTACGATTCTTCACCTTCTTCGCCTGATGAATGGATAAACAAGTATTTCTGGTTCCCATCGTCCGCGATTGATACCGTCAAAATTGCCTGTTTCATTTTGCCTCCCTAAATAATCGGTAAAGGTGCTATTTCCTTCTCTGCGAGAAATTCCGCCCACAAAAAGTCAACTTCTTCGTCGATATTCACGTCCTCGTAAAGCGGGGTATGGAAAGGAATGATCTTCGCCCCGTAAATATCGCCCCTGATTGTCACGTTCCGAATCAAGCCCATGTCCAAAGACGAATTTTGTTTCCAGGCTACCGGAAGCACCTGTGTAGGGCAATTATAGGCCGGTTGCCCGTTGTGTCGTGGGTAACTCATCAAAGGTTCCATATAAAGCCCGTCCACGACCCACATTTTTGCCGGGCAGACCGGAGAAATGGCCTTTAATCCGGTTGCGTAAGTGTCGTATTGGAGTTGCCGCCATGCCTGTCTGATGGTTTCCGGTTGCCGAAAGGGAGAAGTCGGCCTGAGAATGGCGAAATACTCCGGCGGCTTTGCCTCGTTTTCGACGACTTCCCGCAACCAATCAATGTCCATTGACAGTGTTTCGGCGTTCTTTGCGGATCTCAGATGACCCTTCGCCCCATACTTGACGGAGATTTCAAGCGTATCCATACTGTCGGAGGTCACAATCACATGTCTAAAGATGCCCGATTGAAGCGCCGCCGCTATTGTGTAGGAAATCAAGGGATGTCCGGCCAGTAAGCGGGTATTTTTGCCGATGACCCTTGTAGAGCCAGACCGGGCAGGGATGTAGGCGTCAATGGTCGCTACCAAGAGCAATATCCTCCGTCAACTAATACAGTTTGTCCTGTCAATTCCGGGCATTCGATTACATACCGTAAAGTCGCTTTCAAAGACTCTTTCTGGATAAGCCGCCCGATGGGGATGTTCTTTGTGATTTTCTCCTTAAATACCGGGTCAAATTTCCCATTATCGAAAGGCCCGAAAGCCATCGTGACGGCCCTGATGCCATGCCGGCCATACTGGACGCAGATTGACCGGGTGAGTTGTTCAAGTGCGGCCTTGGAGCAATTATAACCAACCGGCTTCTCAAAGCCCTCCGGGTAATTCCGCCAGTCCGCCCCTATCCTACCCTGAATTGACCCTACGTTGACAATCAACCCGCCGCCGTTCTCAATCATCAAGGGAATGAAGTGCTTGCAGACCCGCATCGTACCGAGAAGGTTGACGTTGATAATATCGTCCATGTTTGACCAGAAAGTGCAGTCAGTTCCGGGCGGGTTATCGATGGCTTGATTGCAGATGAGAATGTCTGGAATAACGGCAGGGTATTTACGGCATATAATATCAACCAAGAGCTTTACTTGATCTTCCTCTTTCACGTCAACACTATCAATATCAAACAGCCACGGCCCGATGTACATTTCTTTAAGCGCTTCCGCCCATACAGGCCCCAAATTACCACTTGAACCGATTAAAACCGCCCTTTTCATTTGCCCTCCGTGAAATCCAATTTGTTGTCACGGATGACTTGCATGATGCCGCAAGCAAGCGCCGTTATTTGATGCTCCTTCAACTCCAATCCCTGCTTGTATTCGATATGGTGGATAATTTCATGGAGAAAGGTGTCCGCGATGTTCATTTCACTGACTTTCACAAACTCTCCGTTAACATCTGTAAATGCTGTGCACAGGCTAATCTTGTCCGTCATCTTGTGGGCCAACCCCCAACACTCCGATCCGTCTGGATGTTCAAGGGTATCCCCGTAGCAAGTGACTTTAACCGAATGACCGAGGATTTTGATTTTTTTTGGTATTTTCATCTGTCAACCCTTGTGGAATGATTGTCGCATTCCATTTTGATATTCTTAAATTTCCCGAAGTCATTTGAAATCTTCTGTACACGTTCCTGATTTGCAATGTTTGGAATTAGGTATATGGCGTATGCGATTTGGGTTGACGGCGTTAATGTTGCAAGGATTGCCGCAACAAGCAAAACGATTATTCCTGCCGTGTATATTTTTTTAATCGTAGGCCAAATATCCCAATTCCATGTTCCCTCCATCGCAATAAAAGCCCCGCCCATCCCAAGGACGCAAATGAGCGTGATAGACAAGCAAATAAAAAACGTTTTAATGCTATCAAGCATGGTGATCCAATAAACTTCCCACGGTGTAATCATATCAACTCCCTATCTTATCCATCGTTAAAGTGTCCTCCGTTGACAGGCTGCAAATAGCAACCTTACCCACCACGTTATCCCATTCATACGGGGGAAGCCCGACCGCCGGAGCCTTCAACGCGATATTTTGAACGGTCAACCTTTCCCCCGCACGAATCGGCTTGATGGGGTGAATCGCCTTCCCCATTTTCCGAATAAAGCCCTTATCCTCTTTTTCGACCCCTCCCGGTCCATATTCGCCGTCCCATACAGGTATTCTCTTGATGTCCTCGCATAGTTTTGCAAGCCCCGCCGGTTCCAGGCTGAAAGCGTGGTCTGTTCCCTTTTGCGCCCTCGATAAAGTGAAGTGAACCTCGATGATCCGCGCCCCTAAATCGTAGGCCCGCATAATCGGCTGGATACCAGGGTGATGAGAGGAAAACCCGCATACAACGTCGAAATTCTCCGCATACCACTGGATTGACCTGAGGTTTAGGTCTTTGTCCTTGATGGTGTTGTAATCAGAAACGCAATGCAGGAACGCAAACTCGGCCTTCAGGATTGAGAGATAGGTATGAACCATGTGGATCAGATTCTCCTTTTCCGAAGGCCCGCCCCAATACCCACCGCATGAAATGATTAAGGGCTTGCCCAACTCCAAACTCTTTTTCATCAACGGCAGATTATCGAGGTCGCAAGAGGCTATCTTGACCGCATCCGGTTCAATCTGCTTCAGGAAGTCAACATCATCCTTCTCAAACGGAGTAACGATGAAATCAACGTCATGCTCCCATGCCCAATCCCGCGCCCGGAGAAATTCGTCTTTCCCGAACCAATCCAAAGCGGCTCGGTGTTCCCCGTACGTTTTCCCGTACGAATTTTCGTTTTCGTACTCCTGATTAAGGGACTTCTTCATAAACATATCAGGATTTCGCTTTTGCAGCTTGACCGCAGAAACGCCACATTCCGCCGCCTTCTTAATCATCTTCAGGCAAGTCTGGAAATCGCCGTTGTGGTTCGAACCGATCTCCGCGATAATATATGGCGGTTCATCCTCTGCAATTCTGGTCGTGCCGATGTGAAGTTCGTTCATCCAATCATCCTTATTCCGTTTGTTTCGTAGATTGATTCTTGTTTTAACATTGACCGTCCGATTGCCATGATTAAAGCCACGCCTCCGTCTATCTTGTTCTGATCTTTCTCCTTCGTTGGGTAGTAATACTTGACCGATCCCGAATTTGCGGCGCGTTTCTTCACGATGTTGCTAATCATCCAAGTCAAAACGGGATCGCCATCAAACTTGAATTGGCCGGAATAAACCAAAGCCTCAAGTTCTTTCATTGGTTGACTCATAAGCGCGGGGCCTTGTTTGATTTCAATACATGGGAATGATGCCCATTCCTGAATATTGTTGATTAAATAACCGGATTCACGCGGATCAAATGCCAATTCTTCTATCGGAAACATCTTGTCGATTTCGCGCAAGTCGTGTTCGATATAACGGAAGTCCGTTCTTGCCCCTTCGGTTTCAGTGATTAACCCTTCCTTAACCCACCGATCAAAATGCTCGTTCCCTGGAAGTTGAATTGTTTCCTCTGGAAGGTAGTATTTGCAGAAAGCGGTAAATTGATTTTCTATCCGAAACAGGATGACCATCGCGCAAACGTCTATCTTTGAGGCAAGGTCAAGACCAATGAAACACCGTTGTCCCTTGAATTGATCCAATAAAAGACTTCTGTCGATACAGGCTTCCCATTTTGCCATGTTCATCCATGCTTCACCGGCATTCATCCATTTATTCAGGTGCTTGCATAGATTTATATTCTGCTTGCTTACATTGGTCATAGCCTCTTTATATTTGCGCTCAAGGTAATCCGGTTCTATCGACACGCCATAATTTGGATTTGCCTTCTTCCACACCAAAAAATCTTTCCAGTCATCTTCCGGGTCAATGCCGAATATGATCGCAAAAAACGTTTCATCCTCAACGGTTCCATCAAGAATCTTGATTGCCCTTAAATGTAAGTCGTAACAAGGTGATGCTGTATTGGTTCCCGCCGTCGTAATAACAAACATAAGCGGTTGCTGACGCGCTCCCATTCCCGTATCCATTGTGTCATATTGGTCGCTTGTCGTGTGTTCGTGGTATTCGTCGATTATGGCACAATGCGGTGAAGCACCGTCACCAGGCTTTCCGATAAGTGGTTCAAATCGTGACATATCGGACAGGCGATAAATGGAAGTTGGGTTTTTGGGATTGCCGGATAATGAAATGTCAAAATGGGTTCTTAAATCGGGAGTGTTGTGTGCCATCTGCCAAGCGGGGCGAAAAACTTCAAGCGCCTGTTTTTCTGAGGTAGCCCCGGAATATACCTCTGCCCCATGTTCACCGTCGGCAACAAGCATGTATAACCCGGCAGTTGCCGCATCGATGCTCTTGCCGTTCTTTCTCGGTTCCTCAATAAAGGCCGTACTAAATCGCCTGTATCCGTCTTTCTTTTTCACCCAACCCCAAACAGCGCTTTGGATAAATACCTGATGAGGTTCAAGTTTTAATTTACTACCTGCCCACTTTCCTTTTACATGCGGAAGTTTCTCGGAAAAGGCACAACGCTTATTCGCTTTGTTGGCATCAAACCGATAGGGGAATGTTGGATCTTTTTCTCGTTCAAGATCGTTTAGGTGACGCTTACAGGCAAGTTTCACTAAATTACCCGCATTTATTTCCCCGGCAATCACATCGAGGCAGAATTTATGTGCAACCGATGCGTAATCCATTAAAACTCCGAAAAGGCGTTATCTTTTGGTTTGTCGTTTGGCTTGAATGTCCCTGGCATCTTGTCTGTCCTGAGTTTTAGGTCTGCCTTTAATGTTCTGATTGTCGCGGCGTAGTTTCTGGCGATTTTTGAGTAGGTACTTTCAACCAAATCCACAACATCACCGTGGTAGTTTTTCTTCTCTTGCACCATCGATGAAACACTGTCGGCCAAAAACTCCAATACAGAATCCAGTGCTACCTCAAAACTGCATAGTCTCCTAAGGTCGCTCCGGTTTAGTTGTGTCAATAACCCCGCCTTAATCATAAGTGGTGCATATTCGTTCCAATATTTTTTTTGCTTCTCATCCATCCCCTGAGGTGGAGTTGCATCAGAAACAAGATCAATCGTGGTTTCCGGCTTTATTTTTCTTCCGCCAGGGTTCCCGCTTGCCTTTTTCTCTGATTCTGTTTTTTTGTTGCGACCCATTTTTTAATTTCCTAATTTTTTTGCTCTAACAGAAATCTGGC
>JADHEF010001569.1_pt1 | contig 13375 bp, 13 predicted proteins | sample 8952391 | NCBI WGS metagenome assembly JADHEF01 (sample SAMN16124439, study PRJNA663245) | bioreactor sludge metagenome | isolation source: sludge (nitrite) | place: India:Bengaluru | collected 2019-02-28
TTTCCGCCGCCGCGGTCGAACTCGGCACCTACCGGCACTACATGCAGAAGGAAATTTTCGAGCAGCCGGAAGCCCTGGCCAATACACTGGAAATCGTCGGCGGCAGCAAGACCATCCAGCCCGGCATTTTCGGTGCCGAAGCCGGCAATCTGCTGGCCGATGTCGACCACATCCTGATTCTCGCCTGCGGCACCAGCAGCCACTCCGGCTATACCGCCCGCTACTGGCTGGAAGCCATTGCCGGCGTGCCGTGCACCGTCGAGATCGCCAGCGAATACCGCTACCGGACCTCGGTCGCCAACCCCCGCCAACTCATCGTCGCCATCTCGCAATCCGGCGAAACCGCCGATACCTTGGCCGCCCTGCGCCACGCCAAGTCGCTTGGCCAGATGAAAACCCTGGCCATCTGCAACGTGCCGGAATCGGCTATTGTCCGCGAATGCGCCCTGCGCTTCATTACCCGCGCCGGCCCGGAAATCGGTGTCGCCTCGACCAAGGCCTTCACCACTCAACTGGCTGCGCTCTTCCTGCTCACGCTGGTCATGGCCAAGGTCAGGAACCGCCTGAGCCAGACGCAGGAAGCCGCCTTCATCGACCAGTTGCGCCACCTGCCAGTCGCTGTCAACAAGGTGCTGGAGCTTGAGCCGGAACTCGAAGCCTGGGCCAAGCGCTTTGCCGACAAACAGCACGCCCTGTTCCTGGGCCGCGGCCGGCACTATCCGATTGCCCTCGAAGGCGCCCTGAAGCTGAAGGAAATATCCTACATCCACGCCGAAGCCTACCCGGCAGGCGAGCTGAAGCACGGCCCGCTGGCGCTGGTCGACGCCGAGATGCCGGTCATCTCGGTTGCCCCGAACGACCAGTTGCTCGACAAGCTGAAGTCCAACCTCAAGGAAGTGCAGGCCCGGGGTGGAGAGCTGTACGTCTTCGCCGATGCCGACTCGGAAATTCCGGAATCGGAAGGCGTGCATATCCTTCGCCTGCCCGAGCACTATGGCGAGTTGTCGCCTATCCTGCACGTCATTCCGCTGCAACTACTGTCCTACCATGCGGCCCTGGTCAAGGGAACTGACGTGGACAAGCCGCGCAATCTCGCCAAATCGGTCACGGTGGAATAAGCCGCCCAACACTGACGACTCAACATGGCCACCTACGCGATCGGCGACATCCAGGGCTGCTACGACTCGCTGCAACGGCTGCTGGCGAAGTGCGCCTTCGATCCGGCACACGACCGCGTGTGGCTGGTCGGCGACCTGGTCAATCGCGGCCCGAAGTCGCTGGAAACCCTGCGCCTGGTCAAGTCGTTCGGCGCATCGGCGTTGACGGTGCTCGGCAATCACGACCTCTACCTGCTGATGGTTGCCGAGGGAGGGGCCAAGTTCCGGGGCAAGGACGATACACTGCAAGCCATCTTCGACGCACCCGACTGCGCCGAATTGCTGGACTGGCTGCGCCACCAGCCGCTCTGCCATACCGAAGGCGAGTATTGCCTCGTCCACGCCGGGCTGCTGCCGCAATGGACAACTGCCCGCGCCCGCGAACTGGCCCGCGAGGTCGAGTCGGCCCTGCAAGGAGACCAATTCCACGAGTTCGTCATGAACCTGTGGGGGAGCGAACCGGCTGGCTGGTCCGACGATCTGCGGGGCTGGCCCCGCCTGCGCGTCATCGTCAATGCGATGACCCGGATGCGTTTCTGCACCCTGGATGGTGTCATGGAGTTCAAGGCCAAAGGCAAGCTGTCCAACGCCCCCGCCAATCATCGCCCCTGGTTCGATCTGCCGCATCGCCAGCACGCCGATGCGGTATTGGTCACCGGCCACTGGTCGGCACTGGGCCTGAAAATTACGCCGAATCTGCTGGCGCTCGACTCGGGCTGTTTGTGGGGCGGTCATCTGACCGCTGTCCGGCTGGAAGATCGCCAGGTATTTCAGGTGGATTGTTCGCCATCGGAAGCCCTGCCGCTAAAGCGATAGCCTCGCGGGCTTCGGCCGCCACGACGCGCCGATCTTCACCATTCAAGCCACGCAAGGGTGTCGTTACCAGGCGGGCGATCAGGCGCTTGCGTCCGAGTATGGCGCGCGTGCATTCCCCCAGTGAGATGTCTCCGTCATAGCGTGGCGCCAGACTGCGCTGCCCATCCAGTTCCCAATAGGAAATTGCCGCCGGCAACACCGGCCGCCCGGCCGCCAGTGCCGGTTGCAACAACGCGGCATGAAAATGCAGCAAACTGCAGCCATCGGTCGTCGTTCCTTCCGGAAAAACAGCGACATACTTGCCCTGGCCAAGAATGGCGGCGACCTGCTCGTTGATGATCCGGGCATGCCCGCGACTGCCCCGGCGCAGGAAAACGGTGTCGTTTCTGGCTGCCAGCCAGCCGATGATCGGCCAGTGACGCACCTCCTCCTTCGACACGAAAGCCGATGGCATGACCGCATTGATCACGAAAATGTCGATCCATGAAATGTGGTTGGCCACCAGCAGGGCACCGGGTACAGCGTGCGTCAGGTCGGCTTCGACCTCGATCCCGAGGGCATCGAGTAACGCAGCCGACCAGGTCTGCTTGAGCAACAGGCGGCGCCGGTCACCGCAAATGCGGAACAGCGTCAAGGCAACGACCGCGCCGCAGACGACCAGCAAGGCCAGTCGTAGATAGCGGTGGGCGCGGATGATGGCGGTAGTCTGGTTCAGGCTTCTTGTCCGAGGTAGTGCTTGGCATATCGACCGGAGACCTTGGCCATCGGCATCAGGATAGGCAGGTCGGCCGTGTTGAAATCGGGATCCCAGGCCGGTTCACCGCAAATCCAGGCCCCGGCGCGCAGGTAACCCTTGATCAGCGGCGGTACCTCGGCCGGACGATCTCTCTGCAAAGCAGCCAGCGGCAGCGGGCAGCGCGGAAAGACGCGATACTCCTGCGGCCCCAGGTGATCGGCAGCCAGCCGATTATACAGACTGGCCGCAGCGTGGCCGCCGTCCGCCATGCTGATCGAGGCGCAGCCCATCAGGTAGTCATAACCACGCTCGGTCATGTAGTTCGCCAGGCCGGACCAGAGCAGGGTGATCGTGCCGCCGGTGCGGTAATCGGGGTGCACGCAGGAACGGCCGATCTCGACCAGGCGCGAACGCAGGTGCTGCAGGCGGGTGAGATCGAATTCGTTTTCGGAGTAATAGCCGACCTGACGGGCATTCTCCGGCGGCAGGATGCGATAGGTGCCAACGACTTCGCCGCTCTGCGTGTCGCGCACCACCAGATGCTCGCAATAGGGATCGTAGATGTCGTGATCGACGCCCGGTGTGCGGCTGGGCAGATTGGCCCCCATCTCACCGGCGAAAACGCGGTAGCGCAGGCGCTGCGCATCGAGAATCTCGCTCTGTCCGCAGGCCAGGCCGACGGACAGGCTCTTCTTTTCCGGCCGGGCACGGCCGGCATTTTTCTGGATATGTTCCATCTTGTTCTCCTTGTAGTCCTGGAGAACAAGTCTGGATCAGGCTTGTTACACGTCCGTTGCCTGCAAATGACGGCTTTGTTTCACCTCGGCACTTACCAGGGCAGGGCGCCAAATGCCCTGCGGTAACGCTCGCCGATCTCTTCACGGCTGGGCTGGTGATTCTGGCCGCCCCGGCTGGCAATCTTGATCGCCCCCATCACGGCGGCCAGGCGGCCGGTCTTTTCCCAGTCGTAACCATTGGCGATGCCATAGAGCAGGCCGGAACGGTAGGCATCGCCGCAACCGGTCGGATCGAGGATTTGTTCGGCCCCGACACAGGGGATGTCGTAGCGACGGCCATCGGCATAAATATCCGAGCCTTCGCCACCGCGCGTCACGATCAGGGCCCGCACGTCGCCTGCCAGTTGCTCAAGGCTGCGTCCGGTACGGTCGCACAGCAGCCTGGCCTCGTAATCGTTGAAACAGGCGTAATCAGCCAGGCGCATGAAATCGAGCAATTCGTCGCCGTTGAACATCGGCAGGCCCTGACCCGGATCGAAGATGAAAGGCACGCCGGCTTCGGCAAAATCGCGGGCGTGCTGCATCATGCCTTCACGACCGTCCGGCGCGACGATACCAAGCTTGGCCCCGGCCTTTTCCACCTTGTTCAGGTGCGAGAAACTCATTGCCCCCGGATGGAAGGCGGTGATCTGGTTGTCGTCCAGATCAGTGGTGATGAAGGCCTGCGCAGTAAAACTGCCCGGTACCTGACGCACGTGGGCGCGGCTCAGGCCCAGTTTGTCGAGGCGCTCCAGATAGGGTGTGGCATCGTCGCCCACCGTTGCCATGATGGTTGCGTCACCACCGAGCAGCATCAGGTTGTAGGCAATGTTGCCGGCACAGCCACCATACTCGCGACGCATTTCCGGCACCAGGAAAGCCACGTTCAGGATATGGATCTGCTCCGGCAGAATGTGGTTCTTGAAGCGGTCGGGAAAGACCATGATGTTGTCGAAGGCCAGTGAGCCGCAAATGAGTGTCGTCATGATGGTTCAGGGATAGAAGATGTAAAGGCGATAACCGGAAGCGCCGATGTCCCTGGCCTCGATCCACAGCTTGACCGGAATTTCGGCATTGGACGGGAAGGCATCGGAAGTCGTGCCGGGCGGCAGGTATTCGGCGGCGTACATGACGCGGCGGGCAACCACGGTATCGTTGGTATCGGTCAGGCTCAACTCAAGCGCCGGCCCGGCCTGCGGGTGGGCAGCCCGATTCTTCAGGGTCGCCTGCAGCACGAACAGGCCGCGCGCGTTATCGGATTGGAGATCGGAGGTTTCGATCGAAACGAGTGCCGGGTTGCGCGGCAAGGGAATTGCAACACCGAGCAGGTCATAGACAGCAGCAGTGGCCGGCATGCGCAGCACGATGTCGGTACGGAAATAATGGAAGACCTGGCCAAGCAAGGCCAACAGGAGCAACACGGCAACCACGACGAAAGGCCAGGTGGCCCGCCTGGGTTCTTCACCGGCAAACCCGCCCAGGCCGTCGCTGGCCAGCGTACCGGCCGACCAGCGGTTGTGACCGGACAATTCCATCATGTCCCGGGCCGCTACCAGGCCAGCTGCGCGGGCCGCCTGGGTTGGTTCCTCGCTGGAGCCCGGCGCAGCCATCGCATTCGCATCCGGCACCGCGATGGAATGGGCAACCAGCGTTTCTTCAAGCCAGGCATCCGGACGCACCAGTTCGGGAATGGGTTCGACCGGGAGTAGCGGTTCCGTACCGGCTTCCTCCCCGCCACGGGTATCGGCCGACACATCGGACAGGGAGTCGTCGGCTGCCGGCAATGGTTCAGCGACGACCTCGGAAACCGCCACAGTCTCCGGCTCAGACGTCGTAGGGGGGCTTTCGCCTGCGTCCATGGTCAGCGGAGGGGCTGCCAAATCGAAAATCGGCTCGGCAACCAGTGTTTCGTCGGCCGCCTCGCTCAGCCAATGATCGAAGGCATTGAAGACCGCCTGGCATTGCCCGCAGCGCACCTTGCCGGCCTTGCGCCGCAGTTGCTCGGAGGTGACCCGGAAGACCGTGCCACACTCCGGACAACGGGTTCGCATCAGGGTCTGATCCCGCTCAGACATACCCAATCCTCGCGTGCATCGGCCACCTGCAGCGGAATCCACTGGGCGTAGATGGCGATGATTTCATCAACCTGCTCGCGCAAAATACCGGACAGCGCCAGTCGCCCCCCGGGGCGGACATGGGCGCAGATGGCCGGTGCCAGAACGCGCAAGGGGTTGGAGAGAATATTGGCAACCACCACGTCGTACTCGCCGGCAACCGGCTCGGCCGAATCGGCGAACAGGGCGGCGACACCGTTCCGCTCGGCATTCGCCCGGGCCGCCTCGACTGCTTGCGGATCGATATCGACGCCAGCGACCGGCCCGGCCCCCAGGCGAGCAGCGGCAATCGCCAGGATGCCGGAACCGCAACCGTAGTCGAGCACCGAACAGCCCGCCGTGACATGGCGCTCCAGCCATTCCAGACACAGGCGGGTGGTCGGGTGCGAGCCGGTACCGAAAGCCATGCCGGGGTCGAGAATGAGGTTGATCGCAGCGGGATCGGGCGACTCGTGCCAGGACGGCACGATCCACAAACGTTCCGAGACGTGGATGGGGTCGAACTGGGACTGGGTCAGTTGCACCCAGTTCTGTTCGGCCACCGCTTCAACGGTGTAGGCAGGCACATCGGGCAAACCGATGGCCCGGGCTGCCTCACCGAGTACGCCGGCAATATCGGCATCCGGCTCAAGCAGCACCACGACTTTCGAGTGCATCCAGCCCGGCGTGTTGACCGAACCCGGTTCGCCGAATTGCGGCTGCTCATCGGGTGTCCCGGCATCAGCATCCTCGATGCTGGCGGACAGCGCACCGGCCTCGAGCAGCGCGTCGCACATCGGCTCGGCATGCGAGGCATCGGTCAGGAAACAGATGTTCTGCCAGGCCATCGCTTACGACTTGACCTCGCTCTTGTCGGCCAGCTTGTGTTCCAGGTAATGAATGCTGGTGCCGCCTTCGATGAAGCGGGCATCCTGCATCAGTTCCTGGTGCAGCGGGATATTGGTCTTGATGCCCTGGATGCTCATCTCGGACAAGGCGATACGCATGCGACGGATGGCCTGTTCGCGGGTGTCGCCATAGGAAATGACCTTGGCGACCATCGAATCGTAATGCGGCGGCACACGATAACCCTGGTAGATGTGCGAATCGACACGGATGCCGGGACCACCCGGCGGGTGGTAGAAATCGATATTGCCGGGAGATGGCACGAACGTGAAGGGATCTTCGGCGTTAATGCGGCATTCGATAGCATGGCCGCGGAACACCACATCCTTCTGCTTGTAGCGCAACTTCTCACCCGCCGCGACCCGGATCTGCTCCTGGACAAGGTCGACGCCAGTGATCATTTCAGTCACCGGATGTTCGACCTGAATACGGGTATTCATCTCGATGAAATAGAACTCGCCATTCTCATACAGGAATTCGAAGGTGCCGGCACCCCGGTAGCCGATCTTGCGGCAGGCTTCGGCGCAGCGTTCGCCGATGCGGGCGATCAGACGGGCCGGAATGTGCGGCGCCGGCGCTTCCTCGATCACCTTCTGGTGGCGGCGCTGCATGGAACAATCACGCTCGCCAAGGTAGATGGCACTCTTGTATTCGTCCGCCAGGACCTGGATTTCCACGTGGCGCGGGTTTTCCAGGAATTTCTCCATGTACACGGCCGGGTTGCCGAAGAACTGGCCGGCTTCCTGGCGCGTCATGGCCACGGCATTGACCAGCGCCGCCTCGGTATGCACGACGCGCATGCCGCGCCCGCCACCGCCGCCAGCCGCCTTGATGATCACTGGATAGCCAACGGCACGGGCGATCTTGACGATTTCCTTCGGATCTTCCGGCAAGGCGCCATCGGAACCGGGCACGCAGGGCACGCCAGCCGCCTTCATGGCATCCTTGGCCGACACCTTGTCGCCCATCAGGCGGATCGTCTCGGCGCGCGGCCCGATGAAGACGAAGCCGGAGGTTTCGACGCGCTCGGCGAAGTCGGCATTTTCCGACAGGAAGCCGTAACCCGGGTGAATGGCCTGGGCGTCGGTCACTTCCGCAGCGGAAATGATGGCCGGCACATTCAGATAGCTCAGTGCGGAAGCCGCCGGGCCGATACACACCGATTCGTCGGCCAGCTTGACGTACTTGGCCTCACGATCGGCCTCGGAATGCACAACGACCGTCTTGATGCCCAGTTCGCGACAGGCGCGCTGTATCCGCAGGGCGATTTCACCGCGGTTGGCAATTAGGACTTTTTCAAACATTCGTCTCTCCCGCGGCAAAACCGCCCTGGCGGCCTGCGGCCGCGGTGCGATTTGGCTTCGCCGCTGCGGCGCCGAGCGGCACCTGGTCGCCGCGGTTAGCAATTAGGACTTTTTCAAACATGATGGCTGTCTCAGCCGATCACGAACAGCGGTTCGCCGAATTCAACCGGTTCGCCGTTCTCGACGAGAATGGCCTTGACGACGCCGGAGGCGTCGGCTTCGATTTCGTTGAGCAGCTTCATGGCCTCGATGATGCACAGGGTTTCGCCCTGCTTGACGGCCTGGCCGATCTGGACGAAAGCTTCGGCGCCGGGCGACGGCGAACGGTAGAAGGTACCGACCATCGGCGACTTGACGACGTGGCCTTCCGGCATTTCGTCTTCGTCATCGAGATTGACCGACGATACGGCCGGAGCAGCACCGGGAGCCGGCATGTTCGCCGGCATCATGTATTGCTGCATCGGCGCAGCGGCCACGGTACCGTAGTGCTTGGCGATACGCACCTTCTCCTCGCCTTCTGTTACTTCCAGTTCGGAGATGCCCGATTCCTGAACCAGGTCGATGAGTTTCTTGAGTTTACGCAGATCCATGAAGTACTCCTTTGAATTGCACCCGCTGGGCGCAAAAGCAGCCGGCCGCAGCCAGGCTATTCGATATTAAGCTTGTTGAGCAGGTACTCGAGGGCCAGCAGATAGCCCTGATGACCCAGCCCGCAGATGACGCCGATGGCCAGGTCAGAGAAATAAGAGTGATGTCGGAACGGCTCCCGGGCATGCACATTGGAAAGATGCACCTCGACGAAGGGAATCGCCACAGCCGCCAGCGCATCGCGCAAGGCCACGCTGGTGTGCGTATAAGCGGCCGGATTGATGATGATGGCGCGCACACCCTGTTCGCGGGCAGCATGGATACGCTCGATCAGCGCCCCCTCGTGATTACTCTGGAACGATTCCAGGTCGACGCTGGCAGCATCAGCCATGCGCGCCAGCGCCATGTTGATGTCGGAGAGGGTGACCCGGCCATAATGTTCCGGCTCGCGGGTGCCCAACAGGTTCAGATTGGGGCCATGCAGAACCAGGACTCGGGGCTTTTCAGCAGACTCGGAAGGTGATTTTCGCTTCGTCATAGCTGCAAGTTTGCCGCAAATCGCAGCATTTTGTCCAGTTTATTCCGAAAGTAAGGCCCCGAGAGCTTCGGCGCGGATGCGCTCGCGTGGCCGGCCATCACGATACTTGAGCGCTACCCTCTCAAGATGCGGCGGCATGATAACAAGATTGGCGTCGACTGTATCCGTTTCCATGACCAGCACCGCCTCGACCCGCTCGTTGCGCACTTCGGCGTGCTCGACATCGATGCCGCGATTGAGCAGGAAGATTTCGACTTCCTTCGCGCTGTCGGCAAAGAGCAGGATATCGATGCGCGAATGCTCGCCGGCCGTGCCATCGAGCACCGATCCGGTCAGATAGGGATTGAACGGTGCGAGCAGCTGGAGCAGTTCGAGTGCCGACTGGCGCATGGCCCGCAGCAACTCGGCATGCTCCTCGCCCTGGTAGAGGCTGCGATAGGCACGCAATTCGGCCTCGACTTCGGCATTGTCCGGAAACGCAACGTGGTCAGGCAAACCCAACTGACGGGCGGCTTTCTTCTTGGCGAGATGAAAATCCGTAATACCGTCCTCCGCCATCAGGCGGGCGGCAGCGTTGGCGATGCTGGCCCGCGTACCGTGGCTCGGGCGTTGCCGTTCATGACGGGTCATGGTGGACTCGATCAAGGTAGAATCGCCCCCATTCTAACGGGTCTATGTGACATGCACATTCATATTCTGGGCATCTGCGGCACCTTCATGGGCGGTGTCGCCCAACTGGCGGTGGATGCCGGCCACAAGGTAACCGGCTGCGATGCCAACGTTTACCCCCCGATGAGCGATCAGTTGCGCGGTGCCGGAATCGAACTGATCGAAGGCTTCGATACCGCTCAACTGGCGCTCGACCCCGACGTTTTTGTAATCGGCAACGCTGTTTCGCGCGGCAATCCATTGCTCGAAGCCATCCTCGACAAAGGCCTGCCTTATGTTTCCGGCCCGCAATGGCTGGCCGAGAACGTGCTGCAGGGCCGCTGGGTACTCGGCGTCGCCGGCACCCACGGCAAAACGACAACCAGTTCGATGCTGGCCTGGATACTGGAAGAGGCCAACATGGCCCCCGGCTTCCTGATCGGCGGCGTGCCAATGAACTTTGGCGTCTCCGCCCGCCTGGGCGACACCCCCTTTTTCGTCATCGAGGCCGATGAATACGACACCGCTTTCTGCGACAAACGATCCAAGTTCGTCCATTACAAGCCGCGCACCGTCGTATTGAACAACCTGGAATTCGATCACGCCGACATCTTCGCCGATCTTGCTGCTATCGAAACGCAGTTCCACCATCTTGTCCGCACCTTGCCGCAGTCCGGCCTGATCGTCTCGAACGCCGCCGAAGCCAGTCTTGAGCGTGTTTTGCAGCGCGGCTGCTGGACGCCGGTCGAACGCTTCAACGACCCGGCGGGCTATCGCGTTACCGGCGACGATGCGCGCGGCGAACTGGCCTTCTACGGACCGGACGGCCTGATCGGCCGTAGCGCCTGGAAACTCTCCGGCGAGCACAACCGGGCCAATGCCTGCGCTGCCCTGCTCGCCGCCCGCCATGTCGGCGTGCCCTTCCTGCAAGGCCTGGATGCGCTCTCCCGCTTCGAGAACGTCAAGCGGCGCATGGAAGTGCGTGGCGTGGTGCGCGGCATCACGGTGTACGACGATTTCGCCCACCACCCGACCGCCATCGCCACAACGGTGGCCGGCCTGCGCCGCAAGATCGGCACGGCCCGCATCATCGCCGTGCTTGAACCCCGCTCCAACACGATGAAGCTGGGCACCATGAAAGCGCAACTGCCGGACAGTCTGCGCGAAGTGGATGCCGCCTTCTGCTACGCCGGCAATCTGGGCTGGGATGCCCGCGAAGCGCTGGCGCCGATGGGCGAGCGTGCCGTGGTCGAGGACGATATCGAGCGCCTGGTCGACCAGGTCAGCCTGACCGCCCAGCCGGGCGACCACATTCTGGTCATGAGCAACGGCGGCTTTGGCGGCATTCACGGCAAACTGCTCAACGCACTGGCTGCCTGATCGCCAGCCTGCAGGCGCAAAAAAGCCGCCGATAAGTTCGGCGGCTTTTTATTGTCAAAAACGCTGAAAGTCAGCGTTCCATCGACTCCACGACAGCCAGTGCCGTCATATTGACCAGACGACGCACGGTGGCCGTCGAGGTCAGCACATGCACCGGACGAGCCGCGCCGAGCAGGATGGGGCCGATGGTCACGCCTTCGCCGCCGGTCATCTTGATCAGGTTGTAGGAGATGTTGGCGGCGTCGATGTTCGGCATGACCAGCAGGTTGGCCTCACCCTTGAGCGGCGAGTCCGGGTTGGCTTCGCGTCGAATGTCTTCGTTCAGCGCCGAATCGCCATGCATTTCGCCGTCAACTTCCAGCTCTCCCGCCGACATGGCAGAAACCAGACCGGCTGCGGCACTCATCTTGCGTGACGACTCGGAGCTGCTGGAACCAAAATTGGAGTGCGACAACAAGGCCACTTTCGGCTGGCTGCCGAAACGCTTGACCTGCTCGGCAGCGAGCAGGGTCATTTCGGCAATCTGTTCGGCATTCGGGTTTTCGTTCACATGCGTATCGCAGATGAACAGCGAACGACCCGGCAACATCAGGTAGTTCATGGCAGCCATGGTGCTGACGCCATTGCGCTTGCCGATGATTTCGCGAATCACGCCAAGGTGATGGCTGTACTGGCCGGTCATGCCACAGATCAGGCCATCGGCGTAGCCCAGCTTGAGCAGCATGGCGGCGATGACGGTGGGCTTGCGGCGCATGGCTTCCTTGGCGATGGCCGGCGTGATGCCACGGCGCGACATCAGCTTGTGGTAAGCGGTCCAGCACTCGCGATAACGCTCGTCCGATTCCGGATTGACGACGTCGAAATCGACTTCCGGGCGAATGCGCAGGTTGGCCTTTTCCAGACGATGCTGGATGACTTCCGGACGGCCGATGAGGATCGGGCGGGCGAATTTTTCTTCGATCACGACCTGAACGGCACGCAATACGCGCTCATCTTCGCCTTCGGCATAAATAATGCGCTTGCCCTTGGCCTGGCGGGCGGCCTGGAAGATCGCGCGCATGCCGACGCCGGTGTGATAGACGAATTCCGACAGCTTGGCGCGGTAGGCGGCCCAGTCGGTAATCGGGCGGGTCGCCACACCGGAATCCATGGCCGCCTGGGCGACAGCCGGCGCGATCTTGACGATCAGGCGCGGGTCGAAGGGCTTCGGGATCAGGTATTCCGGGCCGAAGTTGAGGTCATGGCCGGGGTAGGCCATGGCTACTTCATCGGTGACTTCGGCCTCGGCGAGCTCGGCGATGGCACGAACGGAAGCCATCTTCATCTCTTCGGTGATGCGGGTGGCGCCGACATCGAGCGCACCGCGGAAGATGAAGGGGAAGCACAGCACGTTGTTGACCTGGTTCACGTAGTCGGAACGGCCGGTGGCGATGATGGCCTCCGGGCAGACTTCCTTGACCAGTTCCGGCATGATTTCCGGCGTCGGGTTGGCCAGCGCGAAGATCATCGGCTTGGCCGCCATGGTCTTGACCATGTCCTGCTTGAGCACACCCGCCGTAGACAGGCCGAGGAAAACGTCGGCGCCGACCATGGCATCGGCCAGCGTGCGCTTGTCCGTTTCCTGGGCGTAACGGGCCTTGGTTTCGTCCATGCCGCCCGGACGACCGATATAGATGACACCCTTGGAGTCGCAGACGGTGATGTTCTCGCGCTTGACGCCGAGATCGCACCACAGGTTGAGGCAGGAAATGGCGGCGGCGCCGGCACCGGAACAGACAACCTTGATCTCGTCGATCTTCTTGCCTACCACCTTCAGACCGTTGAGCATGGCGGCACCGGAAATGATTGCCGTACCGTGCTGGTCGTCGTGGAAGACCGGAATGCTCATGCGTTCCTTGAGCTTCTCTTCAATATAGAAGCACTCGGGCGCCTTGATGTCTTCCAGGTTGATGCCGCCGAGCGTCGGCTCCATGGCGGCAATCATGTCGATCAGCTTGTCCGGGTCATTCTCGGCCAGTTCGATGTCGAAGACGTCGATGCCGGCGAATTTCTTGAACAGGCAGCCCTTGCCTTCCATCACCGGCTTGGCGGCGAGCGGGCCGATGTTGCCAAGGCCGAGCACGGCGGTACCGTTGGTGATGACGCCAACCAGGTTGGCGCGCGAGGTCATTTCGGCAGCCGTCGCCGGATCTTCGACGATCAGGTCACAGGCTGCGGCAACACCCGGAGAGTAGGCCAGGGCCAGATCGCGCTGGTTGGTCAGCCCCTTGGTCGGGCGGACGGAAATCTTGCCGGGGGTTGGCCAGCGATGGTATTCGAGTGCGGCTTCGCGCAGATCCTTTTCCACGAAATCTCCTTGGTGTTCGGGTATAGGGAAAACCCTGTAGATTACTCCAAAGGTTTAGCCTCGGGAAGCGTAATTATGAATTACGG
>JADHEF010001570.1_pt1 | contig 13366 bp, 13 predicted proteins | sample 8952391 | NCBI WGS metagenome assembly JADHEF01 (sample SAMN16124439, study PRJNA663245) | bioreactor sludge metagenome | isolation source: sludge (nitrite) | place: India:Bengaluru | collected 2019-02-28
AAGTGATATAATCAGGTGACATTTCCCAATTAGTTTTATTAGCCTCAGCCATTGTCTTCATATAGTTAGGCCCAAGCATAGCATGCTTATATTGAGCCTCAAGCATATTAGCAGCTGCTGTTGTGTTAACAGGTTCTTGCTTAGCAACTTCAAGTGCAAAAGCAGGATTTGTCAACCCACTCAACATCATTAAGTTATCATTCCTATTGAGCTGTGCTGGGGCTTGTGGTGCAGCAACAGGCATCCCAGCTTGGCTACCTGCGCCCAAAGTAGGGTTTTGTTGCAATAGGCTCCCTACCCTTGTTAATCCATTAGATAATGGCTGTCCACCTGATGTTTCAATAGTTATCTTTTCCTTATAAGCTTCGGCCTCCTGAGGTGTAACAACACCATTTCTATCAGTATCAGCAGGATTAGTTCCCTGTGCTTGTGCAGGCTGCTGTGGATTTGTAGGTATAACGCCTGGAAGTTGTGGTTGAGTTCCAACGCCAACTCCCTTACCTGCTGCAAGGTTTGTTGCCAACGCACTAACATCATTAGCCAGCAATCCCCTACCTCCCATACCAGTTCCCAACTGTCCAGCCATGGCAAGTGCTTGTGCAACACCTGGCTTGTTCATAATAGTTCCAAACTTATTCATACCTCCCATAACTTGTCCTAGTGGAGTAACAACCTGAGCAGGTCCTGACTGTTGCACAGGTCCATTTCCTAATCGTTCATCCTGAGTTGGAAGAACCTCTGGGTTAACTGCAAATCTAGTATATGCAGGATTCATTTCAAATGCAGGAGTCCCACCTCCTAATGCCGCACCTAAATTATACTGATCATAAATAGAACCAGCCATCTTCACACCCCCTATGTATAGTAAAGTCCTTGTTCATCATACTTCTTAATATCCCTAAGCCCTGGCATAAAGCTATCACCATAATAAGGGCCTTTAACTTCGCCAGCTCCTAACCCTTTACTCTTACCTTTCCCAGTCCCTCCATGCTGCATTAAGAATTCAGTAACTGCTTCTGATGAAGGCATACCTGACCTACCACCCCCAGGGAAGGCACCTGCTTCAGCTGGTGTAACAGTTGCACCTGCTCCTCCACCAAGTATACTAGCCAATTTAAGTAATGTATTACTATTATCAAGAACAAATTTTCCAACTGAACTTAAAATACTAGGTTCTTCATTAAAATAAGTATTATAAGGATCATAGCCAGTACTTCCAATCTTAACATCAGCACCGTGGCCACTACCTAATTCATAAGGATGAATATAATCAGATGCAAATTGTGGCTCAGCCTCAAAGGCATTTAGTCTTTCAGCATTTGATGCAAGAGGATATGCAACCTCAGGTGCAGCTGGTGCATACTGTATATTATTATAAGCATCAAGTGGATACATACTACTTGGATTTGCAGGAGCATATGGAATACCTCCAGTTGATGTTAGTGGATACATAGTCTCAGGAGTTCCAACTCCATACCAAGGATGAATCTCTCCAGTAACAGAATCAACCCAAGTGCCTGGATGTGTCTGAGCATAGAAGTAGGCCTCATCCATCATAGCTTGTTGTGGCGAACCTATTTGAACCATCTCACCTGGATTCTCTGTAGCATACTCATATGCTAAAGCCTCAGGAGAAGTAGGTGGATTAAAGTAGTTATACAACTCTCCAGCTCCAGCTGCTACACCACCTATCACACCACCAAGAGCTGCACCCTGTAGAACAGGATCAATATGTCCAGTCTCAAGAGCAGCAGGTGCTCCACTAATAGCTCCAGTAGCTGCTCCCTTAGCAGCGCCACCTACAATATTTCCAGCTGTCTGACCTATTGTAGGTGATACATAACCTGATACACCAGTATCAATCCCTGAAGTTAAATCAGATGCTAAGAATGCCATACCAGCATTTTTAAAATCTCCTTCATAATCATAGTAATCAGTCCCACCTGCCATCTTAGATCCAAGACCAGAGCCAATAGCTGCTCCATAAGGCCCCCATACTATATTTCCAATAATAGCACCAGCAGGTTGGTAATAAGGTCTCAACTCAGGAACAAGCTCATTCTGCAAATCACCTTGCTTACGAGTAGTATAATCAATAGTCCCTGCAGGATCAACTGCTCTATCAAGTCCAGCCCAGAAGCCTTGATCAGATCCTTTCTCAATACCCTCAAGTATTTGTCTAGTATCAAGTCCAGCGCCTGGAACAAACTGTCCAGTTGCATCTTTAAGGAATTGTGTAGAACTTTCATCAAGTCCTATCTTATCAGCAATAGCACCCATAGCTTCTTCATTAGCAACTGATAAACCACCTGACATAACTGAACCTATCTTATCAGTTACAGACCCACCTGTAGTAAGCTCAGACAATCCACCAGTTGCTACTGCTGCTACAGCTCGTAGAGGTCCACTATCATACCAGTGGTCATCTTGAACCTCAGGTTGATACATTATATCTCTACCATCTAAATAATAGAAGCCGCTATCAGTAGGTCTATCACCAGTATTAGAGTATATAACAGTACCATTGATCATACCTATTGGAGTTGCTTTAACTCCATAATTATTGATTCGATCAAAGTATTCAGATTCTTGATTCTGAGGAAGTACTCCACCGCCACCTAGAACTCCATTAGTATAATCCATTCGAGCTCTAGCCATATCATTTAAAGCCCAGTCTAGATTAGTCATAGTATCTAGATCACTAACTGTCTTATAGAAATCAGGATTTCCACCTGTTAAGGTAGTATATCTCTTATAAGCATCTGCATACCTTGGATCTTCTTGATAAGGTAGTTTATTAATAAGGTCATTACCAGCTAGACTTCCTATGTAGTTATTTATACCACTAAGTATACCACCAGCTTGAGGATAAGAACCATATAGTGGAGCTCCAGCTCCTGTAGTACCAGCAAGTCCAAGTTCTTCTAGAGAAGGGTACTTATACTCCATACTAGGTGCAGGATTCTCAGCAAAGAACTCATCTAAACCAGTCTTAAGGTTTGTACCAATATCAGTTGTTATATTACCAAAGTAGTTAACCTGTTGATCAGCTGGTAATAAGAGGTTCTGCATCCAAGGTGCATACATATTACTTGTCATTTGACTGTAGTCTATTTCTGCCATAATACCCTCCTTACATTCCAGCCAGTACGCCTGCTATACCACCAATAGCAGCACCCCAACCAGCTCCACTATCACCACCAACAGCATTCCCAATCATAGCACCAGCACTTGCACCTGATAATCCACTACCTATAATCCGTGCAGTCTTATTTCCATCAACAGGTACACTACCCGTAGTACCACCGCCAATACCAGCAAGCATATTAGCACCATACTTATACGCTTCAAGAGGCCACCTCCCAGCATCACCAGCTATTGCTTTTGTTTCAGTTTTATAATCCTGTTGTGCTGCTATTGCTAACCTCAACTGATCAATAAGCATAGCCATTATAACTCTACTAAACTCAATCTTCTGTAAGTGCATCCTAACCATTTCACCAGCTGCCGTTTGCATAAGGTCTGCTCTCTTTGTTGCTGACTGCATTTCCATATCAGCGATGAACTTGTCAACCTTATCATTCCTATCCATCTCAATAATTGATCTGCCAATAACAAAGGCACTTGTCATAACAGCACCAATATCCCTCATACCAGCTTCAAACCTAGGATATACCTTTGTTTCAATTTCAGTATCAAGTGAACTTGCATGGGCAGCAGCCCTTGCTGCTATTTCAGCTGACGTATCATATACTATATCAACCTGAGCCTTGGCTGCATTACTATATGTATCATAATCAGCATGAGGATCCATCGCTGTTATGATAGCTTGAAATGCTGTAATAGCAGCTGCCATTGCAGTTATATCAGTTGCAGGATCATACCCTGTCAAACCAGTAAAAGGGTTCGCTGCAAGAGCATCATTAATAGCATCAACAAGTCCACCTGAGCCAGCACCTGCAGTTCCATCAAGCCAATAGTGATGAACATTTTGCATATATGTAGGGTAATCTACCATAGCAACCTCCTATATATTCATATGAGCAAATACAAACCTGGTTTCAACTTCATGCTCTTTTATAATATCAAGTATTTTAGGATTCATAACGTATGATCCTATCTTAGAGCATCCTCTACTATGTGCAAAGTCCTTTAACGTATTAAGTTCCTCAAGCCAGTTGACCTTTGCACTCTTATCAATAACTATCATGTTATATATTAGCAGGGTTTTAACTCCACTAATATCATTCAATATAGTTGTAGTAACAAACCCTTGATTTTCTTGTTCCTTATTCTTATATAACCAAATCTGTGCATAGCCAGCAAGTACATTAAACAACACGTTGTTCATATCATACTGTCCCCAATCAGCAGTGGGTGGCAGGCTATCATCAATATGACCTTTTATAATAGGCCACATATCACTAACTTGTTCAGGAAGCAGAGCTACTAGCATTGTTCCCCCTTATACTCGACCTATCAATTACCTTCCATTCGACAGTAATGTTATTAATAACAGTGTCAGGCACAACACTAATCATAATACAAATCTTAAAATCAGTGCCACTAACAATGGGAGTACAAACTCCATTAGGTGAACATCTTCTCCATGTGGTATCCCTAAAGGGTTCACTCCTATTCATCCTCCACTTAACCATAGCTTGAACAGTTGCCCCAGTACCAAAACCACCACCTATTTCAACTTGCTGAATTGTTTTTATAGCTGACAAACCAAAGTCAAATATGTCAGTTTCAAGATACATATACTCACTATTATCAAGCTTTGTAGCCCCACCAAGTCTTTTACTTTGGAAGTCATCAAATAACTCAGCTGATATAATAGTATTCTTTGTATTGATATAAGATGTTATCGCAACACCTATCTCTGTCAATCCAGACTTATTCCATACAAAGGATCTTCTTCCATCACTTATATAGAACTCATCCTCATCAGGATTATATGTTACAACTATAAGTCCAATACCAGTTGTTATATCAAAGTCTTCTTGCATTGGAGCGAATATATGTTTATAGCCTAGGTTTGTAGATACATAACCCTGCCCGTATTGCCCCATGCTTACTTCCCTAAGGTTACCTTCCTTATCAACATAAAGGTGTTGATTCCTATGACCAGCTGCAGCAAGCGGATTTGCAATACCTATACCACTTAGCAAGGTATCAACTCCATAAGTTGGTGCAGGTTGACTGACTGGGTTTAGTAAGGTAACCGACATATCACTATATACAACAACAGCATTTTTCAAAGGGATAAGTGACATAACAGTTTCACTACTACTCTCCCCAAGGTACATATATCCAGCTTCATTCTTCTTATCATTTGCTGTAGCACCTGAAAACCTAAAAGCACCAATTTCAGACCATCTAATTATACGACTATCAGATGGGAATGTTTGCTCAGTTGTATAATACCTTCCACCTAATAACACCTGTCCTTTAAACATACAGCCACAGATAGGAGGCCCCCAAGTTGAGAGCCACTGAGTTGCTGTATAATTCCTTGATATTGCCCCAGTTGTTATCGCCTCAGTACTAGGCTTCAAAAACCCTTCAACATACCTATAAGCAATAGTCTGATTAGCGTCATATGTAAAAGTAGCAGTATCCCCAGAATCAAGCCAACCAGTGACACCTTCAATACACCACTTCGCTCCATAGTCATTAGCTGCAGTTGGTGTTAATGTAACTTTTAAAGTACTCATTAGCTCACCACTATATATGAAGTTGCATTAGAGTCATAGTATACAAACTTAGTTCCACTTGTAAATGCTGGAACTCCTAATATAGGAATACAAAACCAAGGCAATACTGTTGCACCTGTACCATAACTCACAAGTACAATATCAGGGTATCGTGTAGGATCTGGGTCTGATACCTTGTATAAGCCACTAAGTGCTCCAATAAATATACCTACATCTGTCAAAAAGACCTGAGGGAAAGGCCACCTTCTTTTAATAGTAATTTCAGCACTGGTAATAGAATCATAAAACTTCCTTGCAGGATCAAGTATATCACTAATCTCAGGAACATATCCCTCAAGGCCAGCCTTTCCTACTCTCGCCTGCCTACATTCCACAAACAAGCCACTATTCCTAGTGGGAATATCTTCAGGTCTAATCCCAGATTCAAAGCCCTTCTTAATCTCAGTCCTAACCGCTTTCACGTTAGCCTCCTATCTGATTAATCTGAGTTGATTCCTGATCAGCAGCATCCTTATCAAGATCACCTATATCAATCATAAGAGCATTCTTCCAATCCTTAGCACCTTCAGTATTCCTATAAAACGTCTCTAATTTATACAAGGCAGCTGTTATCAATATATCAGGATGCACCTCAGACCAAAAACTCTTAGTTTGAGTCCATGTAGCTCCTGATAATGTAGCTGACAACGTTGGGCTATAAAATGTACCAAGTATACTGACGTAATAAGATCCATCAGGTGGAGGCATTATCACTATACCACTATAAGTATAATGATTAGGAACTGTTCCATGCAGTATAAGGTCATCAATATCATAGTAACCTGTCAAACTAACAGTTGTTGAACTATCAGGGAATGGTCTGAAAACTGCTGGAGCATAATAGTATGGTTGCCCTTGGTCAATACTACTAAGCTGTTCTGCATATTCCTCTTTCAACCAAGCAAGGTCAACCTTTAACAACTCAGTAAGCCCAACGCTTGTAGTCCCAATCCATACCCTATGAACAGCCCTAAGCCCTGCACAATACACTTTAATAGTTCCAGCACTAACAAGCTGAACACTCTTGGCTTGCATAGTCCCTGTATTTTGCAATCTATCAAGATGCGTCTGCCCAGCATTTATATAAAAGTCTGCTCCATTATCAGTGAGGTCAGCATTGATAAGGTCATAGCGCCCTGACAATTCACAAAACTTTTTTCTTAATAAATAGTATTCCATATCAATCCCCTACTCTGTTCAATATTTGAACATAGGGTGGGTAAAGCCCCCGCTAACCTTTATCCCACCCTATGTCGCCGCTACCTGGAGGAGATCACGGCTAAGCAGTGTGATCTAAACCTACGCCATTTAAGAACGCTGCAGTATAAGGATGATGATATTCAAGACCAGCTTCAGTCAAGAACTCTTCCTGCGTCCCATCAATTCTACCACCATTAGTACCAGGCGCTGCAGTACCTTTTTCACCTTCGGCGTAGAAGTTAGTATCATCAATGTAACGATACACACAATTCTCAGGTTCAAAGATCAACATTGAATTACGGAGAGTAGATTCAATATTGAACAGAGGATGCGTCTTCAAGTAAATAACACCCATAGGAGTTACCCACTCCGTTACATTAATACCATAGGCCTTAGTTGTAGAAGTCATAGTAAAATGGCTTCCAGCCTGTGCCAACTTGTTAATGCCAAGCAGTGCACCAGTTCCGCATACTGCCAGCTTTTCCTGACGACCATATCTGAAAACCTGTTCCAAATATTCATTCAGGAACTCATCACCACCTCCATCATCCAACCACTTTTTACCATGGTAGGTAGCATCAAGCTGATAGTCAGCAACATTACCACTATTGTTAGTACGTAGGCAAGTTAACAAACCCTCAGTGGTTCGTTCAGGCTTACCATTGTCGCCAGTACCTTCATAAGGAACACCAAACAGAAACGCCTTTTCCATCTCAATTCCGTGGAGTTCCAGCGCTTCCCTCTTCATTTCCTTATAAGCATCACCAGTGCGCAGCTTCGTTTTCCGAGCAGTACGAGTAATGCTCAGAGGTGTGCGGAAGATCTGCGTATAGTTATACAGCTTATCAGGATCATATGAAATACCTGTCGGCATTGCCGCACCTTCAGCATTCATAGAACCAATGACTAAAACCTTATCACAATCAGACAGATCATGTGCAGAGCTATTATCATCAGCTTCCAATAACTTCACACCAATATTAGAGTTTGCACCATTAGTAGCTACTGACACAACCTTACCAACTGCATCAACTGTGAAGTCAGAAGCATCCCGCATCAACACAGTATGCCCAACACGGAAGTGAATAATGTCAGCTGCTGCCATCTTCAAATACAAGTTAGAACCTGCTGTTGCACCACTTACATACGCCACCAGTAATGCAGCATCAGTATAAACACCAGTAACCGTTCCAGCCTGTGTCGGCAACAACTTTGTCCACCAATACTTAACCTAGTAGCTTTCACTACCAGCTGGACTATATCATAACCCTTAGTTAAGGGCTTGGCATTATAGTCTCTGAAGGTTTTACCTAACCGAGCTCATATAATCATAAAGCCTATTTACTTTCCTAAGTATATAGAAGTAACATCCAGCATCTATAAAGGATCTAATATTAGGCTTTATTACATACATTGTAGTACCATATCCAGAAACCTGTTCATAAATCTTACCTACTTTAACACCAAGTTTCTGCATAAGTCTAGCAACATCTTCAACAAGTGTTCTAATTCTTGCAGCGTAACTAATTCTATAATATCCAGAACTTTGAGTAATACATCCATCAGTATCAAACAAACCAGCTAAAAAATCTAACTGTCCACTCTTACTCATTCTAAATATCTCATCTGCAAGAAATAGCTTGTTTAGGATAAAGTAGTGAAAGAATGTAAAGATCTCTTTATTATTAATAGCTAATCTATACATAGTAGTTCCATTTCCATTGTGATAGTCTGTAACAACATAGTTCTTATCACAAAATATATTTATCTCACCACATACTCTTTCAACACACTCTTTATCCATATTACTAATACACACTGTATGATTCTCATATAGCTTTCCCTCCTTATTCTTACTCACGTAGTGATGAATACTTCCATCACCAAGAAGGGCGCCTATAGTATAGGCCATTGGTTCTATAACCTGCTCGAGGTTATAAGGTAAATTTCCATGCTGATTATCCATTGTAGTATCCTTTCTAGTTTCACGCTTTGGTCAAAAAGGCTTTAGGACCTCCCAGCAATTTCTGCCATTTAATCGAGGGGATTTCGCCCCAAGAGTTCTATTGGCTAAAACTGTGGATCATCAGTCTTCTCAGACTTCATTTTGCTCATGATAGCCGTTAGGGGCATTGAACCATTAGGGTACAGAAACAGAATAGTTTCTCTCCAATTCTTCGGACGTTGGTCAGTAACCCAATCGCCATTTCCTCTCATTCCTAAAAATGCACTCATTTTGAATCCTCCTTATTTTCAATTAGTTTACCAGTTCAACATGACCTTGAAGGTGTACCAGAACTCACCAGTATGATCGCCACCACCAGCATTATCACTCGTGTAGGTACCATACGTCCTATCAATACCCTCTGAGTTAACAGCAACACAAGCTGCATTGTGCAGTTCTTTAAACACATCAACCAGTTTGCAGTTAGCGCCCATAGGCAGACCAATCTTATTACCGCAACCAACTTTCAGATTATCATCTACGTTGGTTACACCTGCGAAGCCCCATGCCACTACAGAGCTGATAACAGAGTACGCTACATTACCAGTAAACGTAGTAGTACCAGCACCTGAGGTCATTGTGAAAGTTTCACCAACAGGTTGACCATTAGCATCAAGACCACGAACTGTTACATTACCAGCTGTAATACTCGCATCAGCATCAGTAATAGTAACAACAACATTCCTAGCAACTTCCTGACGAGTCGCTAACGTATTAAGCGTTCTTGCTCCGCCAGCATCTTCAGTAGCACCATCATAACCTGCTACATCATCAATATCCAGGTCAGCTACGATAGTTACCGTCTCAGCTGCGATCCACTCAGCTGCCGCTAGAAGCAGATGACCAGTCAATAATATTTCTTTAGGTTCACTCATTTCTAAATCCTCCTTAAATTAAGCTTGCTTCGTCAACACACCGCTGTAGCCAGTAACATGATAGTCAGTACCATCACTATAAAGCTCAGCGTAATTTCCAATAACACCTGCGATCTGCAAGTACTTATCAGCAACACCACTTCCACCAAGGTAGATCTTCTCACCAGTTGCAGGGACTATCTGCACAATCTGTGCCACAGTAATCTGGAACCTTGTAGCACGACCAATGAAGTCGGCTGCAGCTGGAAGTGTAAGTTGAATAGTACCAGCTGCACCTGTATTAGTACAGTTAAGACCATCCAGTTCAGATACAGCTATCGTTGTATCAGTTGCACCCTTAGCAGTAACAGCTGCATTTGGAGGTACAAGTGGTACAGGATTAAGCGGTACAAACTTACAAGATGAACTAGATCCAACATTAAGGTGAATACTATTCGTACCTGCTGCACCAGCTGTATAGTAGAATATACAACCCTTTCCATAATCAGCTCCACCATCTGTAGGTACTGTAGCACCATAGCACATCATAACATGATCTTCACCATCCTGCATAAGGATAGTAACTGAAGATCCACCAACCGTTCTAGTGTCACCTAGAATCTTTATCTTCTCCACTTCACGCTTTCTTGCGAAGTTATACAACCATTTGTCTATAAACATCGTCATTTCCCTCCTTGTTCCCCTACGCTCAAAATTTGAGCAAAGGTCACGATGTTAAGAAATTAAATTAATTATATCCTTTTCCTGTGATGTGAGGTTTCCATCACTAGAAGAAGAACCCCTTCTTCCACCCCCGCCTCCGGGAACAAAGCCAGGATTACTAGGCGCAGTACGGTTAACAATAGTACCAGTCTGCTGAACACTACCAACATGGACTGCTTGCATATTATCTCCAGCCCTTGCTAGCTTTAACCTTCCCCTAACTTCTTTCTCAGTCTCCTGTAAGATCTGCGTTAAGCCCCAATCAGAATGCTGAGCAGCTATTTCATTTGCTACAAATCCAACGTACTTCTTATGTGGTTCTAAATCCCTATTATCAGTGTAAAAATCCCTAACAGCATTCTTCAAATTAATCTGCTGTTCAACCAGTTGCGTTGCTACCTGAGGCATTAGGCGTAAGCTGCGTTCAACTGCAGTATTCACCACGCTAGTTAGCAAAGCATTAAAATTGTCAGAACTCTTCATAACATCATCAAAAACTGTATCATCAGGAAGAAACTTCAAAACCTGTCTTGCCTGTTGTTCCATCCTTTTCTTTTCAGCTTCTTGCTGCTCAGGAGTTAACTGTCTTGGAGGAGGTGGCGTTACAAATTTAGCTGCCATTTCCTCAAGGTGCGCCTTTAACTCAGCATTTTCCCTTGTTATCCTTTCAACCTCAGTTTCCTGTTTAGGTGGTTCAACAGGCGGTGTTACTGGCGGTGTAACAGGTGGAACTTCACCAACTGGAGGCGTTACTTGCGTTTCGCCTTCCTTTGGGGGTTCAATAGTTTGCTCTTGTCCACTTGGCGTTTCCTTCGTCCGTTCTTCCCCTTCTTCGACATTTCCAGTTCCCTCCTCATTTGTTTTAGGTGGTTCTTCTGCTGGCGGTTCACTAGCGGGTGGTTCAGTCTGTGGTAAAAAGTCTTCAATAATATCACTTATTTCTGTCTGCTGTTTTTCTTCTAACTCACTCATCTTTCTCCTCCATGATTTCTCTAGCCCTTTCATTAATTTCCCTGAGTATATCCTCAACCATTTCAGTAAGAACAAACTCAAGCATCTTCAACCTACCCTGTTGCCTAGCCAAGTTAGTAGCATCAGCAAAAGGATCCATCTCTTTCAAATCCTCAATAAGGCCTTCCCTTGTCTCTTTCAGTGTAGTGACAATTTCCTTCCATATTGGGTTACTAATAAACGCTTCATAGTCTGATTTATACACTTACATCCCTCCTCCAGGATATTGTTGTATAGGAACCATGTTACCTTGTTGAACGCCTTTCTCAATGTTCTGAGTACTATTAACAGACATCTGAACTGGATTAGCAGGACCTGAATTAAGTACAAACTCATTAATATCCTTAGCTCCCATAATCCTTGCTATATGCTTAAAGATACGCACCATATCAAAGGACTCATATAACTGAGGTTGCTGAGCCATAATCCTAAATACCTCAATCCAACCTTCAGTATCCCCACCAACTGCAGTACTCCCATCCTTTACAACTACATCATAGTCAACTATAATATCAAAAGGTGTTACGTTTATTCTACTTTGCCCACCATACTCCTGCTTCAATACATCTGCCCAAGTCCCACTAGCTTGTATATAAAGATCTTTGCTCATAAGCTGTTGCGTATGCACAGCAAACATATAACCTATGTCTTGCATAGCCTGTAGTGATGCGATCTTAGCAGCCTTTGTCAACCTTGAAAGTGCAGATTGTTGTGTACTCTTCGTCTCAGCCGCAGTAACCCTTTCCCCAGACTTCCTAATCATACCACTAACACTATCCGTAGCAGCACTTGTCCTCTGCATATAGTCAATGATTGAAGAAGCATCTTGTATATGTGATCTTGTTATATCAGTAACAGCCAACTGTTTAACAGCATTTTCAACTCCCCTACCCCATGCACTCCTTCTCATTCGTACGAGTTTTCCAGGCTTAGGATCCTCAAGGTCTGCCATATTAACGAGGCTTGGATCGACTATAAGCATATCATTAATGGCTTTTCTGACATTAGCGACGTGGCTATTGAAGAGCCAATCCAATGCCTCTTGCATCCCATACATCAACTCAAGTCTGCTTACTGGTGTAGAACTATATCCATCAAAATCAGGAGCACACACAGCAACAGGATACATATTATGGTTAAGGGATAGTGGTTTAGCACATATGAGCACTTTATCAGCAGCCATTCCAATAAGCCACTTCTCAGGATATTCACTCGTACCCAGTTTCTGATCCTTAGGTATAAGTGTCCAATACATCCAGACAACGTCAATAGGACTAGTCGACATATCAGAACCATACACAGAATTAGTGCCAAACTTATCACTACGCCCGCTGTCGCTCTTGCTCTTATTGAATTGAGAACGTCCACCTGCTCCTATTCCTTTCAAGTATTTGACGTTAAATATATCACTATCATTCTTCTCAAGCTCAAGTAATTTCATATAGTTAGTCTGCTCTATCCAGCCGACGAATTCCCCTTGTTGAACGTCATGAATAGGTACGTTGGGGTCTGGCAGATATCTATAGGGATCAATGTTTTTCAATCTATTACCTTCAAATAATATGCTTTCCTCCCTACCCCGAACTTTTCCCCTACTAATGAACTTGCCAAATAGAGCAGACATAAAGCCACTATCTTGAACAACCGCTTTCCATCCCCACTTGCGATCCCAAGTTGGTGTTACAACTCCCATACCATATGACAAACTATCGCGAAACATAGTATGTAAGTTAAGTGCTGTTTTGAATTGTATAGTCTGCTGCTCAATAACCTTCTCCAACAAAATAGCCCCAACAATATCTTCAGGCCCTGCA
>JADHEF010001571.1_pt1 | contig 13359 bp, 13 predicted proteins | sample 8952391 | NCBI WGS metagenome assembly JADHEF01 (sample SAMN16124439, study PRJNA663245) | bioreactor sludge metagenome | isolation source: sludge (nitrite) | place: India:Bengaluru | collected 2019-02-28
AGCTTGTAATCAGGGAAAGGGATGGGCAAATTTTTTCAGTTCGCTCGTAGACACTCGCTCTGTGAAACACTTGTAATGCCTAAAAGAAACAGCCCTCAAGGGCTGCTAACTGTTTAGATTTTCTAATGAAAATTTAAATCGAGATTGGACTCTCTTGAAGGTTTAGGCTGAGAGCTTTGTTCTTTAACCTGGCTTTGATGGGGAGGGGTTAGAATAGCTTGGACATTCTCTGTGATCTCTCCAAAAGTCTCTAAACATGCATGATACGAGGCTCTTTGCTCCTTTAAGTGCGAATTTTGAGGGGCTAAAATTACTTCACATTCCAAGTGCCGTAGCATTTTTTTATCATTTTTGATGATTTCTTCAAGTCTCTGGTAGTCATGTGAGTAGAGCATTTTACGTGCTTGTTTCATGTATTGATTAAGATTTTTCGCCTTTTGCTCCGTAAACTTAATGAGTGAAATGACGTTTTTGCTTTGATAGGCTTGTTCTTGTTGTGCTGAAAGCTCTTTGTGAGAGGCAATATAGCCCGGATAGTAACCATCAGTCCTCAAGTTGCTAAAGTCCGTAGCAGGCTTTGGCTTAGGGCGAAAATCTGCAAAATCCTGAGTTAGCTGATCAAGGTCTTGATTAAAACTTTTAAAGATTCGATGGTGTTCGCAAGCAAAGCTACTTGCTCTTTCAGCGTCTCTATATCTTTGTAAAAGTCTTGACTCACAGGCATCTGCTCTAGCTTCGACAGCAATGGATCGACTCTTTTCCCCACTAATTCGATGACAATATTTTCCAAGTTCAGATTGTTCAAGGCTGTAGTGGACTGCGTTTCCAATTGGGCTAGCAAGTTTTTCTGATAGTCCTTTAACAATGCCTCTGAAAATCCTGCCTGTTTCAGCTTGGAAATTTGCATTTTCAGCTCTGTGATCAATGTTTTCTGAGTCTCGATTAAGTCGTTGTAAGTGCTCACGGTGACTTTTAAGGAACTGATTTGCTGAGACAAATAGCTGTTTTGCTGTGCTAACAAGTTGTTCTGTTCTGCTAACAAGTTGTTCTGTTGCATCAATGAACTGTTCTGTTCCGCTAGAATCTTGTCGATTTCGGTCTGCATCAATTATCTCCCCTGCTGCTGCGTCATGTGCGCTAAGTTGACTATTACTTGGTTTTGACTGGCGATTGTCTTTCGGTACGTACTGGACTGATAACTGAGAAATAAAACGATTAAAAACATCAACATTCCAAAAGCTAGACTCCCCCAAATGACGTAAGTCCTTTGTTGAGTACTCAAATTTTCCGTAATTAGAGAGTGAATCTTGTGCTGCAATAGCTCCTGTTGGTCCGCTATCGCCTGCTCGACTTGGGCTTGGACTAATGCTTGTAAGCTCTCGGGATTGATTGAAATATTGCCGATTGCGTTGTCGATTTCCGTTTGTAAGGAATGCATCGAGACTGAAAGTTGTTTGAGTTTCGATAAATCTATACTCGATAGAGTCTGTTGGAGTGTCTCTAGGAAGGTCTCTAGTTGCTCCATAAAGCTCTCTGTTGTTGCTTTGAGGGCTTGGGGTGATAAGTTCCCTATGTTGGTAAAAATCGAGCTTAAATGCGATTCTATGGCTGTTGTCGTAGTCTCTACCTTGTGTAAGAGGGTAGTGCTTTTGATTATAGGTAGCTCGCTTTGCTCGACTAGCTGCAACAAGGTTATCAGCTTCCCTGATAGCTGATCTAAGCTCGTCAGGAGTTGCTCTACTTGCTGCTGCCTCTCTGAGGCGCTGTGTGTAAGCTCCAATTTCGAAGTTTTCAAAATAAAAATCCCCTCTAAGTCGGTGTTTGATGCCGTTGTCTAGTATGACTGTCAAAAATTCCTTGCTTGGCTTGATTGACTGCACTCCTTTGAAACACTCAATTTCAGCCACAATATCTGCTCGGTTTTCAATCTCCCCTGCTTTCAACATTTTGTGGATGTGCATATCTGCATATCTGCAAAATTGCTTTCTTTTCATTTTTTCAAGATCTTGTTTTGGAATGATTTTTTCCGCATTTTTGTTGATCTTGGCAACGTGATTCGGTTCTTGCGTTGTATTTGACCAGCTCAAGTCGTCAGGGCGTGACCATTGATACTTGGTATTGAAGTAGTCCCGAAGTGGGTCGAAATAGCTTTCATGGCCAGGTGGTGCGATGTTGAGGTGTTTGCCGCTTTCTAAGTCGAGTCGGGGCACTAAAATGTGAATGTGCTTTGAGCCATCATCGTCAGTGTGTTGTACCGCAAAAAGGTGGTATTGCGATGGATCAAGTCCAGAAAAGGCATGTTTCTCAAACTCCGCTAAAACTTCTTGGATCTGCTCTGGAGTTGGGTTGTCGTCTTTGGACCATGCAATCACACCACTGGTGTACTTCCATAGGTGAGGGCTTGAGTTACAAATGGAATTAAACGTGGTCGCATCACCTCGTAACACCTCAACGCCTGCTCGTACCTGTCCTTTGTGGTCAAGCTCGTCTAAGACGTAGGATGAGGCAAGTGCAGCCGATCCTTTGCCATGATTTAAAAACTTAATATGCACTTTCATCCTCCTCTGCTATTTCGAGTGAAGACAGCTGTTTTTTATACCTTTCAGGTGGTTGTCTATTTATCTTAGGTAAAGCAGGGGATATTTGTTCCAGGTCATTTTGAATCGCTTTTAGGACTCGAATGCAGCTAAAAACATCGAGCTTTCGCTGCTCTTGAGGATCTGCATTTTTGATGACGTTGAGTGCTCGTGCAATTTGGTTCAGATTGTTCCCGATCTTGGCGAGTTCAAGAAGTAATGCAGGATCTGTATGTTGATAGCGTTTGACGACCTCAAGCACAGTTTTGGTTTTGATTCTAGGTGAATCTTCTTGTTGATCATGAGGATGTTGAACGGTCACGGAATTTTTCATCACCTCGTGCTGAATGAGGGAATGAATGAAGTCGGTGAAAGTGGTGTTTTCTAGTTCTAGGTGTTTCTCAAGCTGCTCTAGCTGTAGCTGGGTGAGCCTGAAATCTTTGCGTTTTGTTCGCATACCATCATCCCTATTAAAATGCTTTTGCTTTTGAGGGTCTTAGGGAGGTCTCCTCCCTAACAAGCCCCGTACACACAAAATTCGTAGAATTTTGTGTGTACGGGTAGGCTTGCTTATTTCATTTCGGATTCCTGAAAGGCTCGAAAATCATTAAGGATGATGGTATGACGAGGAGTTTTTTAGTTGTAAAAAAAAGGCTTAAAGTTCATGAAAAAGGTTTATTTTTAAATCTGTTTATCTTAGTAAGCCATACCCATAAAGTGAGTTTATGGCTCTCATTTTTTCTTTTTTCAGATCTAAATTGTTCCTCTTTTATAGCGTTTATTCTGAAATGCTACAAAAGAGGAAAAACGATTCATAACTTAATAGTCAAAGCTGAAGAAATTTTCAGGGAAACAAGAAATAAAGGCTTTTTGAATGTCACTGTATTCACCTTCTGGATGTTCCTCTAGATAACGTCGAGTCCAAATCAGTGTTGCTTCATAATCGTTAAAGCTTTGGTCGAGTTGTAAAAAAATCCACAGTTCATGTGCTTTTTGAATGAAAAAATCATTCATGATCATGAGAGCAAGTTTCTTTTCACCGTTTGAATTAGGATATGAGTACATATTACATTTCTCCGATAGAGAGGATAAACAGATTAGTTGATAAACCATTTATAACACATAAAAATATGTGTTGAACACATATTTTTATGTAAATATAACCCTATGCTATAATCTCAAAACACGATTTCTATAAATTTAATAAAATGCCATATACTGAATTTCAACGTCTTATCGGTAAAGCAGGGCTTTCAATTAAGGAATTTGCTGCATTATTGGATATGAAACCTAATTCGATTACGAATTACAGTAAACAAGGTGTGGTTCCTACACATATTGCTGTAATCGTTGCGTTGATTTCTACGATGAAAGATGAGGGATTAGATTTCTATCCAATTTTCGAAAAAATTAAGTCGTATTCACAAGAATAAAACTCTCATTTTTGATTGTTGTAAGCTTTTAGTGATGATGTAAAAAATGCCTGAACTTCAGGCATTTTTTTATTTTGAGGTACTTATAAACCTCAATAGAACTTTTCAATAAAGTTTCGAGTTTTGAGAACCAGGGTATTCATCATGGTCTTACGTTCTGAGATCTTAGGACGAGCAATCCGAAAACTGGACATTTCTACTTGGGGCTTACACCCGAATTTCTTATATGAGACATTATGTAAACTTGGAGTACACCCTAAAGTAACGTCATGGCGGCCCCAATCCTGAACCTAAAATCAATGCCTTAGATGCCGTGGAAGATCAATTTTAGTATGCTCAAAGAAAGTCTTAGATTTATACGTGACAATAAAAAGCCAGTTGTATGAACTGGCTCTTTCTATTTGGGATTTACTTACCCATTGCGATTTTTTCCCGTGCCTCTCATAAATTAACAGTCAAAGCTAAAGAAGTGTTCTGGGAAACAAGAAACAAAGGCTTTTTGAATATCACTGTATTCACCTTCTGGATGTTCTTCTAGATAACGTCGAGTCCAAATCAGTGTAGCTTCATAATCGTTAAAGCACTGATCGAGTTGTAAAAAAATCCACAGTTCATGGGCTTTTTGAATGAAAAAGTCATTGATAATCATGAGAGCAATTTTCTTTTCAGTGTTTGAATCCGGGTATGAGTACATAGTATGTTTCTCCTATAGAGATGATAAATAGGTTAGTTGATAAGCTATTTATAACACATAAAAATATGTGTTTGACACATATTTTTATGTGTTTTTATGTAAATGTAACCCTATGCTATAATCTCAAAACACCATTTCTATAAATTTAATTAAATGCCATATACTGAATTTCAACGTCTTGTCGGTAAAGCAGGGCTTTCAATTAAGGAATTTGCTGCCTTATTGGATATGAAACCTAATTCGATTACGAATTACAGTAAACAAGGTGTGGTTCCTACACATATTGCTGTAATCGTTGCGTTGATTTCTACGATGAAAGATGAGGGATTAGATTTCTATCCAATTTTTGAAAAAGTTAAGTCGTATTCACAAGAATAAAACTCTCGTTTTTTGATTGTTTTAAGCTGTTAGTGATGACGTAAAAAATGCCTGAAATTCAGGCATTTTTTTGTTTCAGGGACTTATAAGCCTCGATAGAACTTTTCAATAAAATTTCGAGTCTTGAGTACCAGTGTGTTCATGAGGGTTTTACGTTCTGATATTTTCGGACGATTGATTGGCAGGTCTTTGACATCTTCACGGTTTGGCAATCGTTTGGTGTATTCGTACTGTCCTAGGACCGCTTTGAATACTTCTGGTTTGAGTGCTTCTTGCTGACATAGCTCATCCAATGCCTTTTCTTTTTCCACATCCCAGAATGCTGAGAATACTTCTTCTACGCTTTGACCATTGGCCATGCGTGGAATGTTTTCATCGAGGAATTTTTGGATGAGTTCTTGTTTGTCGTACAGGTTGTGATTGGTGGAGATGATGTCTTGCACCTGTGCACGATATTGCTTCTTCTTCTCAGGATCTTTGTTGTTGACCACTGATTGCAGCAAGTTGAGGATGTAGCCCACATTCACGGTATCGCGGTGGATCAGTTCCAGCTGGAAATTGACGTCATTGAGGACCGATACTTTGTCTTTAGGCTGGACCACACGGACGTTGTTGTACAGATATTTGTACTGTGAGGTATGTTTCTGGAATTCTGCCTTGTTTAAATCGGTATCGTCTTGGTCATACTCGACAAAGTTTTCCAATTGGGCATTGATACGCATGACCTCACGGAAGGCTTTGACGTATTCTAGCTGTTGTTCTTCAGTATGTAGGGTATTCGGGACTTGATCAGGATCAGGGGCAATACTGAGCAAATGTGCTACCGCTGCATTGTATTTTGCTTTGATGCTCTCAAAACTTGGAATGAGGACAATCTTTTCTGCCTCTGCACGATTTGAGAAGAGCGTGAGGGCTTGGTCTGTCGCTTGCTTGAGATTACGGAAGCACACAATATTCCCAAATGGCTTATCTGCATTGAGGATACGGTTGGTACGTGAAAAGGCTTGGATCAAGCCATGATATTTGAGGTTCTTGTCCACATATAGGGTGTTGAGTGGCTTTGAGTCGAAGCCTGTCAGGAACATATTCACGACCAACAAGATGTCGATTTCTTTTTTGCGTACACGATTGGCAATATCACGGTAGTAGGGGTAGAACTCTTCACCTGAGTTGAAGTTTTGTCCAAACTTAGCATTGTACTCCGCAATGTACTGATCCAGCTTATCTCTATTTGATTGACTGATCTTGGTAGGAAGTTCAGCAGATTCCTCCTCGATGAGTCCAGTTTGATCGTCTACGGTACGTTCTTCATTGGCTGCAAAGGAGAAAATAGTGGCAATGGTCAATGGGTTGTAGAGTTCGCCCTTTTCCTCTGCTTGTTGTTGCTTCTCTTGCTGTACTTTCTTGAACAATTCGTAGTACTGGGTGAGTACTTCAACGGAACTGACACAGAACATGGCGGTGAAGGTTCTGTTCTTGGTTTTGATGTGGTGATTGTCAACGATGTAGCGCGTGATCATTTCTAGGCGAGCAGGGTTGTCGAACAACTCTTTGGTGTCGATACCTTCTACATCTTCTTCATAGCTGTCACTATTTTCTATGCCGTTACTGGTGTATTTACCCAAGTAGGCGATTTGAAAAGGTAGGACATTACCATCACGGATGGCATCTGTGATCACATACTTATGCAAGCATTCATCGAAGAGGGCATTGGTGGTTACTGCTGTGGAGTCTATCTTGAGTTGGCTATTTTTCTCAAAGATTGGCGTACCAGTGAAGCCAAACATTTGTGCTTGGTTGAAGAAACGCTTGATATTTCTATGAGTATCACCGAATTGACTGCGATGACATTCGTCAAAAATGATTACGACTTTCTTGTCTTTGAGATAGCCAATTTGATCTGCATAGCGGTCAGAGCTGATTGCAATATTGAGCTTTTGTAGGGTAGTGACAATGAGTTTGTCATGGGTTTGACCTAATTGAGCAACCAATGTGCTTGTATTCTTTGTTGTGTCTACACTATTTTCTTTGAAGGCATTGAACTCACGCACCGTTTGGGTGTCGAGGTCACTACGATCCACTACAAAGAGCACTTTTTCAACTTCAGGCAAGCGCATGATGAGCTGACTTGCTTTGAACGAGGTGAGTGTCTTACCTGAGCCCGTAGTGTGCCAAATATAGCCATTCTTCTGTGAATGTTGTACACGCTGAATGATTTGCTGTACGGCATATATTTGATAGGGACGCAGAACTTTTATTTCTTTGGAGGTCTGAATTACCATGTACTCAGTGAGCATCTTGGTGATGTGCTCATGGTTGAGGAAATTTGCTGCAAAGGCATCTATCTTGTGGATGTGCTTGTTGTCGAAGTCAGCCCAAGGAAAGGTGAACTCGAAATTTTTTGTGCCTGTGGAGTAGTAGTGCGTATGGTCACGATTACTAATGACAAAAATCTGAATGTAGTTGAACAGACCTGATCCGCTGCCGTACGCATCCTTGGCATAGCGTTGAGTTTGATTGAAGGCTTCAGGAAGTTCTACGCCTGCACGTTTGAGCTCAATTTGGACCAATGGTAGGCCATTGATGAGCAATGTGACGTCAAAGCGACTGGTATGTCCGTTGCTTGCTCGATGATCGATGGCGATCTGATTGGTGACTTGGTAGATGTTTTTCTGGGGATCGGCAAACAAAAAATCAATGTGGCGTGTAGAACCATCATCAAAGGTCACTGGAAAGCGATTACGCAGCACTTTGGCACAATTGAAGCTATTGCCAGCTTTCAGATGATTGAGGACTTGTGCCCATTCATTTGCAGAGAAAGCAGAAATGTCATTCGCACGTTCAACTTGAATTTTGAGATTGCTCAGCAGTTGCAGTTCGTCTTTGACCTCAACTTCTTGGTAGCTGAGCTGCTTTAGGTGCTGGATCAGTTCATGTTCAAGTTGAGCTTCGCTTTGTACGGACATCTCTTTCTCTGACTTTATTCTTGGATTGGGTGAGTGAAATCATCTGATCGAAGTACCAACATACTATGATGCTTTACCCTCAAAGTCTTCAGATCAGATGGGAGTAGTTTGTTTACTTATACAAACATTTGCTGCAATAGTCCTTTTTTCCAAAGCTTAGCTTGTTCTAGCTGTTCTGAAACCACATCAATTTTTTGATCGATGGCTGACAAGAAGTTAGCGATTTTGGTTTGCTCTTCGAGGCAAGGAGCTGAAAAAGAAATTTCCTTCATAGCACCTGCATTTAATTTAGCTCGACCACCGCCTACTAGATATTTAGTAAAATCTAAAGATTTAAGACGATATTTTAAAAATTTATTCTGTATTTTCTCATGATGACCACTTACTACGTGTGCATGGTTGTTTACCCAAATCTTTCCATTTACGTACTGAATTGGATAATTAATTAAATCATTTGCACCATCTTCTGCGATTAAAACAAACTCGCCATCATGTGTATATCCATCAATATAACTTTGTATACCGTTCGCACCATAATATGGAGTGTTTCCTGCTATTCGCTCTAATGCACTTATTGGTTTTCTTAAATTATCAAAGACATTGATACATTCCCCAAACTTATTTTCTGTCCACTCATCAAACTCACTACCATCATCCGCTTTGAAACGTATCTGCTGATTAAACAGCTTCTGCATCATGCCTTGTTTGTATTGGCTGAGGAGTTGGTGTTTTTGTGTCAATTGAGTGATTTTTTCATCTACTGCGGCAAGAAAAGAGGCGATTTTGGTTTGTTCTTGTTTTGATGGCAGAGTTAGATTGAATTCTTCTACTACACCAACATTTAAATTTTGAACTCCCCCACCTTGAAAAACTCCTTGTTCTGCTTGAATTCTGGCTTTTGGTGAATTTAGAAATTGTTTTAAGAAAATATTATTTAATGTGTCGTTAACACGTATCTGAGTCAAACTTACATACACACCATATTCTTCTTCACGATCAAAAATTGCAGCAACACCATATGAAGCTCCAACACGGCTGTATAAAATATCCCCTTTAAGTAGTTTTGTTTTACTAATTTTTTTATAAAAATCATCAGAGATATTATTTACTTTTGAATAATTCATCTCACCATTTCGTGAGATATTTTGAGCAGATAAAAAAGGATACCCTCCCTCAGTAACATATTTGGGTGTGCTAGCAACGCCACACTTTAAAATATCCGTCAAGTCTTTTAACTTTTTAGACTCCCAATCCCCATCAAACTCTTGGAATCTTAACTTCGGTGCTACCATTACTTCACCTCCGCAAAAGGTGAATCAATACCAAGCTCTTTGCAGAAATCAGCAATCACTTCATCAGTTTTCTGGCTTTGCTGCTCAAGGTCTTTGAGTTGCTGAGCAATGGCATTCAGATCAATTTCATCTTCAGCTTCAAAAGTATCAACATAGCGAGGAATATTGAGGTTGTAATCATTGTCTTTGACTTCTTGCAGCGTGGCGACCTTGGCATATTTATCAATGTTCTGACGCTGTTCAAAAGCTGCAATGATCTTATCGAGATGCTCAGGCAGTAGCTTGTTTTGGTTCTTCTGCTTTTCAAAGTCATTACTAGCATCAATAAACAGAATATCACCTGTATGGGTACGATTTTTCTTGAGTACCAAGATACAGGTTGGAATAGATGTGCCGTAGAAGATATTGGCAGGTAAACCAATGATGGTATCTACCACATTCATTTTCTCAATCAGGTACTGACGAATCACACCTTCACTTGAGCCACGGAACAATACACCATGTGGAAGAACAACGGCCATTGTGCCTTGCTCATCCAATTGATGAAGCATGTGCTGAACAAAAGCCATATCTGCTTTTGAGCTTGGCGCAAGCTTACCAAAACGGCTGAAACGTTCATCTTGTAGGAAGCTTGGGTCCGCTGACCATTTTGCTGAGAACGGAGGATTGGCCACAACAGCTTCAAAACGCTGATCAATGTGCTGAGGACGTGTGAGCGTATCTTCTTGCTTGATGTCGAATTTCGCAAAGTGAACGTCATGCAAAATCATGTTCATTCGTGCCAAGTTATAGGTGGTACGGTTCATCTCTTGGCCGTAGATCATATCGACATCTTTGACTTCACGTTTTACACGTAGAAGCAATGAGCCCGACCCACATGTCGGATCATACACTGAACGTAGGCGATCTTTCCCTTGTGTCACAATCTTGGCAAGCAAGGTGGATACGGTTTGTGGGGTGTAAAATTCACCAGCTTTTTTACCAGCACCAGAAGCGAACTCACCAATCAGATATTCGTATGCATCACCCAATACATCTGATTCTGAATTATTGAGATCGAAGTCAATATTGTCGAGATGAGTGAGTACTTTGCTGACCAATTCATTACGGTCATTAGCATTATTGCCTAGCTTGGTTGAGTTGAGGTCAAGATCTTCAAACAGATTGGCAAAGTCATCTTCTGATTCTGCACCCAAAGTACTACGTTCAATTCCTCGCAAAGTATCTGACAAATCATCCAGAATGAATGTGCCTTGACGACCAAGTTCAGCAATGGAGTGGAACAATTGTTTTGGTGCTAGGGCATAGCCAACTTCTTCGACTGAGTTTTCTTTGATTCCATTGATCAATTCTGCATGATGGGGATTGCTTTCATCGAGTTGCTGATATTGTTCTGCAACGCCTTCATCCTTCAATAGTTCATTGGCAAAGGCAATCGCTTTTTCAGACAGATACTTGTAAAAAATGAAGCCTAGGATGTAGTCACGGAACTCATCTGCTCCCATTTTTCCACGCAAGTCATTTGCGATATTCCAAAGATGTTTTTGTAGTTGTTGAAGTTGAACCTGAGTCATGAAGCAAGGATCTCTAGTAATACCTAAATTTGCTTAAGTATAGCGATTATCTACTTATAAAAATTAAGTTTTTTGGTTTCTAACACCCGAACTGCGCATAAGAGATTTTATGTTAAATAAAAAGACACCTCTTAAAGGTGTCTCTGTGAAGTAACTAACTATTTAAGTAAAAGGTTAATTTTTTGTTTAACCTCAGCTAATTCTTTACTTGTTGCTTGCCCTTTTTTTGTGGCTTTCCGTGCAACCCAATCTAAACTTTTAACTTGATCAGATAAAGCAACGTTAGTTGGATTGCCAGCTATAGAAACTTCAAAAGGGTACTTTTTAATTTGTGTTGTCAGGGGGCAACAAATCAATAAGCTTGTTAGTTTATTGTATGAAGCTGGACTTAGAACTAAAGCTGGTCTATGGCCTGCTTGTTCATGTCCAGCTTGAGGTGTGAAATTAATCCAAATAATGTCACCAGCTTCTGGAACATACTGTTGATTCATTTAGAAAATTTCCTTACCAACCGAATATCCAGTATCTACTTCATTATGCAAATTTTCAGAGGTTATACCTGCTAATAGCTTTTCTAAAGACAGATCTGATTTCTTTTTAATCGGTTTAATAACAATAGATTTATTTTTCATAGATACTTCTACGATACTTTCTGGCTTTAGATTAAGACCATTCAGTAAATCAGCAGGTAAACGCAAAGCTGCACTGTTACCCCATCTTTTAATAGTTAACTCCATCTTGACCACCTACAAGTATATACTAATGTATATACATTAAAGCTTGGTGAGCCGTATGTCAATCTGAGCTAATTGGAGGATCAGTGGGTTAATATTAAGATTAAAAAATATTTTCACATCTAATCATATGTACAAAAAATAATGTAAGACTATGATAGTCAATCTATTATTTTAGCTAGTAAAATTATGAGTTCTATTGAAAGTGAAGATACGCATTACAAAGTAAAAATTGAGCTATTCGAGACAAATCATAACTATTTAACTGCAATTATGTTAAATCAAGCAAAAAAGGCAAAAGAAGAAGACATTGGGCATAAATTCAGATGGATTATTCCAGCTATGTCGTTTGCGGTATTTAACATTGAATCGATTTGCAATTTGTATGGTAGTCAATTAATTAAAAATTGGGAGTTATTAGAAAGTGCTAGTTTTTTGGGCAAAGTCTCTTTAGTTAGTGAAAAACTTGATTTAGAAGTAGATTGGTCTAAACAGCCTTGGCAAACTATTAAAACGATGAAAGATTTTAGGAATGCTTTAGTTCACTTAAAACCCAAAAAAACAGCAGCTAAATATGTTTTTGTAGAAAAAACTATAGATTTAGATCTAGTACCTCGTTATGCCCTTCTTATAGATGGTTATCCCACCAATAAGAAAAGTCTTATGTCTTATGTAAGTATTGAAAATATGGAAAAATTCATTGATGCTGCATCTGAATTGGAAAGATATTGGAGCTGGAGTTGTTATCATAAAAAATATGATATTCATCGTTATTCCACACCTATTACTGAAGTTCTTAATAGTTAAATTTAAAAAAAATGTAGATTGAAAAATAGGTAAGGTTTTGATTTTATATAAATATTATGGATTTAATTCTGGTGAGTCTGCTTTAGAAAGTGAAAGATTGGGTTTCAGGACTCCTACTCACTTTAATGATCCATTTGAAGCAAGTGTCGTAGAAGGAAAATCTTTTACTAAAGATCGTATTCAACAAACTTTAAATAATGTAGCTATTCTAAGTCTAACAAGAAACCCCTTAAATTCGTTAATGTGGGCTCACTATGGGGATGAACATAGAGGTTTTGTAATTGGTTATGATGTAGAAATTCCTTTTTTAAAATGTAAAGAGGCTAATTTAATTCCAGTAGACAAAGGGAATGTTATATATACAAAAACTAAACCTTTTATTAAAACCTCTACTAGAACAACTACTACTTTATGTAATGCAATAGATGGTATTTATGACGATGAAGATAATCAAACAAAAGAGTTGATAGATCATTTATTTTTAAATAAAGACACAATATGGAGCTATGAAGAAGAAGTCCGTATTGTTAAGCGTGTTTCTTCTGTAATTATGGAGACACATGAATATTGGGAAAATCCCTATAATAGATATTCAACACTTTCCAGAGAGATCAGACCTGGTTTTAGCCAAGAAATAATACCTGGCTTAAAAATTTACGATCATCAAGTAAAGATTAAGGAGGTATATCTGGGAGCAAGAAATTCTTATCTTAAGGATAAGGATGAATGTATTGCAAAACTTTTGCCTAAAGTTCAGAAAAAAGGTGCAAAACTGTATTCTGTCTCTGTTGAGACCAAATCATGGAACTTAGCTAAAACATTAATTAGGTCTTTATGATTTTTAAATATTTCTAAAATTAACATAATACACGTTATACGAATTCCCAAGGCATGGCTTTTAGTCA
>JADHEF010001555.1_pt1 | contig 13342 bp, 11 predicted proteins | sample 8952391 | NCBI WGS metagenome assembly JADHEF01 (sample SAMN16124439, study PRJNA663245) | bioreactor sludge metagenome | isolation source: sludge (nitrite) | place: India:Bengaluru | collected 2019-02-28
TCCTGGGCAGGGATTATTATATCTGTCATGTAGCGCCCGTAAAGCTTTTCCGCGCTGGTATAGAGCGGGTTATCCCCTGCCCTTTCCCTGATCCTGGGATCTTCAGGATCGCTGTAATAGGCTGCGCAGCCCCATTTTTCAAGGTAAAGGGGCTCTACCATTTCCATGGTAAGGACTTTTCTCATTTTTCCATCATATACTGCAGGGAAAAAGGCAGGAACAAGTGAGCCTTTCCTGTTTTCACCGTGAAGCTGGTATTCTCCGGCCGCATATATCACGACCCCTGTATAATCAGACGACGAGGTCCAGATATGCGTTTTTTCTGGTTTGGAAGGCTCGCTGTGGGTAATAAAATATGTCCCGAGGTCCCTGTAAATGTTCAGCTTGTACTGCATTCTTACCCCTGCCATATCCTGATTGTAGACGCTGAAGACCTTTATTATGTTATTATTGATATCTTCTATATGATAAAGTATTTCAGGGGTTTTCTGTATCTTCTCCTCAACCGTGTATCCCGAGCTGAAGTAAACAGGGCCGTACTTGTCTTTTTTAAGCGAATCCATGAAAATGTTAAAAAAATTCTTTTTGAAGAATTCCTCGCTGTTGTTTCTCATCCTGAGGCTTTCGCTGCCGGGAGCAAAGAGAGTCTCGACATTTATAACCATCTCCCCTTCCTGCCAGTTAATAACCGAAAAGGAGTTCATTCCTGTCTGCTGTGCGGAAAGAAGTGACAGGGCTGAAAGAAAAATAAGGGTAAACGCAATAAAGCGGGACATGTTTTACTCCTCGCAGTTTAACTGTCTGACTCAGGAACCCTGAGCTGCATCCCTATGGTAAGAACGCTGTCCATCTGAATTCCGTTGTGGTATGCGACATTATATGGATCAGTGCCGTATTTTCTGGCTATCGACCAAAGGGTATCGCCTGACATAACAACATGGCTGCCTTTGTACCTCTCTGGACTGTCAATGACCTTCTCCCGGGGCGCCGCAGCCTTACCCTTGTAAGGAGGCACATCCCTGAGGGCAGGCACCAGGATTTTCTGCCCGATGGAAAGGGCGGACGGGTTAATATTCTTGTTATAGCCCTGTATCATTGAGACAGACACACCGTAATGCCTTGAAAGGTCGTAGAGTGTATCGCCCTTTTTAATCTGGTAAAAATGGAATTTCATCAGGTCATTCTTTGACCTTGAGATAGCTTCCTCAACAATTTTACCCATCCCTTCCGGGACTTTAAGGTAATAACCGCGCCCTGACGGGGTTATGTCATAGCGGAGCTCGGGATTCGCCTTCTTGAGCGTATCCTCAGGGATACCTGTCACCTCGCAAAGCCTTGAAAGGCTTACGGAATAGGCAAGAGGCAGCCTTTCCCACCTGTAGGGATCCCTCCATGGTGTTGCGATCCCCATCCTTCCCCTGTAGGTAAGTATCTTTGAGATGGCGAGAAACCTCGGCACATACTGAATTGTCTCAGAAGGGAGAAGTCCTCTTGCCGAAAGTTCCCAGTAGTCATTTATCCCTGTCGCCCTGATCGTCCTCTGGACCCTGCCCAGGCCGCAGTTATAGGCGGCAAGAGCGAGATACCAGTCGCCGCCCAGGATATCATAGTTATACTTGAGTTTCGCGATCGCACCTTCTGTTGATTTCCAGAAATCCCTCCTGTCGTCAACCCAGTCGTCAACCCTCATTTCATACGGGCTGATACTGTTTTTCATGAACTGCCATATCCCGACAGCGGCTGAACGCGAAACAGCACCCGGCCTGTATGCTGATTCAACAACAGGAAGGTAAAGCAGTTCAGGCGGCACGTTGTTTCTTGAAATTACATCATCAATAAAGTCGATATATATGTCTGCCCGCTCCATTACAGACTCAAGCCATCTGGCCTGGGCAGGAGAGCTGTATTTTTCAAGATAGAAATCATAAAGGGGGCTGTTTTTATGGTCAATTGAAAAGAGCTCTTTACCAGCGTGGGTCTGCAGCGAGAGGAGCCATCTCTCCTGGCCGATTATCCCCTGAACAGTGTCGGCATTGATGCTTTTGCTGTTCGCGCCGTCAATGAAAGGGATTGGCTCTGCGAAACCTGAAAAAACCTGGAAAAGCAGAAAAAGAGTTATCAGAAAAGAGGCAGGAGCGTGGCCTGAATGCCTTACAATGCGGCTGATACAGAAAAAAAACAGTGAGACACATTTAAAAAAAATGTCTTTAGCTTTCATCAGAGGCCGCAAAAGTCTTTTCTCCAAAATATATACCTGCCCATTCCCAGTTTCCATGTATTTCGGAATCTGCCGGAAAATTGATCTTCCTGAAATAAAGATACCAGGTGTTTATCCTGTAGGACCACCCGGTGGTTTTCATATAAGCTTCCTGCTGATTGGACGCCCTGTCAAGCGTGCTGTCAACAGTTATCCTGGGAGAAAGGAAAATTGCAATATTCTCGACAAACTCAGGCTCTGTCGTCCCTTCGCCCTCTTCCCATGACACAGCAAAAAAATTAACCTTTGCCATGTTCTTCCTGAGCATCCTTCCGTCCCGCTTGAACTTGGCTTCATTGATGCTTTTTGTTACATTATCGACAAGGGAGTCAAGCGACTCAAATGTCCAGTTTTTTTCCGTACTGTAAAAAGCAAGAAGTGAGGTTATCCTCTCCCTCGCATAGGAATCGCCTGAAACAGAGGCTTCAGGGTAATCCAGGAATTTCCGGTATGCCTGTATCGCCTGGTCCCATTCACCCACCTTTGCGTAGGTGTTTCCGAGATAGTAATATGTTTCCCCAATATTGATAAAATCGCTGTACCTCGCGATCATATCCTTATAGTAGACAATCCTTGCCTCATTGTCCTCAAGCATCTCAAGAATATCCCTCAGGCAAAGGTAATGTATTGAGTTTCCCATGTACTGAAGATCCTGATAGTTCTTCAGTATCCGCTCATAATAGTTTACGGCAAAAGGATAAGCCATGTCCTCCCTGAAATTTCTCGCCACAATCATGAGATAATAGGCGTTAAAAGGGTCCTGGCTGTTCCTCTCCACATAGTTTGTGAGGAAAAGGTTTATCTCTCCGTTGCTTGCCTTTCCGGAGAGGACATCAAGGATCTGCCTCATGATTATGAATTTTTTCTCATAGAGCTCTTCGCCTTCAAGAGAGGAATAAAGCCTGTTGAATTCCTTCCTGTCATCACGGTCAAGAGTCAGATAGTATCCGTCCCTGAAACAGCTGGTAAAAGAGAGGATCAGTGTTATAATTAATATGGAAAATGATAGTCTTTTTTTCATTGTGCAAAAGCGAAGGAAGTATAACACAGGCTGTTATGGTTGGCAAGAAGCCTCCTATCTGTTAATATTCATCCAATTCAAGGAGTCAAGCTGATGGGTGACAGGATTTATATGAAAAACGGAAAACTCTCCGTGCCGGATTACCCGGTAATTCCATTTATCGAAGGCGACGGAACAGGGCCTGATATATGGAAAGCCTCAAAAATGGTTCTTGATGCGGCGGTAGAAAAGGCATACGGCGGCAAAAAAGGGATTCAGTGGAAAGAGGTCCAGGCAGGGGAAAAGGCATATAACTCAACCGGAGAATGGCTCCCCAAGGAAACAATGCAGGCCTTTATTGATTATCATATAGGGATAAAAGGGCCCCTTACAACACCGGTCGGAGGCGGATTCAGAAGCCTTAACGTCACAATGAGACAGCAGCTTGACCTCTATGTCTGCCTCAGGCCTGTAAAACACTATCCGGGCATACCCTCACCAGTAAAAAATCCTGAAAACATCGACATGGTTGTCTTCAGGGAGAACACAGAAGATGTCTACGCCGGGTTTGAAACCCCCGCGAATGAAGCAAAGACAGAAAAGCTGGCCGCTTTTCTGAAAACAGAATTCGGATGGAGGATCCACGAAGGTTCAGGGATAGGGATAAAACCGGTAAGCAGGAAAGGAAGTGAAAGGCTCATACGGGCGGCTATCGAATACGCGATCATTAATAAACGGAAAAGCGTCACCCTGGTACATAAAGGCAATATAATGAAGTACACGGAAGGGGCTTTCCGGGAATGGGGCTATCAGCTTGCCAGAAATGAATTCAGGGACAAAATAGTAACATGGGAAGAGACCGGAGGCGAGGTACCTGAAGGAAAAATAATGGTAAAAGACTGCATAGCAGACGCGTTCCTTCAGCAGATACTTACAAGACCGTCAGATTATGATGTTATCGCGACTCTTAACCTGAACGGCGACTATATATCCGATGCCCTTGCGGCTCAGGTCGGAGGAATCGGGATTGCCCCTGGCGCCAACATCAACTATTTAAACGGTATCGGAATTTTTGAGGCAACCCACGGGACAGCGCCCAAATACGCGGGGAAAAACATGGTAAACCCGGGTTCCCTCATCCTTTCAGGGCAGATGATGCTGAACTATATCGGATGGAAGGAAGCGGCAGACCTTATAGACAGGGGAATCATAAAAACAATCAGCCAGAAAAAGGTTACCTACGATTTCGCCCGGCTGATGGAAGGGGCAACGCAGGTTTCAACCAGCGACTTCGGCCAGCTAATAGTCGATAACATGTTGTGAAAAAAGCCATGCGAAGCAAGAAACAGGTGCCTGAAAAACTGCTTGTAAGCGGCTCAATCTTTATTGTCACAGGAATAACCCTGCTTCTCCTTACAACCGGTATTTTCACGGGCAGGGAGCTTTTCTGGCCGCTTTTTGTCATCCTTGCCGGCCTATACCGCCTGTATAAGGCTTTTTTCAGAAACGGACAGGAGATCAACATTCTTCTGGGAATGATCCTGGTTCTTTCAGGAATATATATTCTGCTCTCAAGCACAATCCTGGCGATGCAGGAGATAAGAAAGATATGGCCGGTTTTCATGCTGATCACAGGCATATCGCTTATTCCATACGGCATGAGGAAAAAAGGGGAATACAGGAAGAGGATTTTTGTCCCTTCAGCCGCCATAATCCTGCTCTCATTCTTTTTCCTCCCTTTCAGCCTCAGACTGCTTACAACGAGGTTTCTTACATTCGCGACAATCTGGTGGCCGGTGCTTATCATCATAATGGGCCTGGTACTCCTAATCATATTCATGATAAAGCTCTATGGACGCAATAATGAAAAACAATAAGAGATTTTTGGCTTTCCTCCTGTTCTTTTCCTGCGCTGCCTTAATCACCTCGCAGGAGCTGGCTGATAATAAAAAGCAGCCGGTAAAGGTTATTCCGATTTACGACAGGAACGTACCTGCACAGACGGAGCCAGCACAGAACCCGGTAAGTGAAGAGCCGGCAGAAAAGGGCACGGGACAGGTGCAGGCTGAAAACCTGATGGGGATGCTCCCGTCCGGTGTCCTTGAAATAGCAGGGGCTCCAGAGGCAGTCTACCCGATGCGGGGAGAATCCCAGTGGCAGGATGATGTTATTTTCTATTACCCTACAAATCTGTACCTTTTCTTCTACGACAACAGGGTATGGCAGGTCCGCGCTGACCACAGGTTTAAGGGGGAGATACTCGGCCTATCTCCCGGCATGGAAAAATCAAGGATCAGGGAGCTGCTGGGCAAGCCTTACCATGAAGAGGAAAACGAAGAGATCTATCTCAATCCCGCCGGAATGACACGCCTTCAGAAAGGCTTTCCCGTAAGGCTGCGGCTCATCTTCGGAGAGAATGGTGAGCTTTACGACATATATCTCTACCGCGGCGATTATTAAAAACCAGCTCCGGCATTAAATCTTTTCCCTGCCTCTTGACCTTTAAAGCCCGGCAGGACGATAGTATTCCCATGATGGAAAACGCAGGCGAAATCGCCGCTTTAGTGACAGCGCTGTGCTGGGCCTTTACAGCTATGAGTTTTGAAGAAGCAGGGAAAAGAATAGGCTCGCTTACTGTCAATTTTCTCCGCCTTGTCTTCGGCTTCGCGATGATGGGTCTCTATCTGCTGGCAGCTGACGGCCACATACTTCCCCTGGACGCCGGGGGAAAGGTCTGGGTATTCCTGAGCCTTTCAGGGCTTATCGGATTCGCCCTCGGAGACCTTTTTCTCTTCCAGGCCTTTGTCCTTATCGGGGCAAGGATATCAATGCTCATCTATGCATCCGTGCCTATAATTACCAGCCTCTTTGGCCTCATTTTCCTGAACGAAAAACTCGGCCTGATGGAAATCGCGGGGATGCTCCTGACTGTGACAGGGATAGCGGTTGTTGTTCTTGACGGCAACAGGGAGAAAAGGGGTAAAAATAACCATTTTATCAAAGGAATCGCGCTTGCCGTGCTCGGATCTGCGGGTCAGGCAGCGGGGCTCATAATATCGAAATTCGGCATGTCAGGATACGAAAACGCTTTCGGCTCAAACATGATACGCATCATTGCGGGAATGGCGGGATTCGCGGTAATTATAACCTTCATGAAAAGATGGGGGAAAATCAGGGATGCTTTTCAGGATTCCAAGGGGATTATCTATACCGGGGCAGGTTCTTTTTTCGGCCCATTCCTGGGCGTCTCGCTTTCCCTGCTCGCGATACGGCTTACTTCAGCAGGCGTTGCTTCAACAATCATGGCAATTGTGCCTGTCCTTATAATACCTCTTGCTGTACTTATCTATAAGGAAAAAGTAAGGATTGCTGAAATCGCGGGTGCTTTTCTCGCAGTAACAGGAGTCGCTCTGCTCTTTTTGTGAAAGAACAGTAACATGGCATCTGGCTGCGTTATTTCACAAACAATGAAGTCCTTATCTTCCTGATAAGGCTCAGCTTGCTGATGCTTATGCTTACCCCGCTTTCATCAGGAAGGATTACACCCTTCAGGAAATAGTTGGCGCCGTCCTTTTCAAGCTTTTCAGCCTTCATGAGACGCTTGACAGCCTCTCCCTCTGAATTGTTCTCCATGATTTCAACAAGATAACCGCTGTTCCCCGCGACCTCTTCAGCAATTCTCACCTTGCCGTTGTAATCAAGCCCGCGCGCCTCAGTCTTTTCGTAGCGGGCGTTGCCCTTGCTGATCTGTTCAGGGAAAAGTATGAGTTTTCTCTCAATCCTGCCGGCGAGGACCTCTTTCTGTTCAGCAGTAAACTGCGAATTATCGATTTTACCCCTTATCTCCGGCGAATCCGGGTTGACTGACTCAGGCACAGGGTAAAAGGGTTTGTCATACTCAAGCCCGATAGCTGAAAACTGATTAAAATAAAGAACATCTTCCCTGAACTGCGGCATAAAAGACTTTTTTTCATCAGATTCAACATATCCGGGGACAAGAGAATCAGGCGAGGGTACATTGTCAATTCCGGCTTTCTTGAAAGACTCAAAAAGAGCTGATATGTTTTTCTGGTTTACAAGGTATACCCCGTCAGAAAGTTTTTTGCACAGGTTTGCGCTGAAGTGCCCTGAATTATCGATTATATTCCTTTTTTTCTCATCAGCCACAAGTACAATGCCGCTGTAAAACGTAAGGCTGCGGTACTCCTTTTCCCAGCTTTCAAGCGAAAACATCACGTTCTGGGGAACCGGAAAGCCGCCGAGTCTGGTAAAAAACTCCGCAGCCGAGGCGCTGTCATAGCCTGCCTCAAGCGCGCGCAGAAAGCTTTCCCTTGAAAGAGAAAAAAAGACAAGCTCTGAGTACCTTTTTATTTCAGCTGTCACCGCGAGCATGATGCCGTCGGCAAAAGAGATATCTTTTGAGACATGGATGTCAAAATTGGGCTGAATGACAAAGTCTTTCATACCCGGCGCTGAAAGGTCCGGGGCGTTTTTTTCAATCAGGTAAGCCGGGTTGGCATAATAATAGTCGCCGCTTTTCTCAACATATCCCAGCCCAAGCAGGGTCTTCAGGACATGCTCCTTCTCTTCAGGAACAGTCAATGAGTTTTTTATGAAAAAAAGGTCAATTATTTTAAAAAATGATTTTTCTGTAAATCCCCGCCCGGCACTGCAAAGCGTTTTTATTAAATTGTCCGCGAAAGAGGCATACAGTCTGTAATCACGCGATAGCGCGGCGCCGAGACAAAGCAGTTTTCTCTCCCCCGGCAGGAGCTCTGACAGCTCTTTCCATCTTTCAACCACGGGGCGGAAATAATCGCCCTCCTGCCGCACAAGGTCAAGCCTTCTGAATATCACCCTTATTATATCGACCCTGAGCTCCGGGTTCACGGCAAGCTGGTCAGGGAATATCGATTTAAGCTCCTCCGTGACCTTTTTCCTGAAATTGCCGTCAAGTTTGAGTATCTGTCCCTTGCGCAGCAGAAAGGAAAACACCGCGAAAAGGAGGGAATCGTTAAACCACAATTCTCTTTCCGGAAAAATACCGCGAGTTCCTCAATCAGGCTGTGTTTATTGAACGGAGTTTTAACATCTCCGAGATAGTTTCTTATCAGCGCAAAAAATATCTGCTCAGGAAGGGATATTATTATTTTTTTCCACTTTTCGATGTCTGCCATATTCTCCTATTTCCAGTTATCAAACCTTGATTTTATGAAAGCCACGATTTCCTCGTGTTCCTTTTTCCCTGCACCGTCAATAGCCATTGAAGGGCCGAATTCGACATGTATAGTCCTTCCGGGATAAAGGTATCCGAAGGTACTGAATGTTTTTCCGTTTTCCCAGAAATCTGTTTTGAGCGCGGCAGGAAGTATCCTGACCCCGGCGCGTTTGGCAAGCTTTATCCCGAGGGAATTGAACTTATCAGGCTCAAATACAGGTGTCCTTGTCGCCTGGGGGAAAAGTATTACAGACCTTCCTGCCGAAAGAAGCTCACATCCCCTGGAGAGGACAGTATCAAGGTCCTTTCTCGGCTCTTTTCTCTCAACATCAATTGGATCAAGCGATCTCATAACAGGCCCGAATACCGGGTTTGTTACAAGGCTTTTTTTTACCACAAAAGTGGAACTGCGGTTAATACCGACAATACTGGGGAAAAGCCCTGTTTCAAGCGTACTCATGTGGTTTGATACAATCACAAGCGGGCCTTCATCCTTTCTGAGGTTATCAAGCCCCTTTATCACAAACCTTCCGCCTGATTTTTCCACGCTCCTTATGATGTCAAAACTGCTTTCAACAAGCCTCTCATTCGGATACTTCCCTTTTACGGCAAGGCTGCGCGCATCAAGTATTATTTTCACAAACCTGGCGTAAAATGAAAATGCCTGAAAAAACGGAAGGGGGGCGTCCTGATCTTTTATGTTACAATTCTCTCCGGAAACATAACTGTCGCCGGATAATATTTTTTTTATCTCGTCAAATTCTATGTGGTTTTTCATGGTATCAGGTATTATATTGAAATACTCATGATTATTCCATACCTTACCCGCTTCAACTGGAATACAACTGACCTTATAACGCAATGGATTCAACTTTTCAAAAGAGATTCTTTTGTGTTAACATCAGGAGGTCTGCGGAGCTGCCTTGCGCAGGGACTGCGGGTAATCAGAATTTCCCGTAAATATGGAGCTGGAAATGGACATAGTTTATATATTCGGTCTTGCGCTGGCACTCTCAATGGATGCACTTGCAGTATCTGTGGTAAACGGCTTCATAATCAAAAAGCTTGAGTTCAGGCATGCCTTCAGGATAGCCTTCTCATTCGGCTTTTTTCAGGCAATCATGCCGTTCCTCGGCTGGAGCGCCGGGCTCCTTTTCAGGAATCATATTGAGCATTTTGATCACTGGATTGCCTTTATTCTCCTTTCATTCATCGGGGGGAAAATGATCCATGAATCGAAAAGCGTTAAGGGAGATGTCTGCAGCAGCGATCAGGCGGACAAAAAAAACTGCCTGAACCTGGTGACACTCCTTACCCTCTCGATAGCGACAAGCATTGACGCGCTTGCGGTAGGACTGAGCTTTTCATTTCTCAACCTCAGCATTGCGATGCCTGTAATTATAATCGGATGCGTCACCTTCGCGGTCTGTCTCGCAGGAGTCTATATCGGAGACAGAATCGGTCATATATTCGAGGACAAGCTTGAAATCGCGGGAGGCGCCATTCTGATCCTGATAGGTATCCGGATACTCGTATCCCACCTTTTGTGCATATAGGGAACCTCAAAAACTCAGTAATTTTTCGCTTGAGAAAAATTATTTCTTGCGCTTAAAGAGAGCTTAAAGCAATTGGCACATATCGTGCCATGCCTGTAGCGAGGTGTCTTGTATGCCCTTCGGGACCAGCCGAACCGAATCGAACCGTAGGTATAGATGTCCCCTATAATCAAAAAACAGGAATATCCACTGACTTTATACTATAATTTATAGCATGGATTTCTTTCCATTGGCTGATGCGCATTAATGATCCTGAATTTAAAAGAACAGGCAGGGAAATGATGCAGAAAGACAAGAATGAACTGAAAAACGGGAAACTCAAAAGCGAGATAAAGGGAATCAACAACCGGCTCAGGGATATTGTCAGGGCACTGGGAAAATTCAATAACTGCTGCAGCATCGGAGAATTCGGCAGTACACTGCTTGAGTCGCTTGCGAAGAACATGCTGGCCGAGGGGGGAAGCCTTTACATAGTAGAGGAGAAAAGGCTGGTTTTGAATTATTCACTTGATCCAGGGCACGCGCCTGATTCAATACAGCTGCCGCTCCCTGAAAACTCCGCGTTCGGGAAAGCTCTGAAGACAGGCCAGCCCCAGATATTCAAAAACATAAAGAAAAGCAAAAGCGTAAGCACAAGCGGATACACGGGATACGGTAACGAGACAGCGCTTATCTTTCCGGTCACGGAAGACGGAAAAACGATAAAAGGGCTCCTGTCCCTGCACACGAAAAATCCTCCGCCGTTTACAAAACAGGACCTGGAAATCGGCAAGATTTTCATGGCACAGGGTTGCGAAACACTGCGGACAATAAACACGACCAGGGAACTCTCTGAAAAGGAGAAAAGGTTCAGGGCCATATTCTCATCCCTTCAGGCCGGAATAATCATCATTAACGGGAAAAGCGGAATTATTACAGATGTAAACAATTCAGCTGTTTCAATACTCGGGATGGGGGAAGACGAAATCAGGGGCAAGCAATATGAGTCATTATATAAAAGCCTTTGCGGGGAAAAAGGCTGTTATGAATCAGCGGAATGCAGCCTGAAAAGGCCAGACGGCGGAAACATAGAGATAGTCAAATCATCAAGCAGGTTCAATTCAGGTGATGATGAGATGCTTGCCGTGACATTTTTCGATATCACCGATATTGTCAACACGCGGAACGATCTTGAAAGCAAATACAATTTCTATCAGAGCATAATCAAGACAGCGCATGTCATTATACTCCTTCTCGACAACAGCGGGGTAATCACATTCGCAAATCCCTACCTTGAGACACTGACCGGTAAATCATACAAGGATTATGAAGGGTTTTCCTGGGTACATTCACTTGTCCCGGAAAAGGAAAGGGCACAGGCCGGAAAACTGCTTGAAAATTCCCTTGCAGGCAGGTGCAGCAGTTTCAGGAGCAGCCTCTATGTGGACAAAAAGAATTCGCTCATCGTCATGTGGTTCAACAGCATCATAAAAAACAGGAAGGGCGAGACTACAGGTCTTTTGATGATAGGCCAGGACATGACACAGCAGATAATAATAGAGGAAAGGCTGCGGGAAGCAGAAAAGATGGAGGCGCTCGGACAGCTTTCAGGCGGGGTTGCCCATGATTTCAACAACCAGCTTGCGGGAATTCTGGGGTACTCGGAGATTATCAGGGAAGAGGCAGGCAATAATCCTCAGCTTGCAGGGTATGTCGATAAAATAATCTCGTCAGCGAAAAGGGCATCAGACATGACAGCCCAGCTCCTTGCCTATTCCAGAAAGGGCAAATACCAGGTAACCCCTGTCGATATCCACAAGATTATCGGTGATGTTTCTGCAATAATTACCAGGGCATCGGAAAAAAGGATAACAATAAGGGAAGAGCTGAACGCTGAAGACCCTTATACAGCGGGAGACTACACACAGCTCCAGAACGCGGTGCTTAACCTGGCCGGCAATTCAATTGAAGCTATGAAAAGCGGGGGAGAGATAGCATTTACAACTGATAACATAATAATCAGTAATGAGACAGAAGAGGAAAAAAGGATGAACTGCCAGAGCGGGCTTTATGTTCATCTCGCGGTGGAAGACACAGGGCATGGAATTGATGAGGAAACAGCGAAACATATTTTCGAACCATTCTTTACCACGAAAAAAACCGGCAGAAACACAGGGCTCGGCCTTCCTTCAGTATATGGGACAATCAGCAATCACAAGGGCTATATTGACTTTAAAAGCAGCCCCGGAAAGGGGACAATCTTCAACATTTACCTCCCGGCATGCAGCAAGAAATAAAAAACCCGGAGTGGAAAAGGCCCCTTTTTCAGAACCCGAAGAAGAGAAGTATTACAGCTCCCAGCACAATCCGGTAAACGGCGAAAGGGAGCAGCCCCTTTTTTTTCAGATAATCCATGAAAAAGCCTATGACCAGGAGAGCAGTGACAAAAGATACAGCTGTCCCTGCGGCAAGCGCTGCCCACTGCCCTGATGAAATGACAAATCCTGTCTTGTAAAGTTTGTAAAGCGAAGCAGAGATTATTGTAGGAACACCAAGAAAAAAGGAGAACTCCGCAGCCATAGTCCTTGAAAGCCCGGCAAAAAGGCCTCCTGCTATGGTGGATGCAGACCTTGACATTCCGGGCCACATTGAAAGGCACTGAAAAAAGCCTACAGCAAGGGCCTGCTTAACGGAAATGCCTGAAACAGTTTCTGTCTTCCCTCCCTTCCCCCTTTTTTCGGCATACAGCATGAGGAAGGCCCCGGCTATGAGAGCGACAGAGACACTCAAGGTGTTGAAAAGGTGTTTTTCAAGGATATCCTCTATAAAAACACCGATGGCGGCGGCAGGAATAAACGCGATTATTATCTTCTTCCAGAGCTGAAATACCCTTGCTACCTCGCCTGACGCAGCCGCTTTCCCGCCTGGGCCCGGGTACCCCTTCCCCGTCAGCGCTGATATCCCCCCTGAAGGGAAAAGCTCTTTCCTGAAATAAAAAACAACAGCCATGATTGCGCCGAACTGGATCACGACATCAAAAACAGCCTCAAATCCCCTGTCAAGAGTAATAAACCTGTTCGCGATTATAAGATGCCCTGTAGATGATACCGGAAGAAATTCCGTCAGTCCTTCAATTATTCCGAGTAAAACTGCCTTAAGTATCACAAAATCCTCCAAAACAGCATTTCAGGGCACCTCTGGAAACTCAGCAATTTTCCGCACCTGAAAAATTATTCCTAAGCGTTATAAGCGATTGGCACATATCGTGCCATGCCTGTAGCGGGGTGTCCCGCATCCCCCCCCTCCGGGATCTGATGAACCGGACAGCAGAG
>JADHEF010001572.1_pt1 | contig 13341 bp, 6 predicted proteins | sample 8952391 | NCBI WGS metagenome assembly JADHEF01 (sample SAMN16124439, study PRJNA663245) | bioreactor sludge metagenome | isolation source: sludge (nitrite) | place: India:Bengaluru | collected 2019-02-28
ATGAAAGCTGGCTATCCGCCATGTATTATTAAGGTTGAAAACCGTTTGGCTTACTATGACGCTCTAGATCAATGGATGACTTACGGAAAAACTGAAGCCTTTATCAAGTTAGTCTCCAATGCAATTATCGAAGGTTTTAAGCCATATCAATTGGTTCTAGGCCTTTGAACTCCTCACACTCAATATATTTTAGACGAGAAGAATACTGCTTGTACGGTAGCTTGTACGGTAGCTTGTACGGTAGCTTGTACGATGTATCACAATTTACTGTTCAATCAAATATTATCTCCAAAATTAACTCAATAAATGATAGTTAATCTGAATGATTTGTATTAGCTTGCAATGTAATGCACCGTATCGTGGTAAGCTTTTTGGTTTTGGTAAATCAGACTTTCAACAAGAATATTCGTAACTGTATCTAATATGCTTTAAAAATAGAAATAAGCGTATTAGATTAACTTTGAAAATTAATATAAATTAATATAGTAATAAAAACTAAATTAACAATGCTTATAATGATTAATCCGACCTGCAATTTACTATTTTCTTGACGTTGGGTGTCGAATTGTAAAGAAATCTTTTCTAACTCATCAGAACTTTCATTTAATTGTTTTTTCATTAATTCAAATTTGTTTGTAGTATCTCCAGATTGGTCTCTTAAAAATCTTTCTATATCATCAAATTGAGTATCAATATGTAATAAGCTTTTATGTAATTCATTTTTTAAATTTTCTAAGCTTTTATTATAATCTTCTTTATGATCTTTTACTAATTGCGTAATTTCCTGTTGATATACTTTCAGAATACTTTCAATATCATTGAATCTTTCATTTACACTACGTGATATTAAATTACTTTGATCTCCAATTGATTCTTTAATCGCATCAAAACCATCAACATTATCTTCAAATATTTTCTTTATTTCTTTTTTTATATTATTACTTATAGAAATATTTTCTTTTATTTTTTCTTTAGCATTCTCAATAGTCCACTTTAAATCATCAACATGATTTTCAATATTTTCATTTAATGGTGTATTAATAATTTTATTAACGAGCTGTTTTAAGTCATCCATGGACGTATCATTTACATCTAAAATATCAGTTTTATTTAACATTAGTCTTTCACCTCAGAAAACTTGGTATATTGCTGTTCTAAAACCATACTAAACCACAATCTATGGAATTTTTTTACCACATTCTTTTCTTCAACAAAATCTCTCTTTGACTGTTTACATGCATCTTCAAATGAGCATTTCATTAAATTATGAAAACTTTCTGCATGTTTTTTCGCATTTTTCATATTTACGATAAATTTTTCATGTGTATTGCTCAGAATATTTAGTGAACTTTGAATCTCGTTTACTTTTCGTTCTATCTCACCCTTCGAAAACTCAAATGATTTAATATCATATCTAATATTTTGGAGTTCCTTCCTCTTTTTCATTAATTTTTTTTTGCAATATTCTTTTATTTGTTTATCAGCATCTTTAGCAAAATTAGCAATTTCCAGTTCTATAGCACCATGCAAAATATCAAAATCTTTATTGAAACTCGCATCAGACCAATAGTCATCAAACCAATAGTCACATAACATTTTATGACAAGATGCCAAATTTCCTGTATCCAATGATGGAGGATGCCTAAGATAAAACTCTTCTGATTTTACGATTGAATCAATTTCTATTTCTGTCCAACTTTGGCTCAATAGCATCGTAGCCTTTTTAAGCCACATCTTTAATGCTGGAACCGTATGCTTATCAGGTTTCCGTAAATTAGACACTTTTACAAATTTCTCAATCATATCTGCAATAAATGATTTCTTCTCTAAATCTAATAAATTATCAATTTCACTCTGAATTTTTTTGATCTTATATTCATACTCAGTACAAATATTTTTTAAATTATTTATATCTGTTTTATATTTTTCCAATTCTTCATTCATTTTTTTGGTTTGTTGCTCATAATTATTCTTTTCCTTATTAACTTTATCTACAACCAGATATTGAACATTAAAACCATTCATAAAACGAGCATATGGATTTGCTGCCTTATGTAAACTATCATAAAGTGAAGAAAATGAATCATGATTAACTCTTTTAATTACATCAAAATAATCAGGATGCTTACTTTGTATATTCACCAATGAGCGTCCAAACTCTAATGGAAATATTATTTCCTTATATTCATCTGAATTAATGAAATCATGGGTACAGAGTTGCTCGATAATTCTTTTCTTAAAACCATTTAAATCAAAATGCTCTTTATTAGCCTTTACATAATCCAAAACTGTTACTGGGGAAAAAGAATATGTTAAAACGATCCTAAATCGATTTATCTGTGATGTCCAAGATTTAAATTCATTTAATGCTAATCTCTCAGGATTTAGGAAAGATAAGTCATCTAATCGTCCAACCAAAAGTACAATATCAGCTGTTGATGCGTATGTTCTGGCTATTTCCTCTACATGTCTCTGTTCATTTTCATCTCTTGCTTGAATTCCTGGTAAATCCAAGATACGGATATCTAATGGTTTTTTATCAGCATCTACATAGAAATATTTATTAGGGATATGAACATCAATAATCTCTTTTTGCCATGACTCACCCTGTTCTACAGCTTCTCGTAATTTTCCAAAATATTCATTGACTGTATTTACATCAATAGAATTATTTTGACTATCTCTAAAATGCCACTGATCATCCACAGATTTACGATAGCGAATAGGTATAACCGTTGATGATTTTCCAATTTCTCGACCACCACGTAATGGTTTTGATACTTCATCTATATAATCATCATTAATCCTAAGTAGTTTAAGAATTAAAGTTGTCTTTCCTACTTGTGTCGATCCATAAACAACTATAGTAATTTGATCAGAGCGTGTTAAATCAGCCTCTAAGTCTGGATCAACTTGATCAAGGAAATCCTGATATGCTTTTTTTGCCCATTGATCACGTTGGCTATAAAGTTCAAGCCAATCTCGATTGCTTTCCACTTAATAACCTTTGTAAATTTTCTTGAGAATTTTTGACTACATTTAGACAACGATATATTGTATCTTTTTTAAGCAAATCTTTATTCAATCCATATGCCTTGTCTAGATTATTACGTATTACTTCACGAATGTTTTCCATTACATCATCATAATGTTCCAATGATGTTTGCACATTTGCATCACCATAATGTCCTAATACAGCCGCAATATATTCTTTCTGACTATTGTGATAGTTCTCTGTTTCCTTTCCTATTTGATAGGCTAGATAACCTGCAATAATAACACCTGCAGCTACCATAGATACCGTTCCACCAATACCAACTGCTCCTGTAGTGGAGGCACTATTTCCTGACAACGCTGAGATTAATGCAGGAATCGTATCAATTTCTGCATCTGCGACAATATCTACAGCAAAAATAGTTGCCATAGTTCTCATTATAGGTATAAATGACTCTTTGAATTCCGGTAGACCTTCACTGGTTGATTTTGCAATATTCTCAATTAACTGAGACTCACTCATACCTTTTTCAATATTTATGCTTGGGGTTGCGATTGTAGCAATTTGCATGATGCGCGCATACTCCATAACAATGGCTGGTACTAATGCTATTGCTTTTGGAAAATCAGAGTTTTCATCAACTTTTATCTCATCCTTTTCTTTTACTAAATCAGGACGAAATAACAAATTGAGTCCATCCTTTACCTCGGGTTTCTCAAGCAGAGTAATCTTGTCATGAGATATGTCTCCCAAGATCTTTTGTGTATTAATTACCATGTTGCCATTTCTTTCATAATTTATAGCGACATCTAACTTTAATTGTTCTTTAGATAGATATGACAAGGCTAATAAATTACTTTCGATAATTGTTCTTGGCTGACTACCGTCTGGATTATGATTATCTAACCAAAACTGTCTGATCCGTTCTTTATGACGACCACTATCACTATTTTGTATTAATGTATTAGTCGTATTTTTTAGCCAATTTCCCAAGCCTTCTTCATTATTTTTATAGGAATTTTCAGCGCTTTGTATGGCTGCATTAACGTAACTTTGAGTTTGAGCAACAAGTTTTCTACTATAGCTTTTTTTAAATTTTGCTTTAGCCTCATCAAATTTTAATAAGATTTCTTCAACAGTTTTATCTTTTCCAACTGTAGATTTTAATCCCATAGAAAGTAAATCATCTTCAATCTGATCAATAATGAAGTCAATTTCATTAGATAAAATTTCATCTAACTCACTATATTTTGCATTTTCGGACTCTCTGGAACTAAGAGTATTATTATAAACTGCAAAAATTAACGCTTGTTCCCACTTACTCTTATATTCATCATCACATGCACCTGTTAATACAATATTAGTTACTTGCTGTCCTGAACATTGAAAAACTTCAACTGCTGTTTTTTTCAACTCTTGACGCTGTTCATCAGTTAAATTTTCTGTTTTAGTTACAGCAATGATTGGATGACGATATTCTAAATACTTACTCCGCAAATCATTTAATATTTTTCGTGAGCTATTTGCTGCAAGACGTGTTTCATCTGTAACTAAAATACAACCTAATGCATGAGTTAAAGTATGACGCATCAATTCTTGCCATTTTTCATTTACACGCGTTTCTAGCTCATAACCTGGTAATAATACAAAACCTAACTCTTCACCTTTAAAATGCTTGATTGGGACATATAATTTGACCAATAGTATTGTGTTGTCAGCCTTATAATTTCTTAATATTTCCTGCAATTCTTCTGACGCAATTTTTCTTTCTTTTTCTATCCCTTCTTTTTCATCCAACTCAACTTTAACAGCATAAGGTTCTGTACAAGTTTTATTTTCAAGAATAAAGAGCGGCAACTGCTCACTTCGTCCTTCATTTTCTAATAACCATTCAGAGTCTAAGTTATAAATTTCACGAATCAATCGTGATTTTCCAGCACTTTGTGTCCCTGCTACAGCAATGTATTTAGTATTAGCCAACTCTCTTGTAATTCGGAGCTTACGATTAGTTGTTAAAATTTGATTTTTTAATTTATTATAATTTGGTGTCCCTGACAGACTAAATAACAGATTAACTAATGCTCTTTCTAATCTATTAATGGTATCTGTTTCTGTAGTCATATACTATTTTACAACCCCGTATTTAATTATTTAGTCAGATTTAAATTTTTACAACAATATTTCTATTATTTTCTAATACATTTAAGTCTAACAATGAAAGACAACTTAGTCTTTATTATATCATCAGCTAAAAAAAATGTTAATGAATTAGGAAAAATACATCAACATACTAAGCAACAATCTGTATGAAATGCAGGCCTAAAGTCGTAGTATATCTTCAGCAAAGATCTCCGATTTACTCTTGATGAATAATTCCGAGATGGTGTAAGTTGAACCAACATCATAATCCCATAAATTATATAATTTTGATTGTTCACATATGAACAATAATACCCAAGTTTGACCCAATTCGCGTACTCAAAAGTTCAAATAGAAATTTTCCTACCCCTCATTGTCACCCGATCAAAGCTATATACATGGGCAAATGGACTTTCAACGCAACGTCCAACTAATGGTGCATTTTGATATGGCTCCCCCTCTTTTAAGATAATATCTGCTGTACAGATTGGGCAAGTAGCTGTAAAACGAGTAAATCGTGTAATTTTATTGTTATATGGCTTTGTTGCACAAAGATTTCCTAACTATATGATTTTATAGGATTTGATTATTTTCCAATCAGGATTTTAACTTAATAAAATCAATGGTTTATATATTTATGCAACAAAGCCACTTTAGTCAAATAAAATAAAGATAAATACAGCAGTAATTACTAAAAAAATGGCATCTAAAAGATGCCATTTTTTTACTTTATACTAAATCAACTAGTTGCTGGAAAATTCGATTCTCATCCAGCGTAGAATTATAACTTTTAGTGAATGATCGCAACTTTAATTCGTTTGAAGTCATATAAAATTTTCTAATATGTTGCCATACTAAATCAATTCTATCTTTATCTCTAGTAAAAAAACCTATAGGCATAGTTAGTCCAGGAAAGCCTAATCGTGGATCTAAGTTCACATGATATTGGCAATATGCAAAACCATTTTCGCCTGGAATTACAAAAACTTCTGACTCATCTAATTCCCTCAGTGAGTTAATAAAATAACCATTACCTAGTCGATTATAGAATGTCTCTTTAACGTGATAATTTTGAGCCTTATCAATATCAGGAAATAAACTTACTACTTCACTATTTTTTTCTCTGAGATTTTCATTCATCTTATCGACGAATTCTCTTAGATTAATACTAGCTCCAAACAAACTAACTGATGATGGTTTCCAAATAGCTAAAGGCAACTCATCTATGTCTTTTACTGTTCTAAAGTAACTTTTTATTTTATTATCTATATTTAGATAAATAGGACCAATAAAACCTTGGGTCTCTGGGTTACCATAACCCGTTTTATTTGAAGCTCGATCCTTTAAGTATTCAACTATATCAAAATAGTTTTCTTTAAAGTTAAAATACCTGAGAAGTACCTTATCATTAAAAATATCACAATAATGTTGAAAACTTAGTTTAGGGTTAATCATCCTAGGCATATTATCAATATAATTTACAACCTGTGATAATAGCCCACTTGAACTAATAAGTTTAGCACTATTCTCACTATGACTAACTAATTTGGGCTCTATATAAAAACTCTTAAATTCATCATATTTAATACACAACTTGATGCCAATAATTAACTCAGAAACTCTCAAGCTAGTTATATTTCTAACTCTATATAAGCTGCTACGTGGATGTTTTATATGTGAGTTACCAATACAATCTTTAAATCTAGTAAACTGGTTACTAAAAATATTAATTATATCTACTTCAGCCTCATTAAAACCATTAGTAACTCTAGGCAAGCCTTTTATGGGAATAAAATCAGATCTTGGTTGCACATGATTAGTCAGCAAGTCTATAACTACTTTTTCTGTAAAAGAAAGTGTCTCTACCATTTCTAATGATTGAGAATCATTAATCCACTCTTTTAATCTTGATGTGGATACTAATTTACCATCTTCATTAAATTCAACCCAACCAGTATTGACAATCTGATTAATTAAAATCTCCCTTTCTGAGTCATTAAGGCCAAAAAATATTTGAATTTTCCTAGGAGAAATTACTTCAACCTCATTAATAATTTTAATACAGCTTTCAATTAATGCAGGTATAGGTGTTTTCTTTGTAATATCAAAATCTGCATTATATGTTCTAGCAGGAATTAAAAATGAAATACTTTGAATATCTCTTTCAATATTTAAATTTTCCATTTATGCTACCTTCTCAATATTTAAATTAAGATCTTTAATCTTTAATATTTGATAATCTTGATCATTTTCCATAGTTTTATTTTCAATATATTTTAAGCATTTAAATACTGGAGTATCTGAATGCTTAGTATCTCCCCAAACTGATGTATTCCCAATAATAATAAGGCGCTCTTTTGCACGAGATAATGCTACATTTATTCGATAATGACGATCCATAAAGCCAATTGCCTTTTTATCACTACTTCTTACAAGGTTTAAGATTAATAAACGACTTTCTTGCCCTTGGTAGGCATCAATCGTATCTATGCGTATAAGATGCTTATAACTATTAAACCAAGTTGTATTTTGAAGGCCTATTTCAAGTAATTCTTTTTGCTTTCGATAGCCAGTAATTATACCAATTGGTGGAACTTTACCATCATCTTTATACCAGCTAAGCAAATTTTCTAAAGTATTATTTAATATAAAGTCATCTATAATTTTTACAGTCAAATTGACTTCCGATTGATTATATTTCCCCTTAACCTTTAGATCATTTAAGTTTTCGGAACTATTACTACCAAATGTATCAATCCACGTAACAGCTTTATTCCATGGCACAGGTAAATTGTTTAACCAGGCAGGAGCAACTCCACGCCCTGTTTCTAACTTTTTCTTATAGAAAACTTCTGAAACAATATTACCTATAGGCGGTATCATACGATATTGCTTATTAAGCATAATACCATTTACATTTTCATAAAGACGCTCAAAATCTGTTTTACGAATTTCTTCTTCTGAAGTGTTTAGTTTTTGAGCTACAGCAGTAATTACTGGATCCATATATAATGGTGGCAATTGATTATGATCGCCAACTAGAATTATTCTCAACCCAGATTGCATTGCTAAACTTAATTCACTTGCACTAGCACGTGCTGCCTCATCAATAATAACTAAATCATAAGATGCATCACTAATGTTGTAGCTTCCTTTACCAATACCAACAAGTGTACCTATAACTAATTGACGGCTTTTCGATAGAAAACCAGAAAAATTATCAGCATCAGCAGATAATCTTGTATACCACTCATTAGAAATTTTTAATAAATTTACCAATTTAAATATAGCCTGTGGATTATTAATAGAATATCTTAAAGCGAATATATTCGATATATTTAATAATAAATTTCCATCATCAAAGAGCTCTTCATCAGAAACATAAAACTTAGAAAAATAATTTCTGATTATTTCTATCAGGCTATTTAATTCCTCATTTTTTATATTAATAATATTCTCAATTTTCGGATTTCTTCCTTTATTTAAAATTTCATCTTTTAATTCCTCAATATTTTTCTTTAATGAATCATACCTTAAAATAATGGTACCTAAATTAATAAATAATTTAGACATATCATTAATATAATCTTTAGGTAAACCTATTTCACTCGCTAATAATGTTAATCTACTTGAGAATTCCCTGAAGAATTTTGTCCTGAATTGATTTTGTATATAGTTTACATGAATATCATGTAATGATTCAGGTACTTGCTTCAAATCCCCTAAGCGAACCATACTTACTTCATCTATAGCGATTAGAGGATTTTTTTCTCTAATCTTACGTGCAACTTCTCTATATCTAATTACAACTTCATTAACAGCGGCATGACTTTGTGATACAAGCAAAACATTTTTTATCTGTGGAGTTCTAAAAACATAATCTATTAGATTTGCTAATAGTGTCGTTTTTCCTGTTCCAGGAGGACCCATTACAACATTAATAGGGTTATTCAATACTTTTATAAAAGCTGCTTTTTTGCTTTCATCTAAGTCATATATTTTGAATAATTCTTCACTAGGTACTTCGATTGATTCTGGTTGGTATTCATCTTTAAAATCTTTATGTTCAAAGTATTCAATAAGATTTGGTATTACAGATTCTTGATCTAGTACTCGTTGTAGGGCCTTATTTCTACGGTTCCAACTAATTGCAGAACGCTGTTCTGACAATTTCAGTATTGTATTTTCTCGAATACTATTTATCCCTTTAGGATTTTCTATGACAATATAGCCATCGCCCGACTCACTAAGTACTAAATCACCATAATATTTTGGTGAATCTAACTCTAATCCTACAAGCGCGACCGTATCATCGCTAGAAATTTGAAAATCTAGAATATTTTCTTCAATATCTATAGTAGCACGGCCATTGTCACCTACTTTAGGCTTCGAAGTTACAGTAATTGTTGGAAGCATATCCTTTTCTGCTTCTAACAAAAATTGCCATAGATCTTTTATATTAAAATCCGTACTTGCAGATCTTTGTTCGATTGCCTCTTTAGCTTCAAGCTTAACTGTAATAAGTTTCGATATAGGTTCCAGACTCTCTAAAAAAGAGATAAATTCATAATTATTTTCTTGTTCTACTTCTACAGAGACAAGTACTATTTCTACTGCTATTACACAACTTCTAGTATCTTTTATATTCGTAGCAGACTGAGAATCTCTAAGCCATTCTTCAGGCATTATATCTTTGATTGATGCATCTTTAAACTTAATCTCTTCCTCAATTGTGCCAAATAGGGTTAATTTTTTATTTTTACCCGTTATATAGATCCTTAGCTCATCAGAATCTCTTTTTTTATTAACTGATAAGTAATATTCTCCTTGGTCATTTAAAAACTCATAATCTATTACATCTTCACCATTTCTATTTTTAAAATTTAAATAAAATTTTGGTAAAGATTTTTTTGGTATTAACAGGTTATTCAGGCAATATTTTAAATTATCTAAATTTAAAGGAGCATTTTCAAGGTTTTCACCCAAATCATTTTTAAATATATCTCTGAGTGAATCTTTAAATTCACTCAATATCTCTTCTACAATTAAATAAACAGCATAATTATCAATATCAAAATTATTTAAGAACTTTTTCGGCATATATATATTATTATGTATAGTTTGCCCACATAAATTAATATCTAGAAAATCTATAAATTTAACATCTTCATTTTTATCAATTATAATATTATTTGGTTTTAGGTCACCATGCCATAGTCCTATATCATGCATTAAGTTGATTGCATTAATAAGCTTTAAACAAACTTTAATTTTAGAATTAGAGTCTTGAATTTCTATATAATCATCTAATGTTTCACCTTCTATAAAAGAATAAACTATATGTAATCCCATTTGTCCAAATCCAAAATCCTCTATTTTTGGAACAGGAAGTATATTTTTTTTACACAATTCTACTCTTTTTATAAATTCTAGAAATCTTCTATTAGCTCCCTTAAATTTTTCATTTGGTTCAATTCTAATAGCTGACCATATTTTAACAATGTACTTATTTTGATTTATTAGTGTTGTATATATAATTTTCTGATTTGAAAAATCATTTTGTATAGAATCTGCAGGCATTGGAGGCCATACTAAAAATGGCAATTTTATTGAATTAAATTGGCTCAATGCATTTATTACTTCTGTAGAGTCCTCTTGCTCTAAATCATTATTTTCTATTGTTATACCATTAAATTCTTCTAAAATTTCTGTAGCATTATTAAATCGCTCATTAGTTTCAATATCGAAACATTTTTTAAAGAAATTATATAAAATATGATCTTCACTTAAATCAGAGTAAAAAACTTTTTCATCATTTCTTGATGGTAATTTTTTAAACAGAACATTATAAATTACAACGCCTATTTGAAATACATCTACTTTATATGAATCTTCTATACTGAGAGCATGTATATCACCATATACATCTTCTGGTAAAGCTATATCATTTGATGTTAGTAATTGTCTTAGATTAGAAACACTTGAATGTGTTAATTCTTCTGGAAATTTTGCAACTGAAAAAGCTGAGAACAAAACACATTTATTTGATGTGTCCCACCACATCTTATTTATTGACAAATCTCTATGACAAATATTAAGCTCATGAAGCTTAGACAAAGGAGCTAATATTGCTCTTACTAAATCATGAATATCTTCTTCACGTTTCAAACTTAAACTATAAGCATCCAACTTAACAAAACTATTTGATAAATTGTAGACTTCAATTACTTCCTCTGTAACTTCCTCTTCTGAAATTGCATTAAGGGCTTCAAGTAAATAATCCTTTTTGAAGTTTCTATCAGTTTTATCTAAATATTTAATTAATCTTGATTCTCTTAAAGCTATGTTAGCTCTTTGTTCAGTTGTCTGTGCGAATAAACCTAAAGATGAAAAATCCCAATGTCGAGCTAATGCACGATCAGTAATATCGTCTTTATGATAGCCCTGTATTTCTCGATATAATCCTTTTGGGTGTTTGAATATAATATCTTTTAAATGATTAAATTTATAACCTGAGACCTCTAATTGACGTTCTTGGATGATATGTTTTGCACCTTTTAGCCATTTTTCAAAGATGCTAATCTGCTCAGGATCATTTGGTCTCTTATTTCTTTTTAAGAAATTTTCATATTCTGGTCGTAATGGGAAAGTTTCTTCAAATATTTTTTGTTCTTTGATTTTTAAAAATTCTTCTAGTGTAAACACTACACCTTCTTCATTTTGAGCAAGATTTACTATTTTTGCAGATCCTGCTAAAACTATTACATACTCAACCACATAGAATTGTCCCCATTTATGTTCTAACTCTTGCTTAAATAGATTTCTCAATCTTTCTGCATGTTCTCTTTTTATATGTGTGGGAGCAGTATGTCTTCTTGACGCATTTCCTAAATTTTGAATCCATACTTTTCCATCTGAAATTATTTCACCTGACCATTCTTTAATTTCAACTAAAATTATTCTTGAGTGAGTAATGATTAAGAGGTCAATTTCCATGCTCCCTTGCTTATCACGTACTAAGAATGAACCATAACCTTTCCATGAATTTCGTAATTCACCTAATGCTTTTATAGCTCTTTCTTCAGATTTTTTCATTCCGTTTGGCGAAAGCAATTCAATATCCATTACCACCCTCAAATAAATATAAATTATTGTACAAATTGAATAATTATTTCAAATGTTATGTTTTTTTACCATACTACTTTTTACTCTTTTTTAAAAATTAGTAGATCACCTACCCTAATATCTAAAGCAATACAAATCTTATCAATCATCTCAAAATCGATGCATGTCAATCAGCGTTAAAAATTGACCAGGTATCAGCGCCCAAAATGGGGTTCTTACAAGTTGCAAAGCACGTTGAATCTGCTTGTCATCATGACAATTCACCGATACCCCTTTTAGATCATGTTCTTCAAACTGTACTGCACCATAATCATTGGTTACGTCCAACCATTGTTCACCAATTTTACGTGCATGATCCGTTAGAGTTGTGGTTTGTGCCTGTCCAGCATAGATACAGAATAACTGAACATAGTAGCCCTGTTCTGGATCATGTTTGATCTGCCAAATCACGGAATGGATAGAGCGAAATAAAGCCAGATCTCTTGATCTAATGAGCTTCAGGAAAGTACTCAGATAGAGATCAAGATCATATAAGCGAATCACAGATAAAGCTTCTGGACGAATACCCAAGCAAATCGGGAAGATGGTTAATTGATCCTGCTGCTGCATGCATTCCAATAAGAAACGCTCAGCCTTTTTAAGCTGTGCCTTATGCTGCTTCTGATCGTCTTGATAATCCGTTTCAATCAACCCAGCTTGATCTTGTACATATTTTATAAAACCTTCCACCACATGATCAGGTAAGTCTTGAATATTGTCATAAAACCTAAACGCATTGGCTTTAAAGATGATGTGCTCCAGATACTTAAATACAATAATGGCAGCGATATAATTATTTCCATCTACAAAGAACCGTCTGGATTTTTTGATCAATGGAATGATCTGTTGTTTGAATTGTTCGATACTGATTTGATTGGCTAAGATAGACAGAATAAAGTTTTCAATTTCACAAAACGTTTGAGATTCGTTGTAAGTCGTCATGGTAAAACACATCCTAAGTTATTTACTTCATAGACTTAGGAGTGCCGTAACTTTTTAATGATTGTTTAAGCTAGAATCCGCATTGCTGCAAAGTTTGAGCA
>JADHEF010001573.1_pt1 | contig 13337 bp, 14 predicted proteins | sample 8952391 | NCBI WGS metagenome assembly JADHEF01 (sample SAMN16124439, study PRJNA663245) | bioreactor sludge metagenome | isolation source: sludge (nitrite) | place: India:Bengaluru | collected 2019-02-28
ATGCGCTAAACAATACCGCGCCTTTTCCCGCTTGTCGAGCCTCGACCCGCTCGGGTACGATGATCCGAGGCATTCCCCTCGATTCCACCGATTAGACCGAACTTCTCGCCCACGCCGCCCTCCGCCCTCAATCTTCCCTGCCGCCGTCCATAGTGCAGGCGCGACCTCATCCTTCATCCTTCATCCTTTTCGCCTCCCCCGCCGTCCGGCTTCCAATTATTCCCCAATTATCTTCTTCCCTATATTCCATCCGCTCTGATAATCTATTAATGCGTATATGTTCTTAACGGTTTTTTACTCCCTCGGGAAGCAAGGACTAGCCATGCAATCAAACGCCCGCACCGCGACCAACGTACACACGAAACCTTCCTCCGTCCTCTGTCCTCTGTCATCCGTCCTCCGTCCTCGAGCCTCCCTCCTCCGTCCTCGGTCCTCCGTCCTCAATCTCCCCTTCATCCTTTTCTCCGTCCTCCTCTCCCTTGCGCCTCTCGCCTCCCGCGCGGCCCTGACCGAAGGATACTACACTTACACCACGAATACCGCTGGTCAAGCCACCATCGACTCATTCTCCACCTCCTACTCCGGTTCGGTCTACATACCCTCCATCCTGGGCGGATGCCCCGTCATTGGCATTGGAAATAACGCCTTCTACGGTCGCGTCAACATTACCGGCGTCACCATCCCCGGCAGTGTCTCGGTCATCGGAACTTCTGCGTTCCATGGCTGCGCAATGGCGTATGTAACCATCGGCAGCGGCGTCACCACCATCGGGAACGGTGCCTTTGCTAATTGCAACGGACTGACCAGCCTCACCATCCCCGGCAACGTCACCACCTTCGGAAACGGCGCGTTCGCGAATTGCACCAATCTGACCAGCGTTACGATAGGCAGCGGAGTCACCCGCATCGGCGACAGCGCATTCCAATCCTGCACCAGTCTGGCCAGCGTCACTATCCCTGCCAGCGTCACCCAGATCGGTTCATGGGCGTTCGGTTACTGCCCCAGTCTGGCCAGCGTCAATATCCCGGCCAACGTCTCTTCCATCGGAAACTATGCGTTCTGGAAATGCACAAAATTGTCCGGCGTCACCCTGCCCGACAGCGTCACCTACCTGGGGGAATACGCGTTCGCCAACTGCGCCGGCATGACCGAGGTCACGCTTGGTTCCGGCATCATCCTGAGTGGTGGCTACTCCGGTTCAGGCTTTTCATCTTTCCGCTACTGTTCCAGTCTGACAGCGACGTTTCATAATAACCTGACGAATTTCACGGCTCGAAATATGTTCGGCGATTATGGCGGAGGCTTGAAGCGTGTAATCATCGGAGACGGCATCCCCAGCATCCCGAACTACGCGTTCGATGATTGTAGAGGACTGACCAGCGTCAACATCGGTGTCGGCGTCACCAACCTAGGAAACGCTGCTTTCCAATCTTGCATCGCTCTGACCAGCGTCACGATCCCCGCTGGCGTCAAAAGCATCGGGACCAGCGCTTTCCAATCCTGCACCGGCCTGACCAGTGTCATCATCGGCAGCGGTGTCACCAGTATCCCTAACCAAGCGTTTTACGGCTGCACCGCTCTGACCAGCATCACGATCCCCGCTGGCGTCAAAAGCATCGGGAACAGTGCTTTCCAATCCTGCACCAGCCTGACCAGTGTCATCATTGGCAGCGGTGTCACCTTTATCGGTGCCTACGCGTTCGCCTACTGCACCGGCTTGACCAGTGTCACAATCGGCAGCGCGGTCACCTACATCGCTTCCTACGCGTTCTACGGCTGCACCGGTTTGACCGGCGTCTTTTTCGCCGGACACGCACCATACCTCGAAGCTTCAAACGTTTTCACCGGTGTGTCCGCCACCTTCTATTACCGCCCGAACACCTCCGGTTGGGGAACTACCTTAGGCGGCCGCCCGACCCGGCTCTGGAACCCGACAGTCCGGCACGACGCCAGTTTTGGTTTTGCCACAGACTGCTTCGGTTTCACCATCGCCTGCACCTCAAACATCCCGATTGTGGTCCAAGCCACAACAAACCTCGCGTCCGGAACATGGACGCCAGTAACGAACACGATGCTCGGCACCTCCGGCTCGCTCTATTTCAGCGATGCGGCGTCGACGAATATGCCCGCTCGTTATTACCGCATCGTCTGGCCGTGATCCCGACATTCCGTTCTCTTCCCCTACCACGTCCACTCCGTCCACTCTGTCCACCTCCTCGCCGGTCCCTGCCGTCCCGCCTCCAAACTTGAACGTTGAGTGTTGAGCGTTATTTTACAGTCCAACCACGTCCGACCTGTCCTACCGCGTCCGACTCTCGCTTTCATCATTCCGCCGCAAACCGCGCCCCGTCGCTGCCTGCAAATGCCGAAACGTGTGTGCTACTGTTTGCACAGGGTTGAATGCGAAAGGGCGTTGTTTGACGCCGGGCGTCTAAAGACCTGTCCCTTTGCCGGTTGTCACGAGGCTCATATAACGCGGCGAAAACAACATCGGAGGGGAAAGGGGAGGCCGAGGCCGGAAATCAGGCTCGGGGACGCGGACGCGCAAAGTGCGGCGGCAATATACGCCGTATGTGCCGCGGCAGGGGCTCAAATCGACGCCGTATGTGCCCGAAAATGGAAAGGCCGCTCGGTTCGCCGGGCGGCCTTAAGTCTGTTTGATGTCGCAAATCTCGGGCGGCGAAGCCGTACCGAGCATTTGCTGGTTGGACTCCGTCTATTCTTCCGTGAAGTAGTCGGTGTCGATCTTCTTCAGTTCATAGATCGTGATGGTGGAGACGCCGACGTTGTGGTCAATCATGAGTTGAGCAAGGGTTTCCCCGTCGATCAAAACAACCTTGGTCTCGATCCGGGAAACGTAATCGTGTGCCTCACTCGAATAATCGGCGGTCGTGATGAAGAGGCCCTTCCGGGCGCGTTGACCTGTCAATGCGCCGACGAACTTCTGGATTTCTGGTCTTCCAACCGTGTTCTCCCATCGTTTCGCCTGAATATAGATAGCGTCGAGGCCGAGTTTGTCCTCTTTGATCATGCCGTCGATTCCGCCGTCGCCACTCTTCCCGATGGCTTTGCCAGCATCGTGCCGACTACCGCCGTAACCCATCTTGACAATGACCTCGACCACGAGGCGTTCAAAGAACGCCGGGGAACAAGTCTTAAGCCGTTGAAGGATGTCGGCGGCGAGATCGTCCCGAATTTTGGTGTAGGCAACCTCCAAGGATTCTTCCGGCGTCCCTGCCTGGCTATTGTCTAATTCATCGAGCGATTCCGCCTTCGTTCGCCTGATGCTTCTGTACTGGACGTATTCGGGAAACTGGTGCAGAAATCTCAAGTTGATGGCGGTCGGTTTCTTCTGAAGCACCTCAAGTCCGCGAGGCGTGATCTTGAAGACGCCTCGACGGCGACTCTCAAAAAGGCCCGCCATTTTCAGGTGGGATTTCGCCCACGCTACACGATTGACGAATATCTCCTGAACGCCGCTGGGAAGGAGTGCTTTCTTCTCGTCGTCCGATAAAGAGAACTCGGCCGCCAGTGCCTCAACCGTATCGCGGATCGTGTGTTCCTGCCCATCGCCACAATGGCGAACCAGCGGCAGCATGATTGACTGGAAGTCAGGTATCGCCATTGGTTTCCCCTCCTTATGTTCGGATTAACTGCAAACCGATGAAACTGAATGCCGCGAGGAGCGCCAGCACCTTCACCCACCACATGACGTAGGTGGGGTAGTCCAGCCAAACTGGCTTGTGGTACTCGCCCTCGAGTTTGCCGGTATTCCTCCATTTCTTCTTTTCCTCTGATCGGGTCCACAGTCGGAGGAAGATGGCACCGAGTAGGTACTGCATGATGTCAGCAACGAAGAACACGACCACGAAGCCAAGAGCACGAACAATATGCACCGGGAATGTGTTCTCTGGTGCCTTGAAGAACCAGCAGATTGCAGCGGCCGCAAACCCAAGTTGGCGCGCAGTGTCTGATAGTGTCTTGGTGTAGTCCTGGTAGGACTGCCACAACTCCGCGTTCTTCATCTATGTGCCCTTATCGGGTTTTGATGGGAGTGGCCGTAAGCGTCCCTTTGTTTCCAGTCGGAACGGTCTTTATGGTTCCTGGGGTCGCGCCTCTTGTTCCTGGGTTCCCCGTGGGGGCGGGCTTTGAACTGCCACCCTTGCCGCCTGAGCCTTTTCCGTTTGCCATCTTCTCTTCTCCTTTTCTTCCAGTCCAACGTCCGGCGTCATGATGCCGAGTTTGCGAGGCTATCATTGACGCCGTGGTTGTGCCCTGTCTTGTGTTCTGTTGATTGCTGATTCAACGGCTTTGAGCAAGTCACTGGCCACGACCAGACTTTCAAAGGTAGACACGAAATCCATTTCTACTTCACGATGGGAGCACGAGTTTCTGTAGTATGCGAATGCCCCGGCGATGTAGTTGGAGAACGCCTCCCGTTCAGCCGTGGGGAGTGCGTCATTTCTCAGTGGTCCCGTATCAGGATGAAAGGCTCTCCGAAGGAGTTTCGCTCCCACCTCCTCTGGTGGTGCCTGAATGGACGACCGCACGGTCGTCTCGATCACCTTGAAACCTTGGAGCACTGCACTTTCAAATTGTTTTGCATTGAGCAGCGCAAAGCTCTTCTTGACGATGTTCGGATGGACGTACGTTTCAGGCATTAGCGTGTAATCGCGGATGACGCGTCGGAACTCTCGCTCCGGAACCCTGAAACCTGTCTTCGTGGGGAACCACTTTTCCTCACCCTCGTCATCATATCCACGCTGGAACCGTCGGATATCGATGTGCGGATCAGGACTTGCTTTGTACTTCACTCTGGTAAACCGCACAGGCTGATAGCCACCGGGATTCGCTTCTCCGATGACTTCCTGGCGCTCGATCTTCGCTTCGATTTCGCTGTTCATCCTGCCTCGTTGTCTTCATGCACAACAGCGTTATTGAGCCTACTTCACACCGTGAAGCCCACTCATACAACATAAATTTCATAGTATTGATTTGGTCTTTAAACAACAAGCCCCAAATTAGCAAGATTCACCATTTGTCTACGTCTTCTCTATATCTTTCATTTTACGTCAGAGTCTGAAGTAGGTTTTATGCAAACCATTGAAGGTGTGTTTATGCGGCATCGCGGCTTGGAACGCACCACTCACCACTCCCTCCTCCCCACCGTCCGCCGGTCTCCGCCCTCCGTCCTCAATCTTCTTCCCGCAGCCATCTCCCCTTCCCCAACTAATGAACGAACGAACTAACGAACTAATGAACTTCCTCCTCCTACAGTCTACAGCCTATACCCCCGACCACCACTCACTCGGTATCCCGCTCCCCTCCGCGTCTCTGCACCTCTGCGTTAAATTTCCCCGCCGGTCCCCGCTCTCCCGACTCACCACTCTCTCCGTATCCCCAACTAACGCACGAACGAACTACCGAACTAACGAACTTCTCCCGACTCCCACCTACAGCCTATAGCCGACAGCCGACAGCCTTCCTCAGCACCTGCCCGTCGCCCTCGGACAGGCGACGCCAAAGTCCGAACGGGAGTCCGCCGCCGGAGCGGGCGCGTGACCTTACTATTACCCACAAATGTCATGACTGAGCGAGCCTCCAGCCCTCGGCGAGATCTGCGAGCCGCTTCCACCCCCGCCAAAGCGCGAGCGTGCCCGGCGGTCCGTCGCATTTTCTGGCCAGATATCCTCCGAGTCTTGCGATCAGCGTGACCGCCTCCGCCACTGTCGGCACGGTGTCAGGGCTTCGGGCTGTGCCGAGCACCTTTGCGCGTAGCGCCTTCCACTCCGGCGCCGCCAGAAAAGCCGTGCAGGGCAAATCCGGTTCGGCGCGGGCTATCAGTGTGAGCATGAACAGCCTCCAGGCGACCACGCTTATGACGGTGAGGTAACGGATCAGGCGGTCGGCGCTGTTCAGCCTGCATGCCTCCACGCGGAAGCCTGACTTCATGATCTTGAAGAACGTCTCGATCCGCCACCGTAGACCATACCAACGGGCTATTTTTTGCGCCTCCTCGAAGGATGAGACCGGCAAGTTCGTAAGGAGCAGCCACTCCACGGGTTCATCCCCGTCGGGCGCGGACTCCTCCCGAAGAAGAACCGCGTTAAGTTGAATGTCGGGCAGCTCTTCAGTGCGGTGCTTCGCGTTGTCCCGGGGCGGGTTCATCGTGAAGCAGGCGAACGACACGTTCACAACGGCAGTTCGGGCCATGCGCTCCGCGCATTGCTTCGTCTTCGCCCTTCTGGGGACCTCGACCAGACAGGTCCCGGCCGCCGGTTGTCCGCCCATACAGTCCCAGAGCTTCGAGACTCCCTTTTCCGCGTACCTGGTCCGCCTGTTGACGGTTCGATCCTGCGATGCGCGGACCAGCACGGGCGCGTCCAGCCCGTCGGCGTGCTTGAAGAAGTCGTAGAAGTCAGCCTCCCTGTCGCAGACCGTCACCACCCGGACCGAACCGGTCGATGCCTTGGCCGCCGTCATCGATTCGATCCATCTGTAGCTCTCTTTCATCTCGACCGGCAGCATGTCTTGCACGCGCTTTCCCCCCGTCCGCCGGCGCTCGTTTTCCGGGCGCAGCTTGCGCACGAAGATCTTCTGGTCCAGCAGTCCCAGCGGCACGCCTTCCAAGGTCACTGCGAGGCAGGCGTGCATCACCAGCCCCATGGAGAAGATCTCGGGGACGTGCGCGCCCTTCTTCATCGACATCTTGCCGAGACCGGATGTCTTCGAATGGCTCGTGTAGACGAAAAAGCTGGTGTCCTGGATCGCGAGCACGGTGGCGTGGCATTCGGCCCTGTCGGCCGTCCTGCGGCGGTGGGCCTCCATGACGGTGCCGGCCGCCACGCCCTCGTTCTGGAAGAACCGGTACGCGGCCTTCGTCTCGGCCCAGTCGGCGCAGGCCTGATTGATGGGGCTCTCCGGCGAATCCGAGAACCTGTCGCACAGCGTGATCAGCCGCGCGCTCAACCTCTTGTCCCCCAGGCTGACCTGTCCGAACTCGTCTGCGGCCCAACCTTCGGTCGGCTTTCCCATGTTTGTCCTCCATTTCGGGTTTGACCCGGTCGTTCATAGATGTATAATATACATCTATCACAAGACAAAGGAGAGAGTCAATGAAGGACTTTGACCGGGAGAGGATGAGACTCCTGCGCGAGATAGAAGCCTGCGCCGATTTCACGCGCGGTTCCGTGACCGGAGTGTGCGCCGCCTGTAACAGAGCGCACTGCATATGCGGCAAAAAGTCTCGCCGGAAGGCATACCGGCTAACCTACAAGGACAGTAACCAGAGGACGAGGATCGTGTATGTGCCGCGAGACCGGCTGCCGGCGATCAGGAGGATGATCGCCAACTACTCCCGGTTGAGGAGACTCATTGAACGACTCGTCGAAACAAACATCGCAGCCTTCAAGGCTGGGTCAGGCTCTTGACACGCCCGACTTGTGGGTAATAGTAAGTCCACAGAACTTATCACTAGGAAACTCCAAACAGTCGTCAAAGAGGCCGAGGCAGAAGGACAGAAACTAGGGGTAGATCCCAGTGTCATAGACCGGGTCGTCAATCTCTCTGGAGGGCATCCACACATCCTGCAACTTCTTGGATCACACCTTATCGAGAACGAAAGCGACGATCCCGACGGTGTCATCAACGCACGTGATCTAGTCACCGCTTTGCGGACTATCTGCTATGAAGATCGCGCGAGGGTCTATGATGCAGCAATCCACACGTTGGAGGTATACGGACACCTCGATTCACTGCGACAGTTGATTGAAATAGCACCGAGGACCTTCCCCACCCGCATTGGCAAGAGACGGAGTCTAAAACTCATTGGCAAGGAGTCGGTAGATTGGCTGGTAACCAACAACTTCATTCGGCCACTAGACTCTGCCGCCTATGGTCTGATGGATGAGTTTCTGCGAATTCGTATGCTTCTTGACGACGATACGGAAGAAATCGAGGCTTCTGAACGTCAGATGATTTCTGCAGGCGCCGGCCGACGATCACCTGACGACGAAATCATGATCGACGACCGCTATCCTCCGTGGTTTGATGATTACGAAGAGTCCGAAGAAAACGCTGAGTCCGATGAAGATGAGGAACAATCCGGTCCAACAACACCCTGAACCGTAATAGTGAAGGCCGCGCGGGTACGGCCTTCGCTGTACGATTAGGGTGGTCTGTTTCGCTACTCAGCCACACTCGCTACCCCGGCCACACTGACTAATCCTGCTTCCATCTTCAGCTCTAACCCAGCCTCCACCGGCCAGCCGGGGAACGCCGCAGCCAACATCGGCGCGTCGAAATCGCGACGCAGGGCCTCACTCACCATGACGGAGTCGGCCTTGGCCACCTGGTTGAACGCCTCCTGATGCGCCGATCCGGCCAGCGTCCCGCTCCCGCTCTCGGTCAGCATGGTCAGCAGCCCGCCCGTGCCGAGCAGCGTGATCTGCCGGTCCAGATAGTCCAGATGATCCCGGAACGACGGCTTGCCGGTGCCGCCGCCGTTCACGTACTTCACGTCCGATCCGTTCGGCAGATACCCGCCCCGTACTTCACAAGCCTTTTTGCAGTCTCGAAGAACTCCTCCTCTTTCTCTCAACCGACGCGTCGCCTGAACAAATGTAGGTCGGAATCGCAATCCCGACTCCCATGCCACTCGGGGTCGGGATTGATTTCGACCTGCTGCGGCATCACGGCAGGGTCATGGCGACGCGAAAGCCATTCCAGTAGGCGCGGTTGTCGGGAGGCATGCAATAGTTACGGGACGCTGACCGGCAACCTCCGGCACCGCAGTACCAAGAGCCACCACGAAACACACGGACCTTTCCTGATAAAGCACCTTTTGGATCAGTTTCTGCCCCCGCATAGTTACCCTTCCAGTCAAGACACCATTCCCAGACGTTTCCGTGCATGTCATACAAACCCCATGCGTTCGGCAAAAAGGAGCCGCACCTTATGGTCGCTTCCTTTTCCGACACCTTGTAGCGGCCTACCTCCGCCATGTTCGAACACTTCTCCCGATCAATCAGGTTCTTGCCCGAATTCAGTGCGGTAACGGTCCCGGCACGGCACGCGAATTCCCACTGAGCCTCCGTCGGAAGGTCAAACGGTTTTTCAGTCCGTATCCGTAACCTTCCCATGAACGAGGCCGCGTCCACACTGTTGGCGGCGGGCCAATTCGCGCCCTTGACCCCACCGCGGATATCATTATAACAGACTGTCTCAACAGGACGTTGATCGCGGTCTTTTGGGTTTCTGAATAAACTCGGCCAATCGCCCATCACGCGCTCCCACTGTTTTTGCGTCACCTCAAACACGCCAATATAGAACGCCTGGGAAAGCGTGACCTCGTGCTGCGTCTCGTCGCCTCCGCGCCCCAGTTCATCCTCCGGGCTGCCCATCGTGAAGGTCCCCGGCTCGATCCTCCGCAGCACCAGCTTGTCCGTCTTATAATCGTCGTCCCAGCCGCCCTTGGGTACGTCGGCGAGGTACGTTACCGGATAGCCCTTCGCCGCTTTCGTTCCGCGCGACAGGTCGATTACCATGTAGAGATCACGCTTACCGGCTGGATTTCCCGTTGTTATTGCCGGTGCCGGCGTAGCCACCACAACCGTCGCGTTCGTCTCGGCAGGACCTTTCAGCGTTGCCAGCGTTTCCGCGTAACCCTTGATTGCGGCCTGCGCCTTTTCCAGTTCCTGATTGACCGCAGCCGCCTCATCCAGTTTTCCAGCCTTGGTCTGCTCTTTCAGCAGGCGGTCCAACGCCTGCCCGTAATTGACGGTCAGCGCCCCGAGTTTCGCGGTCATGTCCATCTCCCACACGGAAAACTGCTTCGTATAAGCCGCCTGGAACGCCTTGATCTCGGGTATCCCCGCCTCATCGGCCGCGGCGGGGAGGCTTTTCACTTTCTGGAACCGCCCGATCTCATCCGCGGCGGCTTTCGTGGTTTTGAAGTCGCCCCGGCTCTGCGAGCGTGTCTTCAGCGCCTCCAGCGATTTCTGGTACTGCTGCTGAAGGCCGTCGAACTTGGGCTGGAACGCCTGAAGGATCTCTTTCGATTCCTTCTCGTACACGTCCTTGTAGGTTTTCAGGTCGGCCGCCTCGGCGGGCAACAGGTACAGAAACGAGAGAACACAGGCCAACACAGTTTTGATCGTTTTTCGCATAAATTCCTGACAAATTCATGGACTACGCGCTACAGCGAATCCGCGATCGCTTTTACCTTCTTGTCGAAGTCTTCCCTGCTGATCAGCCCTTGGGAGAAGAGTTGTCTAACTTGTCTCATCCGTTCGACGGCGGTCTGCTTGGGCGCTGCCGTCGAAGCCTCCGAGATGCTCGGCTCCAACCCGTAACCGATCCGGAATCCGACATATGAGGCGCGGAAAACCGGTGGCACGTAGGCGCGGTAGGCGGAGCGGCAGCCCCAAGGGTGGCGCCCCCACTCGCCGCCGCGCGAGACACGATCAGGCCCTTCAGGCGGACCCTTCGGGTCAACAAGGCCGGATTGCCCATAGTAGTTTGTCCCGTAATGATCCGCGCACCACTCGAACACGTTGCCGTGCATGTCGAAAAGCCCCCACGCGTTGGGCAGCTTTCCGCCCACCGGATGCGGCATGCGGTCGGAATTCGCCTTGAACCAGGCGTAGGGCAGGAGGCTCGACGGATCGTCGCCACTGAACCAGCGTGTGGTGGTGTCCGCGCGGCAGGCGTACTCCCATTCCGCCTCGGTCGGCAGGCGGTACGACCGTTGCGCTTCTGTTGGCAGCGCCGACAACCGTCGTGCAAACTCCAGCGCCTCGTCCCAAGAAACATTTTCCACAGGAAGACGGCGGGTGTCTATGCCGGCGACTTTCTTACTCTCGCGCCCTCTGGCTTTGGCAGAGAACCGGCTCGGGGTTTCGTGCATGACCTGCTCGTACTCGCCTTGCGTCACCTCGCAGGCGCTGAGGTAGAAAGGCTTGCTGATCTTGACCCGATGCAGGGGACCCTCCGTCAGAACCCGGTCAAAATAGAAGCTCTCCACCGCCGGAGGAATGGCCCGCACCTGCTCTTCAAGATCGCGCTTGATGCTTGCGTCGGTAGTGCCCATATCAAATTCGCCGGACGGGATGAGCACGAACCGCATGCCGATGGAGTTGACGACTTCGACTGGCACACCCAGACTCTTCGCGCACAGCGCCTGCCGCTCTTTTGCCTTGCCGCCATTGGCCGAAGCCGACTTTACCGATGGCGTATTTACCACTGTTTGCGCCTGCCCGCACACCGTCCCGAACGCCGCCAACGCCCCCACGACCCATGTCCGCAATCCCGCTGTCATTCTCATCAAAAGCCCTCCGGCATACAAACATTTTGACCTTCACGTAGGCCGTAATTATGTCGAAAGCCCGCGATAATAACCAGCGCGTTTTTTTCAACAGGCGCATCGATTCGGCACATGCCCCTTGGCCGCTCTGAGGCCCGTGACAGCGGATACGACTTTGGCTGGGATCATGCTCTGCCTCCGCCCAGGTCCCTGCCCGTCGCCCTAAAGAAGGCGACGCCAAAGTCCGAACGGCAGTCCGCCGCCGGAGACGAGAACAGGTCTCCCGGCAGAGCGCCCAGCAGGCCCATGCCGTCCTGCGGACATAGGCAGTCCGCGGCTCCGGCATCCTGTTGTTGCCGCCCGTGAACGCCCGCATGCGTGTCAATGCCCGCGTCCATGCATAAAAAGGTCCCTGCTGCCGTCCGCACACCTCCGGGGTCACGTCCTCCTGTGACACCTCTGATCTCCGTCCTCAGTCTTCCCCGCTTCCCTCCTTCAACTAACGCACCTAATAAACGAAAGACCTTCTCCTGCTGTATCCCGCCCCAAAGGACTGTAAGTTATTCATGAGACAAAAATCTGCTTGAAGAACGTGCTAAATGCCACAAACGCCCTGTTATTGAAGCCCCGTTAAAGATAGCTAAGTTATTTATGATACTGTAGTTATAGCATATTAAAAAACCGCTTTCATCCTGCAAAACCATCTCTTTCCGCTTGGTGATGTTCTTCCAAAAGTGTCTCATTCCGTTTCATTTTTGCTCATTTTGTCTCATCTTCTGAAACTTTGGGCCCCTGAAGAAAAAACCACTGTCTGCGCTCATAATGCGTGAAAAATTAATAAATAAAGTCTTATAATGACAGATCGAACATTACAACTCATGTACGAGTTAACGACTGCACGAATGAACGTTTTCTTACCCGCCGTCCTCTTGCGTTTTTCTCCAAAAGTGTCTCATTCTGTCTCATTTTGTCTCATTTCCTCCTTTTGCCTGCATCGTTGATCCGTTCTTTACCTGTCCGCCGGTCCATGCCGTCAGACGCACTCTGTTCATCCACAGATTATCACGAAAAGCCCTTTCACTTGCCGCTAGGCGCGCTTGTCCTCATGGCCAAAACCATGTTAAAGTGTAAACAGAATAAATGGATTCGAACAAAGGAGCATCCCATGAGCGAGCATACCTGTTCCGGAGAACACAAAGGACACATCTGCCTGCTGGCCAGCGCGGCGCGTTTCGATGAGATCAAGACGCTCACAAAAGAACCCAAATTCATCTGTTTCAACTGCGGACGAGTCGCCGACAGCGCGGAAAATCTCTGCAACCCCATGCCGTTGGATTGAACCCGGACGTTCAGGTTCGGCCTTGTGCGCCAGATGTGTGCGGCCTTCCTTCATCCTGGAGATCCTGGCCTACGGGTCGTGCGGATGCCGCTATTCCTCGTTCACCCTTTTTTCGGGCGGTCACGGTACCAGTTTCGACAGGACCTCGCGCCGGGACGTCTCTTGCCCTCGGCAGAGAACTTCGAGCAATCCTCCTCTACAAAACGGTCAAATCCCTTTTCCTTCAGAATCTCGTTTGAGCGCACGTAAAACGGATGCCCAGGCGACCGCGCAACCTCCGCTGTCGCAATCCAGAATTCTTCTTGCCGTTCCCCGCTGTACCGTCGCATGGCCATCCTTCGTTCTCCCATCCAGTGACGGGGTTTTGGGAGCAAAACGAATGCCAATACCTTCTGCATCTGAGTCGGCTTGCAGGACTTTTTCAACAGGCTAGTATTCGGATTGTTGGGCTTTTCACACGAAACGGTTTTCTGTAGACTGACGCCGGGTTTAAATGTATGGAAGGAAGCGATGATATGAAAAAAACGATGCTGTTTTCAGGTTTGCTTTCAGCATGCTGGGCCGCAAGCGCCGCAGAGGCGGAGGGTCAGCACCTGAACTATATCGACATGAGGCGGTCGCCGGATTCCGTTTGGTCCGTAAGCGGCGGCGTCACCAATGGCTTGGTCGAGAGCACGCCGCGCGTGTGGAACAATG
>JADHEF010001575.1_pt1 | contig 13327 bp, 14 predicted proteins | sample 8952391 | NCBI WGS metagenome assembly JADHEF01 (sample SAMN16124439, study PRJNA663245) | bioreactor sludge metagenome | isolation source: sludge (nitrite) | place: India:Bengaluru | collected 2019-02-28
GGCGACACTTGCCACATTAACGGGATTGCTCCTGTGACTGCAAAACCTTACACTCGGAATGTGGCAATCGATGCTCCGGATACTCTTTCTGATGCTGCAACCACACTTGTTATAAATCAAGCAAACTACACCAATTTTGAGGTTGACGATGTAGACAAAGCCCAGGGAGCCGTAAGTGTTATGGATGCTGCAATGGCTGAAGCTGCATATGCTCTCGGTGATGTTGCCGATCAATACGTTGCTGGAATCATGGAAGCTAACGTAGCCGCAGGAAACAAGATAGGAACCGATATTAGCCCCACTGTGCCCGGAACGACTGCCGGAACGACCGTTTATGATTACTTGGTCGATTTGTCCGTTACTCTTAATGAATCTAATTGTCCGAAGTTCGGCAGATGGGTTATCCTTCCTCCGTGGATGATTGGCAAGCTCGTTAAAGATGATCGCTTCTCTAGTATCTCTGCTTCTGGATCTTCTGAAGCCCTCAGGAACGGCATAGTAACCCGTGTAGCGGGCTTTGACGTATTGGAATCTAATAACGTACCCAACACCGAAGGCGCGCTTTACAAGGTTATTGCAGGCTATAGCGGTGCTATTACCTACGGCGAACAGATCAATCAGGTAGATGCTTACAGGCCCCAGGATGCTTTCTCCGACGCTGTAAAGGCCCTTCATTTGTTCGGCGCAAAGGTAACTAGACCCTCCGCCCTTGCAATGATGACTTGCAGCAAGACCGCTTAAGAGGTGTTAAGAGATGTCCAAAAATTTTTTATGGCCTGCAACTCTTATCATAATCCTGGTATTTGCTACTTTCTCTATCCCTGCCGAAGCTAAGACCACGATTAACGAGAGTCAGTGTCTAATGGATTCTTATGTGACTCCTGCGACAGCTACAACCCTCAATAGCACTTCTGGAATGCAAATCAACTCTTCCAAAGATAACCGTCTTATTCTTATGGTAGCTAACACCGCTGCCGCCGCCGGTCTAAATGTAACTGTGGAAACGGGTGTTTATTTCCGCTCGGGCCTGGGGAATCTTACCCTAACAATCCCTAAGAGTTCAACACGCCTCATAGGTCCGCTGGAATCCAGCCGGTTTGAACAGGCAGATGGTAAGATTTACATCGCGATTAATAACTCCAACGGCACCGCAATTGGATATAGATTGCCTTCAAGCTGAAGGCTTCTATTTTTTGAGGTTTTCATTATGACTGTCACTGAAGACGACGTTATAACATCTTTGCAAACCTTAACCTCTGTGGAATCAGTCCAAACCGGGGCTCAGAGCGAAGCAACACCAGAAGAAAATACTGATGCAGATTTACTTTATGTAGAATTTTCAGAACTTTTAGATCAGGCTGAAGAAGAATTCGCGAATGATTTAGCACGCCTCAATTTGTCTACTGTTAGCGATGTAACCACAAAAAGAGCATTGGCTTATCTGATTGCAGATTATATCCATGTTGGCGAACCTGAGTGGAACGCTCAGAAAGTCCAATTTAATCAAGATACTAGCGTCTACAGGTTTGCGAATAGGCAAGGATCTTCTTATTATTATAATTATCTGAGAACCCTTGAAAATGCACTAAAGGCTGATGAAGATTATAAAGAACGCAAGGCTGGAGTTTTCATTACATGAAAAAGAAATTATTCAATATGCCAAACAAGATGATAATCTCTTCAAGTTCGGCAGGCTCTTCAACAGATTCATTCTATAACTTCGGCCCGGTCCCTAGTGGAACTGAGGTTACTGTGGACGCCGGAACCCTTACTTCGCCTTCGACAAGTCTCTATGTTACTTTGAAAGATCACGGATATTATAATGATGTATCAATAGTAATCAATATGCTAAATGGATCAACGGCGGTTCAAAAAACCGTTTTATTTGATTATTGGAATGGCGATGGCTGCATTACTTCCAAGTCTATAAGCCCGTGCGCGATAGCAGAAGTTCTTAATTTAACCGCTACATATAGCGGTTTGGACGGCGTTGTAGCTGATCTAAAGATTCAAGCAAAAGACGCGGCTGGCGAATTTATCACAATTCCCGGCGAGGATAGTACAATTTATAATTATTATGACTGCTATTTTCAGGAAGTGACTACTAAAAGCGATTTACTTGAATTTGGCTATGCCGGTGTTGCTATCGAAAATTTGTACTATTGCCGTGTTTATCATGAAATGAAAACGCTAGACCAATTCCAGATCAAAGGCTATACAAAAGAAGTAGACAGCGCAACAGTAAACCAAAATTATCAAGTGTATTCTCTCATAAGAAAAATTAGAATCCCCGGATCTTCAAAGGCTATAGCTTATGATTTCTTCGCCAAAGAAGTTCTAGGTTCTTGAGGATATGATCTGATCATGATTCGTTCCAGGGAAAAAGTCTATGAAGGCGCTCGAAATATCGAGCTGGTTGTTGATACTGGATCAGATATTTCAAACGCAAAAATTCTAGAGATTCATGTTTTAGATCCCAATGGGGAAGAAATCGTCTGGACTGCAACTAAGCATTCTGAGACTGGATGTCTATCATACACTATACAACCTGATGATTTCTTACTGCCTGGAATTTATAAATTTCAAGGCTATGTAGATGGTAATCTTGGAGAGACGGATAGTATTACTATTCACGAAAAATATAGTTGAATGGATGATTTATTATGATTTATAAATGAGTTAATATCGATATTTCTGGTGAAGAGCAGCTAGATCAAGATATCATCGATTTCTTGGTTGGCGGAAAAAGAGAGTTAGCTCAATTGGAGATAAGGCCGTAGAATCGATCGAAAGCCTTTTATTCTTATTAGCCAAATACTTAAAATATTATTAATATTCTATATTTTTGAATATGTTTAGAACCTTAGAAATCTATTTTTGCTTGAACCATGCCGCATTGAACCGATTTTAAACCCCACAGGAATGTAACACATGGGGCGGAAAAACATAAGTATCCGAAGGATAATAACACTTAGATAGCATTTCAAAGAATCGCGAGCTAATCAACTTCAGTAGGTTTGGTTTATGGGGCCACGGCGATTTGAACGCCGGTCACAGGACCCCCAGTCCTGTAGGATACCAGGCTACCCTATGGCCCCGCACAGCGCATCCAAGGATGTAGAGGTGACATATAAGCGTTTCCCATCATTCCTGCCAAACCTGTGCTACCGTCCCGGGTCCCAATGCGCCACACGCGCGCTGCCTGCGGAAAAATTCCTGGAGAACGCCGCTCGAACCGTGATTGCCGGGCTTTCGTTCTCCAATTAGCTCAGAACGTGTAGACGGAGTTTCCGCTCGCCAGGGATTCGATGACATCGATTGGCACCGTGCTTGCCTGGACCTCTTCTCCTGTGTCGGGATCGGTGTAAACGTAGACCAGTTGGCCTGTCCTCTCATCCTCATAAGTGTAATATGCGAACAGGAGTTTGCCTGTCTTTGGATTGAGGACGTCGTAGTATTTCCTTCCGGTCAACGGATCGGAGTAGACGTTCACCGGAAGCCCGGTCACCGAGTCCGTGTAGCTCTCATCAAGCCAGTTGTCGGTCAGGTTCAGGAGAGCACGCAGATAATTGGGATCTCTCACCAGTTGGCCGTCCACTATCTTGCTGCCGCGGGGAGCCGTGCCCCAGCTCCACAGATCGCTGTCGTTGTCATCGCTCTCGTTGTTGGCAGCCTCTTTCTGCACTATAGCCGGCGAGGCTAGCCCATTCTCCTCCTTAAAATCCTTTATCCAACTCTGGGCAAACTCGCCGCTCACACTCTGGTAGTCCGGAGCGTCCTCGCTGCTGGCGAGAGCTGTCTGAATGCAGAACGCAAATAGCAATAGGAGGCCGCACAATGCGGCAAAGGGGATCAATTTCATCTTGTTTCATCCGGCCTGCAATCGACATATTGACAGTCAGCTATTCAATCTTTCTGGCTGCAACCTCTATCGCCCGGATGACGCTGTCCTTTGGGATAATAGTAGCCACGGGAATGGAGAGCAATCGCTCAACAGTGGGGCTGACGATTGGAGCGCAGACCAGAGCAGATGCCCCGTCCCTCTCTGCCCTGATGGCAGCGATTATGGCCTCTTCGATGGTTGTGGCCGAATACTCTCGCAGCGTCAGCATCTTGTCTCCGATCTTCATCTTCTTCTCGCTGATCTTGTCAAGAACCGGCCTGGCCGCGATGATTGCGATGAAGTTTCCTTCAGACCCTTCAAGCTGGCGAATTGTCTTTACGATCTGGCGCAGCGTGGTGATATTCGGCTCTCTGTGCCCGGAGAGAATCTTGTAGAGAGTGCTCTGAGGGATGGCTGATACCTTGGAAAACTCCCGCGCCGATAACCCCAGCTCTCCCAGGACCTCCTTTAAGGTCTCTCGCAGGCTCTCGTCCGATTGGAAGGCAGCCCTCATCAATCTCTCCACATTTGGCATACTATTGGATAATACCATTTTGTTATTTCTACTTTTGGGAAGATGAACTGCATTTCTGGCAAAGCTTTAACTATACCGTGTGGCATGGATTGAGGCTAACGGTACTATTTCAGATGTCAATTTTCACAAATAGGACAAAATTTATCCCTAGATAGAAAACATTATATTCTCCATTTGGAGAAGTTTCCTCTATGGGCGAATATCTGCTCCGATGTGTTAGCGATGGATCGGTGCAGCCCAATCATTCACTGAGCTGCCCTAATGACAATTCGCTATTGCGCGCCGACTACAGGGCCCGGCAGATCGTGCCGAGGAGCCTGCCAGGCATCTGGCGATTCCTCGACTGGCTTCCTGTGAAGGAGCCCTTGGCCGGAACACAAGGCGGTCCCGTGACCTACAGGAGCCATGGACTTGCCCGCGAGCTTGGCCTGGAGAGGCTTTTCATCAGCTTCAACGGCTTCTGGCCTGAGAAAGGCGCGGCCTCGCCTACAAGCAGCTTCAAGGATTTGGAGGCAGCCCCAACCATGCAGATGCTGAGGGAACGAAAAGACCGACCGACCCTCGTGGTGGCCTCTGCCGGAAACACAGCCCGTGCCTTTGCCCATGTATCCCTTCTCACAGGGCAGCCTCTGCTGCTTTTCGTGCCGGAGAAGGCTCTCTCACGAATGTGGACAGTCCTCCCGGAGGATAAAAGAGGCGGAGCAGATCAGTTGGATCAGTCAGATCAATCCAATCAGTTGAAGTTGATTGCAGTTCGTGGGGACTACTATGATGCCATCGTAGTAGCCGAGAAGGTCCAGTCCCTACCAGGCAATGTTGCCGAGGGCGGAGCGAGAAACATCGCCCGCAGAGACGGCATGGGAACAGTGATGCTTGACTGCGCCCTGTCCCTGAAGGAGCTGCCCAAACATTACTTCCAGGCTGTAGGGAGCGGCACGGGCGGCATATCGGCCTGGGAGGCGGCCCTTCGCCTCATCAGAGATGGCCGCTTCGGCAGCATCCTGCCAAGGCTCCACCTGGCCCAGAACATTCCAAATGCGCCTATCTTCTATGCCTGGAAGGGACGAGAGCCCGAGCCCCCCAAGAGCGACATGTTCGATGATGTTCTGTTCAACCGAAAGCCGCCATATGCAATTCCCGGCGGTGTGAAAGACGCTCTGCAGGAGACAAACGGAGAGGTTTACGGCGTGACGGATCGACAGGCGGAAGAGGCTAAGAGGCTCTTTGAAGAGAGCGAAGAGATCGATATCCTCAACGCTCCGGCGGTAGCGGTCGCTGCATTGGAGCAGGCGGTCAAATCAGGAAAAGTCCTGCCCAAAGATACGGTTCTTCTGAATATCACAGGCGGCGGCGTGGCCAGGATGAAGGAGATGCATTCCCTGCACCAGCTCAAGCCGCAAATCGTCGTCAGCCATTGGCAAGAGGCAATGCAATTTCTGGAGGCCAAAATATGAGTCAGGCAGTGAGCCAGATCATGGGTCAGACTATGGTGCAGACCATAGTGCAGATCGAGGAGCAGACAATGAGCCAGAGTATCAAGCCACTGACTCTGACGATTCAGGGCGGCGTGGACAAGGACGGCCATGCTGATGCAGTCTCCTCAATCGAGATAGCCCGCGGAGAGATAATAGGAATAGTAGGGCCTACGGGCTCCGGCAAGAGCACTCTCATCGCTGACATCGAGCAATTTGCCTGGGGCGACACCCCATCCGGCAGAAGGATTCTCATAAACGGCCTGCCTCCTGCGCCTGAACTCAGATCAGATCCCAGAAAGAAGCTGGTCGCCCAGCTCTCCCAGAACATGCACTTCCTGGCAGACATGTCTGTGGGCGACTTTTTGAGGATGCATGCCAAATCACGGGGAAAGGACCCGGCTCTCGCCGAACGGGTCATCACCCTCGCTAACACCCTCACGGGAGAGCCGGTCAATCCAGCATTCCAGCTCACAATCCTGAGCGGCGGCCAGTCTCGAGCCCTCATGGCCGCAGACATTGCGGTCATCAGCGACTCGCCGATTGTGCTCATTGACGAGATCGAGAACGCCGGCATCAAGAAGCAAGAGGCCTTGCGCCTTCTTTCCGGAGAGGGAAAGATTGTGGTGGTTGTGACCCATGATCCAATGCTTGCCCTCATGGCCTCCAGGCGGATAGTCATGAAGAACGGAGGCATGACCAAGGTCATCAGCACCAACGAAAGCGAGCAGAGGATCTTCAAGGACATCGAAAGGGTTGATAGCTGGCTCGCAGCGCTGCGTGAGACCATTCGCCAGGGAGATGTTGTGGGCGACACAGCACACACAGTCGCGGGCGAGGTAGCAGCTTGAAGATGATTGTGGCCGCGGGCACTCCAGGATCAGGCAAAACATCGGTTCTCATGCATGCTGTCAAGGATCTGCTGCGGTCCGGGCATCACCCTGCGCTGGTCAAGATCGATTGCATGTGGACAGAGGACGACGTCCGGTTCAAGAGGCTGGGCGTCCCAGTAGCTGTGGGCCTCTCCAGAGACATGTGCCCCGACCATTATGCGATCTACAACTTCGAAGAGATGATGGACTGGGCAAAGGACCAGGGGGCTGACATTCTGCTTAACGAGACTGCAGGCCTATGTCTCCGCTGTGCGCCTTATCCTGACAGGGCTCTGGCCATCTGCGTGATAGATGTGACCACCGGGCCCAACAGCCCTCTGAAGGTTGGGCCTCTTCTCACCACAGCCGACGCTGCAGTCATGACCAAGGGAGACCTCGTCTCCCAGGCCGAGAGGGAGGTCTTCCGGGAGCGCATTTTGGAGGCCAACCCCGGCTGCAGGATCATTGAGGCTAACGGTCTGTCCGGCAAGGGATCGGCTGAACTCGCAGAGCTGATTGCAGGCTGGCCGGATGTTTCAGGAGAGATGGTCTTGCGGCACAACCCGCCTTTAGCCATCTGCACGTTATGCACCGGGGAGCTGAGGGTCTCCAAAGAGCATCACCGGGGAGTGCTGCGCCACCTGGATGGCTTCATGGAATACACGGGCGAGTGAAGAGAATCGGGCAAAGAAAATCCGAAGAATGCCAGGAGACAGCTAGAAGGGGAGAACTAGAAGGATAAGGAGAGCCGGATCATGTTGCAGATAGAAAAGCTCCTGCCAGGGTACAACTGCGGGGAGTGCGGTCTGGGAAGCTGCCGGGAATTTGCCGCAGCGCTGGTGGACGTGGCGGGGCTCGAAAGGTGTCCCATTCTCAAGCAGGAGAGGTTCAAGGGCCGGGCTGAGGAGATCGCCGGCTTTTTAGCAAGCTCGGCTGAGTGCGCTGAGGAGATCATCGGCGTTCTCGATGGACTGCGGGCCGACTTCGCCCTAGCTCCACTGTCAGGCGAGCCATCCTGTCGAGAGGACCTGCATCTCTTCAACCCAGAGGCGCGGCTCATGGAGGGCGATATCTTCCGATACAGGCCTATGGGATGTCCCATCACTCACTTCGCAAAGGTTCTCAGGTCAAGCCAGGGGATTGTCACAGTGCACCTGGTTGGGCCGGTGCATCTGATCAAGGGGCTGCCGGCGCCGGAGGACATCGGCCTGTGTATGGTCGTAGCCTTCGAGGGCACAGTGAGCCGCGGACGAAGACCGGAGGTCGGCGAAACAGTACGATTCCTGCCGGAGCATTGCATGATGCAGAAGGTGCACTCCGGAGTTGTGGTGCACTCCGAGGGCAAAGCGGTGAGGATCGAGGGGATCGACCTGAAGGTGTGGTAGGAAGAAGGCAATAGAAATATCGGCAATGCCTGAGTGATGGAACGAACTCTGATCAGACAAACAAAAAAGTTACAGACCTGCTTTGGCCTTTATTATGCCTTTGGTCCGTCTCACCGGACTGTCATTTTCAATACCTATTTCCGCTGAGTGGAGGTCAATGTCGTCTGAGCAACCAGACCCTTCAAGCTCTGCAATTCTCTCGGCGGATGCCTTGCCAAGTATGCCGTAATATTCCGAAAGGTCACATCTGCCCATAGGCGCTTCTTCTCTAAACGCTTCCAACTCTTCCAGAGGGCCTTCGCCAAATGCTCCAACGAATTTTGAGAGATCGAATTTCTTTGCCGCAATATTCGGTCTTTCTCCTTCTTTATAGTCATCCTCATGAAGCGGCTTTAATACCCCGTCCTCAAAAACGCATTCAATGGTCCTAAAAGCACTCATAATCCAGCCCTTTGTTCTGATGGAGCCGCATGCTTAAGTATTCTTCCAGTCACTTCATCCAAAAGCTTTTTCCCGTTAGCCGCCAGAAAGCCGCTATCAGGAGGATAATAGTAATTGATGCCCTTTTCCAAGCTGCAAAATCTCGTCAAACAGTTCACATCATCTTCCCCGATCGCCCGGCCTCGCCAGGAGGCCCCCTCCCGTGCCTGAGCCCGTTCGCTGGGGCCCGGACAACCCCCATCCCCTCTCGCTGATGAAGACTGAGCTGGTCTGGGATGGCAAGTACGACGAGTATGGCCGCCGCCGTTCCGTGGACGTGGCCGGCGCTGCCATGCCCATGCAGAAGATCGAGACAGTTGACATGCCGAGAAGCGAAGCCTTGGCATCAGGCCAGACGACATTGGGGGAGCTGTCGACTACCGTGCGGGAGGACTTCAGGAACCGGCTCATCTGGGGCGACAACAAGCTGGTAATGGCGTCGCTGCTCAAGGAATTCCGGGATAAGGAGGAATTCTGCACGCCATGCTCATTTGACTATGATCTCATCCTCAAGACCCAATTCGCGTAGAGCCGTCCTCATGTCCTCTATTTCATCTTCTGAGGCATCCGATATATCCACAGCTACCTTTAGCGTCAAGCCTTTGCGGATGGCAAACTTCGATAAGATTCTGTTATAAAATTGGGTCCACTTTTGATGAGGTATTTCTCCATCCCAGTGAGGACTCATCTTCTTGACTGCAATAGTCGCCAAGCCGCTAATATTTTCTGTTGTCGCAGTTACCTTGAAGAAGCCCTCCTCTTGCCCAGCTTGGAAGACACCATTACCATCAATTGTTCCGCCTATCGAACTCCATTCTATTTTATCTAATGGCACTTCAAGACCGTCTTCGTCTAATCCCTTTGCTACAAAGATCTGTGTTTTGCCCGGTCCAATATGTGCATTTTGAGGATAGACAGACAGACGTGTTAACGGTCGGCTAACAACTAAGATAGTTATCGATGCTGACCCATTGACTTTGCCAGCAGTCGCGTTTACAGAAAAGGAACCTTCTTTGGTCCCAGCCTTGAAGACGCCTAGCGCATTGACAGTGCCGCCTGTTGCACTCCAATCCAGCGCATCCACCTTTACCTCCAGACCATGCTTGCTAAGTCCTTTTGCTTTAAATGCAACTTCCTCACCTGGCTTAATGCTTGTCTGATTGGGAGATACTACTATCGCATGAAGCTCTGGGGGCTTGGGATCCTTTACGATGAACCATTCATCAGAGACCTCTACCTCTTCCGGGAAAAGGCCCATATTGTAATAGACTGGATCATATTCGCCAGTGTTAGACATGCCAACATATGCAAAGATCCCGTTAGAAACACCTTTGGAGATGGCTTCTTTTATTGCTTCAGGATTCAATAACCTAGGAAATAGAGGCGACGCAAAAAATGCATCACGAACTGACTTTGTTGACCATTCCCTAAAAGCCGGAGGCCAGTTTTTAACCAGGAAATTAGGGCTGATGCTGCTTGTGATTATGTCTTTTTGTCTCAGTTGCATAAGATAAAGGTCCACAATGGTCTTGGCCGCGCTGGAATGAATCAGGCCAAGGTCAATCAAGGCGATCTTGTTATCCTTTCCAAGGAGGGCGAGGTTCTTGTAGCTTCTCCAAACTGCCTCCCTGAGGTCTCTTTTAGCCTTGCCGATCTTCTCATTTACTTCTCTATTCTGTCTCTCGTTGAGATGCAGTTGATCCGCTTCATCATGGATCTTCTCCCAGGCAAGAGCATTGCGAGCTTCGCTTGTAAGGCTCGTATCATTATCGACCATAGACCAGATCAGAGCGCTCTTGTAAGTCCTGGCGGAGGTCCCATGATCTTTTGTCATGGACTCAACAAGATCCATGGTCGCGCTGTCCAGTCTACGGTGATCTGGAGAAAGGACAATAAGGGACAGAACAGGACTATCCTGGATATCGTTGCTCTTCTCAGGGAAGAATACAGGCTTTATGATATTGCCTTCATTGAAGACCTTAATTATTGCATTTTTCAAGCACTCATCAATCTCCAATTTGAGGACGCTTGCTTTACGGTCGGCGTGGATCTTTGGTAGCTGTATTTGAAGACCGAACCTGTAGCTTGTCCCGTAGGCCTCCAGGTAATAACAGTTGCTGGAAAGCGTATCTAAGACGGTCTCGATATTTCCGATATCAAGATCCGGCTCGGCCACTGCCAGTCGTATTTCCGGCAGAGTGGCTTCAGTGCCGTGTGTCTGGCCACCATTAGATTCAAAGAGAATGACAGTAGCCACTTTCCGGTGCAGGCGGGCCTTCTTGATGCTGGAGCTGGCCTCATTGTCCAACCTTATGGCGTGTGCCTCCTTTCGTCCTGCAATATCTGTCGTAACTGATCCTTCCAGGCGATCCTCGCCAAGCTGCTCAAAGATGGCAGCACGGAAAATCGGATCGTCTAACGGAGCCGTGCCAAGGCCGATCAGGGCGTCAGAATGAGCATCTGTATAGTTTTCCTGGTATACCTTGGATACCCAAAGAGCTAGAAGACGGAGAATGCCGCGTGTTCTCTGGAATCTGGGAAGAGCTTGCCATTTTGTCTCGAAGACAGAGAGAACCATGGGGTGAAATGGATAGGTTGCCTCAAACATTTCTTCGGCGTGGTCAACGGGAAACCAGCCAGGAACTTGATGCCGGTGGGCCTTGACCCAGGCAGCATAAGCTTTGCAGGTCTTTTTAGCGTCCGTGCTGAGCAGGATCTTTCCGTCCGAGGATATTTCCTCAGAGTGCCACTCGAAGAGCCTTCTGCGTATAATCTCTGAGGTCTCAGCCTCGGCAGATATCATCACTGCTTTGCCGTGCTTATCCATGATCTTCTTGAAGCTGTTGTAGTCAGAAAAATCGGCCTCATTCATCTCCATCTGGGACCCCGGAATGGAGACCACCAGGACAACTCTGTCCTCACCGCTTGCGACGTTCGTCAGGTTCTGGATGAAGTTGTAAAGCTGATCGGAGAGACCGGAATCGCGGTTTCGGCTGACATAGTTCATCAGCTCGTCCATGAGGATAAGGCATGGCCTGTCTTTAGGCAGAAAACTGCGAATCACATCGCCGCCGGGCGCGGTCTTCAGTTTATCATGCTCCTCGACTGCGGCAAAACCTTTCGCACCGCTCAATTGGAAGGCTATCTCGCCCCAGGGTGTCTTTCTCAGAGGTTCATCGTTTCCGTTGCCGCCCTTTCCAGTAATGGAGTCGAATTCAGTGCCCACAAAGACCGCGGTCGCTGCTTCCGGCACGCTATCAAGTCCTGCCTTGGCGAGGATCTTGCTCACGCCTGGCCACTCATCAGAAGCTGGGCCGTTTCTGGCCAGATGGTAAAGCAGGGTGAGTGCGTGAGTCTTTCCTCCGCCAAACTGGGTGGCCATGTTGAAGACGGCGGAAGTCTCCGTCCTGACGCCCGAAAAACGGCGCTGCACCTCTGCAGCCAGTGCAGTCAGGTTCTTGGTGAGGTAAGTTCTCTCAAAAAACTGCTTTGGGTCCTTGTAATCATCAGGTGCTTTGCCATCCCTGACTCGATCCAGGTTCACGGCGAATTCCGCCGCGTCCATTGGCTTGCCTTTGCGCAGATCTTCACGCGGTGTGGCTGATTTATGCCAGGGTGTAAGTGCCATTTTTCCATGCTCCCGTTGATGGAAGCGATTCGATTACATAACGTTAAAGTTTCCGGTGTTTTTATCAAGCTGCCACCACTTGAAGAAGCCATAAGGGAAGGTGGCGGAATCATTCCTGCTGCCGACAACCACGCAGGTCTCGCCTTTGAGGTTCATGCGATCTGCAACCGGCATTGCCCTTACCACAAGACGGCTAAGGTAGCTGACAAGTGCAGGTGCATCAGCAAAGCTATGGCGGTAGCAGAAGACGATTCGCAGGTCTGATCTGACGCAGAGGACCTTCCAGAGGGAATAAGCGATCCTTTTTTCATCAGGGCTGTTCTCCAGCTCGGCGACTGCAACCGGAAAGCACCAGCCTCCGGAGGATGTTGGAGCGAAAGCCATCACGTCCAGGGTGAGGTATTCACAGTGCGGGACGGGAAGGATATGCAGCATATTTCCTTTGGCTGCCGACATCCAGCCCAGGCTATTGCAGGTCTGGACCGTGGCCCGTGTGAGGTGTGCCGTCCAATCTGCCAGCCGCTCATCCTGCGCCGCCGCCCGGAGCAGACCTGCAATCTCGAAATGCTGGACGGTTCGTAGGAAGGCTTCTTTCCACTGTTTCTTGATCATCCATTCACCCTTTGCGGTCTGTCGGGACTCTACACTATCTGCAACCATATTCCCAGACCAAAGAGATAAATATTATTGACTCGGATCATTATTCTGGAGATACTTGTGCAAAAGCTGGAAGCCAGGTTCACTGGAATAGATAATCTGAATAGGGATATTGTGGCAATGGCCAGGGATTATACTCTTCGCAGGCCTGAGGATGTGTATGACTTCTTAAAGGAGGAACCTTCAGCCATTGCATTGGTCTCAGAGGCACATGGGAGAATCCGAGAGCATTTTCCACATGGCGAGATCTTTATGGAAGTACTCAGAGATCCCGGCTCACCGATTGAAAGAGAGCTTTTGATCTCCGTATCCACCAGTCTTCCACCAAGCGATGCCGTCAGAAAGCTGGATGCTTTCGATGATAGCTGGTGGCTTGGTGCCTCAAGCAGTTCGCCTGCTGATATCTGTATTAAGG
>JADHEF010001559.1_pt1 | contig 13325 bp, 7 predicted proteins | sample 8952391 | NCBI WGS metagenome assembly JADHEF01 (sample SAMN16124439, study PRJNA663245) | bioreactor sludge metagenome | isolation source: sludge (nitrite) | place: India:Bengaluru | collected 2019-02-28
CTTTTTGTTTTTAATATGGATATTATTTATTCATATGATTATATTTACCATTTAAATTCTATATTTCTTCTCTTGTTTATTATTATCTAATGATTTTATAATAAAATATTTATAATAGTTTTTTATTAATATTATTTTATAATATAATGAATGTTCTCTTTAATTTAATAGTTTTTTGTAAATTGCTATGTTAATAAATTAAATGTGTTTTTTGATAATTTGAGGTTTGCTTTTTATGGATATACTAGTGGATAATAATAGGAAAATTACCATTGGGGATGTTATTATTTCCAAAGGTAGAGATATAAAAGATATAACTGTTTATTTATTATATATTCCTTTAAAAGAATATTGGATTATAATTAAAGGGGATTTTGGTATTAAAAAATCAATTATTGAATACTCTAACCCTCCTGTTTTAGTAGATTCTTCTGAAAGTTTTGAGGAAGATTCGCTGTATTTTTTACTTAATGATAAAATTAAAAATTTTATAAATGATAATTTTGAATTTGATAATCTTTCTAATCTTTCTAATCTTTCTAATCTTTCTAATCTTTCTAATATTCTTAATAGTTCTAATATTTCCCATGATTCTAAAGTTTCTATGGATTTTTTGGATTCTGAAATTTCTAAAGTGCCTAATAATTTAAATTTGCCTGATTTTTTTGAATTAATTTTAGATATTATTAATATAATAGAAGGTATTAGCTCAAACAATACTTCTAATTATCCTGAGGGGGATCCAATTTACAATCTTATTGAAGATGCAAGGGAAATATTTACTTTATCTGAATTTGATCTTTTAATTGAAAAAATTAGAAATAATTATAAAAATCGGAAAAATATTGCTAAAAGTAATATGATTCTTGCTAAACTATTAAGCAATAAAGAAAATGTAATCTTAAGAAAAGATTATGGAACAATTTACAAATTAGATAGAGAGTCTAATGGATATAAAAATATCACTTTAGATGATTTGAAAAGAATAGTTGATAAATTAATAGATGATAAAGAATATGTTAATATTAAAGATATCAACACTGCATTATCTCATATTGGAAATAGATTAAGCCCTCAATATGATTTTATTCGTTTTAAAAATGGAATATATGATATGAATAAAATGAAATTTATTAAAAAACCTAAAAAACCAATATTTTCATTAATTGAAGTTGATCATAAGTATAAAAATAATATTAAAGATAATACTATTATTGATGATTATTTGAAAACTTCTTTAAAGAGAGGCTCATCTAAACTTACTGATGATTATATTAAAGGGTTAAAAGAGATTATTGGTTATTTATTTACTAGTGGAAATAAGGAAGAAATATTAATTTTCATAGTTGGTATCGGTGGTTCTGGAAAAAGTCTTTTAGTTAATATTTTGTCTTTAATTTTTGGTAGTCATAAAATCGCAGATCTTAAAATTAGGGATATGAATACTTCTCATGGTACATCTTCTTTAGTTGGTAAACAAATCAATATAGTTCGTGATTCTGATGATGCCTTGGTTGAAAATATGGCAATATTAAAACAGTTGTCTGGTAATGATGATTTACAGGTTAATCCTAAAAACAAACCACATACAATTATTCCAAATAAAGAAGTAGCTAAAATTATTATAATGGCTAATGAAATTCCAGTTTTTAAAAAGCTTGATGATGCATTTATTGATAGGTTAGTTTTTATTGAGTTTCTACATAAATTTAGGGGAACTAGTGAAGAAAATAAGAATATATTATCTTCAATAACTAATAATGATAAAGCTATCCAAAAATTGATTTTTGAATCTTTAATGGCTTATAAAGCTAAAAAATCTAGGGATAGGGATTTTATACTTAAAAAAAGTTTGAATGAAACTAAATTACTTCTTCAAAAGCATACAACTCCTTTAAATTTCTTAATAAGTAAATTAATTTCGGGTTTTGATATAAATTCTACTGATAAAATTTATGTTAGGGATTTAAGAGATTTATTAAAGAAATTAGCTAATAGTGAAGGAGTTGAATTATCATATAATAGTGAAGGCGATATTGATGGTAGATTAATTTCTAAGGCAATCAAATCAACTTTTGATTTAGATTTCAAAATAGATAATCAAGTTTATGGCACAAAAGTTGATTATAAAAAATCTAAACGATATTATCCTTATTTATGTAAAAATTATGAATTATGGGATTTTTTAAAAAATGATTAGTTTTTAATGGTTTTATTGTATTTATAGATATAATAAGAATTTAAAAAGTTGTTTAAAAGTTCTTATTTACTTTAGATTTTATTATTTTTTAATAATTTAGTGAAAAGACATTTTTATAAAAATAAAATATGGTATTTTTATAACTTTTTTTGAGGATATTGGTTTTTATTTGGATGATTTCTGTGTTTTTATATTTTTTTTTGTTGTTACTGCTATATGCACCCAGAGCAACACCATAGTATGTTCCTGTGATGTTGTATTGACTTGGTTATATTTGGTATTGTAACTGCTGGCTGCATACAGATAAACACCATAGTCGTATGTTCCTGTGATGTTGTATTAACTTGGTTATATTTGGTATTGTAACTGCTGTATGCATACAGATAAACACCATCGTATGTTCCTGTGATGTTGAGTTGTGAATTTGGTCTATTGGTATTGTTATCGCTGTCTGCACCCAGAGAAACACCATAGTATGTTCCTGTGATTGTTGAATTTGACTTCGGTTTATTGGTATTGTTATCGCTGTATGCATACAGAGCAACACCATAGTCGTATGTTCCTGTGATGTTGTATTGACTTGGTTATATGTGGCATCATTGCTGCTGGATGCACCCAGATAAACACCAACTGATGTTCCTGTGATGTTGTGTAGTCTCGGTTAATTGGTTTATTCCTGCTGTATGCATCCAGATAAACACCATCGTATGTTCCTGTGATGTTGAGTTGTGAATTTGGTTTATTGGTATTGATACTGCTGTCTGCAACAGATAAACACCCTCGTATGTTCCTGTGAAAATTTCAAATTGTTGTTTTTAATTATAATTCCTATTCTTTTATTAGATTGTTGTTTTTAAACCATTATTTATTATTTATATGTTTGTTTTAAAGTGGTTATTTAACTTATTTTTTTATTTTTCTATATTATAATAACTTAATTTCATTGTTTTTTCCCATTTCTATTTATTTATAGTTGACTTTGGTATGATAACAGCTATTTTGATTTTTTTAATATTATATTATTTTTTTATTTTTCTTTAATTTCTATAATTCAACATATATTTTATTTAGTTGTTATTTTTATTTTTCTTTACTTTTTATTTAATTTATATTATTTATTATCTATTTATTCCTATTTTTATTAGCATACACTTGATTATAATTTATTATAAATACTATTTATTAATTTAAAGCTATTATAATATTTATTTTTATTTATTATCTTATATTATTTGTTTTATTTTTTGTATTGCTTTATTTGTTTTATTTTAGAAATTTATTATTCATTATTGCTTTTTTATTCTTTTAACAGTTATTTCTTATTTTTTTTTGATTTATATTTTAATGAGTATATTGTTTTATAATCAATTTTTTGTATTTATAGAAATCTTTTTATATGATTAGGGTAACATATTAATTGTAACATAGTGAGCATTACCTCATTTATGTTATTGTATAAAATAATAATTATTGTATAAATTGATTGGATCAGGAGGTGAAAATCTTGTTTGTGACAAATAAACGTTTTATTTCAATTGTTTTAGCTATTTCAGCTGTTTTATTACTTTTTAGTTTATCAGCTGTTAGTGCAGCTACTTATGACATGGATAATAGTAATACTACTACTGATATTCAGAATGTTATCGATACAGATAATGATGATTATTTGGAGATTCGTCTTGCTGATGGAGATTATACTTTTAGTCAAATCGATGTTAAACGTAATGCAACTATCATTGGTCAAAGTAAAGGTGGTGTAGTAATATCAGGAACTGGTACTTTATTTAACATTACTTCAGTGAACGTTCGCATAATAAATTTAACTATTATTGGTTTTGATACAGGTATACAATCTAATAGTGGTGGTTTGACAATTGTTGATAATAATATTACTACTAATGGTATTAGTATTAATATTAGTAGTGATGGTGCTGATTTAAAAGGAATAAAGATTGAAAACAATACTATTAACTCTTTAGTTGATTATTGGGATTATGGGGCGGTTTATATTTATGCTCCAGATTATAGTGGAGCAATTATAGATGTCTCTTTAGTAGGTAATACTATAATTGGTAATGGCCCAAGTAATTCTAATGGTGTTCGTATAAGAGCTGTAGGTTGTGATAGTAATATAACCTTTACAGGCAACAACATCACAGGAACAGACTATGGTGTTTATCTGGGTGCATCCAGCAGCAACAACATCAATATAACCTTCGTCAACAACAACATCACAGGAACATACGAGGGTGTTTATCTGGGTGCATACAGCAGCAACAACACCAATATAACCTTCGTCAACAACAACATCACAGGAACATACGACTATGGTGTTGCTCTGTATGCATCCAGCAGCAACAACATCAATATAACCTTCGTCAACAACAACATCACAGGAACATACGATGGTGTTTATCTGTATGCAGACAGCAGCAACAACACCAATATAACTTTCGTCAACAACAACATCACAGGAACATACGACTATGGTGTTTATCTGTATGCAGCCAGCAGCAACAACACCAATATAACCTTTGATAATAACAATATTATTGGGGGGAGTTATGGTGTGTATGTTTATTCTTATAATGGTAATCTTAGTGGTTTCAATTTTTTGAATAATGTGATAAATTCTACTGGTGGTGATGGGTTTTATTTCTTTTCTAATTATGGAAGTGTGCCTACTGATGTAAGTGACTTTATTATTAGGGGAAATACTATTTTTGCTCCTAATGGTGCTGGTTTGAATTTCACAGGGCTTTATGTTGGTTCTCTTGTCAATGTTACTGTTGAATATAATCGTATATTAGCTCTTGTTGGTGTTAATATTACTGATTTTAATGATGATAGTAGTTTTGATTATAATTGGTGGGGTGTTAATGATATTTCTGGTTTGATTTTTGGTATAGATACTAATAATCATTATATATTGAATATCACTAATCTTACTAGTTTGGATGATGTTAAATTTGGTGATACTCTTGGGTTCATGTTTTTAGTTTTGAATACTACTCTTACTAATGATGGTGTTGAATATTTGCCTTATTTTGTGGTGAATGGTACTTATAATGGTCAAGAGTTTGTAGTTGATAATACTAGTAATTTTACTGGTGATCTGACTATAGCTAGTGCTGGTATTCAAGTGATTAATGGAACTTTGGATAATCAGGATGTGAATTTAGAGTTTTCTGCACGTAAAGGCAATGTTAATGTGAATATTACTGTGACTGAGAATCCTGATGGGTCTGTGACTATTACAGTAACTGTAACTGATGAGGATGGTGATCCTGTCCCTGATTACATTGTTGATATTGATATTGACGGTGTAACAGTTGGTAGTATTACTACTGATGAGAATGGTACTGGTTCTTTAACAATACCTAAGGATGATCTTACTGGTGGTAATCATACTGTGACTGCTACTTTTGATGGTGGAGATGACTACAATAATGCTACTGGATCTGCTGAGTTTTACATTAAATTAGGAAGTAATTTATCTATCAATGTTCCTAAAAATGCTACTAGTGGTAAAAAAACAACCATTACTGGTAAGCTCGTTGATAAAAATGGTAATCCTATAGCTGGTGCTAACCTTACTGTTGTTATTGATGGTAAATCCTACAATGTTGTCACTGGTGCTGATGGAAGTTGGAGTTTATCCTATACTCCATCTAAAGCTGGTAATCTCACTGCTAAAGTTTATTATGCTGGTGATTCCAAGTATTCTGCTTCTACTGGTAGTGTAGCTTACACTGTTTCTAAAGGTTCAGGTACTGAAGACCCTAATCCAAATATTAAGCTTATTAAAAGAGCTAATAGTAAAGCTGTTAGGCATGGTAATATTGTTTATATGAAATGGTTGACTTTTAAAAACTTTGGTGGTTCTGGTTCAGGTACTGTAAGTGCTCAAGTTCTTTATAAAAACTTGAAATACAAGTTATGGAAAGTTTACAATAAAAAACTTAATTACAAGTATGCTGCCAACAGAATAAAGTTCAAAATTAGCTTAAAAGCAGGTAAAACTTTCAAACTAAAACTAAAAGTATACAGACCAATAAAACTAAAATAAACACAAAAATTTAAAACAAAAATTTAAACAATTTATTAAAAAGCTCTTAAATTCATTCTCGCTTTTTAAGAGTTTTTTATTTTTTATTTTTTTATATATTATAATTTAGAGTAATTTTAGTGTTAAGGATTTAATATTAAAGATTTAATATTAATGATTTAATATTAAGGATTTTTTCATTGAACATATAAAAAAATAAAAGAATTCCCTTATTTAAGAACTATTTTTATATAAAACTCCTATTTTAAAAATATAATGATACTTTTATTAATGTTTTTATTAATATATATCAATAGGACTTTTTATCATGAGAAATAATTCACATCTTAAATCTGAAGATATAAATATTGAAGATATAGCTAATTATCTTAATGATCTTGAGAATATTGATTCATTTTTTATATTAGAAAGAGGGGATTGTAGCTATCTTCAATGTATAAATTATAATGGTAATGTACTAATTGAAGAAAGAGTTTATAAAAATAATAAATTTAAACATTATGTTTTAGGACATAATACTACTGAGTACAATAACAAAGATTATGAAGATGATATAAATTTTTTAGATGAAAATAATAATAAAATGGACTCTTTAGATAATGATAGTAATATTAAAGTGAATTCTTTAGATGATGATAACTCTATTAAATTAGATAATAATGAAAATATTATTTTTAATATAGGTACTAAAAAGGAGAAATATCCTAGTGGCAATGACAAATTAGCTATTAATGATAACTTTTTTAAAAGATTTAAAAATGAATTATTTACCTTAGATGAAGCAATTGGTATTTTCACTGATTATTATACTACTATCTCATTTGAAAATATTACTAAAAGGGATATAACTAACGAGTTTGGAAATTTAGAAGAAGGATTCATTTTTATTAAATGGCTTGATTCTGCAGTTGATAACTTTAATGAAAATTTAGATGAATTTATAGAAATAATCGAACCATTTGTTATTGATGAACTTAAAAAAGACTGTGTTGGTAGAAAGATTAAGGTTGATTTTGATTTAAATATTCCTAAAAATGAAAATATTGAAGAAAATAATATTAAATGTTCTGTTTTTAAAGTTATAGACATTTTTTGGGCTATTGAATCAATTATAGAAGTTGGGAAAAAATATGAATTTCTACATGATATAGTAATTTATAAAAAGAATACTATTGATGCTCGAGATTTCATAAAAATAAATATTGAAGATTTTAATTGAATATTATTTTTTTTATTTTATATATAATAATTATTTTTGCATTGTTTAAAATGTTTTATATGGTCTAAATATTCTTTTTTTATAATAAATATTGTATAACCCTAATCATTTTTATAATTAACAATATTATAATTAGAAAGGGGTTATAATAATTGTTCATAAGTGTGATTATAGGGTTATACAATTATTATTAGATTGTTTTTATTATATAAAATTAATTATGGAAAAAGGCAACTGTTTGCCTATCATATGAAAAAATTAACTTATAAAAATAGTGGATATAAAAATTATAATATATCAATAGTAACTAAATAAATTTTTAATATAATATTTTTAAAATTTATAAAAATAGTCAATATGAAAATTAAATTATCTTTAATTATTTAATTATTTTTTTAGGAGATTTTAATTATTAAAATTGAAAAATAAAAATGATATTTGAATAAAAAATAAAAAAGATATAATAAAATAGATTTTCATCTAATTAATATTATATAATGCATCTCTTTTACTTATTTGGGTTAAACTGGTACTGCCTAATCTTAAATTTTTAACAAGTTTAGAATATTTTTTTGGAATTTTAAATCTTAAAACTACTTTTGTAGCTTTTCCAGGTTTCAATGATTTAATGTAAGCACTTGTTGTATATTTTTTTAATTTTGAATAAACCTTACCAAAATTACTACTTCCTGGTTTTTGATACCACATAGTTATTTTACTAGCTTTTGAAGTCTTTGAACCTAAATTAGCAACTTTAATTACTAAATAATCAATATTTCCTTTTTTAAAGTTCTTTTTAGTGTAATATCCTGCAGATATTGATGGTGATGTGGTCAATGATAATTGAGGAGCATCTGTAACTTTAACAAGGAAGGTTTTTGTAGAATTGTAAATTTTACCTTTTAGGTTTGTACTTAGTCCAGCAATTGTAAGATTAGTGAAACTTGCATTGAAAGTAACTGTAATTTTGTACCATCCTGCTTTTTTATATTTATGATTTATCCAAGTACTGCTTTTCTTTTTAGTACCATCTCCAAAATCTATATAAGAAATTGATTTTGTTGTTACTGCATCAGTCAAAGTTCCTTTATATTTGATGTATTTGTTTTTAACAACTTGAAATGTAGAATTTTCATATTTTTTAAGTTTATAAGGAATTTTATTCTTTTCAATTGAATAAACTCCTTTATTTGCACTCAATCCTGCATAAGTATTACTCATATTATCTATTGTGTTACCATTACCATTAGTTATAATAACTTGATCGCCACTCAGAGTCATACCTGCAGATGCTGCTGATATTGAGCATAGTATGAAGAATGCTATCATTATTGTAAATATTCCAATTTTTGTTTTATTAATATTCAGATGTAGTTCCCCATTATTTATAAAAATTTTTAATAGTTTTTCAATGTTTTATTTATTTTATCAAATGAAATTTATATTTTATCATTTGTAATTGATTACATATATATCTTATCTTCTGATTAAATTTAGATTAATAAATTTATTTAATACAAATTTAGGTAAACGTATTATTATTTAGATAATTGAGTTTATAAATAACTAATAATATTATTTAAATAATTTTGCTAAAATGAATTATATTAAAATAAAAAATTTAATAAAAGATTTAATTTTAATAAAAAATTTAATAATAAAAAATATTTTTTTAATATCTTTTAGATATAATTTTAATAGTATAAAAAAATTGTGTACATAAAAACATCCTTCTTATTATATATTATCTATATTATTCGGATTTTTTTATACAATATTTAGTATATTCCTATTATTTTTATCATATTTTTTATAATAGGAATGGGATATAGTATATTTATAATCATTATATTTTATTATAATAAAAAATATTAATCAATATACTTTGAATATATATCTATGAATCATTATTCTGATACAGAAATAACTTTTTAGAAATATAACTTTTGATAATAACATATATTTTTAGTTTTTGTTAATTTTACACTATGTGATATTAAATTATTGCCATATTTTGTATTAATTTTTATATTAATATTTTATTATTAATTTTTACTAAATTAATTTTTATTTATATATAATTAATTAAAAAATATAATTATAAATAATAGATTAATTATGAATAATATTTTTAAAAATAATAAATAATTTTATTTTATATTTTATATTTTTGATTAATAACAATTAACTTAATATAGGATAATTCTAAATATTATAATTGGATTGATTTTTTTGATTTTAAGTTAAAAAATATTTGAATAAAATCAAATAGCTTAATATCCTATATAAATAAAATATAATATTGTAGAAAAATAAATAATATTCTACAAAAACAATAAATTTAATTAATAATAATCTTATAATATAAAATTTAAGTTTGATAATTATTTAATGGCTTAGGAGATTTAAATGACTTGTAATATTTTAGTTGGTGGAGCTTGGGGAGACGAAGGTAAAGGAAAATGCATAACTTATCTCTGTGATAATGATAAACCTAGTATAATAGCTCGTGCTGGAGTTGGACCCAATGCTGGCCATTCAGTCGAATTTAATGGTGAAAAATATGGTTTACGTCTTACTCCTTCAGGTTTTGTAAATAGGGAGGCAAAACTTCTTATTGGTGCAGGGGTTCTTGTTGATCCTGAAGTATTTTTCCATGAGTTAGATTATCTTAATAAATATGATGTTAAAAGCAGGTCTTTTATGGATTATAGATGTTCTATGATAGATTCTGAGCACAAAGAACGTGATCAAGGTTCTGAACATTTATTTAAAAAAATTGGAAGTACTGGAACTGGTTGTGGTCCAGCTAATTCTGATAGGGTTCTTCGAACAGCTAAAATGGCTCAAGATTTACCTGAACTTGAAAATTATATAACTGATGTTCCTTTGGAAGTTAATGAAGCTATAGATGCTGGTGAAGAAGTATTTATTGAAGGTTCTCAAGGTTTTGGGCTTTCTCTTTATTATGGAACTTATCCATTTGTTACTAGTAAAGATACCACTGCAAGTACTTTTGCAGCGGATGTGGGTGTTGGTCCAACTAAAATAGATGATGTAATTATTGTATTTAAATCATACATTACTCGAGTAGGTGAAGGTCCTTTCCCATCTGAGATGCCACAAGATCAAGCTGAAGATATGGGTATTGAAGAATATGGGACTGTTACAGGAAGAAGAAGAAGAGTAGGACTCTTTGATATGGATTTAGCTAAAGAAGCTTGTATGATAAATGGTGCAACACAAATTGCTTTAACATGTGTAGATCGTCTTTTCCCCGATTGTGAGAGAACTCAGGATTATTCTTCCCTTTCTGGTGAAACTAAGAGTTTTGTGGATGAAATCGAAAAAGAAACTGGTGTTCCAGTTACAATAATATCAACTGGTCCGGATTTAAAAGATACAATCGATTTAAGAAAAGAGTTATTATAAATAACTCATTATTAATTATTTTACTTTATTTAATGGAAGATATCAGTTTTTTAAAAAAGAATATATTTATTTTATTATATTATAAATTATATTCTACAAAATTTTATTTTTTATATTATATTCATAAAATTTTATTTTCTATATTATTTCTATATATTTAGTAATATAATATTAAATCTAAACTATTTTGAAACTATTTTTTAAATATCTTAATCTTAGATTAAATTTATATTAAAATAATTTATATTAGAATAATTTTTGTATATAATTTATATTAGGATAATTTTTGTATATAATTTATATTAGGATAATTTTTGTATATAATTTATATTAGGATAATTTTTGTATATAATTTATATTGGAATACTTTTTATAGTAAAATAATATTTTATATTTTATTTATAAAATTTTAATTTTAAAATATAATTATTTTCAATTTTCTGTTATTTTAATTATTACTTAATATAAAAATATTATTTTAATTTATAGAAATTATTTATATGTTAACATAAATTATTTATTACTTAATTAACAAAAATAGTTTATTAATAAACTATTATTTCATTATATAATTTATTTTAGAATTTTCCATTAAAATTAGAATTTTCAATTAAAGATTTTTTAAAATGTGGAATATCATGTTAAAAAGTGCTAAGGAACTATTTCCAATTCTTAAATGGGGAAAAACATATAATAAAAGCTTTCTTCGATTAGATGTTATTGCTGGAATTACAGTTGGGGCAATAACTATCCCTGAAGCTATAGCTTACTCTTCTTTAGCAGGTTTACCTCCTCAAGCAGGTCTTTATGCTGCTTTTGCTGCTTTAATTGTTTATTTTATTTTTGGAACTTCTAATCAACTTTCTGTTGGTCCTACATCAGCAATATCTATTTTAGTAGGGTCTACAATTGGAACTATAACTATAATTAATCCGTCTAATTTTTGGGCTATTGCTTCTTTTGTTGGTCTATTGGTTGGAATATTTTCTATTGTTGCCTGGCTACTTCATATGGAATTTATTTCAAGAATAATATCTAGAAGTGTTTTAACTGGTTTTTCTGCTGGTGCTGCCGTATATATAATGGCAACACAATTGTCTAAATTGATGGGTATTGATGGTGCTGTAACTGGCGGATTTTTTGATAGAATAGCTTTCATAGGAACTCATCTTTATGAAATTAATATAATCACATTAGTTATTGGGGTAGTAGCAATAGCTTATCTTATTTTAAGTGAAAAATACCTGTCTAAACTTCCTAATGCTTTAATAATTGTAGCTTTACCTATTTTACTATTTTCTTTCACTGATTTGAGCTGGTTGGGTGTTAGTTTGGTTGGTAATATCCCTGCAGGATTACCTAATTTTCAAATTCCAAAAATACCCTCTGTGGATTTAGGGCTTTTAGTTAATTTAGCTGCATTTTGTTTTATTTTAAGTTATGTTGAAGGTATGGGAACTACAAAAATAATGGGTCTAAAAAGAGATGATGATTCTGCAGATAGTAATAAAGAGCTTTTAGCTCTAGGCTTAGCTAATATTTCTTCTAGTATTGCTCAAGGTTTTCCTGTTGGTGGAAGTTTTTCAAGATCTGCAATTAATGAAGAATCTGGTTCACAATCTCCTTTTTCAAGCTTATTTTCTGCTATAATTGTAATTATTGTAATTTTATTTTTCACAGAATTCTTTAGTAATCTTCCTCAAACTATTCTAGCAGCTATTATAATAGTTGCTGTTACAAAGATTTTTAATTTAAAGGAACTAAAAAGATATTATCAAATAAGTAAAAAAGAACTTATATATGCTTTAGTTACAGCAGGAGGAGTTTTATTTTTAGGAATATTGCAAGGTGTTGTTGTTGGAGTTATAATTTCTGTTTTGGGAATATTATATAATATATACAATCCGCATATTGTTGAGTTAGGGCGTGTTAAAGGTACTAAATTATATAAAGATATAAAATTCCATGAACCTGATGAATCAATTTCTAATATTCTTATACTTAGAATAGATGGTGCACAGGTTTTTCTTAATTCTGAAAATATAGATAATGAAATATTAAAAAGAATAAAATATAGAAAAGGGATTTCTGTTTTGGTTTTGGATATGGGTAATACTGATTATTTAGATATGGCAGGAGCTGAAAATTTAGAGCTTTTAAATGATACTTTAGCTAAAAAAGGTATTGAATTAAGATTGGCACATTTAAATTCTCCAGTTAGAAAATTACTATGGAAAATGGGATTGAATAAAAAGTTAAATATGTATAAAGGAATTTATCCAACTATTGATGATATTGTAAATAATTGGGAAAAGAAAGAATATGATGTTGAAAAAGAAAAATAAATATTTTTAATTTAATTTTTTATTATATTTCTTATTATATTTTTTATTATATTTCTTATT
>JADHEF010001576.1_pt1 | contig 13316 bp, 12 predicted proteins | sample 8952391 | NCBI WGS metagenome assembly JADHEF01 (sample SAMN16124439, study PRJNA663245) | bioreactor sludge metagenome | isolation source: sludge (nitrite) | place: India:Bengaluru | collected 2019-02-28
CATGATGGGCGAGGAAGGCGACCATTTTGTTGAGCTGATCGACCGCGTACACGCCGCGTGGCAGGCCATGCCCAAGACCTACGAGACCGACGGCCAAGGCCGCGCCGCCCTCGCACAGCTTCACTATTTCATCGGCGGTTGCGACTGGTGGATCGTGGAGAAGGACGCCGACCCCGACAACGCGGGCCAGGTGCAGGCCTTCGGAATCGCCGACCTCGGCATGGGCCGCGAACTCGGCTATATCAGCATCCCCGAGCTACTCGAGAACGGCGCCGAGCTGGATTTGTATTTCAAGCCCCAGCCCATCGGCGACCTGCTCGCCTGAATCCGCAGGGGCGGCCTCGACCGGCCGCCCCTGCCTTTTTCGGTCCCGAAAAAAATCGCCGCTCCCTATTCGGTCGCGTCCTAAAATCCCCCGCGCCAGCTTACCCAGCCGCCGCGGGTCCCGATTCAGAACCCCGGAACACCCTTAGCTCGCCAACGCAGCCGGCTCGCCACCTGCCACAACAGCCCTCGGCTGGCACTGCGCCAGGACCTTGCGGTTGATCTCAACGCGCTTTTCGTTCTGTACCGACGTAAGCTTGCGCTTCCGCATCGTGTCGACACAGAAACCGTATTCCCAATCATCAAGCCACCCCTTGCCGCGGGCGTACTCGATCAGAGCGCGGTTCATCGACTTCACGGCGTTGACCTTGATGCGTTTCAACCCCGAGAACAGGTTCTTGGACGGGAGCCCCAAGAATTGCTGCACACATCGGTTGCCGACAATCACCACGGCACCCGTCGTGCCGTTGGCGATGTAACAGAGTTCAAATATCGGATTGTGCCCGCACAAACAGACATCCGGACTGTCCGACATCATAATGGACTGTAACGCCCACTCTCGGCGAGCGGAGTCCCAATCCTGAGCCAGGCTATGGCTAATAATCTGCGTCTTCAGCGTTTCAAATGACATGAGAGTTTCTTTCACTTTGTAAGATCCGCCCGCTGCCGGGCACATACTGCGCCCCGGTCACTCGACCGGGGACGCGTCATCACCTCGCACCCGCTATCCCTTTCCCGCACCTCCTTCCGCTTTTGCGCTCGCGCCCGGCTTGCCACGCCGCGCCATGCTGCGACGCCGGCGCTGCCGCACCACCTTTTCCGGGTACAGCGACTTGAGTACAGGCAACTGGTCCATGACGCGCTTATGGCGCACCTCGGCGGCAGAAGCCGTCACGCCCAACTGTCGGCCAATCTCTTTGTAAGGTAGCCCCTGATACCGCATCACGATGACATCCAACGCATCGCGCGGAAGTGAGAGGAACAAGCGCAGGCTGTCGGCCAGAACGCTCAGCGGCATCGAAGCCTCATCCTCTGAGAGAACATCCCGCGGAGTGACGCCGTCACCCGGCCTGCCGACTGGCCCGCCGCGCTCTTCAATAAACTCCCTTGTGCCGAACGAATCCTCGACGAGTTTGCAGCGTGAGCAGGGCGTCTGTTCCCAAGGAATTCCATCCATCTCGTGCGCTTTAATGAGCGCAGCATGAGGGCAATCGTGACAACTATTCATAGGCCTCCTCCAATGTCGTTCTTCGGCTCAACTAATTCCGCTGGAGCCTGTTTTTTGCCTGCTTGATCAGATCCCCTTTGGGGGGCAGGGGGGCCAAAATCACCGTGTGTGTCGTGACCGGCGCCGCTTTCCGGCTTGAGATAAAGTAGCTCCTGCAGTCGGTTTTCCCTGTCGGCACGCAGCCAGCCGGGGCAGCGCGTCAGCCGACCGGCGTCGCGGCACGCCCGGTCCGCCCGCAGCTCGGACGGAACCGCGGCCTCGCGCGGCGACAGCCAGCGGTCGAAAAGCAGATCCACGTACGCCCGCCACCGGACTTTGTCCGTGACGGCCACCGGAACCCTAACCCAACCGTGGACCGACTTCCCGCCACTGTGTACCAGCGCGGCCACGTCCAAAAGCCCCTCACTAATGACCCCGAACCAGAAGGCGGCTTGCCGCTCCTCGGTCATCCCGTCAAACTCGACCAGAAAGAACCTCGTCGGCTCGGCCACGGCCTCGCCGCAACGGAAGGACTCTTCCCCTGCCAGCGTCTTCCCGGCCTTGCCGGTCAACGCATTCAGCATCAGATGCTCGGCGGGCACTCGCCCCAACCGGCCTGCATGCTCCAGCCACACCGCCGCCGGCCTCAGATTGACGTTGCGGACCGCATAGGCCTGCGCCTGTCCGATGAACAGCCAGTCTGTCGGCGCATACAGCCGCGTCAGTGCCAGGCGGAACTGCGAAACCGGTTCCTGCGGCACGGCCACAGGAGACAGCACCCGCAGATCGTCAAGGCCTTTGCCCTCGTACTGCCGGACCAGCCGCGCGGTCAGCGCCCATCCGAACCCCGGCTCCCGTTTCGGCAGCGGCAACCCGCGCGGCTTCTCGAAGTCGGCGCGCGCCCGCTCGACAGCCTGCTCGATCTCGCGACGGGGCACTTCACGTCTACCCTGCGGTATATGACGCTCGATGTCTTCGACGATGGCCTCGTCTTCCAGACCGGCCCGCACGCCCCGGTTCGCGACCGCCAACAGAAAGGGGTGACATCCCTTCCCCGGTGCGGGGATCTTTTTGAGTTCCGCTTGGTATTTGTGGAGCCGCTCGTTCATTTTAACGTCCTGATAAGTCGGCAATCCTGCCCACAAGTACAGTACGGATTGCGATCCCTAAAGGGATACGCAACCGCACTGCACTGGGCACCGCGGGCAGTACTGTCAGTTGGCCAGTACGCACTGCGTCCAACCGTACTGCGTGTACTGGGTTGCTGTTCATCAGACCGCACCCCCTGGGAGATGGTGAAGCATCTCGGTCGGCCATGCCTTCGTCCGCGTTTTGCAGATCACCCCGGCGACGAGAGCATCGTGTAGCGCCGTCCGCGCGTTCAGGTCGGTCAACCCCAACTCTTTGCTCAGTCGGAAGAGAATGTCCTTGGTGTTCGCGGGCTTCTCGGTCACCATTGCGACGATGAACTTGCGCGTCGCGTCGAAATCAATCTTCGGTTTTCGCGCCTCGCGGGTGGCGCTGCGTTTGGCGGCAAGCTTAGCCGTCACGTCCTCACGCCAGGCCTCCACGTCGACCGGTCCTAAGGTGTCATAGGTGCGGTCCACGGGGTGCATACCCATCACGAACGCTGGAAACCGCGGTGCATCATTACTTTTGGCGCAGACGCACAGGATAGGGGGCTGATCCGACTCATCGTAGGGCGCGATGTTAACGACGGCACGCGCGGCCGAATACAGCGCCTTCGACCCCTTGCCGAAGTCCGCCGCGCCGAACCCGACCGCAAGCGCGACGTTTTGCGCCCCGGTGCGCGAGTGCGCCAGAATCACGATCGCGCAATCGGGATTTACCAGCCGCGCGATCCGGATCAGGATCGTCAGCGTTTCGCGCACGTCCCGGTCAAACCCGTCACCGATGAGCACGTCACCCCAGGGATCCACCCAAAGCACGTCCGGCCTCACGGCCTTGACCGTGCGTTCCCACCGTGCCACGTTATCTTCATCGCCGACGTTGATGAAGGCATCGCCGGGATTCTCCAGCGTCGCAAGATGCACATGCTCTTCGAGCAGCGCGATCTGCTCCGGTTCAAGCCCATTCGACATCGCCCGCACGTCGCCTTGCAACCGGTGGATCGAGTTCTCGCTGCCCATCAAGAGGTGCCTGAGCGGCCCCGCCCCGGTCTGTAGACCGCAGAAAGGCATACCCAGCACCTGGTTCCGAGCGAGGTTCAGCGCGATCCGGCTTTTTCCGAGCCCGCCTTGGCCGAAGATCACCTGCACTTGGCAGAGGGCGAAAATCTCGCCCCAGAAAGTCGTGCGCGGCGGCAGCTCCAAACCATGCAGCTCGCCCCATCCGCGCGTCGAATAGGGCACGACTTTAGCGGCGGCGGCCTCGGCCGCCTCGGCACGCGCTGCCCCGGCGTCGCGCTCCAGCGCGGCCGTCAGCGCCGTAGGCATCACGGCGGCAGGGTCAAAGGCTGTGGTGGCAGCCTCGCCCATTAGTGTGCCTCCTGGCGTTTAGCCAAAAGGTCGTAGACCTCGGCCGCCACAAAACCGCTGCTCCGGCTGACACCGGGGAAGCGCACCTTGCGTAGCACCCCGATCTTCGAGAGCTGATCGATCCTTATGACGCTCAGCCCCAGTAGTCCCGCGACCTCGCCGCGTCGCATTAACCGCATCGAGTCCGTGGGGGCTTCCACATGGACCGATTTCCGAACAATCCGATTGGCCATTCGATAAACCTCCAAGCTGAGCGCGGTGCTGACCATCAGCACCAACAACGCCTCGCTGGGGTTATTTATCGCAAACGACGAATAGCCAAGCAATAGTTCGCACTCGTTCGCAACCTGAATATATTTAAATTACTGCCCTTCAGATGGTTACACATGAAGATTTGTTCTTGTTCGCCTCCCTGATAGTACTCTAAATCTTCAATCTGTAAGTTCCGTCGCCATTACATCCTTCTCCTTTCGGCTCGATAGCCTTCCTGTAGAACTTATCTGCTCCCTGCGGCCTGGAAAAAAACCTCTTCAAACCCTTTCCACAGTCGACGTACGCACCTTGGGCTGCCCACAATCGCTCGACGAACTCCCATTGTTTTGGAGCGGTAAACACATACGGCTTTCCTTCGTACTCCACAGCCTTGCCCCGCCGAATAATCTTGAACCGACAGGCCCTCAGTGCCTCGTCTTCATGTCTTTCGCTTGGAGCTTGAACCCCAGCATCACCCGCGCTTGCTTCGCCCACAGCCCTAACCGACACTCCGGGGACCGCCGGTCGCCCGGCACCGGCCCCGCCAATCTGCTCACGGCTCCGGCGCACGCGTTCGATTTCAAGCAGGTCATCCCTATCTGTCGCCCCCCAATGTCCGTTCACGATGATAACCGGCCGCAGCCCCCCCTCAAACGTCATCCGACCAAGAATCCGCTCTCCGTCCACTGTTCTCGGCAGCGTGATCGATTTGAGCACCGCCCCGGGGGCGGGCGGGAACGTTGCCGTAACCGTCAGCGTTCGTTTCTCGCCGACGAACACGAATTCCGTGTACTCCTTTTGACGCTCGTAATACTCCAGATCGTCATCATTGAAGCTGTCTGTGGCAAATGCGTTTTCCCACAGATTGGAAACGCGCGGCGCAATCTCGAACCTGCGCCTCTTGCCGTTGATGACAATCGCATACGGTCGATCCGTCTGACACGCCTCTGTCACCCCAGCCTGCTCGGTCTCGATTTCTCCTGTCATAAGGTCTGATCACCTTTCCTTTTTCGGGCTCCTGATTTTGGGGACCTTCCCCAAGTCAACCGCCCATAGAGACGTAGTATATAGGGAGAGGCCCCCTTTGTCAAACTTGTCCTTCCTTTTGCTCGCAAACCGTTTTTCCCCTCGCCCCGTCCTCGCCCGAAGTGCTAAACTCCAGCAATACCAAACTGAACGCGGCCCGTGGCCAGAGTCCTGTTACCCGCCGCCCCTGCCGCGACCCGGAATTTGCGCTATGCCCACACTGAATTGGATCGGAAAAGAAACCGTCGTCAACCACCACCAGCGGGTGCCCTTCCGCCTGCTCAAGGACGTGCCGGACCTCGCCTGCGGCGACCCCGGCAGCGGCAACCTGATCGTCCAGGGCGACAACCTCGAAGCCCTCAAGGCCCTGCTCCCGTACTACGCCGGCCAGGTCAAGTGCGTTTACATCGACCCGCCCTACAACACCGGCAACGAGGGCTGGGCCTACAACGACAACGTCAACTCGCCCCTGATCCGCGACTGGCTCGGCAAAACCGTCGGCAAAGAGGGCGAAACCCTCGACCGCCACGACCGCTGGCTCTGCATGATGTACCCGCGCCTCGCGCTGCTCAAAAACTTTCTCAGCCCCGACGGCTCCATATGGATCTCTATGGACGACTCGGAAATCTCCTTGCTCCGCATCCTGATGGACGAGATCTTTGGGCACGAGCGGTTTGTCGCCTGTAACGCCTGGCAGAAACGCTACTCCCGCGAGAACCGCGAGGCCATCGGCGACGTGCACGAATACCTGCTGGTCTACGCGATGGACCCAGAGAAGTTCAAAGAGACCAGAAACCGTATTCCTCTCACCGAGGAGCAGTCAAAGATCTACAAAAACCCAAACAACGACCCTAGAGGCAGATGGCGCGGAATCCCGATGACGGCCCAAGGTTGGCGACCTAACCAGATGTATGAAATAACGAGTCCGTCCGGAGCAGTCCACACCCCACCTGATGGCCGTTGTTGGTCCACAATCGAACCTGAGTTCAAGAAATTACTTGCTGAAAATCGCATTTACTTTGGCAAAGACGGTAAGTCGCAACCCAACATAATTCGCTACCTCGACGAAGTTGAAGGCTTTGTCCCTTGGACTTGGTGGCCTCACGAGGAAGTCGGTCACACGGACGAGGCAAAGAAGGAAATTCAAGCACTCTTCCAAACGCAGACCGCATTCGACACGCCAAAGCCGACAAGGCTACTTGAGCGTGTGTTCCAGATCGCTACCAATCCCGGCGACCTCGTTCTCGATTCCTTTGCGGGCTCGGGAACGACCGGACACGCTATTTTGAAGATGAACGCGCAAAGTACAGACAAACCGCTGCGCCGTTTCATCATGGTGGAGATGGAGCCGAAGATCGCCCGAGACGTGACCGCCGAACGTGTACGGCGAGCGTCTGAAGGCTATGTCAACGCAAAGGGTGGCAGCGTTGACAGCATCGGCGGCGGCTTCCGTTTCTGCGAATTGGGCGAGCCGCTCTTCGACGAGACCGGCATGATCCGCGAGAGCGTGAAGTTTTCCGAGCTGGCCCGGCACGTCTACTTTTCCGAGACGGGCGAGCCGCTGCCGCGCGCGCGGGTGCTCAACACGCCGTTTCTCGGCGCGTGCCGCGGCGTCGGCATCTACCTGCTTTACAACGGCATCCTGGGCGACGAGAGCGCCAACGGCGGCAACGTGCTCACGCGCCAGATCCTCGCCCGGCTCCCGGAGTTTGACGGCCCGAAGGTGGTCTACTGCGCTGGCTGCCTCCTGAGCCGCGACCGCCTGCAAGCCGCCCGCATCACCGTGCGCCAGACGCCGTACGAGATCAAGGTGTCGTAGCGCCAAAGGACTTTCACATGATCGCGCTCAAAGATTACCAAAACCGGGTTCTGGACTCCCTGCGGGAGTTCTTCCGGCTGTGCTCAAAGACCGGCAGCCCTTCTGAAGCCTATCACGCCGTCTGCGGCGGTGACTATCTGCCGATCCACGCGGCGGGACTCAAACGAGACATGCCCTACGTCTGCCTGCGCGTGCCGACCGGCGGCGGCAAGACCCTGCTCGCCTGCCACACGGCCGGGCTCGCCATGAGCGAACTGCTCCACGCCGACCGCGCGGTCGTGCTCTGGCTGGTCCCCAGCAACACGATCCTCGACCAGACGGCCGACGCCCTGCGCGACGCGCGGCATCCCTACCGCCGGGCGCTGGAGCTTTCCTGCGGCGCGGTGGAAGTGGTCACCATCGAGGAGGCGCTGAACCTGCCCCGCGCCTCGGTCGACGGCCAGACCGTGGTGATCGTCTCGACCATCCAGGCCTTCCGCGTGGAGGACCCGACCGGCCGCAAGGTCTACAGCCAGAACGGCGCGTTTCAGGAACATCTGCTGAACCTGCCGGCCGACCGCGAGGCCGACCTGATGCAGGGTCCGGACGGCAAGCCCGTGCCCTCGCTGGTCAACATGCTGCGCCTGCGGCGCCCCGTGGTGATCGTGGACGAGGCCCACAACGCCCGCACCGACCTTTCTTTCGCCGCCCTCGGCGACGTGATGCCCTCCTGCATCGTGGAGTTCACCGCCACACCCGCGCGGTCCAAGCACCCTTCGAACATCCTGCACCACGTCTCCGCCGCCGAACTCAAGGCCGCCGACATGGTGAAGCTGCCGTTGCGCGTGGTCACGCGCCACCCGAGCCAGAAGGACCAGCTGCTCGCCGATGCAGTGACCCTGCGGTCCGACCTCGAGAAGCTCGCCCTGGCGGAAAGCCAAAGCACCGGCGAGTACCTGCGGCCGGTGATGCTCCTGCAGGCCGAGCGCGTGGACGCCTGCGAACCGCTGCGCGACAAACTCTGCGCCGACTTCGGCATCAGCCGCGACGAGATCAAAATCTCGGTCGGCGCGCTGGACGAGCTGAAGGACGCCGGCGACATCGCCTCGCCGCAGTGCAAGGTGCGCTTCATCATCACCGTGCAGAAGCTGCGCGAGGGCTGGGATTGTCCCTTCGCCTATGTGCTGTGCAGCCTCAAGGAGACGCGCTCAGCCACGGCCATCGAGCAGATCGTCGGCCGCATCCTGCGCCTGCCCAATGCCCGGCCCAAGAGCCATCCGGATCTCAACTGCGCCTACGCGCTGTCGGTTTCCGACTCGCTGCCCGAGGTGCTGAACGAGCTGCGCGAGGCGCTGGAAAGCAACGGCTTCACCAAGGCCGAGGCCGAGCGCATCATCCTGCCCGCGCCGCAGGGCATGCTGCCCTTGGGTGCGCAGCCGCAGACCCTGCGCCTGCAGCCCGAGGAGATTGACGCCGCCATCGCCTGTGCCCAGGAGGCCGCCCTGTGTGGCAAGGTGCGCATCCATGCCGAGACCGGAGCTGTCACGGTCCTTGTGCCGCTCGACGCGGAAGAGACCGAGCGGGTCGCCAGCGTCGCCCGGACGCCCGAGGCGCGGGCGCGGATCACCGCGCTTGTCGAACAGGTTCGGGAGGCCGACAAGACCCTTGGCGGAGGCGGGCAGCCGCGGGCGCTCTCGCCGTACCAGCTGCAGTTGGACTTCCGCGTGCCGTTGCTGTGCGTCATCGAAGAGGGTAAGCTGCTGGAGTTCGAGCGCACCCACCTGCTCGAACACCCGTGGCGCTTAGGCTCGAAGGACGCGGCGCTTGCCGCCTCCTACGATCCCACCCGGCGCCCGACGCTCGCCTCCGGCAAGCTGGACGTGGGCGACCGCGGCGAGGTCACGGCCGACGTTGCCCGTGAGAACGAAGAGCCCCTCGACTTCGTCAAGCGCCTGCACCAGCAGACGCTGGCGCTGGGTAACGTCACCGGCACCGACTGGACCGCCGAACACCTGATCGCCTGGCTTGACCGCCAGATCGACCACAACGACATCCCCTTTGCGGAGTCCGCCGTCTTCCTGCGCAAGGTCATCAACGGCCTCATGGCCCGACACGGCTTCACCGATGTGGGTCCGCTGGTCTTCGACCGCTTCCGCCTGCGCGACGCCATCGAGGACCGCATCGACGAGCACCGCAAGAACGAGCGCAAGGCCGCCTATCAGCACTACCTCGCCCTCGACTCCGGCCTGACCGTCAGCGACGACTACGCCGTCAACTTCAAAGAGATCGCCTACGAACCAGGAGAAAGCTATCAGGGCTCCTTCCAATTCAAGAAACACTACTACGGCACAAGGCCCGGTGATCTCAAAGAGACCACGCCCGGCGGCGAGCTGACCGAAGAATTCAAATGCGCCCAGTTCATCGACTCAAAGTTGCCCGGCGTCCGCTTCTGGGTGCGCAACCTTTCGCGCCGTGCGCCCTCATTCCGGCTCCAGACCTCCACCGACTGGTTCTACCCCGACTTCGTGTGCCAACTTGAAGACGGCCGCATCCTCGCCATCGAGTACAAAGGCGGCCACCTCACCACAGCCGATGATGCCCAAGAAAAACGCGACATCGGCAACCTCTGGGCCGCACGCAGCAACGGCCGCTGCTTGTTCTCCATGCCTAGCGACAGCCGCTTCTACGAAATCAGTAAACAAGTGCAGTCCTAGTCACCAGCAACCAACACAAAAATGGGAGTCGCAATGTCAATACGCGAAGAGGTCTATGCTCGGGCGGGCGGCAAATGTGAATGCCGCATGAAAACCTGTAGCCATCACACCGGACGCTGCAATGCAATGCTTCGGGGCGAGTGGGAAGTTCACCGTCTGACAGCAGGTGGCCCCTACACACTGAGCAATGTGCTGGGCATGTGCAAAACTTGCCACCGCCAAACGCCCAGTTACGGCCGAGGCAAAAAATAGCATCCGTTCGAGCGAAAGGACTTCCCATGAAGAGCGACCTCTACACCAAAATCGTTTTGACCATTATCGCGGTCTGCCTTGTCTACATCGCAATAAAGGGTTTTCCTCCTAGCTACCGTCTTAAGAACGGCAAACTCGCTATCGCTGTTGTTGTGACAAACCCCGAACTCGATGTCAATGTGACAAACCCCGAACTCGATGTAACCTTCGGCAATCGCGAACTAGACGTAAATGTGGTCAACGAGTCTGTACCGATCAAAGGAACCGTGAGCGTAGGCAACACAGTCCAAGTGCGCGGAAACTTCACCGAGAATTCGGTTGTGCAATGTCCCGATTGCAAGGGCAAAGGCAAAGTCAACCTTTGGGACGACGGCAATTGTCGCCGCTGCCGGGGTACCGGTCGCGTGACGGTCGAATGACCGTTCGGAAGATATCCCAAGACCTTCAGCCATCAAAAGGTGCCTCATGAGCGCACCAGGAAGCCCTTCATTCCCTTGATGAGCGCGCACGACACCCCCGCCGAACGTGTGCGCAGTTTCAGCAATTTCAACGTAAAAAAAACCAATCCGCCGGAGACGCGGCGGAGTTCGAAAGGGCTGTCGAACTGATCAACGCCCACGGCTACGACGTCAAACCATCAGAGTAGCAACCCCGTCTATCTAACAGGACTGGTCAACTTGAGCATGTAATCTATCTCATATTGAATATCGGCCCTCGATTTACCCTCGATCACCATTTCCAATACACTCAGTGCAAAATCAACACCAAGTTGTCGGTAGCTGGCCGTTTGATAGAACCGGTCAATCCAGCTACTGAGATCATTGAAATCATATCGGGATGTAATAGCTTTTCGCTGCTTATCCAGCATACCTCGACCCGCAAAATATCCCGCAAGATAAATTCTTTTCGCTGCAAGTTGCGTCTCGGATGACGTCCACATGTATCCATCCCACGCCGAAGTCAACTTATTCCACGATTTTTGATTGGACAACTCATCACCGGCCTTAACCTCATCCTTCTGCAGAGACTTCGATACCGCACTGTTTGGATTTTTAAGCAGACGATCCCATTCGGCGGTTTTTATAACCAACACGTTGACGTATCCTTGCACATACGTAACTGAGTACCTGCCGTCATTCGATGTCCAAGTGATCATTCCCTTGCTTTGCGCCGAGGTCGTCCAATCCAGTTCACCGCAGTTTGACGCAATAATGGCTTTTAGCTCTTCTTTGTCCAAAGGGGTGTCTGCACCTTGCTCATCAAGTTTTGAGTACGCGGCACAGTGAACGATATCATCGTGAAAATTCACCGTAATTCGAAAACCGCCTTTGACAAAGACCAACTGATTTGCGTCCTTCGATTCAACTGCCGCCCCATATTGCTTAAAGCATTGTTCACGGGAAAGACCGATTCGAGCCTCTGCCGTGGAGCCCAAAGCCACAACCGCGCCCATGCAAAGAAATCGGAGAAAACCGTTGTTCATAAGATACCCCTCGCCTTGAAAACTTGAACCAATGAACCAAACATCATGAGAGTATTCTGGCAGGAGCATTATGTCAAACCCAACTCGCAACTGTGCTTTTCTTTCATTATCCCGAAAGGAGTGCGAAAAGCCGACATCTCCAACCGGCTCACGCCCTCTTCTCACCCACTGGTGTGCATTCCCTCACGCCGCCCCGGCCACCGGTTCGGCGAGGCATTCGATCACCGACTGCTTCTGCTCGGCGAGCGTCTTCTGCCGCTCTCCGACGGCCGCCACCACAGCCTTGAGCTGCTCTTCCGTCAGTCCGTCCAGCGCCTCGACGGCTTTCCGCAGACGCTCCTTGGCGAGCGCCTCCAGTTCCCGCTCGGTCATCACGCCGGTGACGTTCGGCAGCAACGCCACCGCCTGCTTGACATTCTCCTGATCCGCGTGCAGGTAATGCCGGGTCATGGCCGGGTTCGTGTGGCCGATCACTGCCTGCACCGCCGCGAGGTTCGCCCCCGCGTTCGCGCTCAGGCTCACGAAACTGTGGCGCAGCGAGTGGAACCCCACGTCGACCGCCTGTTTGCTGCGCCCCTCCACCTTGCTGTTCGTCTCGATGCCGCAGGCCTTGAACACCTTCTTGATGCGCTTCGCCAGCAGCCGGTCATCGTGATCGTACAGCGCCGCTGTCTCCGGCATGACGCGCCCGAACCGCCTCTCCGGCGGCGTGTCGGACAGAATCGCCAACAGCGACGGATGCAGCGGGATCGTAACCACCTTGCCGTTGGCCCGCCGCGCCGTCTTCGCCGGCGCCACGCGCACCACGCGCCGCACCAAGTCCACGCAACCCCAATCCAACCGCGCCGCATCGCCGAGCCGCAGGCCGCAGTAGACGCCCACGGCGAACAGCGTCCGCATTTCACCGGTCACCGAGCCGCAGACCCGCGTCAGTTCCTCGACCGTCAGCTCGCGGCGGCTGTGTGTACTCAGCAGCTTGTTGTTCAGCTCCAGCCAAGGGTTGGCGCTCAGCCCGGCGGGCTTCGCGAGGATCTTCCACATGCGGCGGAAGAGCACCAGGTACTTGTTGTACGTGTTCGCGCTCACCGCGCGGCCCAGCTCGCTCGCGAACTCGAAGGCCATCGCCTCGGTGACCTTGCGCAGCTCCTTCACATCCGGGTGATGCTCCTGCATCCACGTCACGAAACGCGCGTACTGGCTCTCGTACATTTCCAGCGTATCCGCCCCGGTGTCCGGCCGGTTCGGCGCGTTGCGGTAGGCCATCCAAGCCGCCAGCAAACCCAGCGCAGGTTTCTGCTCCTCGATCTGGCGCAGCTTCTCCTGAACCCCGGTCAGCTCCGCGACCTGGCAACGCAGCGTCTTTTCCTGCGAGCCCAGCCGGAACGGCGCGACAAACTCATCCAGCATTTTCAGGGCCTCGGCCCTGTTCCCGGTCTGAGTCGAACGCGTGAACACCTTGGTTCCGCCTTCTAGTGACACGACCCACCGGGCGATAAAGACATTCCCCTTCTTATAGACACACCCCGCGCCCTTGCCTCTGCGCTTCGCACCTGCCCGCTTTTGACGCCCCTTCTTTACGCTTTTTGCCATGAGAGACCGCCTTCCCTTGCCGCCTTTTCAGGCGGTGTTGATGTTTTCTCTAGGTCAAAAGCGCGAGTAAACCTCAAGTAAACCCACGCCTCCTATCTAGAGGTTTTTATCAACAATGGACGGTCTCAAAATCTGCCGCCCGAAAGGGTGTGAGGGTTCGACTCCCTCTCCT
>JADHEF010001577.1_pt1 | contig 13308 bp, 10 predicted proteins | sample 8952391 | NCBI WGS metagenome assembly JADHEF01 (sample SAMN16124439, study PRJNA663245) | bioreactor sludge metagenome | isolation source: sludge (nitrite) | place: India:Bengaluru | collected 2019-02-28
GGTCGGCGAGGTCGGTCATGCGTCCTTGCGTGCGCCCGTGCCTTCGGCCAAGGCTTGGCGTGACCTGCCGCTCTGGCGCCGGCCTGTCGCTTTGGCCGCCGAAGTGCTGTTGCTGGTCGGCATCGGCATCGCGGGCTGGTTCCTGACCCGGCCGCAGCCGGCCATCGCCTTCAACGAGCGCGACTGGGTGGTGATGGGGGACGTGCGCAACCTGACCGGCGAAAAGGTGCTGGACGATTCTTTGCAGCAAGCCTTCCGCATCAGTCTGGAGCAATCGCGCCACGTCAATCTGCTCGGCGACCTCAAGGTGCGCGACACGCTCAAGTTGATGCGTCGCCCCGACGATGCCCCGCTCGACCGTGCCGCCGCCTCCGAGGTGGCCATCCGCGATGGCGCGCGCGCGGTGCTGCTGCCTACCGTGGCCGAGGTCGGCGGTCGGGTCAAGGTGAGCCTGGAGGTGATCGACCCGGCCACGCAGGCCACGGTGTACGCCGAGTCGGCAAGCAGCCGCGGCCTGGACTCGGTGCTGGGCTCGGTGGATGCGGTCACGAGCCGGATGCGCGGCCGCCTCGGCGAAAAGATGCAGGCACTGGCCGCCGCTTCCATGCCGCTGCCGCAGGTGACCACGTCCAATCTGGATGCATTGCGGGCTTATGCGTTGGGTCAGCAGGCATACGTGCGCAGGGAATTCGATGACGCGGCCTCGCTTTACCAACAGGCGCTGGCGCTGGACTCCCGGTTTGCATTGGCTTGCATGGGCATGTTTCGAGTGGAAATGAGTCGTGGCCGGCTCGCCGCCGCCGAGCCGTGGTTGCGCAAGACGCTGGCTTTGCGCAATCGCCTTGCCACGCGAGAGCAGTTGTTCATTGATGCATGGGCGGCGGAATTCTCTCCTCAATCGGCCATGCATGCCCCCGGCAAGTGGAAAGCGCTGGCCTCGATTTATCCGGATTCCGGTGCCGCCAATGCCGCTTATGCCTGGTGGGAATACATGCTGGGCCGGTATCAGGAGGCTTACGAATGGGCAAGCCGGGCCTCTTCGGAAAAGGAGCCGCAACGCTATGCCGCCTTCGACACGATGGCGCGGGCGAAGCTCGCGCAAAATCGGTACGACGAAGCCTTGGCCTTGTTTTCCCAGTCGGAGCGTCTGGGAGGCTTTCCGTTGTCCAGACGCCATGCTTCGGCGCTGGCCGCCGCAGAGCGTTGGCCCGAGGCGGAAAAGGCGATCGCCTCCTTGCGCGTGGGCAAGGACGATGTTTTCGGCTACATGGACAAGATCGTGTTCCTGGTCGACAAGAGGGACTGGGGCGCTGCCAAGGCGTCGGTGAAAGCGGCGCAACATGACTCGGCAGGTGAGGAATTGCTTGTTTCCGCGCCTTTCAGGGTCGTCGGATTGTTTGTGGACGGACAGGATGAAAAGCGGAAAGACGAGGCAAACAGTGATGCCATGGGTCTGGCGCGGACCTATCTGACGGCAGCTCGGAAGGGCAACGCCGCAGAAACGGAAACGCTGCTCGGGTTCGCCATCGCTTGCCTGCATGTTGCCCAGTTGCAATCGGGAGGTCCCGAGAATGCTCGTCTCGTCGATGAGGTCACCCGCTCGGCAAATGGATTGGGCAACCCCGTGATCGCGGGGTTGGCTGCCATGTTGCAAGCGGACAATCTTCGCCTTGCCGGCGAGCCACGCGCTGCCGTCGATCTGCTTCGGCACCACATGGATGGCGCCGAGCATTTCCAGCTGCACGTTTCGCTGCGAGAGGCCTTGGCGGCAGCGGGTGAATCAGGCGCCGCCGAAGAACAGCGGAAATGGATCGCCGGAAACCGTGGTCGGGCCTATGCCGACAACGTCGCTGCACAGGTGTTCGTGCCGATGAATGTCGATGCCAGTCGCAGGGCTGCCATGGCTCACTGATGCGGCTTGGCGCCGCATCGGTGAAGAATCCGGATCAGTTCGTCGCGGCTGCTTCGAAGCAGAACACGTGGGTATGCGGAGCAACCCCGATCAATTGTTCCAGCAGCGCCGCTCTTGATTCCGCGATTTCCTGTTTGCTGGCGAGCTTGGTGGCTGTCAGGCAGGTGGGGGATACCGTGGCGGCCTGGATTTCGCTTGCATTCAAGCCTATCTGGGCCAGTGCGGAGGCCAGGTTGTCCATGAACAGCGTGCGGAAGGCGTCATCGTTACTGAGCAGGTCGAGCAGCCGATTGGCTGCGTCAACGGGAAACGGCGGATGCGATGGAGTCTCTTCGGAGCCGGTTGTCATGTCGGAGCGCCTTTCAATGAAAGTAACGAGCAGGTGGCAATTGCCGATGGATTTTATCGGCACAATGTTGCGTGAATTGAACGGGATCGCCATCCATGCGCCTGCGCCGCTGCACCGTGCTGTATCTGGAACCTCGCGAAGAAGCCGCTTTCGACCTCGCCTCGTTGCTGGCCGGCGGCAACGGGCTGCGGCGTACGCGCCGCTGGGTGGCGCTGGCCCCGCATCTGGAGACGGAAGTCGAAGTGGATGCCGACGAACGCGAATTGCTCGGCCAGCTCGGCCCGGGCGAGTGGAGCGAGCGTGATGGTTTCGATGCGGGCTGGCAGCCGGCCATCGGCCGTTTGCTGGACGAGGGCCTGCTGATCGGCGACGACGAGCGCTCGCTGGCCCATGCCGAACGCGATGGTGCGGTGCGTGCGACGCACTGGTGGGGGCCGTCGCTGCTGATGCACCGCTTCGGCCGCTGGCAGGGGCTGGACAGCGTGGCGGCGATGGAGGCCAACGGCATGACCACCGCCAAGGAAATGCGCGAGAAACTCGGGCCGCCGCCGCCGGAAGTGGGCGAGCGCGTGCCGGCATCGCGACGTCTGCCGTTGCCGCGCGCCGCGGAGGACGGATTCGACGCATTGCTTGCACGCCGTACCACCTGCCGCAATTTCGACACCGGCCGGGCGCTGTCCCTGGCGTTGCTGGCGCGCCTGATGCAGCGCGTGTTTGCGGCGCGCGCCGCGGTGGCGATTCAGGACGATGCGGTGTTCCTGAAGAAGAACGCGCCCTCCGGCGGCGGCCTGCACGCCACGGAGGCCTACCTGCTGGCGCGCAACGTGGAAGGGTTGGCCTCGGGGTTGTACCACTACCATCCGGTGGATCACGCGCTCGAACCGTTGCCCGCTCCGGACCAGCCGCTGGGTGCGCTGTCGCAACGCATGCTGGCCGGCCAGCACTGGTTTGCCGATGCTCCGGCGCAGGTGGTGCTGGCGCCGCGCTATGCGCGCAGCTTCTGGAAATACCGCAACCACCCCAAGGCCTATCGCGCGCTGATCCTCGATGCGGGGCACCTGTCGCAGCTGCTCTATACCTGCGCGACCGAAATGGGCCTGGCGGCCTTCGTCACCTCGGCGATCAACGAGGCCGACATCGAGCGTGCGTTCGGCATGGATCCGCTGGTCGAGGGGCCCTTGGCCGTGTGCGGTTTCGGTTGGCGCGCCGACAGCATGGGCACCACCGAGTTCGACCCGGCCGGCGATGTGTGGGGCCGGTGAGGCGACGGCGTGGAAGGTTCAGGCCGCGCCGCGCATGCCGGCAACCGTGATGCCGCGGTAGCCGAGCGCTTCGCTCAGGTGTGGCGTGGCGATGTCGGCCGCGCCGGAAAGATCGGCGATGGTGCGCGCCACGCGCAACAGGCGGTGCATCGTGCGGGCGGACAGGCGCAAGCGTTCGGCGGCCTGTTCGAGCAGGTGCTGGTCGTCGCCGGCCAGCCGGCAATCGCGCAGTGTGGCGGCGGGGTCGAGCCGGGCGTTCAGCCTGCCGGCGCGCGCATGCTGCCGTCCGCGGGCCTGGATGACACGGGCCCGTACCGTGGCCGAATCCTCGCCCGATGGCGTGTCCGGGCGCAGTTCGTGCGGCGGCAGGCGCGGCACGTCCAGCTGCAGGTCGATGCGGTCCAGCAGCGGGCCGGAAATGCGGCCGCGGTAACGTGCGATGGCTTCCGCGCTGCATCGGCAGCGGCCACTGCTGTCGCCGGCCCAGCCGCAGGGACAGGGGTTCATCGCGGCGACCAGCTGGAACCGGGCCGGAAATTCAGCCCGCTGCGCGGCACGGGCAATGGTCACGTGCCCGGATTCCAGCGGCTCGCGCAGCACCTCGAGCGCGGCACGGTTCCACTCGGTCAGCTCGTCGAGGAACAGCACGCCGTTGTGTGCCAGTGAAATCTCGCCGGGCCGCGGTGGCGAGCCGCCACCGGCCAATGCCACCGCGCTGGCGGTGTGGTGCGGGTGGCGATAGGGGCGTTGCCGCCATCGGCCGGCATCGAAGCCGAGGCCGCTGACCGAGGCGATGGCGGCGGTTTCCAGTGCCTCGTCTTCGTCGGCTTCGGGCAACAGCCCGGGCAGGCGCGAGGCCAGCAGCGACTTGCCGCAACCGGGCGAGCCGACCAGCAGCAGATGATGGCCACCGGCGGCCGCGATTTCCAGTGCGCGCCGTGCCTGTGCCTGGCCGCGCACATCGGCCAGATCCGGATGCGCGCCGTCCTGTGCGGGCGTGGCCGTGGTTTCGGCGCGAGGCAATGCCTTGCGGCCTTGCAGGGCCGCGCAGACTTCCAGCAGCGTGCGTGCGATGAAAACCTCGGCCTTGCGGGCCAGCGCGGCTTCGGCGCCGTTGGCGGCCGCCACGTACAGGCGGTGGCCGTCGCGCGAGGCGGCCAGTGCGGCCGGCAGGATGCCGTCGATGCCGCGCAACTCGCCGGTCAGGCCGAGTTCGCCGACGAATTCGGCACCGTCCAGCGCACCGCGGTCGATCTGGCCGCTGGCGGCGAGGATGCCCAACGCGATGGCCAGATCGAAGCGGCTGCCGTCCTTGGGCAGGTCGGCAGGCGCAAGGTTGACGGTGATGCGTCCGGCCGGGAAGTCGAACTGCGAGTTCAGCAGCGCCGCGCGCACGCGATCGCGCGACTCCCGCACGGCCGCTTCGGGCAGGCCGACGATGTGCATGGCCGGCAATCCGCCGGACAAGTCCACTTCCACGCGCACCGCCGGAGCCTGCACGCCGGCACGGGCGCGGCAATGCACCAAGGCCAGGCCCATGGCGGCGTGATCAGTTCGGGGCGGTGGGCGGCGTGCCGGCGCGCTCGGCTTCGAGCGCGGCGACGGTGCGTTCCAGTGCTTCCAGTTTTTCGCGGGTACGCATCAGCACTGCGCGCTGCACTTCGAATTCTTCGCGGGTGACGAGGTCGAGCTTGGACAGCCCGGCCTGCAGGGCGCCGCGGAACGTCTGGTGCAACTCGTCGCGTTGTTCGCGCAAGCCGGGGGGCACCAGGTCGCTGAGGCGGCGGGCAAGCTCGTCGATGGGTTTGAAGTCGATCATGGTCGTCTCTCCGGCGGTGTTTCCAAGGTGGCGGCGAAGGCCGGAAGTGGCCATCGCCGCGCGGCATGCGGGCCGGTAGGAAAACTCCGCCCGCGCAGCTTACTCGCCCAGCGCCTCGGCCACGAACGGCGGGGCCACCAGCACGCCGGTGTGCAGATGGGCGGTGTAGTACTTGGTGGCGAAGGGCTTGGCCTGCGCATCGGCTTGGCGGAAGCCGAAGCCGAAGCCGGCCTGCTTGCTGGCCACGGTCACCGACCACCAGCCGGTCGGGTAGCACGGCTGCGGGAACGGCAGGGTCTTGAACGAGGCGAAGCCGGCCTTGCCCATCTCCGCGCGCATGTCGCGGATCAGGTCCAGCAGCGCCAGCGGCGATTCGCTCTGCTGCACCAGCAGGCCGTCGGGCTTGAGCGCGCGGTGGCAGCTCTCGAAGAAGGCTTGGTTGAACAGGCCCTCGGCCGGGCCGATCGGGTCGGTGGAATCCACGATCACCACGTCCACGCTGCCGGCCGGGCAATTGGCCATGTAGGCCACGCCGTCGTCGAACAACAACTCGGCGCGGGTGTCGCCGTTGGATTCGCACAGCTCGGGGAAGTGCTTTTCGGCCATGCGCGTGACCTGCTCGTCGATGTCGCACTGGGTCACCGATTCCACGCCCGGGTGCTTGAGCACCTCGCGCAGGGTGCCGCAGTCGCCGCCGCCGATGATCACCACGCGCTTGGGCGCCGGGTGGGTGAACAGCACCGGGTGGGCGATCATCTCGTGGTAGAAGAAGTTGTCGCGGGTGGTCAGCATCATCGCCCCGTCGATCACCATCAGCTTGCCCCAGTCGGTGGACTGGTAGATCTCGATCTTCTGGAACGGCGACTGCACCTCGTCCAGCTTGGCGGTGGTGCGGAAGCCGATGGCCGAGCCGGTGGGGTCGAAGTGCTCGATGAACCAGGTGTCGTTGCTCATGGGGTGTCCTGTACGGCGGGTGCCGCCTTGCGGGCAGGGCGGCGAAGGAAGCGGGAAGGGTCGCGGGCCGGGCCGGGACCGTCCGTCCCGGCGGGCACGTTGCGGCGGCTCCGCCGCCTTGGCGGCCGGACCCACCGCGCGGCGCGGCGCGGATTGTAACGGAGCCCCGCCACGCGGGCGTTACAATCGCCGCCCTTTCCCGACTGCCGAGCCGCCTGCAATGAGCGATTGGTCCATCGACCGCGCCCGCAAGACCTATTCGATCCCGCACTGGGCCGACGGGTATTTCGACGTGGACGCCACGGGCCACGTGACGGTGCGGCCGGTCGGCGCGGATGGCCCGGCCATTTCGCTGCCCGAAGTGGTGGATGCCGCGCGCGCGGCCGGGGCCAAGCTGCCGCTGCTGCTGCGCTTCCCGGACATCCTCGGCCAGCGGTTGGGCAAGCTGCAGGCCGCGTTCGCGCAGGCGCAGCGCGACTGGGACTACCCCGGCGGCTACACCGCCGTGTACCCGATCAAGGTCAACCAGCACCGGGGCGTGGCCGGCACGCTGGCTTCGCATGCCGGCGAAGGCTTCGGCCTGGAGGCCGGCAGCAAGCCCGAGCTGATGGCGGTGCTGGCGCTGAGCCGGCCCGGCGGGCTGATCGTCTGCAACGGCTACAAGGACCGCGAATACATCCGTCTGGCGCTGATCGGCCGCAAGCTCGGCCTGCAGACCTTCATCGTCATCGAGAAGCCCTCCGAGCTGAAGCTGGTGCTGGAGGAGGCGCGCGCGCTGGAGGTGAAGCCCGGCCTCGGCGTGCGCATGCGGCTGGCGTCGCTGGGCGCCGGCAAGTGGCAGAACAGCGGCGGCGACAAGGCCAAGTTCGGCCTGTCTCCGCGTCAGGTGCTGGACCTGTGGAAGACCCTGCGCGACACCGAGTACGCCGATTGCCTGAACCTGCTGCACTTCCACATGGGCAGCCAGATCAGCAACGTGCGCGACATCGCCAACGGCATGCGCGAGGCCACCCGCTATTTTGTCGAGCTGTCGCGGCTGGGCGCGCGGATCAGCCACGTCGACGTCGGCGGCGGCCTGGGCATCGACTACGAAGGCACCCGCTCGCGCAGCGAGTGCTCGATCAACTACGGCCTGAACGCCTACGCCAGCAACATCGTCCAACCGCTGGCCAGCGCCTGCGAGGAACACGGCCTGACCCCGCCGCGCATCGTCACCGAATGCGGCCGCGCGATGACCGCACACCATGCGGTGCTGATCGCCAACGTCACCGAGGTGGAGGCCGCGCCGGAGGGCCGCGTGCCCGAGGCGCACGACGACGAGCCGGCCGCCATCCGCCACCTGCGCGAGATCCATGCCGAGCTGGACGAGCGCCCGGCGGTGGAATTGTTCCAGGAAGCCCAGCATTTCCACGCCGAAGGCCTGAGTGCCTACGCGCTGGGCCAGATCGACCTGACCGCACGTGCGCGCATCGACGACCTGTTCTACGCCATCGCCCATGGCGTCCGCGCGCGCCTGAGCCCGGAGGAAAAGAGCCACCGGCCGATCCTCGACGAACTCGACGACCGGCTGGTGGACAAGTACTTCGTCAACTTCAGCGTGTTCGAGTCGATCCCGGACGTGTGGGCCATCGACCAGGTGTTCCCGATCCTGCCGATCGAACGCCTGGACGAAGCGCCCACCCGGCGCGGCGTGGTCTGCGACATGACCTGCGACTCGGACGGCACGGTCAAGACCTACGTCGAGAACGAGAGCCTGGACAGCTCGCTGCCGCTGCATGCGTTGCGCCCCGGCGAGAGCTATCGGATCGGCTTCTTCCTGGTCGGCGCGTACCAGGAAATCCTCGGCGACATCCACAACCTGTTCGGCGATACCGACGCGGTGGAGGTCAAAGTGCGGGGCGATGGTTACGAGATCGCCCAGCAGCGCCGCGGCGACACCACCGACGTGATGCTGGACTACGTCGGCTACAGCCTGGCCGAGCTGCGCGCGGCCTACCGCGAGCGCGTCGCGGCGGCCGGGCTGCCGGCCGGGCGCAGCGCCGAACTGGCCGCCGCGCTGGAAGCCGGCCTGACCGGCTACACCTACCTGAGCGACGAACCGCTGGCCTGAGCGTCATCCCGGCAACATCTCGCAGGGCGGTGATGTTGCCGGCAATGAAACAATTCATCGCGCGGAGCAGGCTTTGTTCTGTCTCCATCGGTTACTAGCATGCGGGTGGTCTACCGGCCGTCATTTCGATGGCCGGGTTGTTTGCCCTCCCCAAATTCAGGAATTCCGACGATGAGCAAGACCGCAGTGGTGTATTTCTCCGGCTACGGCCACACGCAGAAAGTGGCCGAGGCCGTGGCCGAAGGCGCCGGTGCGGCGCTGGTGCAGATCGATGCCGAAGGCAACCTTAGCGAAGCGCAGTGGGCGGAACTGAGCGCGGCCGATGCGATCGTCTTCGGTGCACCGACTTACATGGGCAATGCGCCGTGGCAGTTCAAGAAGTTTGCCGATGCCTCGTCGAAGATCTGGTTCACGCGCGGCTGGCAGGACAAGGTGTTCGGCGGTTTCGTCAACAGCGCCAGCCTCAACGGCGACAAGCAGGTCACGCTGCAGTGGTTGCAGACGCTGGCCTCGCAGCACGGCGGCATCTGGGTCAGCCTCGGCCTGCCGCCGGCCAATGCGCTGGCCTCCACCCGCCAGGACGTCAACAACCTCGGTGCCTCGGTCGGCGTGCTGGTGCAGTCGCCGTCCGATGCCGGTGCCGATGCCATCCCGGCCGGCGATCTGGAAACGGCCAAGCTGTATGGCGCGCGTGTGGCTGCGGTGGCCGCCAAGCTGAAGGGCTGATCGGTCGGCGGTGCAGGCATTGCCGGGTGCCGGCCGATCTGCATGTCGCAAAGTCGAAGGCCGCGGAAAACCGCGGCCTTCGGTGTTTCCGGCAGTGTGTCAGGTGCCGGCGATCAATCGCGCGCCACCTGGAAACCGGCAAAGGACTGGCTCACCGGCATCAGTTCGATGCGGTTGATGTTCAGGTGCGGCGGCAGCGTGGCCACCCAGAAGATCGTGTCGGCGATGTCCTCGGCGGTCATCGGCTTGGCGCCGGCGTAGAGCGTGTCCGAGGCCTGTCGGTTGCCATGGGTGCGCACGAGGGTGAATTCGGTCTCGGCCATGCCCGGCTCGATCGCGGTCACGCGCACGCCGGTGCCGTGCAGGTCGCTGCGCAGGCCCAGCGAGAACTGGCTGACGAAGGCCTTGGTGCCACCGTAGACGTTGCCGCCCGGGTACGGGTACCTGGAGGCGGTGGAGCTGATGTTGACGATGGCGCCCTTGCGCGCGATCAGCGTCGGCAGCAGCGTGCGCGTCATCGTGACCAGCGCGGTGACGTTGGTGTCGATCATCGTGCGCCAGTCGTCCAGGCTGCAGTCCTGCGCCGGTGCGGTGCCGAGTGCCAGACCGGCGTTGTTGACCAGCAGGTCGATCCCGGCGAAGCCCTCGGGCAGCGCGGCCAGGGCCTGTTCCATCGCGGCCGTGTCGCGCATGTCGAACACTGCGGCATGGACCTGGCCGGGGAAGGCCTCGACCAAGGGTTGCAGGCGTTCGGCGCGGCGGCCGGTGGCGATGACGTTCCAGCCGGCGCTGGCGAAACGGCGCACGGCGGCGGCGCCGAAACCGGAGGTGGCGCCGGTGATCAGGACGGTCTGGGTCATGGGGTAACTCCACGCGCGAATCGGGAACGCGATTTTCGCACCATTGCGTGCACGCCCGGCAGCTTGGCGGATACCCGACGACAAGGTGCACCCGGCCATCATGGCCGGTGCGGGGGGCGTCACTGCATGCGGATCGCGACGGCGGGCAGCCCGCTGGCGCCGAGTTTCTGCTTGGCTTCGCTCAATTCGCTGGCGCTGCCGTACGGGCCCATGCGCACGCGGTACACGGTCTTGCCGCCGGCCTGGGCCGATTCGACCCGGGCGGCCAGGCCGAGCATCGCGATCTTGGCCTTGACCATCTCGGCATCGCCGGAAGCGCCGAACGCACCGGCTTGCAGGATGTAGCGGGTGTCGGCATCGGCGGCTGGAGCTGCCGCAGGTGCCGGCTTGGTGCCCGCGACCTCGGCCGCTGCCTTGGGCGCTTCGGCCTGGGAGTGCGAGGCAACGGTGGCCGGTGTCGTCGATGCGGTGGCGGTTCGCGGCGCAGGTGCCGTCGTGCGTGCAGGGGCGGCGGCGCCGCTTTCCGGCAACGCCGCGGGAATGCCGCCGGCCACCTGCGCAGGGGCGGCCGCGGCAGTGGCGGTGGATGCCTGCGGGGCGGGCAGGGGCGACTGGCCTTCCAGCGCGGCCTTGGCCTTGCGGGCCTCCTCGGCGCGCGCGCTGGCCGCCAGTTCGGCGTCCGTCATCTGCACTTCCTTGCCGGGCAGCAAGGTGTAGAAGTCATATTGGGTCTGTGACTTGGGTTCTTCGGCGGTGGCCGGCTTGTCGGCTGCGCGGTCGGCCACGCCCTCGACATCGGCCACCGGCGCTGGCTGCGCGTCCGGGTTCGGGCGCGGGCCGAAACGGGCGAATTCGCCGTCCTTCTTGAACAAGCCCGGCGCGGCGAGGAAAACCACGGCGGCGATCGCCACGCCGACGATCAGCCACACCCAGCCGGGGGTATGGCTGCTTGAATTGCGCGTGGCCTGGTTCTTGCCGCGTCGTGCTGCCATCTGCTGCCTGTCTCCTGCTTACATCTTTTCCGGTGCGCCGACGCCGAGCAGGCCCAGCCCGTTGGCCAGCACCTGGCGCGCCGCCGAAGCCAGCGCGAGCTTGGCATCGCGTTCGTCCGCGTCGGCCACCAGCACCGTCGTGCCGTGATACCACGTGTGGAAGGCGTGCGCCAATTCGCGCAGGTATTGGGCAATCTGATGCGGTTCGAGCATCGCGCCGGCGGCCTCCACCACTTCTGGGTAGCGCGACATCTCCACCATCAGCTGCTGGGAGGCTTCGTCGTCCAACTGGCCCAGATGCGCCACGCCGTTGGCCGGAGTGTGCGGCAGCTTCTTCTCCTGCGCCTGGCGCAGCAGGCTGCACACGCGAGCGTGGGCATACTGCACGTAGAACACCGGGTTGTCGTTGCTTTGCTGGCGGGCCAGGTCGATGTCGAAGGTGAGTTGCGAGTCGGGCTTGCGCGCGATCAGGAACCAGCGCGTGGCATCGCGACCGGCTTCGTCGATCAGGTCGCGCAGGGTGACGTAGCTGCCGGCGCGCTTGGACAGCTTCACCTCCTCGCCGCCGCGCATCACCGTCACCATCTGGTGCAGCACGTATTCGGGCCAGTTGCCCGGGATGCCCACTTCCAGCGCCTGCAGGCCGGCCTTCACGCGGGCCAGCGAGCCATGGTGGTCGGCGCCCAGCTCGGTGATCGCGCGGGTGTAGCCGCGCTGCCACTTGGTCAGGTGGTAGGCCACGTCCGGCACGAAGTACGTGAAGGTGCCGTCGGACTTGCGCATCACGCGGTCCTTGTCGTCGCCGAAGTCGGTGGACTTGAGCCACAGCGCGCCGCCTTCCTCGTAGGTGTGGCCGGAGGCGACCAGCTTGTCCACGGTTTGCGCGACCAGCCCGTCCTTGTACAGCGAGCTTTCCAAATAGTAGGTGTCGAAATCGACGCCGAACGCGGCCAGGTCCAGGTTCTGCTCGTTGCGCAGCCAGGCCACGGCGAAGCGGCGGATGGCTTCGAGGTTGTCCGGGTCCTTGCCGCCTTCGATGGCGCTGCCTTCCGATTCGATGGTCGCGCCGATCAGGTAGGCATGGGCCACGTCGGCGATGTATTCGCCGTTGTAGGCGGCCTCCGGCCAGCCGGCGTCGCCGGGCTTGAGGCCGCGCGCGCGCGCCTGCACCGAGCGGGCGAGGTTGTCGATCTGCACGCCGGCGTCGTTGTAGTAGAACTCGCGCTTGGCGTTCCAGCCGTTGGCGTCCAGCAGCCGCGCCAGCGAGTCGCCTATCGCCGCGGCGCGACCATGGCCGACATGCAGCGGGCCGGTCGGATTGGCCGAGACGTATTCCACGCCCACGGTGACGCCGTTGCCGCTCTGGTTGCGGCCGTAATCCTCGCCTTGCTTCAGCACGCGTGCGGCCTCGTGGGCGTATGCGGCGGGGCTGAGGTGGAAGTTGATGAAGCCCGGGCCGGCGATTTCCACGCGGGCCACGTCGCCGCTGGCGGGGAGCGCATCGACCAGTGCCTGGGCCAGCGCACGCGGGTTGCTGCGCGCGGCCTTGGCCAGCAGCATCGCGGCATTGGTGGCGAAATCGCCGTGTTCGCGGGTCTTGGGACGCTCGACGACGAAATCCGGCGGGACGGTATCGGCCGGCAGGGTGCCGTTGGCGCGCAAGGCTTCGATGCCTTGGCCGATCAGGGTACGGAGCAGGGGTTTCACGGGAATCAGGCCGGTGACGCGGAAACGCGCATTTTAGCCGACCCGGGCGCCGGCATCCGGGCGGCCCGTTCAGGTCGCGCCACGAAGTTCACACGGCGCCGCGTTCGGCCAGCGATACGGGCGCGCCGTCGCCGATCACGAAGTGGTCCAGCAGGCGCACGTCCACCAGTGCCAGCGCGTCCTTCAGGCGGCGTGTGACGGCGTGGTCGGCGGGCGAAGGCTCCGGGTTGCCGGAGGGGTGGTTGTGGCCGACGATCACCGCCGCCGCATTGTGGACCAGCGCCCGCCGCACCACTTCGCGCGGATGCACCTCGGCACCGTCCACGCCGCCGTGGAACAGTTCTTCGAAGGCCAGCGCCCGGTGGCGGGTGTCCAGGAACAACGCGCCGAACACCTCGCGCGCCTGTCCGCGCAGGCGGCGGGCGAAGTAGCGGCCGGCCGCGCGTGGATCGGTCAGGGTCTCGCCGCGTTCCAGCGCCGCCGCCAGATGGCGGTTGCCCAGTTCCAGCGCGGCGGCCAGCTGGCAGGCGCGGGCGGGGCCGAGGCCGGGCAGTTTGGCCAGCCCCGCGGGTGGCCGCTCCAGCAACGTGCGCAGCGGGCCGTGCGCGGCCAGCAGT
>JADHEF010001579.1_pt1 | contig 13300 bp, 10 predicted proteins | sample 8952391 | NCBI WGS metagenome assembly JADHEF01 (sample SAMN16124439, study PRJNA663245) | bioreactor sludge metagenome | isolation source: sludge (nitrite) | place: India:Bengaluru | collected 2019-02-28
ACGGGACCCTCGTCCAGGGTGTCCGCGTCTCCTCCGCCCACCTCGCCCCCGGCTAAGGCGGTTGCCGTCCTGTAAACCGGGTAGGCCGGATCGGGAACCAATGCCGCGTCTCCCGGATTGATAAAAGCAAGAGGGGCGTGAGCTATGCCCTCCTTGGAGCCGATCAGTGTCAATACCTCTTTCTGGGGATCGAGATCCACCCCGAAGGTCCTCTGATACCAGTCGGCCACTGCCTTGCGGAAGGAGAGCTTGCCCTCATAGGAGGGATACTGGTGGTTGGATGGATCGCTGGCGGCCTGATTCAGGGCTCTTACAATGTGCTCCGGCGTGGGCAGATCGGGATCGCCAACGCTGAGGTCAATGACATCCACACCCCTGCTTCTGGCCTCCTGCTTGGCCTTGTCTATGGCGGCAAAGAGGTAGGGCGGGAGGTTCTTTATCCGATCGGCATACATTAGTTTCCCTCCATGGAAGATGCATTTATATGATGATCTCTTTTGGGGATTGCGGCTGCAATCCCGCAGTTAGTACTTTCACGTAGTATTTAAGATTAGAGGAGATGCATTCTTGGCGGCAGCAATAAGAATCGGGATCTGAGATGTCGATGCAGAAAAAGATGCCGGAGGTGGCCGGATGCTGGAGATAAAGGACCTGGGCTCTTGGCTGCCTCCAGAAGCAATCGAACTCTATGCCTCTCGCGGCTACAGGGAGCTATATCCTCCCCAGGCCGAGGCGGTGGAAAGGGGCCTGCTGGACGGAAAGAGCATGCTTTTAGCCATGCCCACCGCCTCAGGCAAGACCCTTCTGGCCGAGCTGGCCATGCTGAGGGCCGCCTTGGCCGGCCAGAGATCCCTATACATCGGTCCCCTGCGGGCCCTGGCCTCTGAGAAGTACGATTCTTTTCAAAAGTTCAAGGAGCTTGGCGTTGCTGTGGGCATCAGCACGGGAGACCTGGACAAGAAGGACGAGCGTCTGGGACGAAATCAGATCATCATCGCCACATCGGAAAAAGCGGACTCTTTGATGAGAAATGGGGCATCCTGGGTGCGAGACCTCTCCGTCTTGGTGGTGGATGAGATCCATCTGCTCAATGATCCGGGACGCGGCCCCACCCTGGAGATGACCATCACCAAGCTGCGCCGCTGTAATCCCGCACTTCAGATCATCGGCCTGTCTGCTACCGTTGCTAATTCCAGGGAGATAGCCTCCTGGCTGGGGGCAGATATGGTCTGTAGCGACTGGCGGCCCATCCAGCTCCGGGAGGGGATCATCTGCAATGAGAGGCTGGTATTCTCCGACGGCGAAGCCCCCCTGGCGGGGGGGAAGGATGAGTCTGCCGCCCTGGTCCGGGATACCCTGGCCCAGTCAGCTCAGATCCTCATCTTCGAGAACTCCAGAAAGAATGCCGAGGCAGCAGCCTCGCGGCTCTCCGCACTGCTGGTCCCCGATGAGGCCACCAGGGAGCTGTCCTCCCGCATTCTGGCCAGCGGGGAGAGCGAGACGGCGGTCCGCCTGGCGTCTTGCGTCTCTCATGGGGTCGCTTTCCACCATGCCGGCCTCTTGCCGGAGCAAAGAAGGCTGGTGGAGCAGGGTTTCCGGGAAAGCCGCATCAAGGTCATAGCCAGCACCCCCACCCTGGCCGCAGGCCTGAACCTGCCGGCGCGGAGAGTACTGATCAGGAGCTATAAGAGATACGAATACGGCCGGGGAATGGCCCCCATACCGGTCATTGAGTATCGCCAGATGGCCGGACGGGCCGGTCGGCCCGGGCTGGACCCCTACGGCGAGTCTTTTCTCCTGGCTAAAAACGACGCTGAGATGAAGGAGCTTTTTGAGCATTACATAAACGGCAGCCCGGAGGAGATCTGGTCCAAGCTGGCCAGCCAGAGCGCTCTGCGAACCCATATCCTCTCCACTATTGCGGCAGGTTTTGCAAGAAGCGACTCCGAGCTGAAGGCCTTCATGGCCACCACCTTCTATGCCCAGCAGCAGGACTCCTGGCAGCTTGATCTGACCGTGGAGAAGGTATTGCAGTTTCTCAAAGAAAACAGCATGATCCAGTGGGAGGGCGAGGGAGAGCTGCTTTCTAGCAAGCTAGGCTCTCTGGTCTCCAAGCTCTATATCGATCCCCTCAGCGCAGTGATCATGCTGGAGGCCCTGGAGAGAAAGAGGGCTGATAAAAACATGGTCCATGCTAGCATGAAATCATCTAAGTTCACCCCCGCCCTGGATCTGAGCCGGGCGGCAAGCAAAGCCCCCACTGAGCTGGGGCTGATCCATCTTATCACCATGACCCCCAATATGGATCTGCTCTATGTCCAGTCTGCGGACGGCTGGGTGGAGGAGTTCATAGATCAGCATCAGAGCGAGCTGTATGATGAGGACAACTATGACTACCTTTTACGCGAGGCCAAGACTGCGGCCATGCTCATGGACTGGATCGGCGAGGTCAATGAAAATCAGATCGCCAGCAGATATCGCATCGGTCCGGGAGACATCCGCCGCACCGCCGAGACGGCCCAGTGGCTTATGCACTCCCTGGGGGAGCTGTCCAAGCAACTCGATCTGGGCATAACCTTCAAGGCGGAGCAGCTGGCGGAAAGGATCCACTATGGAGCCAGCCAGGATCTGTTGGGGCTTCTGAACCTGAAGGGCATAGGCCGGGTCCGGGCCAGGAAGCTCTATCTATCCGGCATTACCAGCCTGGAGAAGTTGAAGGCCGCCGATCAGGCGGATATCTCCCGCCTTCTCGGTCCCAGGATCGCAGAGAGGATATTTCATCAGCTCAAGAAAGAGGAGAATTTGCCTTGAAGTGGCTGAACAATATTTTCAAAGGAGGCAGGACTCATGGGGAGCGCTCCTCCCTGAGTCTGAAGGAGGTCGACTCCTGGCTGCAGCAGCATGAAGATCCATCCGGATTTGCCGAAAGGCTTGACCGCATATACAGCCGTATGGAGAAGGCAGCTGTATCTCTCTCCCGGGACATCTCCGATCTCAATTCTGCTCAGCCGGATCCCGGCACCCCACCCAAGCTGCTTCGCGCCGGCCTGGCGGCAAGAGGCGAGCTGTCCAAGCAGCTTGATTCTCTGTGCGAAAAATTACAGCCGCCTCACAAAAGGGATCCGGATAATGCGTTTCAGCATCATTGGACCGCCCTCAAGGGCCTGGAGAGGACCGTCACCACCTTTGGCCGGGCCCAGAGATATGTGGCTGCTCTCTTTCCCAAGAATATTGAGCGCATCAACTCCAATCTGGCTGAGATAAGCCGCCTCCTAGTGGATCTGGAGCAGGAGATGAAAAAGAAGAGAAAGCTATCTGAGGAGATCTTTTATGCCCGGCAGCTTTCCGAGGAGTTGCAGAAGGAGCTGCCTCGCCTGGAGCAGCTCCAGGAGTCGATCCGGCAAAATGAGGCCGGTCTGGCGGATCTGAAATCCCGCCTCTCTAACCTGGAGGATGAGGCTGGCAGGCACTCGAGGAGCGATGAGGGAAGGAGGGCCGAAGAGCTGAAAAGAGAGCTGGAAAGGGCATTGACAATGAAGAGCCAGGCAGAGGAGGAGCTGGCTGAGCTCGTCTCACCTCTATCCAAGGCCCTCTCCAGAATGGCCAAGCAGGGCTCGAGCTCCAGAATCAGCCTGCAGCATGATGGCCTCTTCCAGAGGCTCCTCAAGTCTCCTGCCGAGGTTAGGGATGAGGAGATCTCCGGATCTTTAGTGGAGCTGCAAAGCCATCTCTCACGCCTCGGCCTCAAGGACAAAAAGAAGGAGAAGACCCTGGAGCATATCGAGATGCTGATCAAAAACAGGTCTCTGGAGAAGGCCAGGTCAAATTGGGCTGCTCTGGAAGAGGAGATAGTGAAAACCAGAGAGGCAATAGCGGAATCCAGCCTTGAGGAAGTTAGGATCCGGCAAGATTCTGCCCAGGCTAAAAAAAGCATCAAGAGCCTGGAGAGCAGCCTGGTGCAGCAGACAAAGGATCTAACCTCCAGCCGGGAGAAAGCGACAGAGCATGAAAAAGAGCTTGAGGAGCGGCTGTCCAATATTTCAGGCGGCCCGGTGCAGCTGGACCCTCGCCGGGAAGGATGAATGAGGGTAAACCTGGGAGGAATTGTGCCCCTCTCCACAGTGGACTGGCCGGGGAGGGCGGCCATGGTCGTCTTCCTTCAGGGCTGCCCCCTGCGCTGTCCTCATTGCCAGAATCGCCGGCTCCAGAGAGGAGAGAGATATGTCCCCCTCCATTATATCGTCTCTCGCATTGTATCCGAGGTCAAAGGCCTGCCCGGACCCAGCCGTTCCGCCCTGTTTTCAGAAGGGCTGGAATGTGGCTCAACTTCCTGCCACTCTCCCCTGCAGATCAAACTGGACGAAGCGGCGCAAAGGGCGATCAGCAAGCCCTTTGTGGACGGCCTGGTTCTCTCCGGGGGAGAGCCTCTGCTCCAGCTGGAGGCATGCAGGCATCTCTTCCGCCTGGCGAAAAGCCTTGACCTGGCTACTGGCCTGGAGACCTCGGGCATATTTCCCGATCACCTGGAGATGCTTCTGGAAGAAGGCCTGGTGGATAGGGTCTTTCTGGACCTCAAGTCTGCCCTGGAGGAGCCGGATTATGAGGCAGCCACGGGAAGAGGCCACAGCGCCTCTGCAGTGAGAAAGAGCCTGGAGATCTGCTTTAAATCGGGAGGTGTATTTGAGGCCAGGACTACAGTCTTCCCCCATGATCCCTCCACTTCCCAGGCGGAGAAGATCGCCGGGGCACTTTGCCGACTAAAGGGGTTATATCCCCGCAGCCGCCTGGAGGGCCTGATCCTTCAGCAGGGCCATCCCGGTGAGGACGAGAGTCCATTTCCGCCGGTTTCCATTGAGGAGATGGAGCAGATGGCAGAAGCCTGCCGCGCCGCCAGCCATGGTGAGGTGGAGATCCGGGTTCATGCTCTGCCCAAGATGATATGGGAAAGCTAGATAATGGAATGAACTGAAGCATTAAGGAGAACTTGCGATGAAGATCATCGGCTTTGTAGGGCTGCCCGGCTCGGGCAAGGGAGAGGCCTCCCGGGTGGCAAGGCAGCAGGGCCTGGCGGTGCTGGTCATGGGAGATGTCATCCGCCAGGAGGCGGCCAGGCGGGGGCTGGAGGCTACAGACGTGAATTTGGGTCGGGTCGGTTGCGCCTTGCGAGAGGTGGAGGGGCCCGAGGCCGTGGCCAGGCGAATATTGCAGAAGGCCAGGGCCAGTGGAGAGAAGACGGTAGTGGTGGACGGCCTGCGCTCTCGAGAGGAAGCTGACTATTTCGCCTCCCAGGCCGAGGAGTTTCATCTGGTGGAGATATGCGCTCCGGCGGAAGAGCGCCTGAGGTGGCTTCGGGCGCGGGGCCGGCCGGACGATCCAGGAAGTGGCCTGTGCGGGGCTGACGAGCTGGATCAGGATGAGAAGATCATCTCCTCCTGCGGCGAGCCGGATGGTCAGGCTGCGGCGGCGCTGGAGCAGAGGGAGTGCCGGGAGATGGGATGGGGCATGTGCCAGGCTATGGAGGCCGCCAGCCTCAAGCTGAGAAATAACGGCAGCCTGGAAGAGTTCAGGGAGAATGCCAGGAAGCTGCTGGATATCCTGACAAAGGACTGAGCCGAAAAATGAATTTGCATCCGGACTATAGCCAGCTTGCTTTCCTTAGATATAGCTCCAGCCGGTTCAGTCCCTCCTCAATATTCTCTAAGGAATTGGCATAAGAGAAACGAAGATAGCCTTCCCCGTTTTTCCCGAAGTCCACCCCAGGCGTCACTCCCACATGAGCCTTTTCCAGTATATCGAAGGCCAGGCGGTAGGAGTCACCGGAGAAGCTTCTGGCATTGGCAAATACATAAAAAGCTCCTGTCGGCTCCACGGCTATGGAGAAGCCCAGCTCTTTGAGGCGTTTGATCATGAACTTGCGCCTGCGATCATATATGCTCCTCATCTCCCCCACCTCTGCTTCGCTCTCCTGCAAAGCAGCAATGCCTGCTCTCTGGGCTAATGAGCCGGCGCAGATGAAAAAGTTCTGCTGCATCTTCTGAATAGGCCGGATGAACCGGGGTGGGGCGATGAGATATCCCAGGCGGTAGCCGGTCATGGCATAGAGCTTGGAAAAGCCGTTCAGGACAAAGGCCCTGTCTGTGAACTCCAGGATGGAGTGCTCCTGTCCCTCATAAACCAGACCATGATAGATCTCGTCGGATATGATATAGGGAGAGAGGCCGGCTATGGCCTTCATATCCTCTTCAGAGATCAGGCATCCGGTGGGATTGGAGGGCGAATTGATCAGTATGGCCTTGGTATTGTAACTTATCCTCTCCCGGATGGCCTCCACCCTCAAACGAAATCCATCCTGCTCATATACCGGCACCCTGGTTGGGACTCCACCCAGGAATTTGATGAAATTGGGATAGCAAGCGTATCCCGGATCGGAGACTATCACCTCCTCGCCCCTCTCCAGAAGCGAGGCAAAGGCAAGCATCATTGCCGGAGATGTCCCGGATGTCACCACCACCTGCTCCGGCCTGATCTCTGCGCCATAGTCATCCAGATAGTGCTCGCAGATGGCTTCTCGCAACTGTATATCTCCCAGGCTGTGGGTGTAATGGGTGGCTCCCTCTTCCAGGGCCCAGCAGGTGGCCTTTTTTACTGGGGAGGGAACATCGAAATCCGGCTCGCCCACCTCAAGATGAATGATGTCTTCGCCCTGCCGCTCCATCTCCCGCGCCCGCTCTAAAACCTCCATGACCATGAAGGGGGCCAGCTCTTCTGCTCTCCTGGCAATCATATCGCTCTTTTCCTCTGCAATTCTTGGTCCGATCTTATGGTCTGATTCTGCCTTTATGCTCTAATCACTTAATACCTGATACCTTTCGATTCAGGCGGTAATCAAGTTAACGCGAGCTTCTCTGATATTGGCCGCTGCCACAAGGCAGATGCATGGACCCATCCTTGGACCGGCATACTAATAGCCTATGATCTGGAATACCCTCTTCTGATAAGAAAATGAGAATAATAGCCCTATCAGATACTCATCTTGAATCCGACACCATTCCTCTTCCACTGGCCGGTCTGCTGAAGGAGGCAGATATGATCCTTCACGCCGGCGACTTCGTTTCCGCCAGCGCCTATGCCGCACTATCAGATTTAGGGTCAATGAAGGCGGTCCATGGCAATTCGGACTCTATTGAACTCAAGAGGCTTCTGCCGGAGAGAGCTGTGCTGGAGGTGGAGGGGATCCGGATCGGCCTGGTCCATATGGCCTCGCACGGCTCCGACCTGGTGGGCGCAGAGATGATGGCCCGGGAGATGGATGTACAGGTTCTGGTTTTCGGGCACATACACCGCCCTCTCATTGAAAAGGGCAAGAGCCTTCTCATCTGCCCGGGGAGCACCACTCTGCCCAGGATGTCTGCCCCTTCCCTTGCCGTCCTTGAGATTGAGGAAGGTGAGGTCCAGGGCAGCATCATCCCCCTGGGCCGCCCCTCCTGCAATTATCTCAAATTCGCCGACAGTCTGGCGGAAGGTGATTCCTATTAGGCTCCGTCATCAAATCGGAATGGACATGGCTTTTCAGTGCGGCAGAAATTCGCTCTGCTTGATATATTTGGATCCAGTTCGATAATTTGCCTCCACTTGTGCAATACCAGGATGAATTGAAGATCGCCAGAACTTCATGCCCTGTATCAATCAGCCTGGCCTCAGCAATCTATTCCTGTGCATCCTTTCTCTTCTTTATCCATCGCCGGATACTTGTGGAACTTGATCTGCTTTTTAACCTCAAAATTTCCGGTGAACATCTCTCTGGCATTTATATCTTTATAGAATATTTTATGCCAGATGGCATCAGTTCCCCAGGTGCCGTTAAAGGAATTGCTTTTTTCCAGACCCATCAAGTAGGCGCAATTACTGATGTTTTCTTTGCTCCTCATTAATCTGTCAATTCTCTCTGTATCCCTTCCGGCATCTTCAAGGCCTTTTTGGAATTCTTTCCATCCATTGTAAGGCTGATAGGGCATGGTCTGCACAAAGAATGATACCTCATCTGACTCCATCGCTCGGACAGAAAACTCTTCGCGAAGCTCTGATCCCATACCACCATAAAGGGCCTTGGAGCGCAGGCGCTTTTCGCCCTGCATTGGTGTCTCCCCGGAATAAAGCATCTTGGAGCTATCGTAGAGATTTAATGTGCTCTCATTGCCTCCGTTAACTGAATCTATCTTCCTCTTCAGTTTGTCCGCAATCTCGGAATAGGCCTGCTCCTGCTCAATCTCAATATCTCCCTCACCATTCATGTTTTTGGAATACTCCAGGGCGATCTTTTTATCCCTAATGCTGGTATCAATATCCACAAAACCCGTACCATAGATCTTCTGCGCCTCGCAGAATTGGCCGTACTGAATGGGATTGCCTTCCCATATTGCGGTCTTTAGGATTTCTATATCTCCATCCTCAACCGGGTTTCCACAAGGATCTGTGGCGGTGACATTTGCGATATTGACGATATCTTTATTGAGATCGGATTTGGTGACCCTATAAATTGCTTTATAAAGCCAGATCTCGCTGAGGTTGAGCCAGCTATCGTTATTGATGTCGCCAGAAATGTAGATGGGATTGACTTTATCGTCGATGACCTTGATCCCAGTGAGGTTGACGTTGCCGATATTGCTCACGTTATAGTAGTATGTTATCAAATCCCCTTCAGATACCGTTCTTGACTCTGATTCCTCTGCGCTGACTGAGCCGATGGCAGCTGTGAGACCGATCAGTATAGATATCCAACTAACCAAATTTCCTAAAGGATGTGATATGAAGACATTTCCACCTGGCCTGTGGTGTATATTATCCGAATATGTCACATGCTCGGCAGATCTAGATGCGATCCAAGTCCTTTTCATATTTGAGCCTCTCTTAAAGTAAATGTAACTTTATTAATATATATACTTTTACATTAAATATTCTAATAATAAGATTGAGGCTCTTGAATGAGGGAATTATTTTAATTAAAAATAGATACTCTCTCTAAATCAGAATGAAAAATATAGATTAAACTGGACCTTCTCCAGAGCATATTCTTGAGCTTAAAATATATTCGATATAAGTTAGTAGATATCTTTATATAGTATATAGGCATAACATACTACGGAAATTTAGGCAAAATTTAACGGAAAAGCTCGAGGTCAAGAGTGAATGGATATGGTTAATGGCGCCGATATGAGGATATCTAGTATATCGCTTATCATTTACTGTGCTTATAGATATATATTTATGGAAATCTGGCGGATGTGGGGAGACGAGGCGCTTCCGATCATCTTCGATGCTCCAACCCACTCAAGACCTTTGGAGCATAAAATTCCGAATTTATTTCGAGAGCTTATGCAAAACTTTGCCTATCTTATGTCTATGATTGCAAGAACAGGAGAAGGTGGACGTCGATGATGGTGAACAATTCAATAATAACTCTGGGTACAGTGCATAGATGGATATTTATCTAAAAGGAGATGAACTGATATGAGACATTGGAGATTATTATTAATATCTATTTTATTCATAGCCATTCTGACTACTTCATCCTTGGCCGCTATTGTGCAAGAGATGCAGTGTTCAAATCTCTTCGCAGATCAAACGCCCCAAGGAGACATAACGGGCTGGACAGCTGATTACCAGTTTAACAAATTCGATCCTTCCAAGGGCAAATTGCTCTCGGTAGAGCTTAATACTTCCCTGAATTGCTCTGTATTTGCCAGAGTCGAGAATTGGGGCCCGTCATGGTGCAATGGGTCTTATGCATATGTCGATGCAGATCTGGATATGGAGATGATCGAAGGCAGTCCACTTCATCTAGATTTGATCGTCAATGGCAGCAAACATAATGTCCCCCCATCTGACGGAATTCTTGATTTCCAAGGTAATTCATCCTTTAATGACACTGCTGTGGGTAACATTACAGACAGCAGAACCACGAGCAATGTAAGTGCTTACGTCGGTCAGGGGACATTCAACCTCACTGCGGTGAACAAAGCAGTTTCAACAGTCCGCGGCTGCGGGACATTCGCATCGCATATAGAGACCAGAGGCTGGTCTTATGCCTGCATCACCTATACCTATGACAATACTCACTGCCTGTCAGGCTATAAAAAAGATGGCTGCACCGGCCTGCTGCTGTCCGGCTGGAACATCACCATCAGCAATGCAACCTCTCAGTGGAATGCCACCACAGATGCCAGCGGCTTCTGGCAGGTCTGCAACCTAGAGAATGATACCTACTCCGTCTGCGAGCTCTCTCAGGATGGATGGACTCAGACCTATCCCGACGGTTGCTACACCAGGGATCTGGCTGGAGAAAACATAACCAACCTCAACTTCACCAACCAGGCATCGCTCTGCATAAGCGGCCATAAAAAGAATACCTGCGGCGGATTCAACCTCTCAAACTGGACCATCGTCCTTACCAACAGCCTGGGTGGGGCAATTAGCGCCCTGACCAATGAGACCGGCTACTACCAGTTCTGCAGCCTGCCTCCTGGAATCTATAATCTGAGCGAAGAGTCAAAAGAGGGCTGGAGTCCCGTCTCCGCACCAGAGCAGGTCACATTGAACTGCTCCAATATAAGCGGCATGGACTTTGTGAACTCTGAGTGCTGTGGATCGAGTCTGAAGATCAACAAAACCGCTGATTTCGGGCCTTCTCCCGTCAATCCCGCCGGCATAAACCAGGCTATAAATTATACCATAATCGTAGAGAACACCGGAAATGAGACTCTCTACCAGGTCAATGTCACTGATGACAAGCTCGGCCTGAGAGAACAGATCGCATCTCTACTGCCTGGAGAATTCAAGATTTTCAATGCAAGATACGTTGTTGCTGAGATAGATCTATGCGGCAACATCACCAACATCGTCTGGGCTAACGCCACTGATCCGTGCAACAAGACCTTCCACCTTAACGCCAGATGGAGTGTTCCCACAAGCTACACCGCCGCTATAGAGATAGATAAGAGAGCAGATGTCTCTTCAGCCAGGATAGGTGATGTCATAAATTACACCTATACGGTTAAAAATACAGGCGATGTTAACCTGAGCGGTCTGAAGATAGAGGACGACAGGCTTGGAATGATTGATGAGCGGGTGTGAGGTTCATGAGGGTATCAATATTTTTTTTGACGTTGAACTTATTAGCATCTCTCTCGATCTGCCAGGAGCAGCTGGCTCCAGGCGATTCATGGACCTACCAGGCTAACTATAGGGTGGAAGAGAGCGATATATGTTCCTGTATCGTCAACAATGCTACAGCAAAAGCATCCGGTCCCTGCTCCAATGTATCGAATTCCTCCGGCGGTGTTCTAGTCAAGATCATCTATGAACCCGGAATCGATCTGGAGAAGATCTCTGATAAAAGCGGAGAAGAAGTTGATGTGGGCGATACTATAACATATACCTTCTTTGTGGCCAACACAGGAGATGTGAATTTATCCAATGTCTCTATTGAAGACGATATGGTCAGATATGTAAGCTACATTTCCGGCAATGACAACGGCGATGATCTGCTGAATCCCGGCGAGGTCTGGATTTATGAGGGATCTTATCTCGTAGATCAGGACGATCAATGTTGCAGCATAGTGAATTATGCCATTGCCAGGGCTATGGACCCATGCAAAATAGAAATAAGTGATAATGCCACTGCTGAGGTCGAGACCTTCTGCCCGATAGGATGCGTTTGCTGCCCGGAGGGTGAGAACCGAGATCTGACAAATATAGGAGATCAGCGCGCTGTGGCCTTGCCCAACAGCCAGGCGGAGAATAATGTGGAAATCGATATGTCTCAAAAAATTTAATCGTAAACATCCCGGCGGGATTGGGGCAGGTCGTCGCACTCCGCCGCGTTCCCTTTTTGGCCGGCTCTGTGGTCAATAGATGCCCTCGGCCATCATAATCATATTTTTCTATTCTATCTTCACTGCAAGCGCCCCGGACCAATCCGAGATCAGGCCTTTATCGTCCAAGGCAGCAGCTTTTATCTGATAGGCTCCCGGTTGCATCCATTTATGGGATACTGAACTCTCCTCTCCCGAAACCAGATACTCCAGGCCAGTCCAGCTGGTGGTTCCATCCCCCCAGTCAAAGACATATTTCACCGCATCCCCATCCGGATCTCTCGCCGATGTGGCATATTCTTGAGAGATCAGGCATTGCCCTGCGGCGGGACCGGATGGCATGGCCGGCGGCTCCGGTGGATCATTGGCACTTATCGAAACCAGAAAAGGCCCAGACCACTGAGATGGCGCACCCTTCTCATCTAATGAGCAGACCCGGACCGGATACTCGCCGGGGCTGCTCCATTTATGTGATGCATTTTCAAGAGATCCGGAGGGGATATGGCCGGTTTCAGTAGCCGTTCCATCACCCCAGTCCAAAAGATGCATCACATTGTCTCCATCGGGGTCCCCGGTCATGGTGAAATAGTTGCAGACAATCCCGGTGTAGCTGGATCTTAATCCATATAGATCCCTGGGACGATCCGGCTGCTCATTTGCGGCTATAGTAATGCTCCGCTCCTCAGACCACTCACCCCCCATCCGGTCTGAGGCCATTGCCCTGATCTGGTAGGTTCCGGGGACCGTCCAGGTGTGATTGGAGCTGACATTGATGCCCGAGCCAATAAGATCAAGGGCATCTAATGATCCATCTCCCCAATCAAAGGTGTAATTCAGAGAATCTCCATCCTGATCGATGGCCGAGGTCTGAAAATTGTATGGTACCATGGCATATCCAGAGCCTGGCCCGGAGAGCTGATCAGGCCGGTCGGGCAGGGTATTGATGATTATGGTTATTGCCTCAGAGCAGGGGGAAGAAGCATTTGCACAGTCCTCTGCTCTCGCTGAAATCACATAGCTTCCTGCTCTCTGCCAGGAATGGTCTATGCTCAAGGCCCGTCCCGATTCAGTCCAGTTAGTGACAGAGACGGATCCGTCTCCCCAGTCGAAGATATATCGCAGCCGATCCCCATCGGGATCTTCTGCCGATGTGGCAAAGGATGTTGTCTCTCCTGGCAGGACTGTGCTCTTCCCCGCAGGGATGGCAGGCCGGCCGGGCGGGGAATTGACCACTACATCCAGTGGACCGGACCAGAGGGAAGAGGCACTTGCACTGTCCTCTGCTCTCACTGCAATCACATAGCTTCCCGCTCTCCGCCATGAGTGGGTTATGCTCAAGGCCCGCCCCGATTCAGTCCAGTTAGTGACAGAGACAGATCCGTCTCCCCAGTCGAAGATATATCGCAGCCGATCCCCATCGGGATCTTCTG
>JADHEF010001567.1_pt1 | contig 13286 bp, 13 predicted proteins | sample 8952391 | NCBI WGS metagenome assembly JADHEF01 (sample SAMN16124439, study PRJNA663245) | bioreactor sludge metagenome | isolation source: sludge (nitrite) | place: India:Bengaluru | collected 2019-02-28
TCATCGACGGCGTCCACCCCCACGACGTGGGCACCATCCTGGACCACGAGGGCATCGTCGTCCGAGCCGGCCACCACTGCGCCCAGCCCGTCATGAAGCGCCTGAACATCCCTGCCACTACACGTGCCTCCTTCGCGTGTTTCAATGACAGGGACGACGTGGATGCGCTGGTGGAAGGCATCCTGAAGGTGAAGGAGATCTTCGGATGAATCGCACCACGGAGGCACTGAGAACACGGAGAATGATGGAGAATGGCTTTTGCTCTCGCTCTTTTCTCGGTGCCCTCCGTGTCTCCGTGGTGAACCCTTTCTAGGTGAATGCATGTCCGACCCCCGTGAGCTCTACCAGCAGGTGATCCTGGAGCACAACAAGAAGCCCCGGAACTTCGGAAAGCTGGAAGCCTGCACCCACCATGCGGATGGCCAGAATCCCCTCTGTGGCGATGAGATCGAGCTGACGCTGCTGGTGGAGGACGGCTTGGTGCGGGACCTGAAGTTCCAGGGCCATGGCTGCGCCATCTCCCAGGCCTCCAGCAGCCTCATGACCACTTCCGTGAAAGGCAAGCCGGTGGCCGAGGCGGAGACCATGATCGAGCAGTTCCGGGAAATGATCCGCGGCACCTTGGACCCCACCAAGGATCCGAACATCCTCGGCAAGCTCTCCCTCTTCCAGGGCGTGAAGGACCTTCCCAGCCGCGTGAAGTGCGCCGTGCTCCCCTGGGCCACCCTGCACGCCGCCCTCAAGGGCGAGGGTACGGCGAGCACCGAGTAGGAAAATGAAGCACCGAGAGCGCCAGGCAGCCACCAAGGATCACCAAGAGACGCTTTTCTTGGCGTTCTTGGTGCTTTCTTGGTGAACTTGGTGGTGAGGATTTTATGCCCAAGATCGCCGAAATCGAATACACCCCCAACCCGAACGCGGTGAAGTTCGTGCTGAAGGAGTCCGTCGCGCCGGGCTTCCCGAAGTCCTACCCGGACCGCATCATCGCGGCGGCCGACCCGCTGGCCGCAGCCCTCTTCGATGTGGGGAACGTGGTCTCGGTGTTCATGCACGACAAGTTCATCACCGTCACGAAGGACGACGAGATCGGCTGGTCCGCCCTCCTCCCCAAGCTGGCACCTCCGATCCGCGCGGCGGCGTCTCCCACCGGCCAGGCCACCGCTCCCGCCGCCTCCCATGAGTTCCAGAAGCCGGATGAGAACGACCCCTTCATCGCCCAGGTCAACCAGGTGCTCCAAGACACCATCATGCCGGCCCTCGCCGCCGATGGCGGCGGCCTGGAGATCGTGGGCCGTCACGAGAAGCAGGTCATGATCCGCTACCAGGGCGCCTGCTCCACCTGCCCCGCCGGCATGACCGGCACCCTCATGGCCATCGAGGGCATCCTGAAGAAGGAAGTGGACCCGGAGATCGTCGTCATCACGGTGTAGGTGACAGAAAGGGACTGGCGGGAGCCTGTGCGGTTTCGTGTGGACGATAGACCGCGGACTCATCACCTCATGGCCAGACCCACCATGCATCTGCCATCCATGCAGGGCCTCCCACCGCTAACATGTATCGATGGATTGGGGGCAGCGGACATCCTTATTCGACACCCTTCTGGGGAAACGATCGGCTCGTCAGGCCTCCGGCTCCTGGCTTGTCTGCATGACCACCACGCCCGAGCGCCTGGCCTCTCCGTTCCTCCTCCGCGTGCTCGACGCCGTACTGGCGCAGGAGGTGGAGTGCCCGTTCCGCATCGTGCTCTTCGTGCCACACCGGAGCTTGAGGACCGGTGCGGACTATCCCGACCCGGCGTTCCTGTCGGAGCGCTATGCTCTGGATCGGCTCCTGGTACACCGCTGCCGTGACCTCGGGCCCGCGACCAAGTTCGGGGGATTGCTGACATACCTTCCGGAGGTGGAGCCGGATATCACGCACGTCTACATAACGGATGACGACATCATCCTGCGGGATGGCGTCTTCCATCGCATGCGTCAGCATCTGCAACACCGCCGGCGTTGGTGGCGTTCGCGGCTGGTACTGGCCAACGATGTCACGGAGCACCAAGGTCTGTCACTCGTGGCGGGATATGGGGGCATCCTCGTGCCGATGGGATTCTTTCGGAGCCTTGCACAGGATGAACGCCTGGTGGGCCTGTGGAACCAACTGGCGATGAAGGCTCACCCGTGTTTCAACGTGGATGACATTCTCCTCTCGCGTCTGTTCCGGCGGTTCGGCTATCACGTCGAGGCGACCGGAATGGACCCCTTCACGGATGTCATGGATCGCGCGCTCACGGATGAGCATCCGGACTGGTTCGAGCTCTGCAAGAACACGATGCGGGATTCCGACAATCGGGACTGCCTTTCGGCGAGGCTGCCCTGATCCCTGGGGCTTCGAATGGAGGTGGACTCCAGCAGCAGGGCACGCAGCCTTACCAGTGCCGTCCATCCGTTCACTGCTCGCTCCGAAGCTCGGGTCTTGGGCTCTCATGGTGGCCCCACCATCGACAGGCAGGATCTCCGGGATGGGCTACAAGTCTCGGATCGCCAAGGCCAGCACCTCCGGTGAGTGGCATCTGCTGAAATAGCGGTAGCCGTGCTCCGCGATCCGATGCCGCTCGGAATCGTCCCGAAGCAGGCGGAGACAAGCAGCCGCGAATGCCTTGGGCGTTTCCGCAGCAAGCAGATCCCTTCCCGGCTGAGCCTCAAGCCCTTCCATCCCGATCATCGTGGAGACCACTGCGCGCCGGTGGCTGAAGGCTTCAAGGATCTTGATCCGAGTCCCGCCCCCCGCCCTCAGGGGGACCACAACCACATCGCAGGCCTCGTACAGCGGTGCGAGATCCTCCACGAAGCCATGCAGGATGATGTCTGATCCCCGTGCCTCGATGGATGCAGAACCCGAGCCGGCCACGTGGAGTTCCACCGGCCGGTCCGCCTCGGCCCTAAGCAGGGGCAGAATGCTCTCGCTGAAGTAGTCGAACGCATCACGGTTGGGAGCATAGCCAAAGGTCCCGACGAACAGCAGGCGGAAGACGACTCCGGAGGGACGTCTCGGGCAAGGGTGATCGAAAGGATAGGTGTTGGGCAGGACCTGGACCAGGCGACCGGGATGCATCCGCCGCGCGTGTTCCGCCTCGCGGACAGAGGAAGCGAACATCCGCTCGAATCTTGGGAACAGCGCCTTCTCGAGGCGTTCGTAGGCAGTGGCTTCGCGATGCAGACGCTTGGATTCGTCGAGATCGCCCTTTGATCCGCATAGCTCGGCAAGGCGGCGACGGGAGGCTGATTCCACCTCGTCCAGGTCCAGCCAGATCCTCTCCTGTGGCTGGAAGGACTTCTCCAGGTAAGGCCAGAGATAGAAACGAAAGACCATGACGAGGTCCGGCTCGAAGGCCCGGCAGGAATCCGCCACTCTCCGCTGCCAGCCAGCATGGCAGCGGCCCCACTCTAGAGGCAATCGCTGACAGGTCCAGCTCATCAGCTGTTCCCGGATCGACTTCCACCGCCGTGATCCACCCGGATCCGGGATCTGACACCAGGTGGAACAGTGGACGGCGACATCCGGATCAGGGCACCGCATTCCATCTTCGAACACTGGTATTACAAGGAGATGCACACGCTCGGACCATCCGGCCAGCATGCGGAGTGTCGCAGCGGCGCGCATGGCCAGACCGTTCCCACGAAACGAAGGGAGAACGGGACAGATGAAGAGAACCGAGCGCGGCGCGTTCACTGGTTGCGATGCCGGATTTCCAGCCGGGGCATGCCCCAGCACTCCAGTTTCATGTCGGAGGCGAGGATGCCAAATCCCTCCGTCTCCACTTCACCTTCTTCGGTGGACAGGAAGTATTTTTTCCGGGTTCGCACCTTGGGATTTCTGCGGCCATAGAGGAACGGAGGGAAGATGAGTCCGTCGCGGTGGCAATCCGCTCTCACGAGCAGCATGGTGCCTCCCACGGCATCCAGCCGCACCAGATCTCCGGCTCCGCGCAGGTCATGCATGACGCGGCGGCCTTTGTCCTGCCAGGCATTCAGGTCATAGGTCGGTCCGCCGTACTCCTTGACGCAGTGGGGTTGGACAATATCCTTCCCGGTCGCCATCAGGCGTTGCAGGATATCCGCCGGGTATTCGATGACATCCACATCCAGCCACAGCACCCAGTCCTCGTCATCGAGGGCATGAAAGAGCAGGTGATTCCGGCTGCGCGCAAGGACCGACCGCCGCTCCACCTGGACCGAAGGATCCCAGCGGGGAAGCCCCTCTGGGATCCGGTACCCGAAGTCCTTCTTCCAGATCTGAACTCGGTGGAAGCAGGTCCGATGCTGCTCGCAAGCATCCTTGAACACGGTGAGCGTATCATCCCGGCTGTCACCCTCCAGGAGGCCGACCGACAGACGATCCCCCGGATAGTCGAGCCTACGGAGCAGTTCGAAGTAGGTGTCCACCAGCTCCGCCGCATCCTTGATCGGTGTAAGGATCAGCACGCGGGGAAAGGATTGGGAGCTCAATGGATCAACCTTTCACGAAGGCGGCGGCTTGGCTCGCACAGGCAGGCCATTGGCCTCACAATCAACGACGCGTCTATCTTTGCATCGCTGCCTCAAGAGGGAAAGACCGGAGACAGCAGCGAAGCCGATCATGTGTGGATGCCAGTGGCCATGCGGACGGCCGGACCATGGACCGGATCCTGGAGTGGATGCCCGTACAGAGCTTGATCCCGACCTGAGCGCCCCACATTCCCGGGGCGCCTTCCTGTTCCATGGGGTCTTCCAGTTCGCTCACGATTCTCCGTGCACGGGTGATGCGACAAGCCTTAGCCCTTGGTTTCAGGGATGGACCTTCTCGCTGTGGGGTTTGCCTTCAGTGGGAACCACAGTCCGCGGTGAGAACGGCGGCGCCCCGAGGACTCCAGCAGTCGCCTGGTGTGCCAGCCGAACCCCTTGCAGTGCCCATTGAATGCGCTGTCTCCCTGGCTCCCGTGCAGTTCCAGCAAGCTGCTCTCGCCGTCGAACCGGAGGACTCCCATGCCTTCCGAAGCAGGGACCAGGACCGCGAGTCTGAGGATGTCGATGCCCGTCTCCGGGAGCGCGCAGGCCAAGCGTGAGAGATCGATCTGCGGGGGCGAACGCCCAGCACCTTGCGCCAGAGCTTGTCGCCCCCCTGATCCCGACTCTTCCGTTGGTCTCCAACTTGGGAAGGGACCAGCCTCCCTCCAGCAGAGCTGTGCCCACTCTGATCACGGTATATCGATATCCTTGTGAAAGAAGCAGATCGGGAGATCGCAGCCATTCCAGTGCAAGCCGGCGTCTCGGGACTCCCGGACCCTGCAGGAAGAGAGGGAGGACATGATGGGGACGGGGCGCGCAGCCGGACGGATCGTGCCGATCCTCGCCGTGCTGGTGGCCGCTTCCATCGGTGCCTCGAGCGGGCTCTACATCAAGGGGATCCATCTCTCCAGCTTCGCCATGGCCGGGTTCCGGATGGGCGTTCCCTTCCTGGTGCTCCTCCCCCTCGTGACCCGGTGTGGCGGACTGCTCGGGGATCCCGCCAAGCGGCGATCCCTCTGGTTGGCCAGCGGCCTGAACGCCGTGCGCATGCTGCTGTTCATCATGGCCTACAAGCTCACGGCCATCGGCAACGCGGTCGTGCTCCTCTACCTGTGGCCCATCTTCGCCCTGCTGATCGACTGCGTCCGCCTGCGGCGACCGCCGGCCCCCGCCCAGACGACCCTCCTCGCCCTGGCCTTCGCGGGCGTGGTGGTCATGAACCTGCACCGGAAGATCTCCTTCGCATCGGGAGATCTTCTGGGAAGCCTCTTCATGATCGCCTCGGCCTTCCTGTTCGCCGCGACGGTGATCATCTTCAAGGGCGCACTGGATACGGTGCGGGAGACCGACGCGCTCTACGTCCAGAATGCCGTGGGCGCGATCATCTTCCTGCCATTCCTCCTGGCCGAGGCCGGAAGCATGTCCGGCGCCGACCTGTCCCTGGGGCTCGCCTACGGTGCTTCGGTGGGCATCGTCGGCTTCGGGCTCTTCTTCTATGCCATGAAGCGGCTGCCCTTGTTCCAGTACAGCGCCCTGACCTACACCGAGGTCATCGTCGCGATGACCTTCGGTGTCACGATCCTCGGGGAGAGCCTTCTCTCCAACCAGGCCATCGGAACCGCCATGATCATCGCCGCAAGCCTCATCGCCCAGCGCACCAGAGCCAGAGGTTGATGCACCTGCGCGACCGGTCTGCGGGATCAAAACAACCTTAGAAGGAAGCGGTGAGGCCAACCGTCCATGTCCGATGGCTCACGCGCCAGGAGACGTGCTCCGTTGTCCCCCCTTCCAGGGCCGAGGTCTCGGAAGTCACGCGCTGGAAGCCCCATTGGGCGAATTCTCCGACCCTCGATCGTTCCCCCACGCTGCGGGTGTACTGCGCCCGGCACTCCAGCGTCGAGCCGCGCCGGATACGAAACTTCCCATGCTCCTCAAAGCCCCCTGAATCGACCCAGAACCGGTATTCCATGCGCCCTCGCACGAGAGGCGAGTAAAGGATCCTCACAGAAAGGTCCCCGCTCCCCGCCGGCTGATGGGCCACAATCCCCAACATGGGGGCGTAAGTGTTCAGGCGGTATATGTCATCCGTGCCGTCCTCGTAGTGCACCCGGGTCCGCTTACTGTCCCAGCGCACTCCAGCCAGGAGCTGGACTCGATCCTGCGGCAGATGGTAGCGGATCAGGCCATCCAGCGCTCCCCACCGATAGGACGGCACATCGAAGGAATAGGTCACGGAGGCCGGCGAGGTCTTCCAGGTCCCGGAGGCTGGCTGAGGCAGGAACCAGCCGATTTCCAGCAGCAGGTCCTGGCGTGGTCCCAGCCTGGCACCTGTCCGACCCCGCAGCCACCAGCCGGATCGCTTCCATCCAGCCGTGGAAGTGGAGGCCTGTCTGTGGAGGGTCCAGTCGTTGTCCTCCGCATCCTGCAGCCATCCCAGCGAAACCTCCGGTGGAACCAACACTCCTTCATCCGCCCGGCCAGGGACACCGAGGACACAGCCACAAAGCAGGGAAACCGCCAACCGGATCCACCTGCCGGTCTGAATGCACACCGTGCCATGTTTCATCAAGAACCTCCAGGTTCTCCCGTCGATCAACAAATGGTGATCCAGGAAGGGTCTCTACAGCGGCTCTGCGGCGGGTCCAGGCAAGGGGCCGGTGCGGTAGTATTTCCGGAAGATGACCTCGAAGGACCCGTCCTTCTTCATGGCATCGAGGGCATGCTGCCATGCGCGCACGACCTTCGTGGGCGTCCCTCTGGAGAAGGCTAGGTAGGTCTGCACCTTCATGAAGGAATAGATTTCCTTGACATCGCCGGCGTGGAAACCCGCACTCTGGGTGATCTGAGCGATTCCTTCGGCGGCTCCGACCATGGCATCGATGCGGCCTGCCATCAGCTTCTTCACCATGGTCTCCATGTCGATGGAGCGGTCCAGGTTCGTGAAGCCCGAGCGGGTGAGGAACTGGTCCCGGATGTCCTCCTTGTAGACCCCGATCAGGCCAAGCTTCTTTGCATCCCTCAGCCGATGGATCTCCACCTTCGAATCGGTCCGGACGTAGAAGGAGAAAGCGGACTCGGCCGCCGGACCCACCCACTGGAACAGTGGATCCCGCTCCTTCGAGCGGACCACCGAGAACAGGAGGACATTCGGCTTGGACTGGACCTCGTTGTAGCCCCGGATCCAGGGAACCACCTGGATGGGGTCGGTGTTCCCGGTCCGCCGCTGGATCTCCCTCACCAGCTCGACGTAGAACCCCGTCAAGGCTCCGTTGCTATCCAGGAACTGGTTGGGGGGCGCGATCTCCGTGTAGATGGTCAGTGGCTGGGCCCAGAGGAGGCCACTCCAGAGAGCCGCGATGAGGAACCCCACCGTTTGTCTCATTACCCTCCTCCTCCATGGGGATACGCCAGAATCCATCCGCTCACTCGACCTCTGCCAGGCAGTATCTGATCGGCATCGTGGGGAGGCCGGCTGAGTCTGGCATGGCTTCCCCAGGACGCTCCTCCGTCCACTTCCGCCGAGGCTCGAGCTTCCCATGCTTCAACCTCCGCATCGACCGGGGGCCTGAGGAGATGGATGGCCTGCCCAAGGCTCAGTGCGTGGTCCACCGGCTCGATCCTCAGGGAGCTGAAGCTGATCCCCAAGCTGCGGGATACATGCACAGCCGCGACGAACAGGCCACGTTTCCGTACTCCGGCAGCGGCCGACGGCGCCCATGGCCCCGAAGTGAGCAACAGGGTCAGGGTCCATGCCATGTGTGCTTGATGGACACGGGTTCGCATGATGACATAGCGGCTTCAATATGAAGCCGATGGGGGCCGGGGCAAGTGGATGACGGGATCAGGGAGAAGGGGTCGCGCCCTTCAAGCCCGTCAGCCGGACCAAGACCAGGTCCTTCTCGGGGTGTCTCCGGTTCTCCACGGACTGGAGGGTCTGCCCCTCGAAGTTCGCGAGGAACTCGGGAAGGACCTGCTTGGGAATGACCGCAAAGACCCTTTGGCCAGGCGCGTGTCCCGAGTAGTAGGCCGCCAGGGGCTTCCACTCGTCGAACCTCACCACGGGCCGTTTGGCGAAGTAGGGCAGGATGGGCGAGTTGGACTTCCACTGCACGATCGCATCGCCGGGCTGGAGGGTCCTCCCCACCTGCTGTGCGAATCCCTGCACGGCAAAACGCCAGCGGTCCATGCTGGAAGGGGAGAAGGTCATGAACCCATTCGTCAGGATCGCGAGGGCCATGAGCACAGGCGCGAGCTGCCTCGCGTAGGGGCGCATATCCGCGTCGTCCCCCTGCATCGCCATCAGCGCGATCAAAGGAAGCGAACTCAGGAGCAGCCACACCAGGGAGAAATGGGCTTGCTGCTGCACCGCCAGACCGAGGATCACCGCCCCGAGACCAAGGAGCCCCCCACGGAGGATCCTCTGGGCGGTCGGCCCAAGACCCTGGTCCGCGCCACACCCGATGGCCCGGGCCAGGAACAAGGCGCAGACAGGCAGAAGAGGCAGCATGTAGTGTTTCCGATAGTGCCCACCCACCGTGAAGACCATGAGAAGCAGAAGGCTCACGTACGTGAGGAGGCGTGTGGGCTGATCCAGAGGTTTCCGATGCTTCCAGAGACGAGTCACCAGGAAGGGAACGACAAGGCTGATGGGAAGCATGAGCCCGAGGAGCATCCAGACGTAGTAGGCACTCGCCAGCTCCGTCAGGGAGGCCAGATTGCGGAGCAGGGAGCCGGAGAGCTGCGTCTGATTGATGTCCACGTTGAGGAGCTTCAGCTTCTGCTGGAGGAGCAGCCACCAGGGCAGGACCAGGCCATCTCCCGCGTGGTCTGGAGCACGAACACCTCGTGGTCCTCGAGGGGGATGCGATGGATCCCCGTGAGGGTGGTCATCCAGAGGCACAACAGGATGGCCGGCCAGCGGTACTGGGTCAGGAATCGTTTCAGCACTCAGTCACTCCCTGCCAAGTCTGACAGCGCCGGCTTCAGCCCCCCAGCTCGTACTCCCGGTGGAGGGCGATCACCGCCTCGTTCAGCTGCCTGTCTTCCACCAGGCATGAGATGGTCATGTGGGAATCCGAGGTCTGGTGGATCTGGATGCCGGCCTTCGCCAAGGCCCTCACGGTGCGGGCCATCACGCCGGGCACTCCGCGCATGCGGCTGCCGATCACCGTGACCTTTCCCATCCCCTCGGCGGCCTCGTAGGTGTAGCCCATCCCCTCCAGCAGCCCCACCAGTGGCTCGCGGTCCTTCCCCTCCACCGTGAAGACCTTCAGACCGGGACTGATGTTGATCATGTCGATGCTGACGCCGGCCTCGGCGATCCGCGTGAACAGCAGCTCGTCGCGCTCGATGTCGGGCCGCTCGCCCGTGAAGCGGATCTCCACCTTGCAGCGCCCGGTCACGTGGGCCACGGCCGTGATGATGCGGCTGTCCTCGCCGGACTTGTAGGTGCGGTTCGGGTCCGCTCCGGTGATCAAGGTCCCGGGATGGTCCGTCAGGGTGCTCTTGATGTACATCGGGACCCGGCTGCGCATGGCGATCTCCACGGCCCGCGGATGGATCACCTTGGCGCCATACTCGGCCATCTGGAACACGTCGTTGTAGTTCACCGTCTCCATGATCCGGGCCTCGGGCACCACCCGCGGGTCGGCGGTCATGATGCCCTCGACGTCCGTGTAGATCTCCACGGCCTCGGCCGGGAGGGCCTCCCCGAGGATCGCCGCCGTTACATCGCTGCCGCCGCGTCCCAGGGTGGTCACGTTCCCGCGGGCGTCCACGCCCTGGAAGCCGGCCACCACGGGGATGCGCCCTTCTCCAAGAAGCTCCAGGATGCGCTTGGGATCCACCTCCTGGATGGTGGCGTCGCCGAAGCCGGAGTCCGTGCGGATGCCCGCCTGGCCGCCCGTCAGCACCACCGGGTCCAGGCCCTGGGCGGTCAAGGTGCCCGCCATGACCACGCAGGAGATCACCTCCCCACAGGACATCAGCAGGTCCATCTCCCGGGGCGGCGTCTTTCCCGACTGCCGGGCCAGGTCGATGAGTGTGTCCGTCGCGTACGAGTCTCCGCTGCGGCCGATGGCCGAGATGACGACCACGGGCTGGAAGCCTCCCGCCCGAGCAGCGAGGATCTTGCTGGCCACCATCTCCCTGCGCTCAGGTGTGGAAACGGAGGTTCCACCGAACTTCTGCACCAGGATCTTCATGCACACAACTCCGCGAATCGAATCAGGCCGAGAAGCCCCTCCCGGGGAGACGGCTGCCTGGGTCTCTTGGTTTGCCTCCACCATAGCATTGAAGGAGACCGCATCAGGCCAAGCGCCCCTGCTCCTTGGCTTCGATCCTGGCCCGCAGGCGCGCGATACGGCGGCGCTTGCTCCAACGATTCGCCAACGCAGAGAAGGCCTTGATGGGCACGAGCGTGGAGCTGCCGATGCCATCGATGAGCACGAAACGCTCGGTCCCGGTGTGGTCTACGCCCAGCACCAGGTTGCAGTCGTTGAGGTCGTCGACGATCACGTCGCTTTCCTCAAGACACCGCAAGCAGTCATCGAGAAGACGCTTCCGCTCGGGGTCGAGCTTCCCATGCAACCGAAGGAATCGGTCGAGGGTCGGGGCTGAGGCTCCATCCCTGGCGGAGATTTTCCTCACGATCAGTCCCAGCCCCAAGTCCGTCCAGACCAGCCCCACGATCTCCTGGATGTATGGCAGGCAGGAGGGTGCGCGGGCGCAGGCCACGAGGTACTCGCGGAACTCCATGAAGAACGGTTGGTATTCCCGGCACCGCCGGCAGCGGTTGTGGAAGGAACCATTGGGACCGTACTTTTCCTGCACGTACTCGACGCGGAGGACCTTGATGAGCAGGTCGGACTGTTCCGGGTGCTGGAAGACAAGACGCTGGTGCCCCCGGAAGAGTGGCTTGCGCTCGGCAAGCATCATGGTTCCATCCATATCGTCCCATTCTCCTTCAGCGATGGACTGACCCAACCGGGACATCATTCCTCGGCGAGGGAATGCAGCACCCGGATCGCACGCTCTGGGGGCACCCGGTGGAGCGTGCTCCATCGTGCCTCCTGGGGCAAGGGCTGGCCATCGTGGAGGTCCACTGGGCAGCCCCGCAAGGCCACGACCCTCGGTCCAGCGGGGAGATAGCGGTTCTCGGTGGTGGGACCGAAGAGGACCACCGTCGGGCGGCCGGCGGCAGCCGACGTATGGGCCAATCCGGTATCGATCGCGATGCATCCATAGGCCCGCGACTGGAGTGAGATCGCTTCAGGAATGGTCGTCTTCCCCGTGAGGTCCCAACTCCCTGGAGCGAGGTGCGCGAGCTCCGCTCCGAGAGCCACCTCGGCGGGTCCGCCCAGCCACGCAACCTTGTAGCCCTCTTTAAGCAACTGTCTGGCGAGGGCGGGCCAGTGCTCCGTCTCAGGGAACCACCTCTTGCTGTTGCCCACCGTCCCAAAGCAAAGGGTCACGAAGGGCTCGCCGTGCCACCCACGCTCCTCCAGCAGTCTGACCGCACGCTCGCCGCCGAGGTTCTCGGGACCGATGCGCAGACAGGCCAGATCCCTGGTGCCTGTGAGCTGCTCCAGCAGGGGGCGATACCGATCCGCCAGGTGCAGCGGCAGCTTCCGATAGCGGAAGTGGTAATGGTAGAGCAGGCTGAGGTGGTTGTCCGCGATGCCCGCACGGATGGGAACCTGGGCCAGGAAGGCGGCGAGACAGAGCCGCACGGACTGGCTGAGGTTAACCACGGCGATGGGTGGCAGCTTCCGCCACCGGCGCAACAGGTACCAGGGATCGGGTTTTCCGCTCCCGCCGTGCTCAATGACCGATTCGGCAAAGAAGTCCGGCTTGGCCTCGCTGAAGATCGAAGCACCTGCCTTGTGCCCGACCGCCACCCAGCGCAAGGATGTGCCCGCTTCCTGCGCGGCGCGATTCCAGTGTTCCTTGAGCCCTCCGAGGAACGGCAGCGTGCCCACCACATCCCCCAGCTGGCGGGGGAAGCGTATCCATACTTCCGGCTGGGGACCGAATCGCTCGGGCCGGACCAGGAGGGATCGAAGTCGATCCGTGGCGATCTGGAAGGGCATCAGGATTCACCGAAAAACCAATGATAGCCGGCCTTCCAGCCTTGGGGGGTCACGAGCCTCGCCCGATCCATCCCATCCGGCGGAACACCAGGAAGAGTCCCAGCACCACTCCCGCCATGAGGGCAAGGGCGCCATAGTAGCCCAACGGCCAGCGTGTCTCCGGGATGTTCTGGAAGTTCATCCCATAGATCCCCGTGATCACGGTGAGGGGCAGCAGCAGCCCGGAGAGGATCGTGAGCACCCGCGCCACCTCCGCCGTCCGGTTGGCCGCGCGGGCCTGGATGGCGGCCAGGACGCCATCCAGCAGGTCCCGGCTGGAGTCCACGGCGGCGCGCACGGCCAGGGCGTTCTGGAGCATCTCCCGGAAGGAGGCCACCCCTTCGGCGCTGATGAAGGGGCTGCGCTTCGTCGCCAGGCGCATGAGGACGATGTGCAGGCTCGCCGCGAACTTCTTCAGGGTGAGGATGTTGCGCCCGGCCAGGGAGATGTCCTCGGAGATCTCGGCCTGGGTGGCGGTGAGCAGGCTCTCTTCCAGCAGGTCCAGGAAGTTGTCGTTGGCCAGGTTCAGGTGGGCGGAGTCGTAGAGGCACCGCTGGAGGAACAGGAAGGCGATGAAGCCCGGTGTCTTGCCCGCCAGCAGGAAGCTCTCTCCGCAGGTGTC
>JADHEF010001581.1_pt1 | contig 13268 bp, 10 predicted proteins | sample 8952391 | NCBI WGS metagenome assembly JADHEF01 (sample SAMN16124439, study PRJNA663245) | bioreactor sludge metagenome | isolation source: sludge (nitrite) | place: India:Bengaluru | collected 2019-02-28
GCTCCGGATGAATATGATGATCTCATATCAGGAACTTGTTCGCACCTTCCTTAGGATTTTCGCCACTGAATAAATTATAATAAATTGATTTTATAAGATATTCGTCATGGGCTATATGACCAGTACGAGTTGCATGCTCTAATGTTTCAGATGCCAGTATATGTGCGGCTTCAGCAAACATCCCAGGCCAACCCTTACTCAGCATAGACAGTCCTTTAAGGACTCTTATCTGAATCTCCCTCATACTCGCACCATCACGTGCAACAGGTAAGAAAAAGTCTTCCAGTAGGTCTTTGATCTGAAGTGGCGCAACATGTACTGAAGGATATATCACTTCAGTTTCATCTATTTTATTCTGCGCGTAAGCGGAGAGTATTCGAACACCTCTGCCAATGACATCAATCGCAGTACCGGGATCGTTTACTGCGGGCGAAAGGGCCCTGCAGGCTATTTCGGCCATGACGCTGAGACAGAATCGGGGATCCTGAGCAAATGAACGCACATCCGAGACAATGATCGTTTCAAGTAAATCGGTACAGATTGATGACTCCTGACCAGAACTCAGGTACAAAACTGGCATCGATGGATGTATGAAACTGCCTGGCTGCGCCACAAGATATACATGACGAGGATCATTGCTCAGCAGACTGCCGAGCTTGACCATGTCAATATATTCAACATAGCCAATTTTCTCCGGATATACGGCAACAGTTCCTTTTGGTTGTTCATTGTTCTCAAGCCATGGATATCCGCCAAGACATGGACTTTTTGCTCTCGCAATAAATGTCTCGATCGCCGCCTGTTCTACTTTTGCTGTTGTCTCACCTACCCTGCCCAGAGAGGTCAAATGCTGTATCCAGCGAAGCAATGTGATGATTATTAAGGCAATGACAACCAGTGTTACAATGAATAAAATGACTCTACCCCTTTCTCCGTAGGCTCCCATATTGAGGGCAATAATCCCTACCAGGCTGAAGAGAAAAGAACCGATAAAAGTGGCCAGTACATTTTGTGTGGTTACGTCTTCTACAACTAAACGCGTGGCTCTGGGCGTCACATTAGTAGTGGCTGAACCGTAAGCGGTGACCATGATACTCAGTGAAAATGTGGTCACCGCCAGCATACTCGATGCCAGTATGTTCAGAATATTATCAACTGCTTCCGCACCAACCTTCACTGATACTGACTCTGGGATCATTGATCTAAAAAGAATAGATAAAAGGGCCGTTATTATTGCTACCATTGCAAATAACGTTGCCCTGAACCATAGTTTTTTAAGTGTCTGCCTGAGAATCCATTGCCAGCGTAAAATCATTCAGCATATCCTTGTATTAAGTTCGGGAAAATAAATGCCGCCCGGCAGGACGGCATTTTTGTATTAACGAACGAGGTGCAGGAAGTGCAGGTGTTTTTCGTACTGGTCCAGTATGTCATTAATCAGCTGTTCCTGATTCCAGCCCATCACATCATAGTTTTGACCGCCTTCTTTCAGATAGACCTCAGCGCGATAATATCGATGTTGCTCAACCTGCTGCTCGTCATTGTCCATTGCAGCCATGGCGAAAGCCGGTGAGTTATAGCCACGAAGTCTCACTTCATAAATAAAGTTCAGCTCATTGCCCAAATCGACTTCAAGCCGAATTCGTTCGTCATCAGTATCACTTATATGGCTTATCGTTCCCTGTTTATTCAGTTCTTCCTGAACCAGCGTCATGGCGGGCTGGATAACGTCGCCCATAAAGCGTTTCACAAGAGAGCGCTTTGGCAGATAAGCGATATTGCGCAAGCGTCTCTGCCATGGAATCGGGTTACGCGCTGCAGTCGGAGCAATAGTCGCCATGCTCAGGCTTTCACGCTTGGTCAAATCCCGACGCAGGGCTTTTAATAATCCGTATATGGATATCAGTAAAATCACTGAGAAAGGTAATGCGCTCGCTATTGTCACGGTTTGCAGCGCGCTCAGTCCCCCCGCAATCAGCAGTGCGATTGCCACAATCCCTATGAGCGAGGCCCAGAAAATTCGCTGCCATACAGGCGTGTTAGCGACGCCACCCGATGCCAGCGTATCAACAACCATTGCCCCGGAGTCAGCCGAGGTGACAAAGAAGACAATGACCATCGCCATTGCAATAAATGACAGCACGGAAGAAAAAGGGAAATGCTCCAGGAAATTAAACAGGGCCAGCGCGACATCCTGCTGAACGGTATTGGCGAGATCAGCCGCCCCCTGGTGCATAATGAGATAGATTGCGCTGTTACCAAACACCGTCATCCACATGAGCGTGAAGCCGGCGGGAACAAACAGCACGCCGGTGACAAACTCGCGAATGGTTCGACCGCGCGAGACTCTTGCGATGAACATCCCCACAAACGGCGACCATGAAAGCCACCATCCCCAGTACAGTAATGTCCAGCCCCCCAGCCAGTTGCTCGACTTAGGTTCATACGCATAAAGGTTAAAAGTTTTACTCACCAGTTCAGAAAGATAACCGCCCGTATTTTCCACAAATGACTTCAGCAGAAGCACGGTTGGTCCCAGACACAGGACCAGCGCCAGCAGCAGCACTGCCAGGCCCAGGTTGAGCTCAGACAGTATACGTATTCCCTTGTCCAGGCCGGACACCACCGAAATCGTCGCTAAACCAGTGATGACAACGATTAGAATCACCTGCACCGTTTCATTAATAGGCACCCCGAAAAGATGATTCAAACCAGCATTCACCTGCAAAACACCGTACCCCAGCGATGTCGCAACGCCAAAGACGGTGCCAATAACGGCGAAAATATCAACCGCATGGCCTACAGGTCCGTATATGCGCTCGCCAATAATGGGATAAAGTGCGGAACGCAGCGTTAAAGGCAGACCGTGACGGTAACTGAAAAAGGCCAGGATCAGTGCCACAATGGCATAGATTGCCCATGCGTGCAGGCCCCAGTGGAAGAACGTCAGGCGCATTGCTTCCTTCGCTGCCGCAACGGTCTCTGGAGTGCCGACAGGAGGTGAAAGATAATGCATCACAGGTTCAGCAACGCCAAAGAACATCAGGCCGATCCCCATCCCTGCCGAGAAAAGCATCGCAAACCAGGAGTGATAGCTAAAATCAGGCTGCGCATGGTCCGGACCCAGTTTGATATCACCGTAGCGTGAGAGTCCCAGGAACGAGACACTCAGTAGAATCAGGGCCACTGCAAGGATGTAGAACCAGCTGGCATTCGTGAAGATTTGTTGCTGAAGTAGTTTAAAATTTTTGTCGGCGACATCCGGGAATACAGCGGCAAAGGCGACAAGAAGGAAAATTAACAAAGCAGATGTAAAGAATACCGCTTTGTTAATCTGGCTTTTAGACTTCTTTTGGATTGTATCATTTTCACTCATAATCATTTATTCCATTAATTAAAATCCGCACTGTATAGAGGGTACTACATCTCAAAGATTAGCAAACTTCAACTTACGATGCGGCGTCAATCGGAATGCAGAGTGCAAGAGTGGCCATACAGATATCCTGTTGATAGTCTGCCAGCCGTCTTCTGGAGCATTTGATTTGCATAAATTGCATCAGATCTGGGGATTCACTTTGATTAGAGCAATATTGAGAATGACTTACTAACGTCTGATGTTGCGTAAAGCGGGCTTTAAGGATGGTCGCAATGTCAGAGGTAAGGACAGACGTTCAGGATGCAAATAATCAGTGCCGGTTCGTCGCTGATTTTCCTTCAGGCTGACTTGTCCAAAACGAGTAACAATCGCCGGTGATGCTGCCAACTTACTGATTTAGTGTATGATGGTGTTTTTGAGGTGCTCCAGTGGCTTCTGTTTCTATCAGCTGTCCCTCCTGTTCAGCTACTGACGGGGTGGTGCGTAACGGCAAAAGCACTGCCGGACATCAGCGCTATCTCTGCTCTCACTGCCGTAAAACATGGCAACTGCAGTTCACTTAGGGGTCCGCTTGGAAAAAGGAAATTATCCTACGCTAAGCGCATTTTTTGCACAGATGGCTACCGACTGAACGTAACGTGTGAGTCATGATCAGAAATGTGTTAACTCTAGGAATTGACACGACTTACTGTTTGATGGGGAAATCATGTTTAGCTATCTCAAGGCTATGTATCATCAATCAAAAATTCAGGCTGAACTCAAGGTACAGATACATGAACAAACTACGGTTAATGCTATCTGTCATCACCCTGAATCAATCGAGATCATTGCGGTTTGTTCGACTGATGCGTATTACCGAAAACGTAAGGACGCTGCTTTTCTGACAACCTGTTCTGTGCTCATGCGTACTTTAAAAGATGAATCCGTACCGATGGTACTACGGAAAACAGCATGGCGATTATTGAACGAAAGATACCAACGAATTAAGTTAAATCAGGCTTATAGGATAGAAAATTTCTTGCTTGTTGCCGATTTTGAATATGCTCTCGAAGAACATGATGAACTAGCAGAGTAGTACTAGTGAGGCGATGAATACCGACAGTTAACGTGCATGTGACTTAAACGTCCGAAACCGAACGATTACGTACACCATGCCGTTGATCTGTCCGAAAGTAGGCAAAACCAGAAACGGACAGCCTGACAGTTCCGTACATCCCTTGCGGTCAGGGGTTTCCGATCAATGGAACGAAATCACCCGTTAAGCTTGAAAATCTTAACGAATGGAAGGGACTTCCCCTAGATATGCGCCTGATTAACTTTCGTGCAATCATAGGATAAACATTGACCCAGAGGGATTCGTTATGACCATCACCACTGTCGGTATCGATCTTGCTAAAAATGTGTTTGCTGTTCACTGCATTGACCAAAATGGTAAAGCTGTTCTGGTTAAACCCAAGGTGTCGCGTGCAGCACTTTCTGAACTCATCGCAGGTTTACCTCCCTGTGTCATTGGAATGGAAGCCTGCTCGGGTGCCCACTATTGGGCAAGATTATTCAGGCAGTATGGCCATGATGTCCGGTTGATGGCTCCGAAATTTGTCTCACCCTATCGCATGGCGGGTAAGACCGGGAAAAATGATGCAGCTGATGCAATAGCTATTTGTGAGGCAGTGCAGCGGCCGCATATGCGCTTTGTACCAGTCAAAGACGAAAGCCAGCAGGCAATGCAATGCTTACATCGGACAAGACAGGGATTTATCCAGGAAAGAACAGCAACGTATAACCGTCTTCGGGGCCTGATATCTGAATTCGGGGTTATTGCCCCACAAAGCACTGATGCTCTGCGTCATGTTGTTTCTGACCAGAAGGAAACTCTGCCAGTACAGGTTAGGCTGTGCATTGATGATCTATTGACACATGTCACTAATATTGAAGAGAAAATCGCCGAATATGACAGGGTATTATCTCGTGTGGCCAAAACAGATCATCGCAGCCAGCAGTTAATGGAACTGAAAGGTGTTGGGCCCACCACAGCGAGTGCGCTGGTCGCCAGTATTGGCAATGCCCATGATTTTAAGAACGGGCGCCAACTGGCAGCCTGGTTGGGGCTAACGCCATCACAATACAGTAGTGGCGGAAAATCAAAGCTTGGCAGGATAACAAAAGCGGGTGATGCCTATCTGCGAACCCTACTGGTCCAGGGAGCCCGTTCTGTAATGGTAGGGGCAGAGAATAGAACGGACCCGTTTAGCCGTTGGGTCTGCTCGTTGATTGGTAGGCGGGGATACTGGCGTGCTGTCGTTGCAATCGCCGCCAAGAATGCGAGGTTGTGCTGGGCATCATTACATTACGGCGATGACTTCAGACTGTATTCAACAACATGAAAAATTTAACTGAGTAGTAACTGAACTGTAAATTGTTGATGGTAAAGGGTTAGACCCCCGTGAGAAGTATCTGCATATCCTACTGGATATCACTATCCGATTAACGAAGGAGGATCTCACGAGCGTCTTTCATCAGGGTCCGAATCACTAGCGATTCAGCATGACCGTTTATAGTAGCGCAGTCTTATCCCTTGCCTTTCATTGATGAACAGACAGAAATTAAAAACCGGCGTTGACTGTTCGGGGAAGCCCTTATAGTAGGATAATTTCCGAATTCCAAGCGGACCCCCAGAAGGATATAAAAGCCAAAATCGCCGCCCTGACCTGCGTCCATTTCGAGGTAACCGAAAACGCCGAGAATCTGCTGCATAATTCTCTTGCCGCCTGGCAGAGCCCACAGGATACCTCACTGTGGCTCGACGACTTCGGCTCCGGCTACGCGGGAATTAACGCTATTCGCGGTTATCACTTTGACTATGTGAAAATTGATAAGGATTTTTTCTGGCACCTGATGCGCAAAGAGTCCGGCCGCCAGCTGATGGATGCGCTGGTGACCTTTTTATCGCGCAACCATCATAATGTGATTATTGAAGGTGTCGAAAGCGAAGCCCATAAAGAATGGCTGCAGGGAATGGAGTGGTTTGCTATCCAGGGACATTACTGGCGGGAAGTCAGTATTGAACAACTGGTCGCCGATGATATTGCCATGTAAAAAAAGCCGGGAATTCCCGGCTTTTTAACGTCACTTAATTATAAACTAATTCCCACGTTGCCCAGCTGGTAATCGGCCCGCTGGTGGCGCTTTTCGGCGTTGGCGAAACATAGCCAACGTAATAGGTGAACAGGCCGCCGCTGACCGCGCTTTCCTGCAAACGCACCTGATTTTGCTGCGGGTCCGCCGGGACAATTTTATTACTCTTATCCAGCGTATTATTATCGTTAGTCGATAGCGCCAGATAAATATTCTGCGCTCCATCCGGCAAGGTATTGGCCAGATACCCGGCGTTTTCGTTACCGACCGCCGTCAGTAAAAAACCATCGACCCAGCGCACGCTGACCCGACGCACCTCATCCTGCGAGGCTGCCCCACCATCATGGCGCAGCTGGCAGTTTGACAGTGCCAGGGTAAACGGCTGCGGTTTCATAAACGCCCCGGCACCGCGATCGTGGACTTCCGCCAGGCTGACCGGCGCCAGCCAGACATTACCGCTGCCGGCATGCTGGCCGCCGTTTAGCGCGATGCTACAGGAAATATCCGTCACCCGCCCGGCAAAATCGACCCGTCCGCGATCGTAATTGGTCTCAAAACCCCACGCCGAGGGGGCGGCGAGGCTGCCGCAAAATAGCAGCCACGCGATAGTGTTTTTCGGCAATCCCTTCATTCCCCCTCCCGTATTAATCGTACGTCAGGTTAAAGATCATATGCGACTCCACCTCGCCGGTGCTGGTCGTCGGGCCATACTGATAAAAACGCGCGTGCAGCGGTATGGTGATGTAGCGGGTCTCCTGATTATTCAAGCGGCCGACGGTGTATTTATTATTAAACTGCAGCGGGGAGCCATCCTTCAGCACCTGGATGCCAATGCCTTTCGCCATCCCGCTGCCGGCTTTTTCATTCAGCAAGGCGCCCATGGTAGCGGTAGTGCTGGTGGCCAGGGTACCGGAGAACGAGGTGCTAATGTTGGCATATCCCGTTTCACTCAGGCCGCCGCTGCACTGCAGGTCGATATTAAAATCCTTCCCGCCGGCGGTGGTGCCGACCCCTTTCAGGTCGGTGCGCCGGATGGAACCCACATCGACATTCATATTTTTCCCGCTCAGCACTGAACAGGAGGGCGAGACCACGGTGATGGCGCTGGCGCTCAGATAGGTTTCGAGGATCGGGTTACTGCCGCTCTCCAAGTCGTAGGAGGTGTACTTACCCGCCGCCAGGGTGCCGCTGCCGGTGGTTGCCGCGGTTTTGATAATCTCCAGCGTAAAGCGCGACCCTTCGAGGGAATAGTCGGTGGTGTAATATACCCGGGACGAAAAGACGTCGGGATAGACGATATTTACCGTTTCGCCGCCGCGGCTGAAACGCATGCCGATTCCCGGCACGTTGGTGGAGTAGATTTTATTTCCAAGGTCCGTGGCCCCTGGCGACACGATCTTCGCCGCAAAGCGGTTGGTGCCGGAAGTACAGCGATAGTTTGCCCCGCCGGGAGCGCTCGGCCACCAGTCGCGGGTAAGGATCACCGAGCCCACCGGCAGATCCGAGGGCACCACCACCCTGCCCACCACCATGTCCAGCATCACCGTTGGCGATGAGAGACGCGTACAGGAGGCCCAGGACGAGGTGGTTCCCAGCGCCATTAAGACGATAAAAAGCGTTAGTAATTTCCTCAGCGACATACGCTATCCTTTGTTGTTTGCTGTCCCAGATCCACCGAACACTGCCCGCCGCTCCACTTCACAATCGCGCGTTTGGCGTTCGCATCGCTGATAAACATCATGCTGCCCTGGCCGACAACGCCGATCTCCTTGCCGTCGGGGGAGAAAATACTTGCCGCAAACGGCAACGGCTCGTGGTTCGCCTGGCGCGCCTGCAGGGTGAGGTTGTTCTGCACCTTAGTGCCGAACGCGACCTTAACCACGCTGCCTTCCCACGGCACAACCTGCGCCACGGTGCGATCGAAGGCCACGTCGTCATGGCTGCCTTTCGGGTCGATTTCCACGGCGTTAATCCGGTACGGGCGCAGATACGGCAGGATGGCGTAACCATTGCTGTCCACACGGGTGCCCGGCGATCCCGGAAGCATCGCCCCGGCCGCGTCTTTGGCTTCAATCAGGGCCATCGTCGAGCCGCTTTCCGGTGAGAGCACCACGCCGCCGCTGTGGGCGATCATCGTCCCGCTGGCGCCAATGCCGCTCTGACGATAGCCTTCGCCCTGGCTGTAGCTGCCGTTGAGGGTGGTCCATGGCGTACGGTAGCTGCCGTTGAGCGCCACATCATGCTGACCGCCGGTGGCGGTGGTGGTCGACACGCCGTAGTTAAGGTTGTTTTCACTGTCCAGCGAACCGTTGATACCAATCTGCGAGCTGGCAAAGCGCGAGTTATTGAACGAGGTGTTCGACGTCAGGTTGGCGGTGCGGTTATCGCCAAACCACAGCGGGTAGCTGAAGTTGAGTGAAATACGATCGTCGCGACGATGACCGGAGCTGTCTGGCGTATAGACGCGCTGCGCGCTCGCCGACCAGGAGAGACGACCAAATGAATTGTTGTAGCTGACCTGATACTGCTTCTCGGTCCCGGAGCGGTTCCAGTAATCGGAGATACGGCCGCTGAGATAAAACCCGCCCCAGCCGTCCGGCAGGTTCTGGTTCACCGTGAAGGTCATGCCGTTTTTTTGCCGCCACAGGGTGTAGTTGCTGCGACTATTTTTTTCCTGATCGACGGCGTACAGCGCGTCGTTGAGGTTGTAATAACCTTTCGTCGAGTAGCGATACGCCGCCAACACGATGCTGGTCTGGGTATCGGTAAACATGCGGTTAAAGGTCGCGCGATAGCTCTGACCCGAGTCATCATGGGCATCGCTCTTCAACCGCGAATGAGTGACGTCAAAAGAGAGCGCGCCGATGCCGGTGTTCATCCCGGTCCCCACCAGGAAGGCCTGATAGTCGTCAAAACCGGTGACCCCGGTGTAGCCGGTCAACAGATTGTTGATCCCGTGCTGCCAGGTCGCCTGATAGAGCATCGGCTTGTTGCGCAGCGCGCTGTCGTCCACTTTACCGGCGGAGAGCGCGTAGCGGGTCATTCCCGGACGCAGCAGCTGGGCGACGGAAGCGTAAGGCACGCTAAACACTTCTACCGAGCCATCCGCTTCTTTCACCGAGACCTCAAGATCGCTGCCATAGCCGGAAGGATAGACATCCTGCAGGGTAAACGGTCCGGGCGGAACGGTGGTCTGATAGATAATATTGCTGCCCTGGCGCACGGTGACGAGGGCGTTGCTCTGCGCCACGCCGCGAATTTCCGGAGCATACGAGCGCATGCCGTCCGGGAACATATTGTCATCGGTGGAAAGATTAACCCCGCGCAGACCGATAGTGTCGAAAAATTCACCATTGGTGAAAATCTGCCCGCCGCTGACGATGGAGTTGAGCTGTGGGATAGGGCGCTGGAGATAGGTCTGGTTGCTGTTCCAGTGCGCTTTACCCTGCTGCTGCTGCCAGTTCAGGTTGCCGATGTGCTTCAGCAGCCAGCCGTCCCACGACAGACCGGCGTTGACGCCCAGATAGGCGCTGCTGTTATCCGACCCGCCCACCGAAGAGGTATGGCTGTTCCAGGCGTTCGCCATCCAGCCAAGATTGAGCGCGGTAATACCTTTGTCCCAGAACTCCGGGCTGACATAGTTTTTCAGGCGTTGATCTTCATAGATCTGCGGTACCGAAATGTTCAACCGCAGGGAGGACTGGACCAGGTTGTCTTTGACGTTTTCTTCGTTGCGCCAGGATTTGAGGCTACCGCAGTAGCCCTCCTGCTCGCTCAGCTGCGGATTGAGCTTTTCCGCCGCGATGCCATATTGGGCCAGCATCGCTTTGGTGTAGCAGACGCCCAGCCGACCATCTTTATCGCGCGCGATGCGTAAATCGTAGCGCCCTTTCCACTCGTCGTTGGTGTAGACGTCAAGGGAGTAAGTGCCTTCGGTAATCGCGCTGGTCGAAAAGCGCGACAGATCGACCTTTTCGCGACTGCCGACAATAAAGCCGTCGTTAAACTGATATACCGTTCCCGGGTTTTCCTGTCCGCTGGAAAATGGCGGAAAGCAGCACAGCGCGATGGCGATCGCGGTGCTTAATCTTCCCGGGCAGAATGACCTCTGCTTCATTAGCTTTTCCCTTATTTAACGGCCACTTTCACTGCGACATCGGCGCCATAGTCATTAATGTTGTTAACGGTCAGGGTTTCGCCGCGGTTGACGGCGGAGGAGAGCGCCACCGTCTGGCTGGACTGCGGCGCCAGCATCACGGTTTTGCTGTTCAGGGCTTTACCGCCGTCGCGGGAAATACGGCTGACGGTAATGTAGAACGGCGTCGGGTTGTTGATGGCGAGACTACTGCCGCTGGCGGTCAGGGTCAGCTTCTCGGCCGCCGCATCGCGGTTGCCCAGTCCGGCAGGACGATAAATAAATTTAAAGCGCGAACGGATCGCCAGCTGCAGCACGTTCTGGCCTTCATTTTTCTGATTGGCCACCACCGGCGGAATTTCCAGCAGATTCAGCCACCACAGCGTCTCTTTATCTTTCGCCAGACCGGCGCTGCTACCGAGCTTAATACGCAGCGTCTGGCCGCTCTTGGCGTCAACGCGCGAAATCGGCGGGGTGATAATAAACGGGGTGGTAATGGTATCCGGTGTGGCATCGGCATCGCCGTTATCCAGCCAGGCCTGCGCCAGCGCCGGACGGTCGGCGTTATTTGAAAGCTGTACCGTTATTTCTTTTTCATTTCCTGGATAAATAAAGCGGGTACCGTTAACAATAATATTGTTGGCATGGGCCGCAAAACTAAAAATGAAACAGAAAAAAAGGGCAATACGCTTCATGCTGACCTCAGAATAAAAATACAAGCGGCGGACATTGCCGCTTTATTATTGTTATTAACTGCCCCATCGCGGGGCAGTTTTATTTTCTGACGGAATTACTGGTAAGTAATTTCGTAAGTCGCGTAGCTGTTAACCACACCGGTGGTTACCGTGGTCGGCGCGCTGGTGGCGTAGCCTACGTAGTAGGTGAAACGCGCGCCATCAGCTACAGCGGAAGCGTCGCCTTTCGCTTTCGGCTGAGTGCTGCCACCCGGGATGATTTTGTTGGTCAGCGCGGTAGCGTTGTCAGTAGACAGCACCAGCTGGATGTTCTGAGCACCGGAAGCTTCGGTGTTCGCCAGGTAGCCCTGTTGTTTGCTGGTTGCGCCAGCCAGCAGGTTACCGCCGGTCCAGTTCACGCCCAGTTTGCTTACGTCATCCTGTTTAGTGCCATTAGCAGCCTGGCACTTAGAGACGTCAATGGTGAAAGATTTCGGTTTCAGGTAAGTATCCGCTGCTGCCGCTTTAACTTCAGTCAGGGTTACCGGAGACAGGTAAACGTTCGCATCGCTGCCCTGGCCGTTAACGGAAACAGTACAGGATACATCGGTAACTTTACCGAAGAAATTAACCTGGCCGCCGCCAACAGTGGTATCAGCTGCATGGGCAGCAGTCATGCCAAAAAACGCGGTTGCCATTGCTGCAGAGAGAAGAACCTTTTTCATTGCCATTTCCTTGTCAGAGTGAATTACGAATCAATGAGCACACTGTGAATTCGCATAGAACCAGAAACATCAGGCGATGCTGATTTATGCCACTGCTAATAGAATCTTCGACTGACCGGGAGCCGCAATATTTAAGGCGTCAGGTAACGAACCTAAAAATATAAGTTCGCTGGTGCTATCGGCGTCAAAGAATGCTATTTATTCGCCGACAAATATACATTTGTTCGGTGATGCTGCCAACGGCTTTGTTGAATAAATCGGCGGTAATAGTGCCAACTTACTGATTTAGTGTGGCTTTGTTAATGGAATGGTCGCCTCCCATCTCTTGTGCCACAGTGGGACGATAAATCGTCACTCATTGAACGGAGCGCTGCTATCATGAACGTTAAAACTATTGGAATCGATTTGGCAAAAAACGTTTTCCAGATCCATGGGGTTGACGAGCACGGAAAACGGTTGTTCAACAAACAACTCAGACGGGCACAAATGGCCTCCTTTTTTGCCAACATCCCACCCTGTTTGATCGGCATGGAGGCCTGTGCATCTGCTCATTTCTGGGCCAATAAACTGATATCGATGGGCCATAATGTCAAACTGATGGCCCCTCAGTTCGTCAAACCCTATGTTAAAACCAATAAGCATGATGCTGCAGACGCTGAAGCTATTTGTGAAGCCGTCACTCGACCTAACATGCGGTTCGTGCCGGTCAAAACCGCTGAGCAGCAAGCCGTATTGGCACTTCACCGGAGTCGTCAGAGCTTCATCAAACAGCGAACCGCACAAGCCAATCAAATCAGGGGGTTATTGGCCGAATTTGGCATTGTCGTCCCCCGAGGTATCCAGCAGCTACAGCGACGATTACCTGAGCTCGTGGAAGATGCGGATAACCCGTTACCCGTCCTGTTTCGTACACAGCTGAGTCTACTACAGCACCACATGGCGTACCTGTTCGATGTCATCGCTACACTCGACAAGCAGATTGAGCAGTGCTATCGGCAAAATGCTCTCTGCCAGCGTATCGGCAAGATCCCTGGTATTGGCCCTGTTACCGCCAGCGCGCTGATTGCGACCATTGGTAAAGCCAACAATTTCGAGAAAGGCCGACAACTGGCTGCCTGGCTCGGATTGGTTCCACGTCAGCACTCCAGTGGGGGTAAACAAGTCCTGCTGGCACTGTTGCAAAGTTAGCGATGAGGCAGCGTTTTGTCTTATTCAAAGGCCTT
>JADHEF010001574.1_pt1 | contig 13247 bp, 12 predicted proteins | sample 8952391 | NCBI WGS metagenome assembly JADHEF01 (sample SAMN16124439, study PRJNA663245) | bioreactor sludge metagenome | isolation source: sludge (nitrite) | place: India:Bengaluru | collected 2019-02-28
GCGAGGCTCAGTTTTGCCTTCTTCATGTCTTTACCCTTTGTTCTAGTGGTCATGGCACCCGACGGAAACACGCGTAACAGAGCCATCGGCAAGGCCTCTGGCTTCAAGCGCACCCGTCTGGCGACTTCATGTAAGGACACCGCAGGCGAGCGACAGGGCGCTCTGACCAGCGAAAAAGGCGGCAACTATTGCGATGGGAAAGGGGGAAATCTAATGCTGGAAGCGCATAGCCCATGCCGATCATGCATAATGTTTCATGCCAAAACAGGGGGTTCGCAAGTGCTTGATTTATAACGTTCGGAATCCCGAACAAGACCAAACCGCCATATTCCGGCAGATTTAACGGTACACAAAGGGCATGAAAGATGGCTTGTTCGACAATCCGAATGGCCGAAATGCCACTTGAAGAGGGGCCTTCAAGGCCGAAAAAAATTTGATGTACGGTCGAGACAAAATGTGTCTCAGGGATGAAATCGCGCAAGGAAGAGGGCGTTTCCTACATGGCTCCTCGGAAGTCAGGTCTGGTCAGGTATCCCTGTGACACCGCCGACCTGATACTTCCGATTCCGCCTTTCCTGACCCGGCCCATCGCTGGAGGCACTCCCTGTACCCCTAGGCCACTCCGATCCTGCAACAATCAGAACAGCCCGGCCCCTTGGTCATGTGCTGCCCCTCCTCGGGGCGGCGCATCATAGAAGGCTGAAATATAGAAAGGTTCAGCTTCTATTACGTGACAGTCGGCGACCTTTCATCCGTACCGGCAATAAATGCTCAGTACCAGTTCGGGTCACGCTTCAGCTGCTCCTGCAGCATTGCCTTCATGCCGTCGTCAGGGTCGCCCAGCCAGCGATATTGCGCATGGCGTGTAGGCGACTTGTCGCTCGGCAAGCCTTCGGGTACCTCCACGAGCATCCCGTAGGCATCCTCCTTGTCCCAGCTGAACGCAACGATCAGCCGCTTGTACGTGCAGTTGTCCTGCGCCTCGCACAACGGGCCGACCAGGTACTTGTCGCCATCTTCGGTAGTGGCGGACATCTGCTGCTGGGCACTGCCGGTCAGATTGACCACCCAATCGGGCAGGCGTTCCTCGCCTTTGATCGTGTCCTGCCAGGTTTCCCGGTACTCCGGGTCCGAGCCGAGCAACTGGTCGACCCGAACCTGGCCGTCATTGGCCGCCATCGCCGCCGCACTGCCACCCAGCAACAGGGCGGCAGCCAGGGCTGTACAAAGCTTCCTGCCCATCTTCAACCTCGTCCACGTCCAAAGAAGAAGGAGGCTACGAACAACACCAGGAAGACAATGAACAGGATCTTCGCGATACCCGTCGCAGCGCCCGCGATACCACCGAAGCCCAGTACGGCAGCGACAATGGCGATGATGAGGAAAGTGATAGCCCAGCTCAGCATGGTGGTTCTCCTTTCTTTTTCAGAATCGGTGCGGCCGGCAGGTCAGAAGACCCAGCGGTCCTGGGGTACGACAGTTTCCAGAGTGGCCGGTGAGGCAGTGGCCTGGCCGGCTGGCAATGGCTCAGCGGCTTTGACCAGGGTGTTGGCACGGGATGCCTGGATTTGCGTCAACAAGGCAGTCTGCGCTGCCACTTGCTCAGCCAGACGCGCGGTCTGCCAGCTGTAATAGAAGAGGCCAGCGGCCAAGGTCAGCAGCAGCGCCATGCCGAGTGACAGCATCTGGCGCAGGGGCAGTGCGGCGTTCTGCGAGCGGTTGACGGTTTGGCGGTTCATGCCGGCTCCTCCTGCTGTAATTTTTGTTCAAACCTGAACAGGTAATTGCAGCCTGCATGCCAGACTCTTATTTTTATAAAAAACCTTATAAATCAATCAGTTAATAATTAGCATTCGAACCCTGAGGGACGTATCCTGCACGATGCCCCCTGTAGGGCCGTGCGAAATGCACGATCAACCTTCCACCTTGGTCGCCACCTTGAGCAGGTCGGGGTCCACCCCACGCACGCCCGTGATCTGCCGGGCGATTTCCACGGCAATGGTCTTCTGCTCGGCGCTGACCACCTCGCCTGACAGCCGCACCATGCCCTCTTCGCTGGCCACTTTCAGGTTGAGGCCATCAAGGTTGCGGCTGAAGCGGTAGCTGCTCTGGATCTTGTCTATTATCCAGCTGTCGCTTGGCTGCGGCCCGGCTGGCACACCTACCGGCGTCTCCCGGGCCTTGGCCATGGCGGCGGAGTCGAGGCTGACCAGGTTGTTGACCAGGTGCACGCCCTCGGTAGTCCGCGCCAGCACACCTGCCAGCTCCTTGGCTTCGGCACTGTCGACCTTGCCGCGCAACGTGATCACGCCTTCACTGCTTTGTACGTCTATATCGGCCTTCTCGGTGATGCGGCTCCACAACAGCCGCGCCCGGATGACAGCGGCCAGCGTGGCGTCCTCCAGGCGCTGGGCGTAGGCACGTAACACCAGCGGGCGCTCGACAAGCTGGGGATTCACCCGCAACTGGTTATCCACCTGTTCGATGCCCCTCGTAGCCCGAGCAACATCTTCGGCCAACTGGCGCTCTACGGTGTTCTCCACCTCGCCGGAAAGCCGCGCCTGCTGGCCGTCCACCTCAACCTTGATACGGAACGGGTCGAGCATACGGTTCAGTGACAGGGCGGTTTGCAGTGCGCCTTCCAGGCGCGCGTTCTGCACAGGGTCGGCGATTGCCGGGGTGAAAACTGGCAGCAGGGTGGCTGCCAACACGGCCGTACGCAGGGAAAAGGGCATGGCAGTGCCTCCTTTTTAGGGCAAAAGGTAAAAACCTTCGCAACCAATGTGCCACCGCGCATCTCTAAGCAAATCATTGGAATATCGCGGCCTGCAGTCATCGTTAGGCCAATGGCTAGCATGCAAAGGACAGAATCCTTCAGAATTGACCATGCAACTTGCCCGAGGACAACCAAGGCCGCATTCTGCTGGTGGATGACGAGTCCGCGATCCTGCGCACCTTCCGCTACTGCCTGGAAGACGAAGGCTACAGCGTGGCCACAGCCAACAGCGCCGCCCAGGCCGAAACGCTGTTGCAGCGCCAGGTGTTCGACCTTTGTTTCCTCGATTTGCGCCTGGGCGAGGACAACGGCCTGGACGTACTGGCGCAGATGCGCATCCAGGCCCCCTGGATGCGCGTGGTGATCGTTACCGCGCACTCGGCAATCGATACAGCGGTGGATGCCATCCAGGCCGGCGCCGCCGACTACCTCGTCAAGCCATGCAGCCCCGATCAGTTGCGCCTGGCCACCGCCAAGCAGCTGGAAGTGCGCCAGCTTTCTGCACGCCTGGAGGCCCTGGAAGGCGAAATGCGCAAACCCAAGGACGGCCTGGACTCGCACAGCCCGGCCATGATGGCGGTGCTGGAAACTGCCCGCCAGGTCGCCACCACCGACGCCAACATCCTCATTCTTGGCGAGTCCGGTACGGGTAAAGGCGAGTTGGCCCGGGCCATCCATGGCTGGAGCAAACGTGCCCGCAAAGCCTGCGTGACCATCAACTGCCCGTCGCTGAACGCCGAGCTGATGGAAAGCGAACTGTTCGGCCACACCCGCGGCGCCTTTACCGGTGCCAGCGAAAGCACGTTGGGGCGGGTCAGCCAGGCTGATGGGGGTACGTTGTTCCTCGACGAGATCGGCGACTTCCCGCTGACCCTGCAACCCAAGTTGCTGCGGTTCATTCAGGACAAGGAATACGAGCGCGTGGGCGACCCCGTGACACGGCGTGCAGATGTACGCATCCTGGCCGCCACCAACCTCAACCTCGAAGAGATGGTGCGCGAAAGCCGCTTCCGCGAAGACCTGCTATACCGCCTGAACGTCATTACCCTGCACCTGCCGCCCCTGCGCGAGCGCAGTGAAGACATCCTGACCCTGGCCGACCGTTTCCTTGCCCGCTTCGTCAAGGAATACTCCCGCCCCGCCCGGGGCTTCAGCGACGAAGCGCGCACCGCCCTGCTCAACTACCGCTGGCCCGGCAACATTCGCGAACTGCGTAACGTGGTAGAGCGGGCCAGTATCATCTGCCCGCAGGAGCGCGTGGAAATCAGCCACCTCGGGATGGGCGAACAGCCGGCTGGCAACGCCCCGCGCGTGGGTGCCGCGCTAAGCCTGGACGAGCTGGAGCGCGCCCACATCGGCGCGGTGCTGGCTGCCAGCGACACCCTCGACCAGGCCGCCAAAACCTTGGGCATCGACGCCTCCACCCTGTACCGCAAGCGCAAGCAGTACAACCTATGAAGTGGCCGCCCATGAAGCTGCGCACGCGGCTTTTCCTCAGTATCTCGGCACTGGTCACGGTGGCCTTGCTCGGGCTGCTGCTGGGCCTGGTCAGCGTGCTGCAGATGGCAACCGTGCAACAGCAGCTGGTGCGTGACACCACCCACGCCCTGGAAGTGGGGCTGAAGTTGCGGCAGAACCTTGGCGAACAATTGACCCTGATCCTTGATGAAGGCACGGCCCCGGAAAACCTGCGGCTGCTGCAAGAAAACTTCCAGGCCTTGCTGAACCAGGGCCTGGAGCAAGGGGGAGAGCGCACTGGCTTCAGCAAGGCCGGCAGTAACTACCAGGCGTTCCTGCAAGCCTACCGTGACAGCCCCGCGCCCGCGCGTAGCATGGGTGTCGACCAACCCTTGGGGGCCGCCTTCAACCAGGTGCGTACCGACCTGATCGACTCCCACAAACAGGCGCTGGACCTCATCACCCGCAGCGAGGAATACAGCCGTGACCGCGCCCTGCTGGTCAGCGGTGTGCTTGGCCTGATGGGCCTGGTGGTGCTGGTGCTGGGCTTCATTACTGCACACAACATCGCCCGACGTTTTGGCCAACCGATCGAAGCCTTGGCCAAAGCAGCCGACCAGCTGGGCAAGGGCAACTTTGACGTCACCCTGCCAGTCACCCAGGCCACCGAGCTGAACCAGCTGACCCGCCGCTTTGGCCTCATGGCCGATGCCTTGCGCAAGCACCAGGCCACCAACGTCGACGAACTGCTGGCCGGGCAGCAGCGCCTGCAGGCTGTGCTCGACAGCATCGACGATGGCCTGTTGATCATCGACCGCCAGGGTCGCCTGGAACACCTCAACCCGGTAGCGCAGCGCCAGCTCGGCTGGAATGATAGCCGCGTGGGCAGCAGCCTGGCCGAAGCCCTGCGGCGGCCGGAGCTGGAGCAGCAGCTGCGTCAGGTGCTGCGCGGTGGCAATCTGGACCGCCCGCCGGAAGACCTGACCATGGAGGTGGATGAAGAAACGCGCCTGCTGACTTACAGCCTGACCCCGGTGAGCCACCCGCAAGGGCCGATCCTTGGCGCGGTGATGGTGCTGCACGATGTGACCGAGCAACGGGCCTTCGAACGCGTGCGCAGTGAGTTCGTGCTACGCGCGTCCCACGAACTGCGCACCCCGGTAACCGGCATGCACATGGCCTTCGGGCTGTTGCGCGAGCGGGTCAAGTTTCCGCCTGAGGCACGCGAGAATGACTTGCTGGAAACCATCGGCGAAGAAATGCAGCGGCTTACCCAGCTGATCAACGACCTGCTCAACTTCTCTCGTTACCAGAGCGGGCTGCAGAAACTCGACCTGGCACCCTGTGCCGTCGACGAATTGCTGGAGCGCGCACAACTGCGTTTTGCCGAACAGGCGGCAAACAAGCAGGTTGAACTGGTCAAGGCACTTGAACCACCGCTCCCGCGTATTCAGGCCGACGTTGTGCAACTTGATCGGGTGCTGGACAACCTGCTGCACAACGCCATCCGCCATACCGCCAACGGCGGGCGTATCCGCCTGCATGCGCGGCGGCATGCGGAGCGGGTGATCATCAGCGTCGAGGACACAGGCGAAGGGATTGCCTATGGGCAGCAGGGGCGCATTTTCGAGCCGTTTGTGCAGGTAGGGCGCAAGAAGGGCGGTGCAGGGCTAGGATTGGCGCTGTGCAAGGAAATCGTGCAGCTGCATGGCGGGCGCATGGGCGTGTTTTCCCGGCCAGGGCAGGGGACACAGTTCTACATGGCGCTGCCGGTTTGAGTATCGCCCGTACAGGCCTCATCGCCGCGGCAGCTGCCCGCGGGTCACCAGCTCGGCAAACTGCCGGGCGTTTAGCGGTCGGGCAAACAGCCAGCCCTGGCCGTAATTGACCCCTTCACTGTTCAGCAACACCGCCTGGTCCTCGCATTCGATGCCTTCGGCAATCACCCGCAGGTGCAGGTCATGCGCCATGCGGATGATGTGCGGGGCAACGCCGCTGCTGGCGGCATCGTGGCCCAGCGCATCGATGAAGGCCTTGTCGATCTTCAGGCAGTCCACCGGCAGGGTTTGCAGATAGGCCAGGCTGCAATAGCCGGTACCGAAGTCGTCGATCAGCACCTGATGTCCCACGGCGCGCAGCGCCTGCAGGTTGTCACGAGCCACCACCACGTCGATCAAACCGCGCTCGGTCACCTCGAACGCAATCTGGCTAGCGGCCACCCGGTGCAGGGCCAGCAGGCGTGCCGCCACCCGGCCAATACGCGGCACCATCACATCGCAGGCGGCCAGGTTCACCGATATGTACAGTTTGGGGTGCGAGCGCAGCAGCTGCCCCAGCTGTTCAAGGACGCGCTGCAGGACAAAGTCCGTGATCTGGCGTATCTGCCCGGTGTTTTCCGCCAACGGGATAAACAGGTCCGGGCTGGTCAGCGTGCCATCCGGGCGGCGCCAGCGTACCAGGGCCTCGGCGCCTACACAGCGCCGAGTGTCGAGCTCGAAGATCGGCTGGTAGAGCACCTGCAGCTCTCCACGGCGCAAGGCATTCTGCAACTCCGAGCTCATCGACCGCCGTTGCAGGATCAACTGCAGCACCAGCCAGCCGATGCAGCAGGCAGCCAACACGCTGCCAGGGAACAGCAGCCAGAGCATGCCATTCATTCTCAACGGCAGGCTGGCCCGTGGGGCAATCAGCACCAGTTGGTAATCCGGCGACTTGGTGGGCATGCGGTAGATCAGCCGGTCACTGAGTTCGAGCAACGACTTGTGGCTGGTCGACCAGGCCGAGGGCGGCGGCCACACCTGTGGCGGGCCGAGCACGGGTATGGCCCGGGCACCGTTGTCCAGCACCACCACCAGGCTGCCGCCCGGTGGCAGGTCGACCACGTCGGTCAGGTGCCCACGCGAGGTGGAGACCACGAACTTGCCCCGGCCCAGCATCAACGCAGCCAGGTTTTCGTTCGGCTCGGTCGTGGTGTTCAACCAGTAGCTGTAGGTCGGCCCCTGGATGTCGGGTGCCCGCAAAGGCTCGAATGCCCGCTCATCGCCACGGTTGGAGCAGGCAACGTCACCATCCACATAGGCCGCTTCATAAATGAACCGCGAACTCAGACCAACCTGCTGCAACGCCGCCAACATCGCCGGGCTGCAGCCACGCAAGGGCTGGGCCTGCAGCAGGTCGACCCCTTCGCGCAACTGGCCGAATACCTGCTCGAGGCGGTCGAGAAAACGCTCGCCCTGGGCGTTCATCTGTTCGCTCTCGCTTTGCTTCATCTGCTGCAGGGCAATGCCGATGCTGGCAGTAAGCAAAAGTGCTGCGCTGGCCAATGCTGCCAAGGTGGCCAGCATCCAGGGACGGTAAAAAAATTGGCGCAGCGTAGAAATGAGAGCTGACATCGAAGGCATCCAGTTGATTACCAAGGTATAGCAACTGGATCAAAAATCATCCTCGCCGTTTAGCGCCTCGCTGCAGGCTCAACGCATCCGGTTGAGCACCTGCAGCATCGCCGCCGTCTGCGCATCGGGCATGCCGTCGAAACGCTGCGGACGGAAGCGCATCTGGAACGCAGCAATCACGTGGCGGGTGGCGACATCCAGCACCCCGGTCTGCTCGACTTGATAGCCAAACCGCGCCAGTTCCTGCTGGTACCAGCCAACGCTTGGCGGGTTGACGCTGAAGTAGGCCTGTTGACGTGCCACGGCATTGGCATCAGGCCATATACCCAGCCCGGCATCGGCCAGGCGCTTCCACGGGAACAGCGGGCCCGGGTCCAGCTTGCGTGATGGTGCGATATCACTGTGGCCAATGATGTGCCGAGGCTCGATGTTGTTACGTTTGACGATGTCCTTGAGCAGCGCGATCAGCGACTGGACCTGCGCTTCGCTATAAGGGTGCCAGACCCGGCCATTCGGCGTGTCGGTGAAGCCCGGGTTGACGATCTCGATCCCGATGGACGACGAGTTCAGCCAGGTGCGCCCCTGCCACTGGCTGTCGCCGGCATGCCAGGCACGACGGTTTTCATCCACCAGTTGATACACCGTGGCCGGGCCGTCGCCGATCAGGTAATGGCTGCTGACCTCACCCTGGGTAAGCAATGCCAGGGAGCGCTCCAGGGATGCATTGGTGTAATGCAGTACAACGAACTGGATGCGGTTGTCCTGGTTGGCCGAGGGGTGGCTGCGGTCGATGCGCAACCCCGTCGAACATCCGGCAACAGACAACAGCAAAAGGGAAATCAGTGTTTTTTTAAGCGTGGAAAGCACGTCAGTGGCCTCAGCGAATCAGCGCTACAGTATAACGTGCTCCCCATGGCCGCGCTTACCGTGGGTCAGTGTCAGCAAACGCTAGCTCTGCTCGACGCGGTTACGTCCCAGCTCCTTGGCCCGGTACAGCGCCGCATCGGCGCGCTTGAGCACCTGGTCGCCACGCTCGCCAGAGCGAAACGCCCCCAGGCCGATAGAAGTGGTGATCACCACCCGCTCGCCCTTGAAGTGGAACGGGCAGGCCTCCACGGTGGCGCGCAGTACTTCCGCCACTTGGACCGCTGCCGCGGGTGACGTCTGCGGCAGCAACAGGACAAACTCCTCGCCCCCGAAACGGGCAATGAAGTCACGACCACGCAGGCGTTTGCGCAGCTGGTCAGCGACAATCTTGAGTACCTTGTCACCGGCCAGGTGCCCATAGCTATCGTTTATGCGCTTGAAGTGGTCGAGGTCGAGAATCGCCATGGCCAGATGGCCGCCGGCCTCTTGCCATTCAAGTATTTCGCGCTCTACCCGCTCGCTCCAGGCCGCACGATTGGGCAAGCCGGTGAGCGGGTCGAGCAGGGCTTTCTGCCGTTGCTCTTCCAGGTGTTCACGGTAGCCGAGCGCTTCATGCTCCATGTTCGCCACCCGCTCCGACAAGCCTTGCAGGCGGCCTGCCAGCTCCTGCTCGCGGCGATCACGCTCAAGCTTGTGCTCGTCCATGGTGACCAACAGGCCTTCCAGCCGGTTTTCCAGGATGTGCTTGAGGCTGTCCACATCGGCGGCGCCTTGCACGCTGCTTTGCAAGCCATCGACGTGCTCACGCAGCTGGGTATCCAGTTCACGGGCAGCGCTGCTGTTGTCGGCATGGCCGGCGCTGGCCTCCTGCAGGTGGCTCTGGAAGCCTTCCAGGCGTTCGTTGAGCTGTTGCAGGTAGGTTTCGAATTCGTGCTGGCCGCTGTCGGTTATTGCCAGCATCAGCACAGCCAGGTCATCCAGCACCGGGATCAGCTCGTACCAGTTCAGGCCACGGGCAACCCGTTCGCGCATTTCCAGCGCCTGGGCCTTGTGCCGCTCGGGCAGACTGAGGTCATCAAGCAGCCCGATCAGGGTCTGCTCGATGTGCGCGGCAACCTGGCTGTAGGGGGGTTCGACGGCATAGGGCAGGGCATAAGGGCCGTCTTCGCCGAACGTCTCTTCGAGCGTGGGTATCGATTGTGCTGCTGCCACGGGTTCGCTGGCGGGCGCGTCGGGCTCCGGCACGTTTTCCTGCAGCGGTTGCTGGGCGGCGGGTGTTTCAGCCGTTTCGATCAGCGCTGGGCCCTGTAGCTCCGGCTCGGGTTCGGCCACTACGCTCGCTTCGGCGACAGGAGCCGGCAACGGTTGCAGCGCATCCACATCGTCGGGCTGCGGGGCTTCGAGAGGGGGCTGCGCAACCTGAGGCGGCGCTTCGGCAGCAGGCACTGCCACCGGCTCAGGTACTGGCTCGCCTTGCGGGTCATCCTCGCGGCTACCGAACAAGCGCTGCAAGAAACCAGGCCGGGCTTCATCCTCCGGCTTACCAAGCGCCGACAGGGCACGGCCCTGCAAGCCACTCAACTCGCCCAGCAGCGGCGGCAGATCGCGGGACTGGGCAACGCCACCATCGAGCTTCTTCGCCAGTTTTTTCAGCGGACGCGAGATATCGCTGGGCAGCGACAGGCCTTGCAATTGGCCAACCAGCGCGGCGAGCGCATCACTGACCTGGTTCATGCGGGTTTCACGGCGCTGTTCGGAGTCCAGCACCGCCTTTTCAAGGCGCGGGATCAAACCGGCGAGGCCGGCGTCCATGTTGTCACTGCGGATGACTTCGCGCATTTCCTTCATGCACGCGTCCACCACCTTGTCACTGCCCTCTGCAGCCAGGCTGCTGCGCACCAGGCCACGACGAAGCAGGTCGAGACGGGCGTCCCACCGGCGTTCGAGCTTTTCTTGCTGCTCGATGCTTTTAAGGTATTTTTCTTTCCAGCGCTCAGCGTCTTCAGTCATGCCCGGGTCCGCAAACGGTGATGGCAATTAGCTCAAGACCGGCAGCGTATCCACAGTCAATGCATCAGGCAATCGAATCTCGACTGCAACGGGAAGGTGGTCGGAAATTGGCCGCGCCAGCACCTCGACACGCTCCAGCGTGAGGCTTGGGCTGAGCAGGATATGGTCCAGGCAACGCTGTGGTCGCCAGCTGGGGAAGGTGGCCTCGACTTGCGGGGCAATCAGGCCCAGGTCGCGCAGCGGCGAGTGCTCCAGCAGGTCGGTGGCATGGGTGTTCATGTCGCCCATCAGCACCTGATGACGATAACCACCAATCAGCTCGCGGATATAACCCAGTTGCAGGGCACGCGTCTTGGCGCCGAGCGCCAGGTGCATCATCACCACGATCAGCGCATCTTCGCCTTCGCCAAAACGTACAAGAATCGCCCCGCGGCCGGCCGGGCCGGGCAACGGGTGGTCTTCGAGCACCTGCGGCTTCAGGCGGCTGAGCACGCCATTGCTGTGCTGGGCGAAACGCCCAAGGTTGCGGTTGAGTTGCTGGTACCAGTAGGGGAAGGCCCCCAATTGAGCCAGGTGCTCGACCTGGTTGATGTAACCCGAGCGCAGGCTGCCACCGTCGGCTTCCTGCAAGGCCACCAGGTCGAAGTCGCCCAACAGTTCGCCGATTTTCTGCAGGTTGCCGGCCCGACCGTTGTGCGGCAGCAAGTGCTGCCAGCTGCGGGTCAGGTAATGCCGGTAGCGTTCGGTGCTGATACCAACCTGGATGTTGAAGCTGAGCAGCCGCAGGCGACCATCCTCGGGCAGGCCAGAGGCCTGCAGGTGATGCTCGTTGACCTGCGGCTGGTGCAGGCCAATGCCACGCGTGGCTCGGAAGCGGGGCATGGTCTACGCCGCTTACTTAGCGGCGCGCTCCTTGGCGATCAGTTGGTCGGCAACGTTCAGCACGCCTTCCGGCCCGCCAGCGGTGCCCAGGTCGAAGCGGTACTTGCCGTTGACCACCATGCTCGGTACGCCGGTGATTTCGTACTTTTTCGCCAGCTCTTTGGCCTGGTTGACCTGGCCCTTGATGGCGAACGAGTTGAAGGTGGCGAGGAACTTGTCCTTGTCCACGCCTTGGGTGGCGAGGAAGTCGGCCATGTCGTTAGGGTCGGTCAGGCGCTTGCGCTGGTTCTGGATGGCATCGAACACCGCCGCGTGAACCTTGTGCTCGACGCCCATGGCTTCCAGGGTGAGGAACATCTGGCCGTGTGCGTCCCATGGGCCGCCGAACATGGCCGGTACGCGCTTGAAATTGACGTCCTTGGGCAGTTTTTCGACCCATGGGTTGATGACCGGTTCGAAGTGGTAGCAATGTGGGCAGCCGTACCAGAACAGCTCGACCACTTCGACTTTGCCAGGCACGGAAACCGGAACAGGGTTGCTCAGCTCGATGTATTCCTTGCCGGCGACAGGCTCGGCGGCCTGGACGGCAGTCATACCGAACACGCTGGCGGCGACCAGCGCAGCGCTGAGAATCAGTTTACGCATGCTTTACTCCTGAGCAGTCATGGGTCGCCACGACGCGACCTGCACTAGGACAGGCCGGGAAGGGCTCGAGTTCTGTAGTGTAACGGCTGCGGACTGAAAAAAGGGCGGCCCAGCCGCCCTTTCATCATTGGCCTACAACATTAACTGAAAGTTAATGCAGGCCCTGGATGTAGCTGGCCAACGCTTCGATGTCGTGGTTGCTCAGCTTGCCGGCGATGGTGCGCATGGTCATCGCATCGCCATCGTTGGTGCGGTTGCCTTCGCGGAAGTCCGTGAGCTGCTTGGTCACGTACTGCGAATGCTGCCCGCCCAGGTGCGGGAAGCCAGCCAGGGCGATGCCCGCGCCATTCGGCGAGTGGCAGCCTGTGCAGGCCGGCATGCCTTTTTCCAGGTCGCCGCCGTTGAACAGCGCACGGCCACGCTCGACCAGCTTGGGATCGGCAGCCCCCACGCTGCCTTTCTGGCTGGCGAAGTAGGCGGCAATGTCAGCCAGGTCCTGGTCGCTGAACGCGGCCAGCATGCCGGTCATTTCCAGCACGGTGCGCTTGCCCGACTTGATGTCGTGCAGTTGTTTTTCCAGGTAACGCTGGCCCTGGCCGGCCAATTTGGGGAAGTTCGGTGCCAGGCTGTTGCCGTCGGGGTTGTGGCAGGCGCCACAAACGGCCGTCTTGGCCTGGCCGGCGGCGGCATCGCCTTTGATAGGTTGCGCAGCAGTGGCCGCACCTGCGACACCCAGGACTGCAGTCCATGCACAATCCACGCGGCGGCATAGCCTTGAAACCCTGGGTCACGTGCTTCACCAGTACCTCCATGCCTTGCGCCAGCCTTGGCTCCCATGCTGCCCGGTCACCCCGTCTGGGTGCCTGTGGCAACTGCCCGGTGTGACAGGCCGCACACGTGCGGTTGTACAACACCTCGGGATCCTGTGTAGCCTGTGCGCTGAAAACCGGCAGGAACATACCGACAGCAAGCAGCCATTTCGCCATGCGGAACGACCTTCAGGGTTGGGGGCCGCGCTGCGTTCTGTTGCGCGAGCTATTGTTCGACACCCCATGCTCCTTCCCCTTCGCTGGGAGAATGGGCACACAAAAACTGGGGCATTATATACTTCCGCCATCCAAACGGAAACGACACCGCTTGCCAGGCTCGGGCCTTCAGAGTCAGGCAACACCCACATCGGATATCCCATGCAAGTCAAGAACCCCATCCTCGGCCTC
>JADHEF010001584.1_pt1 | contig 13235 bp, 5 predicted proteins | sample 8952391 | NCBI WGS metagenome assembly JADHEF01 (sample SAMN16124439, study PRJNA663245) | bioreactor sludge metagenome | isolation source: sludge (nitrite) | place: India:Bengaluru | collected 2019-02-28
AAGAGTACCGTCAGGCGGCATAGGCGAGTGTCGCACTTCGAAGTTGAATTCGCGAAATCAAGGGCTATTTATCATGAATGGAAGCACTGTCTATGATGCAAAAGATTCCTATTAATCGGCGGAAATACAATAAGTTAGTTGCCAATGAGATGTTGGAAGACTTCGCGCTGCGCTTTACCTCGAAACGCGCCCGCAAATGGTCTGCGACCTGGATCGCCAATAGCGCACTGGGTATTGTCTCGTTTCTGGTTTTAGAAGCGTTGGGCGGCTCGATTACGCTCTCTTATGGTTCCATCAATGCACTGTGGGCTATCGCAGCCGTTTCCGTAGTCGTGATTTTCAGCGGCATCCCAATCTGCTATTACGCATCCAAATATGGGGTAGACATTGACTTACTCAGCCGTGGTGCTGGGTTTGGTTATATCGGTTCCACCATTGTTTCGCTGATATACGCCTCGTTTACCTTTATCTTTTTCGCGCTGGAAGCCGCGATCATGTCGATGGCGTTGGAACTGCTATTGGGCATCCCGCTGTTTTGGGGCTATATCATCAGTGCGATAGCGGTGATCCCGCTCGTGATCTTTGGTATCACTAATATCAGCCGTTTTCAGATGTTATCGCAGCCACTGTGGTTGACGATGCAGATCGTGCCGCTGTTTTATGTCTTCAGCCACCCCGATTCACAACTCGACAGCTGGCTGGCTTACACCGGTATGAATCAAAACGGGAATGGCTTTAACTGGCTACTGTTTGGCAGCGCGTCAGCCGTATTACTGGCCGTCATTGCGCAGTTAGGCGAGCAAGTCGACTTTCTGCGCTTTCTGCCAGAGCAAAAGAAAACTGGTCGTTTCAAATGGTGGTTAGCGATGCTATTCGGCGGGCCGGGTTGGATACTATTCGGTGCCACCAAACTCGCGCTTGGCAGCTATCTGGCGTGGCTGGCAATCAGTCATGGTTTTGGCGCGGCTGAGGCCAGCGACCCTGCGCATATGTACCTCAATGCCTTTGGCTACATGACCGACAACACCAAGCTGGCACTGCTGGCGGCGGGTGTGTTTGTCATTATGTCGCAGCTTAAAATCAACGTCGCGAATGCCTATGCCGGCTCACTGGCTTGGTCGAACTTCTTCTCTCGCTTAACGCACAACCATCCGGGTCGTGTGGTCTGGATGGTGTTTAATGTCGTGATTGCACTCTTATTGATGGAGCTCGGCATCTACCAGTTGCTGGAAAAAACCCTGCAAGTTTATTCCGTCTTAGTTTTAGCGTGGATCGGCAGCTTGGTTGCCGACCTCATTATCAATAAACCGCTGGGTTTAAGCCCACCAGGTATTGAGTTCAAACGCTCGAAACTGTATGACATTAATCCGGTCGGTCTCGGCTCGATGATCATTGCCTCATCGGTTGGAATAGCAGCCCACCTCGATGTGTTTAATGAAGCCATCAAAGCGTTTGCTTCCTATATCGCCTTTGCTTTGCCGTTTATTACTGCACCACTGATTGCATGGTTGACCAAAGGCAAATTTTATCTGGTCAATACCAAGACACAAAGTCATGTTCATCACGATCACGAACTTACCTGTTCCGTGTGTGAAAATGCTTATGAACCGGAAGATATGGCCCATTGCCCCGTTTATGGTGGTCATATCTGCTCGCTCTGTTGCTCACTCGATGTGCGTTGTGAAGATAAATGCCGCCCCAAAGCCACCATTCATGAGCAGATACACACATTCCTGCATCCGTTTCTTCCCGATGAATTGCTGCACAAACTGTCCAGCCCCATCAGTCAGTTCATGATTGTGTTAACCATCGTCAGCAGTTTTATGGCCGCCATTTTCATGATCGCCTACAGCCAAATCCCTTCGCTGGCACCCGATAATATGCACACGATCACGGGCGGTATGCTCAAAGCGTTTGTGATGCTACTGATTCCGGTTGGCATTATCAGTGGCCTGTTTGTGCTGGCACGGAACACCAGTCGTAATGCCATCACTGAGCTGAAAGCCCACACCCAACTGTTAACGCATGAGATCAGCGCACACGAAAAAACCTCCCGACAATTGGAACAAGCGAAAAAGTCCGCAGAAACGGCTAATAACGCCAAAAGCCGTTACTTGGCGGGGCTGAGTCATGAATTGCGCACCCCGCTGAATGTCTTGCTGGGTTACGCACAATTGTTAAGTGATGATCGCAAGCTGGATCACCAAACCCGTGAATATGCCCATATTCTTCGGCGGAATGGAAAACACCTTTCTGATCTGTTGGAAGGGTTACTGGAGATCTCCAAAATTGAAGCGGGTCGTCTTGAGCTGCAACGCGTTGAATTTAATCTGGCAACCATGCTCGATGAGCTGGCAGAGATGTTTGCGATGGAAGCATCCCAGAAAGGGCTTGAGTTTAAATATATACCTTGCGTGAATCTGCCTGTCTACATCGCCATCGACAAACAACGCTTACGGCAGATCCTCATCAATTTGCTGGATAATGCGGTTAAATATACTCGCGAAGGGAAAGTGACTTTCCGCGTCACCTACCGCAATCAGGTGGCGCGTTTTTCCGTCCAAGATACCGGTATTGGGCTATCTGAGCACGACATCCAGCAGATCTTTAAGCCGTTTGAGCGCATTCAAACGCAAAATACGCGCGCCATTCAAGGCACGGGGCTTGGGCTGACTATTTCTCATGCGCTGGCCAGCCTGATGGGCGGCGATATCTCCTGCCAAAGCCAGCCGAATGTAGGCAGCAATTTCACACTGACCATGATGATGTCAGCAGTCGAAAGTCCCGTTTCAGTTCCAGTGCTGATTAACCCAAATATTACCGGTTACACCGGCGCACGACAGACCATTCTGGTCGTTGACGACATTGCTGATCAACGCAATCTGGTGAGCAACATTCTCACGCCACTTGGTTTCAACATTTTACAGGCGAATGGCGCGGCTGAAGCGCTGAAGATGGCCGAAAATCATACCATTCACCTCTATATTCTTGATATCACCATGCCCGAAGTCAGCGGCTGGCAACTGGCGATCCAGCTGCGGCAAAAAGGCATCCGCAGCCCCATTATGATGCTGTCAGCCAACATTCATGAGTTAGAAAAAAGCAACATGCTCGCCAAATATCATAATGATTACCTGAGCAAACCCATCTCGCGGGAACAACTGCTCACGAAACTCAGCAACTTATTACCCGTCGACTGGCTGTTTGCAGACGAGCCGGAAGATAAACCAGCCGCCAATTCAGATGCATCCGTAGCGCACGCGGCGCTCCCATCCCATGATGATCTGACGCAGTTGATCAATTATGCGGAAATTGGCTTTATGTCCGCATTCCTCGAAAAACTGGATGAGATCGTCAGTTCCGGCGACAGCGCTGAGGCTTTTTTTGGTTCAATCCGCAGCGATGCATCGCAATGTAAATTTGAAAAAGTCGTACATAACCTGAACGAGTTGATAAATGAGCATTATTGAATTCAGTAACATCATTGTATTAGTGGTCGACGACTCGCCTGAGTCACTCGGCATGCTTAACGCCACGCTCAATAAAGCGGGGTTGACTGTGCTGGTGGCGCTCAGTGGTGCACAAGCATTGGCGATTGTGGAAAAAGTGCAGCCCGATGTGGTGTTGCTGGATGCGATCATGCCGGAAATGGACGGGTTTGATACGTGCCAGAAACTGAAAGAAAAGCTCCCCTCCACCCCTATTTTATTTATGACCGGCCTTAACGATTCAGAGCATGTCATTCATGGTTTTGAGGTGGGTGGTGTCGATTATATCACCAAACCGGTTGTGCCAAATGAAGTGCTGGCGCGAATCAAGGTGCACAGCCATAACGCCAAACTGGCGAAATCGGCACAATTTGCCCTCGATTATGCCGGGCAATATGTCTTCTGCGTATCAAAACAGGGGCGCTTGGAGTGGGCTACGCCTTACGCACAAGAGCTGATCGGCAAGATAAATGGCGATATTCTGGAAACGTGGAAAAGCATTCAACCCGACATCGCCCGCTGGATCACATCCGAACATCGGAAAGAACCTCTGCAACTGAACCAGTTTACCCCGCCGATTCAAGCTGAATATGCCGGTGAATATGATCAGCTGCATGCATTGATCCGTTTGGTCACGCCGAAAAAACGCGGTACAGAAGAAGATTTGCAACGCGAACTTAATCTCACTAAACGCGAATCTCAGGTGCTTTATTGGCTCTCTTTCGGCAAAACCAATTGGGAGATCGCCACTATTCTTGAAATGAGCCACAGAACAGTGAACAAACATCTTGAGCAGATCTACAAAAAGCTCAATGTTGATAACCGCACTGCAGCAGCAAGTATTTCACTGCGGTTACTCGATAGCTCACATGCCAGGGAAGGTGCGAATAAGTACCCTATGAGCCAAAACTAAAAAGTTTAGCCATTTAATATCAATAATTTAGAATGGTGTGTTTTTGTGCCAAGTGACTTGTTAGCACCTTCCCTGGCTGGTCTCAAGGATGTGTTTACCTGTGAGATAGTGGGTTATGCGATGGGAGAGCGAATGACCACCGGGTTGGTCAGTCAGGCGCTGTTTCGGGCTGTGCAGCAGAAGAGGCCACCCGTTGGGCTTATTCATCACACAGACCGGGGCAGTCAGTACTGTGCCAAGGCTTACCGGGCTCTCCAGGTACAATTTGGCATGCAGACCTCCATGTCACGCAAGGGGAACTGCTTCGACAATGCCCCGATAGAAAGCTTCTGGGGGTCTCTTAAAAATGAACTGGTTCACCACCATAGATTCGAGACGAGAGCGGAGGCCAAGGCAGCGATTCAGGAATACATAGAGATTTTTTACAACCGCCAGCGTCGGCATTCACGACTTGGCAATGTCAGCCCGGCGGAGTTTAACAAGAGGTATTGGAGAACTGCTCAGGCTGCTTGATCCGGGACTGTCCGATCTTGTCAGGACACCTCAGTCAGCTGCCAACTGAAGAGTGGTACGCGAGCTTGGGTGACAACACCCTGGCAGATGCGATCCTGGACCGGCTGATGCACAACGCTCACCGGCTGTCACTGAAGGGAGAATCGATGAGAAAGAGGAGAAGTGAGTTGACCCAATCTGAACACTCGAGTTAGAAACGGGGTGACGTGAGCGCGTTAAGGATCAGGGTGTTCACGTTGGCCGGAATGGCTGTTCAACTTCGCCGGAATACGCAATTAATACCGTGACATACAAAATGTGTTATTTTCAGTAGCTATGACAATTTTTTTGGATGTCTCTGTGCCACTGACATGAATCACGGCTGCCCGAGGCAAATCCGGCAAGGAGGGTAACTTGTTATTTAATGATCAAAAAACCGAACCAGCGCACATTTTGATCATTGATGATCAACCCAGTAATGTGCTGATTCTGCGAGAAGCGGTTCGCGATCTGGGCGAAATCCATTTCGCCACCAGCGGGGAAGCGGCGCTGCTTGCGGCGCAACGCGAGCCGCCGGACATCATCCTGCTGGACATCGAGATGCCGGAGATGGATGGCTATGCCGTATGCCAGGCCATTAAAGCGGACCCCCGGTTGAGGGACGTCCCGGTCATTTTTGTCACTTCTCATACGCAAGACGCCATCGAGCTGCATGCGCTCAGTCTCGGCGGGGTGGATTTCCTGCAGAAGCCGCTCAATGTGCCGATTGCGCGTGCGCGCATCCAGACTCACCTGGCGCTGCGCTTGCGTTCCAAACAGCTGGCCTGCGCGCAACAGGACCTGCAGGATCTGGTGCAGCATCTGCCTGCCTTTGTCGCCTATTGGGATGAGTCGTACCGCAATATCCTGTGCAACGATGTGGACGGGCAGTGGTTTGGCATTCCGGCCGAGCGCATGCGTGGCATGCGGCTGCAGGAGGTGCTGGGCAATCATGTCTATGCCGAGATCGAAGCGCACCTTGCCGGCCTGGCCGACGGGCGTGCGGTGTCGTTTGATCTGGAATACATGCGTCAGGATGGCGACATGCTGTTTGGCCAGGTGTCGCTGGTGTGTCGAGACCAGTCCGGTCTGCAAGCCGGCCTGCTAATGCTGGTGACGGATGTGACAGACCGGAAATTGGCCGAGACCTCTCTGCACAACGAGAAGGAGCGGCTGCGCATTACCCTGAATTCGATCGGCGATGCCGTGATCGCTACCGATGCCGAAGGTCGGGTCAACTTCCTGAACCCCATCGCGGAGGCGATGACCGGCTGGTATGGCAGGAGGGCAATCGGCGTGCCGATCGAGCAGGTGATGCCGCTACGCGACAGCTTCGATGGGCACGTGCTGCAAAACCCGATCTATCTCGCGCTCAAGGAGCAGCGCATCGTCGGCATGGCGCTCAACAGCCAGATCGCCTGCCGCGATGGTCGCGTGCTGGAGGTGGAAGACTCTGCCGCCCCGATCTGGGACCAGGCCGGCAAGCTGACCGGTGCCATCATCGTTTTTCATGATGTCAGCGAAGCGCGGGCAATGGCGCTCAAGATGACGCATCTTGCCCACCATGATCCGCTGACCAATCTGCCGAACCGCATGCTGCTGCAGGACCGTATCTCGCAGGCACTGCAACAGGCTGGCCGCAATGGTGGCCAGGTTGCCTTGTTCATACTGGATCTCGACCATTTCAAGACCATCAACGACTCGGTCGGCCATTCCATCGGCGATCAGCTGCTGTTGCAGCTTGCCAAGCGGCTGCAGCAGTTTGTGAGCAATGGTGACACCATCAGCCGTCAGGGCGGCGACGAGTTCATTATCCTGATCCCGGAAATCAGGCATGTGGACGAAGTCTCCCAGCTAGGCGAGCGCCTGCTGGAAGCCTGTGCCGAACCCTTCCTGCTCGATGGCGTCCGCTATGACTTGTCGATGAGCATCGGCATTAGCCTGTACCCGGACGACGCCGACGACCAGGAGGCACTGTACCGCCATGCCGATGCCGCCATGTATCAGGCCAAGCAGGAGGGACGTGGACGCTTCCGCTTTTTCTCGCAGGAAATCGAGCATACCCTTTATGCACGCCACATGCTGGAGCGCCAAATGCGTGTCGCGGTGGCCGAGGGCGACTTCGAGGTGCACTACCAGCCCAAGATCGATCTGGCTTCACAGCAGGTGGTCGGTGCCGAGGCGTTGGTACGCTGGCGCCGGCAGGATGGCTCGCTGATTTCTCCCGCCCAGTTCATTCCGCTCGCGGAAAAAACCGGGCTGATCGTACCGATCGGGCGCTCCGTGCTGCTGAAAGCCTGTCAGGAAGGGCGGCGCTGGCATGAGCAGGGTTACTTGATCCATATCGCGGTCAATGTCTCCGCCGTGCAGCTGGCGCAGAGCAACTTTACTGCCATGGTCAGCGAGATCATCGAGCAAACCGGCATCATGCCGGGCTACCTGGAACTGGAGATCACGGAAGGGGTGCTGGCTAAGGATGTCAAAAATACCTTTGCCATCATCAATGAGCTGCACAAAATCGGAGTGACGATCTCCATCGACGACTTCGGCACCGGTTACTCCAGTCTTTCCTATCTGAAGCAGTTCCCCATCGATGTACTCAAGATCGACCAGAGCTTTACCCGCGAAATCCTGACGGAAAAGAGCAGCGCCGCAATTGTGGCCGCCATCATCAACATGGCGCATGGCCTGGATTTGCGCCTGGTGGCCGAGGGCGTGGAGACGCAGGCGCAGGCGGAGCTGTTGCAGCAGATGGGCTGCACGGTGATGCAGGGCTACCTGTACAGCCGCCCGCTGATGCCGGAGCGGCTGACCGAGTATCTCCAACACTGGCGGTCAAAGTAACCGTCCGCAAAGGCTGGCGATGCGCCACATGGCGGCCTGTTGCCGCTTGGAGCAGTAGCCGTATGCGCCGGTAAGGGGTAGCGCGGTGCACATGAACAGACTAGCCAGGGGAAAGCAAGTCATGGCATTACAACAACAAAAACTGCGGATCCATGCCGGACGGCGTGGCATCCTGGTGTTCCTGAGCGGGCTGCTCCTGACCGCGGGGCTGACCCTGCAACTGGATCGTAAGCAGGAGCAGGATCGGCAAGAGGCCTACCAGAACTTCACCACGCAATTTGCCGATACGGTCGAGGAGCGGATTACCCGTTACCAGTACGGCTTGCGCGGCGCGCGGGGCGCCATTCTGGTGGCCGGGGAGCAGGGCATCTCGCGTGCGGATTTCCGTCGTTACAGTGCCAGCCGCGATATGAAAGTGGAGTTCCCGGGGGCGCACGGCTTCGGCTTCATCCGTCGTGTGCCGCTGGCCGATGAGGCGGCGTTTGTCGCCAGGGCGAGACAAGATGACGCCCCCGGCTTTGCCATCCGCCAGCTGCAGCCACATGCCGGCGAGCGCTATGTCATCCAGTACCTTGAACCGCAGGCTGGCAATCAGCAGGCGATTGGACTTGATATTGCCTCCGAGTCGAACCGCAAGGCCGCCGCCGACGCTGCCATGCGGAGCGGGCAGGTGCAGCTCACGGCACCGATTACCCTGCTCCAGGCCATGAAAGCACCCAGCAAATCCTTCCTGATGCTGATGCCGATCTACCGGGATGGCATGGCACGGGATAGCGAGGCGCAGCGAGTGGCGGCCACCCTGGGCTGGAGCTATGCGCCCATTCTGATGGACGAGGTGATGGGGGCGATTCGTATTAATCCGGAGCTGACTCAGTTCACCTTGAGTGATGTCAGCGACCCCCGGAAACCGGTTGTGTTCTACGCCTCCCGAGCCGCTGCTGGTGCTGTGATCGGTAGCCGCAGCGTGACCAAAACCATTCTAGGCAGGACGTGGCAGATCGAAGTCCGCTTTCAGCCCGCATTTCTTGCCGGCTTGCACCAGAATAACCTCTATGCCGTAGGCCTGCTCGGTGTGCTGGCAAGTCTTGGCTTTGCCATCATGGTTTTCCTGTGGAGCAGCAGCCGCCTGCGCCAGCAGCAGCTGATCAATGCTCAGGCGGGAATGGCGGCCATCGTGGAAAGCTCCATCGACGGCATCATCGGCAAAACCCTGCAAGGCGTGGTGACCAGCTGGAATCGTGGTGCGGAAGAGATCTTTGGTTACCGCGCGGACGAGGCGCTGGGCAAGACCATGGCGCAGCTGGTGGTGCCGGATGATCTGGCTTACGAGGAAGAGGACATTCTGGCGCGTATAGGCCGTGGCGAAAGGCTGGATCACTTCACGACCCGGCGCCGCCACAAGAATGGCCAGCTGATCGATGTTTCGGTATCGGTATCCCCCATTATTGATGACAGTGGCCGTATCGTCGGCGCCTCCAAGACCGTACATGACATCAGCGAGCAAGTGGCCATCGAGAGGCAGATGAAGGAGCTGAACGCGCACCTGGAGGAAATGGTCGCTACCCGGACGGCCGAGCTGGATCGCGCGCGGCGTGTGTTGCGCACCGTGCTCGATGCGGTGCCGTCGATGATCGGCTACTGGGACAAGCAACTGGTCAACCGCGTGGCCAACCATGCCTACCACACATGGTTCGGTGTCGACCCGGACACTCTGCCGGGCATGAGCATGGTCGACTTGCTGGGCAAAGACCTGTTTGCCGCCAATCGTCCTCATATCGATGCGGTGTTGCGCGGCGACGAGCAGACCTTCGAACGCGCCATCCTTGGCCCGGACGGCAAAGAACGGCACTCGCTGACGCACTACATCCCGGACCGAATTGATGGCGAGGTACAGGGCTTTTATGTGATGGTGCATGATGTCACCGAGCTGGTCGAAGGGCGACAGCAGTTGGCCGCAGCGCTGCGCGAAAACCAGGTGTTGCTGCAAACCATCAACGAGCAATTGCTGTACTCGGTTTCCGACCCGAACGGGGTGATCATCGAGGCCAACGACCAGTTCTGCCTGGTGCACGGCTATACCCGCGAAGAGATCATCGGGCGGGATCACCACCTGTTCAATTCCGGCCTCCATCCGGCTGCCTTCTGGCAGAACATGTGGGACACCGTCCTTGCCAACAAGGCCTGGCATGGCGAGATCTGCAACAAGGGCAAGGACGGCAGCCTGCTGTGGTTCGATACCGTGATTGCGCCTTGTCTTGATAGTGAGGGCCAGCTGGAGCGCTTTGTCGCCTTGCGTATCGATGTCACCGAACGCCGCGCGGCGGACGAGGAACGGAAGCGTCTGAACGTGCTGCTGGGCAACGTGCTGCGTTCGGCCTCCGAGGTGTCCATCATCGCCACCGATCAGGATGGCCTCATCACCATTTTCAACAGCGGCGCCCAGAGCATGCTCGGCTATCAAGAGGACGAAATGGTGGGGCGTTGTACCCTGGCCGTGATTCACCTGCCCGATGAGGTCAACGCGCGCGGCGAGGAGCTGAGCCGGCAGTATGGCCAGGCCATCGAAGGCTTCCGTGTCTTTGTGCATGTGCCGGAGTTTGTCGCGCCCGAAACGCGCGAATGGACCTATGTCTGCAAGGATGGCTCCAGGCGCCGGGTGATGCTGGCTGTCACCGCGATGCGTGACGAGCAGGGGGTACTCACCGGCTACCTGGGCATCGCGACGGACATCACCGAGCAACAGCAAGCGCGGCAGGAGCTGGAGCAGGCGCTTGACCAGCTGGCCAGCGCCGCTGACGTTGCCGAAATGGGGGTGTGGAAATTGACGCTGGAGGACAATGCACTCCAGTGGAACCCGAAAATGTTCGAGATCTATGCGTTGCCCGAGGTAACGAAAGGCGGAGTCATGGATTTTGAAGGCTGGCGTTCCCGTATCCATCCCGATGATGTCGATGCCACGGTGGCGAGCCTGCAAGCCGCCGTGGATGGCCGTGGCGTGTATGACCCGGTGTTCCGGGTGGTGCATCCGGATGGCCAGATCCGCTATGTGCAGGCCGGTGGCAAGGTGGGGCGCGACGCGAAGGGCAGGGCGGTTAGTTTCGTCGGCATCAACCAGGACATCACCATACGCAAGCAGTTCGAGAACAGCCTGGAGCTGGCAAGACAGCAGGCGGAACAGGCGAACGTGGCAAAAAGCCAGTTCCTGGCCAATATGAGCCACGAGATCCGCACGCCGATGAATGCCGTGCTCGGGATGTTGCAGCTGGTTCGGCAGACACCGCTGGATACGCGACAGCAGGATTACGTGGTCAAGGCACAGTCGGCAGCCCAATCACTGCTGGCACTGCTGAACGATATCCTGGATTTCTCCAAGATTGATGCCGGCAAACTTGAGCTGGATATCCATGCCTTTAGCCTGGAAGACATGCTGCGCGAACTGGCCGTGGTGTTGTCCGGCAATCAGCATCACAAGACCGTGGAGCTGATGTTCGAAGTCGATCCGTCGCTGCCACTGGAGGTCAGAGGCGACAAGCTGCGCATCCTGCAGATCCTGATCAATCTTGGTGGCAACGCCCTCAAGTTCACCGAGGCCGGGCAGGTCGTCATTCACCTGTCCGCGCTGCGTCAGGACGCGGCGAGCGTGACGTTGCAGGTGTCGGTCACCGACACCGGCATCGGCATTACCCCGGAACAGTTGAGCCGCATCTTCAATGGTTTTACTCAGGCCGAGTCCTCCACCACCCGCCGCTTCGGCGGCTCTGGGCTGGGGCTGGTCATCTGCCAGCGTCTGGTGGCTCTGATGGGGAGCGAATTGCGGGTCGACAGCGAACCGGGCCGTGGCAGCTGCTTCTCGTTCGAGCTATGCCTTGAGGTGGAAAACAAGGCTCTGTCCATCAGCGTCGTCGCACCGGACATCAGTCATTGCCATGTGCTGGTGGTTGATGACTGTGAGATTTCGAGGGAAATCCTGGTCAAGACCATCGAAATGCGTGGCTGGAGTTGCGATGCGGTGGAGAGTGGCGCGAAGGCCCTGGTAAAGATCATCAGCGCACTGAAAGCGGGTCGACCTTACGATGTGGTCTTGGTGGACTGGCGCATGCCGGAAATGGACGGGGTTGCTACCGCGAAGCTGATCAAGCAGCAGTTTCGGGATGTCGCCTGCCCGGTCGTCATCATGTTGTCCGCGTACGGGCGTGAGCTGCTGGGCAAGATTTCAGAGCAGGACCGAGTTATTTTCCGCGATATCCTGACCAAACCGATTACCCCGCAACAACTGATCGCCTCCATCGCGCGGGCGCGCCAGCCGGCTCAGCGCGACTCCTTGCCGCCGGTATTCGAGTTACCACAGCGGCTGGCGGGGGTGCGTCTCCTGCTGGTCGAGGACAATGCGCTGAACCGGCAGGTGGCCGGCGAGTTGCTGACCCATGAGGGCGCATCGGTAGTGATGGCCGAGGATGGCCTGCAGGGGGTTCGGATTGCCACGCAGCAACCGGATGCTTTTGACATTATCATCATGGACATACAGATGCCCGTCATGGATGGCCTGCAGGCGACGCGCGAGATTCGTGCCGTACCGGTGCTGGCAGCGCTGCCGATCCTGGCGATGACGGCCAATGCCTCACATGCCGACCGGGAGGCATGTCTGCAGGCCGGGATGAACGATCATGTCGGCAAGCCGATCGATATCGACGAGGTGGTCGAGCTCATACTGAAGCTGGTACAGGGGAAAGCCGTACCTGCCGCCGGAACCGAACGGCAGCCGGCCGCAGCGTCGGAAACGGCTACTGCGGCGGAGGTCGACCCGCTCGACCGGCTGATGCGCCGTTTTGGTCAAAATCTGAACGTGTATCGCCAGACACTGGCCAGTTTCTCGATCGAGGCTTGCAATCAGCTGGACATGCTGGCTCGGCAGCGCGAGGCGGCGGATGTGCCGCGCATGGCTGCAACCTTCCACGCCCTGAAAGGCGTGGCTGCGACGGTCGGGGCCACGGCGCTGGCGGCACAGGCTGCGGAGTGGGAGCGCCAGAGCCGCACGGAGGAAGCGGCAGAGTTCTGCACCCGTTTCGACACCGAGCAGCTTGCCGCCTTGCGCGAGCTTGCGACACGCAGCGAACAACTGCTGATGCAGGCGCTACCCGAGCCGCAGCCGGAAGCTACGGTCATTCCTGATATCGCCGCGACACTGTCGCGCCCGGAGTGGCTTGAGCGGCTGCGCGCGCTGCTGCCACCATTGGAGAGCGGTAATCTGGAGGCGCTGGATCTGTTGGCGGCGCTGCCGGCATCGCCCCCCGAAGAGCGTGAAACCATGCAGGAGGTGGCTGCACTGGTGCAGAGTCTGCAATTCCCCGGTGCCGTCACCATCATTCGCCGGATTCTGGAGCGGGAGACATAATATGGATCGATTGCTAAATAGCTGTTCCGAATAGTAGATCACCGGAGGAAGGGAACTCAGTCCAGTT